>Ga0207122_1043_pt1 | contig 21135 bp, 19 predicted proteins | sample Alteio_BWMinHeat_38_FD_153504 | JGI IMG/M metagenome (GOLD analysis project Ga0207122, IMG submission 153504) | Enriched cells from forest soil in Barre Woods Harvard Forest LTER site, Petersham, Massachusetts, United States -... | ecosystem: Environmental > Terrestrial > Soil > Temperate forest >... | reverse complement strand
GCCGCATTGAGCTCTTCTACCACGTCGGAAAGGAACAGGATCTCCTCAGGAGGGAGTTTCACTTGACTGACGATGTTTTTGTACGAGGCTGATTCTTTCTTTCCACCGACCTTGGTATCAAAATATCCTGAGAAAAGTGGGGTAAGATCTCCATAAATTGAATGGGAAAAGAGCAGTATTTGAGCAGCAACGGACCCTGATGAATACACATAGAGCCTGATACCCTGTTCATGCCAACGTACGAGTTCTTGAAAGGCGTCTTCATAGACATGACCCTGAAGTTCACCTTTCTCATAACCTTCCTTCCACATCATGCCTTGAAGTGTTTTGAGTGGAGTGATTTTTTTGTCTTGTTCCATCCATGAGAGAAGAGTTGCGACGACTTGATCGAGGTTGGCATCGTGAGTCTTGGCGATATCTTTCACCTCTTGGACAATCTGTATGACAGCCGGATCATTTTGATGAGAAAATACATAGTCCTTGACATGAGCTTTGGCATACGGGAAGAGGGTGTCGTGCACAAACGATATCGAAGTCGTTGTCCCTTCGATATCTGTTAAGATGGCTTGAATAGAGGCTGTGGCATAGACCGGTAAAAGAACAAGGGATAAAATCCATTTCAACATGATAAAATTCCTTAGTTTTGGATAAATTCTTGAAGAGAAAGAGAACCTGTATCAAGAATGTAAGTCGTCACGAGATGTGCAGGCGTTACATCAAATGCTGGATTGTAAACGGGAGCCGTTTTGGGACTCCAGATTACCCTACCAAAGCTTCCTGAGGCGCCACGCACCTCATCTGGGGCGCGCTCTTCAATCTTGATCGCTGCACCGCTGGGACAATTCGGATCAATGGTCGTATAGGGAGCAACCACATGGAAAGGAATTTGATGATACTGTGCTAAGACAGCAAGCGAATAGGTACCGATCTTGTTTGCAAAATCTCCATTAGCAGCGATACGGTCAGCGCCGACCAAAACACGGTCAATTTTGCCCTGTGCCATCAATGTCGCCGCCATGCTATCGCAGATCAAGGTATAGGGGATGCCATTTTGCTCTAATTCCCAGGAGGTGAGCCTTCCACCTTGTAGCAGAGGCCTTGTTTCGCAAGCATAGACCTGGATATTCTTACCTTGTGCATAGGCGGTTTTGATGACGCCTAGAGCCGTTCCAATGCCTGCTGTGGCTAAGCTGCCTGTATTGCAGATGGTCAAAATGCGTTCGCCAGGCTCGATGAGAGCAGCACCTGCTTCTCCCATACGTTGACAAAGGGAAACGTCCTCATAGTAGATCGCTTTAGCAGTGTCTAAAACAGCCTTGCGGAAATCGTCGCTCTCATCCATTGCCTTTAGAACACGCTGTATGTAAATGGCTAAATTGACTGCCGTAGGGCGTGAATTTTTCAGCAAAAGCGCCGCTTGCTCGATCCCTAAGCGGGATTCTCCACGCTCTGTCAGCTGGGCAAGAGAGAGGACCGCGGCGATGCCGATCATCGGAGCCCCGCGCACTTTCAATGAGGTGATGATCTCGACCATCTGATCGGGATTCTGGACGTCAATCCACTCTATTTCAAGCGGAAGTTTCTGTTGATTAAGCACGGTCAAATCACCATTGGAATAACGAATGGCAAAACCGTCTAAGACAAAAGAGTCCGCGTGTAAAGTGGAGAAAAAGAGTAAAAATGTGAGTAGCCAACGCATGGTATTAACTCCTAAAATGAGTGTTGAGTTTCACTTCGCATTCGAACAGATTCTCAAATGCCTCAATACGATTCTTTGCCTCTTTCATATCGCGGCCCCATGTATAAAACCCATGGCCGCGTAAAAGGAATCCATAGACATTGGGGTGTTCACGCAAATAGTTAGAAATTTCTGAAGCGAGCTCGGAGATATTTTGACTATTTTCAAATATCGGGGTCTCGACACGGCTCTCGTGAGTCTGGATACCAGTGAATGCCTTGTGGATCTCATACCCTTCCGTGACGAAAACGTCATTGAGCATCCAAATGAATGATAAAGGACATACAGGACGTTGCTTTGTCCTATGTGTCCTATATGTCCTATTTGTCCTAGTCCTTTGTCATTAAGAAATTGGAGGTGGAGAGACGCATTCAGAACTTTTGATTGGAGTAGAATAAAGATCCCAAGTGTATTGACTTCTTCTAATCGAGTGCAGAGGATCACCTGACAGAAAGTTAATGGGACTCCAGTGGGTGGAACGAGTACCTTAGAAAAACAGAGGGGTATACTCCTTAAATAGAAAAGGACACATAGGACATACAGGACACATAGGACAATTGTCCTATGCGTCCTTTGTTCTTTCATATTAAAATAAATAATTGTTGTAATAAATATAAAATAATGTTAAAATAAATATTAATATATAAAATATTGTTTAAAGGATTGGTTGTGATTAACTATTTTCAGTGTGATCCACTTAGCATAGAACAAAAAAAGATGCTAGAAAAATTTGCTTATAATTATTTAAAAGATTTTAGCGACGATTATGTATCAAAATACGGAGATTCTTATTTGAGGGAGGCTTTAAATGCTCTTGCTCGCCCTGACGAGAGAAATTCCGAACCTTTTCTTCATGCTAAAGAGATTATCATTGAAGAAACGAAGAATTCAAAAACAAAGAGTTTTGCTATTTTTTCTCAAGTAGTGCAGACCCGTCTCAGCAAAAAGAGTTTAATCTCGATGAAAACAACAAAGAGCAGGTATTTGCCGCCAAGCTATTTCTACAGGAAGTCATATCCAAGCAACTGGCTCGCGAAAATCAATCGTCTGAGGAATTCCTCCAAATAACTGAGGAACAATATCTAAAGAAGCTTTCACTCAAAACGCATCGTCTAAAAGTGACTGCTTTTTTAAACGATAAGCAAAAATTGGAAATCGACAAATTTGTTCATGGATACTTAAAAGATTCAGGCAAGAAGTTTCACGATAATTTTGGTAATCCACAGTCAAATCTGAGATATGAGTGTTATGAAGCTTTATCCGACCCAACAAAGGCAGATCCAAAAGTATTATCTAAAGCCAAAAAAATCCTGACCCTTTCTGAAAAAAGAAATTATCAATTGTTTTGTGAAGTCATGAAGGATCCGACATATTATGGGAAATTTCTCATCCATCCTAATAACGAGGATCAGATCAAGGCCGCGAAGCTATATCTCCAGAACGCAGTAGAATTTTATTTAGAGCGTGACGAAAAGGATCCGGTAGCCTATTTCGATGCTTTGGAACAGAAGACCCTTCAGGAGATGGATCGCCCTATCATAGATACAATCCGTAAACATGTCAAAAGCGAGGATCCTTTAACGCTCGATCAAAAAAAGAGTTTATTCAAGTTCGTTGGATTGTATCTGGAAGGATTCGATAAAAAATGCGACGACCTATACGAAAAAACTCTGTCGAAAACAAAGAAGAAAAAAATATTTCCAATCGATATGAATTATGGAAGAAAATTGAGCTATAAAGAATTGCGGCGGATTGAACAGATAAATGAACAAGTCAAGAAACGATTAAATGTCTCAAAACCAGAAAAAACGCAAATGAAAAAGGAACCTATTGGTCCAATATGTTTAAAGGTGCTCTCTAAAACAGACGATAAGTTTAACAAAGAGCTTTTAAAAATAGGTCAAGCTGTGATCGTGCAGACCTTAGAGAATGCTACCCTGATTCCAAAGGAGCAAAAGAACTTTACCTTTTTCCGTCAAGTCGTCAAAGATCCAACAATTCTAGCCAAAGAGTTGGGATTAAATCCGGACAAGTATGATGAGATATTTGCGGCTCAGATGTTTTTGAAGAATGCCATTCAGCACCACAAAGACGATGACATGGATGATAACTTTGAACGGGTTGCCAGTGAATACAGGAAGCAATTATATGCTAATTATTCCAACAAACCTAGCGATGTGATCAGTGCCAAAAACCGACTGCTCATGGCCAATGATCCGGTAAGAAAATTAGATCCTCAAATCGAACATCCTTCTTCGTTGGATCTAGTTCTGGCTAACATGCATTTTGAGAGTGTTCCGGATGTGTTTAAAATGGTGAAAACGCTCGATAACGGTTTAGATTTAGATGTCACTACAACCCGAGAAGAGATAAGACAGCGACTTGCATCCAATATGAAGAAATTGTGGGAAGATCCTTTAACAAACCATATCATTGAAGCTTTAGGCAGTATAATTAAAAAAGAAAAGCTGAATATTTTTGTTTCGGGTTATTTAGGAAATGGAACAGGCGAATTTAGAATGAATTTCACTGAACTAAATAACCATAATTTTAATGTACAAGGTTTTGCCACGATGCATCATTCTATCTACCTATCTTTCCCAAAAATGAATGAGGAAAAACAATATGATCAATGGAATGGAGTGTTTATTCATGAATCGACACATGAGATTCTTAACATCATTGTGAAGTTTTCCTGTTCTCCTGTTAAGCCTGGAAGCAGAGCAGAAAAAAGATTGGATAAAGCTTTAGATAAAGATATGGAGCATCGAAAATTAATAGATTTCAAAAAATTAACAAAAAATCAACAAAGAGTTTGGGGTCGGATGGTGACTCATTTGGAAGAAAGTAATCACTATTTTCCTGAAAATGGTTTCAATTCAACAAAAGCTGATCATCGCAGTATCAGGAGAGCTGAATCCATTGTAAGGATTATGCAGAGTTATGCTGAAGGAATCTCTTTAGAAGATATTAAAGCCGTTGCTCCAAATCTCTTTGACTTCTACTTTAAAGAAACAAAAAACCTTATTGAAAATTACTGCAAAAGCCAGTAATATCAATGACGTCTTCTCGAATGATGATGTGAACGATTGTTTTGACAAAAGATGTCTGCAAACAAAAAACAGATATTGCTAATTAACTCTAAGAAATTAAGAAAGATTTCTCCTCCATAACAACACCTGCTAGTCCTTTCAAGCTTTTTAAATTCTCTGTGTTGGTTTGTCCCAATTTTGCTTGTATCAACATCTCCAATTGCTGTGGCTACCATGACATGATCGCTACCCCATTGATCAAAGTTAGGCAAATCCAAGTGAGTGAGCTTATTCTTTGTTTTAACAAAAATCCAATCGATATGACGCTCTTTAGAGAATAATTTGTTAGGATCTTTGTGATGAACGGCCACAACGGTGTTGTTTAGATTTCCATCAAATTTATAACCCTTATCTTCTAGGGCTTTATGAGTCGTTGAGGGGTTATCTTTGGATTTTTTTCTATCACCCTCTTCTCGATCACCATATTGATCTTGGTTAAAGTCTCCTGCAATCACATAGTTTTCAATCGAATTGGATGATAGGGATGTACTTTCTAAATCGGTCATGATTGTTTTGATGTGATTGGCCCGCTGAGAAAAATGAGAGATTTGCCTCATGCAATTTAAATGCACAGCGGCAATGCGTAAAAATTGTTGGGTTTTGACATCTTGAAATTCCGCGATGAGATGTCTTCTGATTTTTTGATCTCCGCTATGGTGAGTGATGATGGAATCTTTAAATTGACCAATCTTACTGGCTGTCAGTTGATAATGCTCTTTTTTATAAGCAATGGCAACGCCTTGATCCCAACTTTTCCCCTTGTCTTCATGGGGAATCCATATCAATTCGTAGCCTGATTCTAGGAGGCTTTTTTTAAAATAATCTATTCCTGATCTTGGCACTTCGGATAAACAAAGAATATCGATGCCGGAAGATGTGATGTTGGAGGCAATGATTTCCTTTCTTTTCTCCCAATTTGATTTTCCATTTGTAAGACCTATTGCATTAGCATGGTCTGAAGGGTTTTGTGGCTGCAAAATATTATATATTGCTATTGAAGTCATTATAACACCTATTATTTAAATAATATCGCCACCATTTTACCAGAACATTGTTAATGTTTGATTAAGATGGTCGACTGCAATGAATCAGAATTTTTTGTTGGCAGTAATTAAATATTTCCGCTATGGTTAATCTGCATTTTTATTCGAGTGGAGACTTATGATAAGAGGCATTTTTTCTTTTTTATTTATACTCACAACTTGGGCAACTGCAGATTGCGGGCAAATTGGTACTTCAACAAGACCCAGATTGTCTGCAAAAGACTATATAGAATTATTGTCCCTGGAAAAACACATAGAGGGTGGTTATTTTTGCTCTTATTATCGATCAGCTAATCAAGTTGTCATTCTCGACTCTCGTTATAATACTGAAGATAAGTACAGGCCTTCCGGAACGTCGATTTATTTTTTGCTGGAAAAGCAAGATTTTTCCGCCTGGCATCGACTTAAGTCAGATGAAATATGGCATTATTATGATGGTGAAAGTCCGATTGATATCCATATCATTGATCAGAACGGAAAATTAACAACCCACTGTTTAGGCAATCCTAGCATGACAGAAAACGCTTCCTTTCAAGTCCTTATTAATTCTGGAAATTGGTTTGCTGCTGAAGTCCGAGATAAAGAGTCCTTTGGTTTGGTGGGGTGTACTGTTTCGCCTGGATTTGAATATAGCGATTTTGAACTTGGAGACAGGGAAAGCCTGATTCACCAATATCCTCACTACATATCTATTATTAGCCAGTTGACACGAATTCCTACAAAAGCGGTAAAAAAACAAAACTGAATGGAAGTGGCAATGTCCATAAAGTCCATTTTAGTCCATTATTGAAATAGAGGTTATATGAAAAATATCGAGTTTACGAAGGAACAATTTGAAGCCCTGCTCAAATTAGCTTATATAGGTGAATGGGTAGTCAACGCACATCGTTTGCCGGACGAACATGTTCAAAAATTTCGAGACCTTGAAAGCCATCTTTATTCCCACGCTAGCCATTATGGACTCGATGACCTTGTCATTATCGATTCAGATTCCGGCAAAACCTATCCGTCTAGAAATTTGGAATTTGATAAAGAAATTCGAACATATATTGATGAATATGATAACGAAAATTTTTGGAGTGACTTATGCAGTAGGCTCGCAGAACGAGATGCGGTTAGAGTTCATGGTAGGGAGAAATTTTTTGCCATGGATCCATTCGAACGGATGAAGATTCTTTCAGATCTGGAGGAATACTATCAAGACAAATTTGCCATAGAAGGGTTGGACAACTTCTAAGAGTATTGTGATTCAAATGGCGGCAAGGCGGTGGGGGAATAACGCAAGGCCCCAATCCCCTGTGGAATAGGACACTAGGACAAATATGTGTCCTATTTGTCCTATGTGTCCTTGTCCTGTCCTGGAGGTGGAGAGACGCATTCAGAACTTTTGACTTAAGCAAAGTGCCTTCTAGTTTGCAATTGAATGATCTTCTTGCACATCACTGATCCAATTGTCTTTATCCCAAGAAGAAAGAAAATTTTTACTAATGGGTAATTGCTTTTCAAGAGGATTGTTTGTTTGCCATTTTCCTATTAGCTCATTGAACGGAATTTTAATCGTAAAAGGACCGTCAGAAAATCCACCTACAGCATAGGGTTGAAAAACTAAAATCAGAGATTCGTGATCAACAACAAATACTTTGATCAATTTTTGATCTAGGTGATCAAGCAATGGATCAACACCTTGAAAGTAATTACCATTATTGTCATGTTCGAGAAAGTTTTCACAATAACTTCTTAGAAATTCCTTTTGACTGGGTAGGGGAAATAGGTCATTTAAAGTAATTTCCTTGAAGGAACCAATTGTTTTGACATACGTTTTGCCTTCATAGCGAATCCATCCATGAGGAAGATGAGCAAATACAAAAACGTCTCCCATAAGGCTCACTACATTATCTGAAAATAGAATGGCTCTTAGATGATAACTCATTTGGAAGGGACCTTCATCTAAAGAACTTTCTGTTAAAATAGTGGCGATAAAATCTTTTTTGATTTCTTCAATGTTATTAAATCCTTTATCAGTATCTGACGAACAAGCTGTAAAGATGAGAAGCAAAAAAAGATAACTTATTCTCATAAAACACACAATTTTAGGTGATAATAACAAAGCCATGTTGACCATATTCAGGTCTTAGATAATGATTTCCATTTTTCATGTGAACGAGTACAGCATGCAATTTACCTTCCATAGTCCACTTGATGGCATCTTGCTTTGGAAGCCATATAGATTCTTTGTCAGGATAAACTGCGTATTCATCCTCAGAGTCTCCCGCGAAGCCAATAGCTCTTCTTTGCTTACTCATGCTGTAACGACCTTTATGCAAGTTTCCGGGATTATTGCATCTCCATGCGCGAGGGAACGAGTGGAATAGGACACATAGGACAAAAAGACAAAGGACACATAGGACATACAAGACACATAGGACAAAAGCAACGTCCTATGTGTCCTGTATGTCCTATGTGTCCTTTTTTCTGTTAGAAAGTCGAGCCTTAGTCATCCTTTCTTTGATCCCACCGTTTTTGATAAAATCTTGCTCAAGGAAGTCGATTTGGCGTTCCAATAAATAGCATGTCACTTTAATTAATCCGATAACGACATTTGCACATATGCTAGGATCCGAATGTTCGATCCCCTGTCGATAGTTTTCATAGGTTGGATCAGGCAATTTGTGCAGTTCTCGTAATCGTTTTGCATAAGCATGATCGAGAGGCCATTCAGTGAGTTTGTTTGTTCTTAGAAAATCCTGATAATCGATCAATAACTCTACTTGGCTTGCTCGAGCCACATTAGTGAGTTTAATTTCTGTTTCTTTTGAGGTAGCCGATGCAAGACTTGCTTCTGCAATGTTTTGCTTGCCAGAACGCGCCGCCTGTACCATCTGATCAATGGTACGGTCACCTTTACGAAAAAATCTGTTTGTAAAATAAACGGTTGCGTCATAAATGATCTCAGCTTTCTGATAAGAGAAGAGCTTTCGAAAGCCCCCATGTTTAGGGATAAACTGAGTCATTGAGCATCCAAATGAATGATAAAGGACATACAGGACGTTGCTTTGTCCTATGTGTCCTAAATGTCCTATTTGTCCTAGTCCTTTGTCATTAAGAAATTGGAGGTGGAGAGAATCGAACTCTCGTCCTGGGCAAACGACATACTGACCACTACATGCTTAGTGCCCTAAAAAGGTTGATCTCGATGTAGGGCACGCCACTAAAGATCAACTTGCTTCATTTGATCTCGAAACTAAACCCTAGAAGCGGCGGATTTAGCCTCACACCAAGATCGTTACGGCAGGCTCTGAGATCCTTGGTCTAATCTCAGACTGCCGGGCTGTTAAGACTGTTAGGTCTTACGCAGCGACTTGTGCAAGCTCCATAGAAGCTTCGCCTTTTACAGCGAAATCTCCAAAGTTACCTTTCACAATTTTGCTATTTTTAGCATTTGTTTGTTTATCAGTTTTTTAAGGAGGCCAACTGATATCCTCCGCATGCAATCAATACTTGGTTTCCTAGTCGAAACCTGTACACCCCCGTGTTTTTCTACCATCATTATACACGATTTCCTCTTTTTTGCAAATCTAAAACCGTGTAGAGTGTCTAGTAATCAACTGGGGAATGTTATGTTTGAAGAAGTGTCGCACGATTCGTTTGATGAGCGGGAGAAGAAAGTTCTCACCTTTTGGCAGCAGCGCGGCATTTTTGCCAAATCGCTCCAAAGTAGGGAGTCGAAGCCCCTCTTCACCTTCTATGACGGGCCTCCTTTTGCCACTGGCCTTCCCCATTACGGACATCTGCTTGCCGGTACCATCAAGGATGTGATCCCGCGATACAAGACGATGAAAGGATTCTACGTTCCGCGCCGCTTCGGATGGGACTGCCACGGCCTGCCTGTAGAAAACGAAATCGAGAAAGCGAACCATCTTTCCGGCGCCACGTCCATTGAAGCGTTCGGCATCGCAAAATTCAACGAAGCGTGCAAAGAGATCGTCCTGCGCTACGATGAAGAGTGGAAATATACCGTCACACGGATGGGTCGATGGGTCGACTTCAACAAAACCTACCGCACCATGGATCTCCCCTTCATGGAGTCGGTGTGGTGGGTGTTTAAGCAGCTATATGATAAAGGCCTCGTCTACGAAGGGTATAAGGTGATGCCTTTCTCAGCTAAGCTGGGGACGCCTCTTTCCAACTTTGAAGCGGGGGAGAACTATAGAGAAGTTGACGACCCTTCGCTCACGGTAGCTTTTCAGCTTGTTGACGAGCCCAACACCTACATCTTGGCTTGGACGACGACGCCCTGGACGCTGGTATCCAACCTGGCCCTGATGGTGAGCCCAACTATCGAGTACGCCAAAGTTAAAGATCACGCTTCCGGCAGACATTACATCATGGCCAAAGAGCGCCTGCCTGCCTACTACAAAAGCGATAGCGAGTACACCCTGTTGGATTCGTTCCATGGCGGCACTTTGGAAGGCAAGCGGTATCATCCGCTGATGCCATACTTCGCTGACCGAGCCGCTCAAGGCGCTTTCCGCGTCATCCTCGACGACACACTCTCGATTGAGGAAGGTACCGGCGTTGTGCATTCGGCTCCGGCATTCGGCGAGGTCGACTTCTACGCATGCCGCCGCGAGGGGATCGAGCTGGTATGTCCGGTCGATAACAACGGCCATTTCACCGAGGAGGTCCCGGAATATGCCGGACGCTTCGTCAAAGATGCCGACAAAGAGATCATCAGACGACTAAAAAACGAAGGCAAAGTGGTTCATCAAGGCACTATCCATCACAGGTATCCCTTCTGTCCGAGATCCGACACACCCTTGATCTATAAGGTCGTGAACACCTGGTTTGTCGCAGTAGAAAAAATCAAAGACCGGCTCCTGGCTGCCAACGAGCAGATCCACTGGACACCGTTCCACATCAAGTACGGCCGCTTTGGCAAGTGGCTGGAGGGTGCACGCGACTGGGCGATCAGCCGCAACCGGTACTGGGGCACTCCGATCCCTCTGTGGAGGGCTGAAGACGGTGAAATTCTTGTTATCGGCTCGATAGCCGAACTGGAAAAGCTCACTCAGGCAAAAGTGTCCGACCTCCATCGACAGTACATCGACGACCTTACCGTGAAAAAGGATGGAAAGGTGTTCAGGCGTATCCCTGAGGTGTTCGACTGCTGGTTTGAGTCGGGTTCTATGCCCTATGCACAAAACCATTATCCCTTCGAACATCAGGATGAATTTAAAAAGAGCTTCCCGGCTGATTTCATCGGGGAGGGCCTTGACCAGACGCGAGGTTGGTTTTATACGTTGACAGTGCTGGCAGCAGCATTATACGATAAGCCCGCCTTTAAGAACGTCGTCGTCAACGGCATCCTGCTTGCTGCCGACGGCTCGAAGATGTCTAAACGGCTGAAAAACTATCCCGACCCGCATACAGTCATCCAGAAACATGGCGCTGATGCGATCCGCCTTTATATGCTGAACAGCCCGGCTGTCAAAGCTGACGACCTCGCCTTCACAGAAAGCGGCGTAGAACTTGTCTTAAGGCAGGTTTTGATCCCTTTGTGGAATGCCTATAGCTTCTTTGTGACCTATGCGCGCATCTACAACTGGAAGCCTAACAAACATTCCGAAAAACCCGCTCTTGATATCGACAGATGGATCTTATCCATGCTGAATAAGCTCATCCACCAAGTGGAGCAGGGGATGGACGACTACGATCTGTCATTGGCTGTGGAGCCCTTCGTCGGCTTCGTCGACCAGCTCACCAACTGGTACATCCGCCGCTGCAGACGCCGTTTCTGGGAAGATCAAGACACACCGGACCGTCAAGATGCCTTTGCGACGCTGTATCGGGTCTTAATTGAACTTTCAAAAGTCGCTTCGCCCTTCATACCGTTCATCACGGAGGAGATCTACACCAACCTGAGAAGGGATGACATGCCGGAATCGGTTCATCTGTGCGATTATCCCGCCTACCACCCAGAAACCCGTGACGAGACGTTAGAGTCGATCATGGAGGCAGTGCAGACGACAGTGAGCCTGGGGCATGGCCTCCGCAAAGAGTATAAACTGAAAGTGCGGCAGCCTCTTGGTGTGGCGCACCTCGCCTCAAGCGATCCCAAGGTGCTGTCGTTCCTTCAAACGCAGCAGCAGCTGATCGCGGAAGAACTGAACGTGAAGAAAGTGATGTTTGGGCGCGATGAGAAAGAATTCGTTCAGCTTAAGGCCAAACCGAATTTCCGCGTCCTGGGGAAAAAGGTGGGCAAGTTGATGAAGGCTGCTCAGGCCGCCATCGACACGTTCGATCAGACTCAGCTAGCCGCATTGATGAATGGAGGGACGGTGACGATCACTCTCGAAGAGGAACCTATCGTGCTGACGCCGGAAGATGTCCAAGTCGAACGGATTGTCCATGAAGGGATGGTCGCTGCCAATGAGGGCCATATCACCATCGCCTTGGAGACCGCCTTGACGGATGAACTCATCCTGGAAGGATTGGCGCGTGAAATCGTCAATAAAATCAACACGATGCGCCGCGATCAGGGCTTCGCCGTCAGCGATAGGATCGCCATTGCGATTGACTCTACAGCTAAGGTGAAAGAGTGCTTCGATAGCCACCGCGACTATATTATGAACGAAGTGCTCGGCGTCGATGTCATCTTCGGCAAGTGTGCAGGCCAGGGAGCTACCGCCTGGGACCTCAACGGCGAGCCAGCCACAATAGAGATAACAGCAAAGAGATAAAAGATCAGCAATTCCCGATAAAAATCTCAGGCTAAAGCCTGAGCTACATATTTAACCTGTAGCTCAGGCTTTAGCCTGAGATCGGAGAAATGTGTTAATATCAACTGTTAATGGAGGACATTTTTTTTCCGGATTTTGCTTGGAGATAGCAAGTCATCCATCCATTTCATCACATCTTTAGCATGAGATGGTAGTGTTCTTTTATCTTGCTTCAGAGCGTCATAAAATTGCCATTTTAGCTCTTTTGCCACATCTTTCGCATTTTCGCTGTCCATCGAATGATTCAGATGGACGAGTTTATGCATAAAAAGGATATCTGTAACAAGTCCGGAGTCGGCTGAGATATTAACTTTCGATATGATCCCGTGTTTGATGAGCTCGTCGTCGGATATCATCTCTTGATCAATATATTTTACTATCACAGCCAATATCTGGGTGTGAAAATCTTCCCAGTCTTCGGATTTTTTACCCAGATAATCATACGACGATTTCATACGAGAGTTAAAAATTTGTTCGAGATCTCCTTCGATCCAATCCTTGATTTGTTCAAGAGATGGTGGTACCACTGAGAAACTTTCTTTGACTTCAATAAGCTGTTGCTCCCTCAGTTTTAGATTATCGATTTCAAGAAGTTTATTTTCTTTCAGTTTTTTGTCATTAATTGTCTTTTGAACTTGGGCAAGAGCTTCGTCAATCAGCGCGATGTCGTCAGGTTCTTTTGCTTTCCCCAAGCACCAATTGAATATTGCTCCTATCGTGTACACGAACATACCTGGAAACCAAAATACTAGAGATATCCCTTTTTTGAGTTCAGTCCAGTCATTCAGCTTTTGCTTTTCAAGGTCGATTACCCTATAACCTATTTCCCTGATCTGATCACTACCGGTTTTATCCGTTTTAGCCAATGTCGTAATTTCACGATTATGGTTCTTCATGTTGATATGACTATTAACGATATGATAGATACCAACTGGAAGCGAAACAATAGGAGTAAGAAGTGTGCAAGCAATAAACTCGCCCGCAGTATATAATCCTTTTGGTATTTCCATACTATTCTCCATTATTTAAACTGTTTTATTTTAATTATAATATATTTACTATTAAAATTAATATTAAAAATTCATGTTATTTAATAAAGGACTTGAAGGACGAAAAGTCGACAATTTCTCTTGAAAAAGAATGCAACATCGTGTAAAATTAGTTCTTTATAGAAGAGGTGATGCCCATGTTTGATTTTTATAATGATGATCAGCAGATCGATAAAAAGATTGAAAACCAAGAGAAAAAGATCAAAGAACTCATCATCCGCTCTGAGACCTTAGAACGGGAGTTTAATCAGTTTCTTGCAGAGATGAAGGTCACACGCGAGCAGATCCGTACATTTATTGAAACGAAAGACTTTTTCACTGAAGAAGACTGGGAAGAGATCCAGAAACAACAAAAGGCACTGGAACAAAAGCTTTTGGTCGAGCTGAAAAATATCGCTAACCCCAATAAGACCAAGGCATCGCTCGCCGAACAAAAAGATGTGAAGCCGCAATGGCTCTATGTGAAGTGATCAGTCTATTCTTGATTCGTCAACGATTTTTTGTACGTTGTTGGGGAGTCGTAAAGAATCAAGCCAGCTGTACATATCATTTAATACCCGATCGGTCTCTTTTTTAATTTTTTCAGACTTCGTTATCTTTTTAATGTTTTTGATTTCAGCTACCTTGTCTTTGACAAACTGGCCGATTGACTTTGCATTTAGACTAGATCGTTGCTTTGCGAATTGATCTGCAATCTTCATGAACTCTTTTTCAACGATGATCAGATAAAGTTTTGCCAAATCGGCAGCGTTGGTGTCTTTGAGAGTTTCTGCTAGTTTCACACAGGCTTTTTGAATGGTTTCAGGTTGCTTCGGATTCTTTGTCATTAGGGTGATATTTTGTAAGACTAATTTACGGATATGCCTTGGCTGATCTTGAAGATTCAGGTCATTAATCTCATTGAGAAATTCTTGTGATTTTCTCGTTGGATCGCTAGTTTTATCCTTATTCATTTTCAGGATTTTGTCTCTCATGTCGCTCAGTTGCCATTCGAGGATCATTTTCTTCGCATCGCTTGTCACCTCTTTTGGCAGTGTTTCATTTATTTTTACTAGGAATAGGAATGTGGACGCATTGGCTTGCACTTTAAAGTCTGGATGATTGACATGTTTTCTTGCTTCTTTCACCATTTGGATGATGTCATCTCGCATTCTTTCTGGTTTAAAAGATGACTTGTCTAATGCTCTCTGATAGTCAAGCTCGAGTTGATTTAACCGTTTTTCAAGATGATTAAGGATTGCTAACGGACCTATTCTAACAGGCGTGCGTTTCACTTCTTTTTTCGCTTCTAAAACAAATTCTTCGATATAGTCCTCGACACCTTCGTTTGGTAAAACGACTTCTTTTTCGGCAGCTTCTTCTTCGATATCTTCGTTAGCTAAAACAACCTCTTTAATTGCAGACTCCTCTTCCTCTTCAGTGGATTCTATATGTGAGTTTTTCCATTCATTGACAGTTTTGGCCACTTCGTCTTTGATCGCTTTGACAGGGATCTTTTGCATCGTTTTGATGATTGTGTCGACTTTTGTTCTTGTTTTTTCGAGTTTAGTAACTTCATCAATGATGGCATTTATTATTTCTTGCGTGTTTTTAGATAAAATCATAGAGGGAACATGGGAATCAACAGTTTGGTTCATCAGATCGAAAATTTTATCAGAATATTCTTTAATTTCTGTCGAGTCGATTGTTTTTTTCATTTGATTCCAATAGAGCAGACAAAGTGCACAATTGATTTCAGCAGGCTTGAGAGAACTCTTAGTGAGATCCTTGATTATGGCTTCCGTTATGTCGGCTTCTTTGACGAATTGAAGTTCCTTTTTTCGTATCAACGTTTCCATATCTGTAAGGAAGTTAGGGGTTTCTTTGACCTTAAACCTATTGACAATGGTGTTATAGAGGCTTTCTTTGATGAGTTTGCATTTTTTGTTAATGAAATAGTCGGCATCATAAATCTTTGGTTGGAAACGGGGTATGATCTTTTCTTCATAAAGATCGTCTAGTTTTCTTCCAAAAACGTTAAGATTGGTTCTGCTATCAAATGCTGTTGTCGTTGATGCGACAGCTGACAGAACGGGAAAGAGAAATTCTAAAACGAGGCCTTTTTTTCCTTCGTTGAGTGCCGCTAAAAAGGTGTCGTGATATTTTAAAGCTCTGATCGATCTTGCAAGGCTATAGTAGATAGAACGGGGAATCCCAACAAGAAATCCTAATGGGATGACGACAAAACCGCTAGCTACAACGAAACCCCCTCCCCCGACAGCTTTGATTCCTGACCAGACCGATGAGGCGACTCTTTTTAGCTTGTCCAACGGCGGTTCAATATGTCTGGAATAGGCTGCTATTTCTTCAGGAGGGTGTTCTTCCAAATATTGTTGAATATCTTCCATCTCCTCTGGTGTTGGGATTTGGATTTCAACCTTTTCGTATTTTATCTTGGGAATATCAAAATCTTGATGATTCATATTAAAGCCTCCTGACAAAATCTTTGAGGGACTTCTGGATTGGTTGCCATGCTGCTTTTGATTCCGGATGCGCATCCAGGCATGATTCCAGCATTTTCAACTCTTCTGTGGCTTTCTTCTTATCTTTTAAGTGCAAGTAGCCATTGCAGCTATAGATCATCGGTACGGGGTCATCGGGTGCTAGGATCTTGGCTACTTGGAGCACTTGCAAAGCCTCATCTTGCTTATTCATAGCTTGCAAACACAGGGCGCGGCAGGACCAAAAGCGGGAGATATCCGGAGCCAGCGTCACAAGAAACGACAGCACATCATGGGCATCCTCATATTGTTTGCGCTGGATGAGTCCATTAGCAAAGTGGTGGATATGATGTAACGTCTCATCGGAAATGTTCCAGAGCTTATGGAAGATGACCGGTTCTCCCTCGTAGCTTTCAGGAACAGGTTCGTCCAAAAAATCGAGGATATGTTCCATCTCATCCTGGACTTTGGCAAACTCATTCGGATGGAGAGTCTTAGGAAGCTCGTTAAAAATCAGGGAGATGGCATGGGATAAGCTATCGCGAAACTCTTTCATGAGAAGAGTTGATTGAATATGTTCGCGGTGTTCTTGTTTGAGTTGATCGGCGGATTTCAGTGGAGAGGCCAACTTTTGGTAGTAGCTGTCTTCTTCGAGATAAAGATCGACTTGAGCATCGACGATCTGTTTAAGAAATAAGTCGCTTTTTTGGGCTAATTGATGTTTATTTACCATAAATCGCCTCTTACTCAATTATAAACAATTCGTAGTTATTTGTTTATGAGTAAATAAGTGCAATTTCGATGCCAAATAAAAGAGAGATGAGAGATGAAAGATGAACTTTCATCTCTTCTTTAGTATGCTTTGGCGAAGATGGCGTCGATTTTCGCTGGGCGGCCTGTCAGGATGCACGTCCCTTCTGTGCCGCTTTGTTCCAGCGGCAAACAGCGGATCGTCACCTTCAGGTCTGCCAGCATCGCCTCCGTCTCAGGGTCGCCGCACCACTTGCCTAAGACGAAGCCGCCATGGATTTCGGGTTTCTCCTCGTTCTTCGGAGTGAAGAAACGGCGGAACTCCTCGAAATTCTTGATGTCGCGGTAGATGTGCGCCTCGCGATGTTTGCGAGCTTGCTCGAAGTAAGAAGTTTGGATCTCATCGAGAATACCGACAATATTTTCGCTGAGGCTCTCGAGGGTATAAGCCTGTTTCTGCTTGTGAGGATGATCTCTTCTGGCAATCATGACGTTGCCTGACTCGACCTCTTTGGGTACTATCTCGATGCGTAGCGGCACCCCTTTTTTGATCCATTCCCAGTTTTTTTCACCGCCGCGCATATCGCGTTTGTCGAGATGGACGACGACAGGGTAGCCGTTATAGGTCTGTTGGCGCAGATTTGCAGCGACCTTGTTGGCATAGGCCAGGATGGACTCTTCGAGTTCGGGCTTGGGGATGACGGGGATGATGACGATCTGTTTAGGTGCGACCCGAGGAGGGACCCTGAGGCCATCATCGTCGGAATGGCACATGATCATCGCACCGATCAGTCGTGTCGAAACACCCCACGATGTGGTATAGGCGTATTCGACGAAGCCATCGCGGTTGGTAAAGCGGATGCCTGATGCTTTGGCGAAATTTTGCCCGAGGTAGTGCGACGTGCCAGCCTGAAGTGCTTTTCTATCTTGCATCATGGACTCGATGCAATAGGTGTTGACGGCGCCGGGAAACCGTTCGTTGGGGGATTTTTCGCCGACGATGACAGGGAGTGCGAGGATATTTTCAGCGAAGGTTCGATACACCTCTAACATTTTCAGTGTCTCTTCGACGGCTTCTTTATGCGATTCATGGACAGTATGCCCTTCCTGCCAAAGGAACTCTGTCGTCCGCAGGAAAATTCTGGGGCGCATCTCCCACCGGACAACGTTAGCCCATTGGTTGATCAGGACAGGGAGGTCGCGATACGACTCGATCCATCGGGAAAAAGAATCTCCGATGATGGTTTCTGAGGTCGGTCTGATGACGAGGGGTTCTTCCAGCTCACCGGTGGGGATGAGGCGGCCGTCTTTTTCTTCGAGGCGGTGGTGGGTGACGACAGCGCATTCTTTGGCGAAGCCTTGGACGTGGGCGGCCTCTTTCTCGAAGAAGCTTAAGGGGATGAACAACGGAAAATAGGCGTTTTCGTGGCCGGTGTCTTTGATCATTTTGTCGAGGTTTTTCTGGATGTTTTCCCAGATGCCGTAGCCCCAAGGTTTGATCACCATGCAGCCGCGCGAAGGGGAATTTTCGGCCATGTCAGCAGCTTTGATGACCTGCTGGAACCATTCTGGGTAGTCTTCCTCTCTCCGGCGAGATGGACAACAAACCGTGCTACCTGAGCATCAACTCAGGAGCGGGCGGAACGGAAGCTTGCGACTGGGCTTTGATGTTGTCGCGCATGTATCAGCGATGGGCGGCAAAACGCGGATGGGAAGTCGAGATTGTCGACACTGTCGAAGGGGACGTGGCCGGGATCAAGAGCCTCACGATGAAATTCGTCGGCGACTTTGCTTACGGCTATGCCAAAGCGGAAAAAGGGGTGCATCGGCTGGTCCGGATATCGCCCTTTGACAGCAATGCCAAAAGGCACACTAGCTTTGCTTCTGTCGATGTCACGCCTGAGATCGCGGATGACATCGAGATCGATATCCGCCCTGACGACGTGCGTGTGGACACCTATCGTGCTTCAGGGGCCGGCGGACAGCACGTCAACAAGACCGACTCGGCTGTCCGGATGACGCACATTCCGTCAGGGATCATTGTGTCGTGCCAGAGCCAGCGGAGCCAGGTGCAAAACCGGGAAGCTTGCTTAAAGATGCTGCGATCGAAGCTTTATGAAAAAGAAGCGATGGAAAGGGAACAGGCTCTCAATGCGATGAAAGGGGAAAAGAAAGAGATCGCCTGGGGCAGCCAGATCCGAAACTACGTCTTTCAGCCATATACTCTGGTGAAAGACACAAGGACCAAAGTGGAGTCGGGCAACATCCAGGCTGTCATGGATGGTGAGATCGACGAGTTTGTCAATGCATACCTTAAGGAATTTGGGTGACACATATGGATGAAACACTTCAAGGAAGGCCTTCACGTAAAGATGTCGAGATCCGGTACACCGAGCCGGGCGACGCTCCCTACCTCAAGCAATGGCTCCTGGAACCGGGCATCCTAAGCTGGTTCCCCATGTACGACGAAGTCGAGATCGAGGATGCCGTATGGAGGTGGATCGCCTTCTCACGCTATAAGTGCAGCTTGACTGTGGTCAAGGATGGAATCCCCTGCGGCATCGCCACGCTCTATCTGCAACCGTACCGCAAGATATCGCACCAGTGCGAATTTGGTATCATCGTCGGCCCTGCCTACCGCAACCAGGGTATCGGCGGCTACCTGCTCAACAGCCTTCTCCATTTTGCAAAAGAACAATTTGACATCGAATTGATCCATCTCCAGGTCTATGCCGAAAACCCTGCTATCCGCCTCTACAAACGGTTCGGCTTCCGGGAATTCGGCCGCCAAGAGCGCTGGCTCAAAGAAGATCATGGATACGTCGCGCGTATCTTTATGGAACGCTATTTATAATACCTATACCACTAACATTGGATTTAATATGAGCTCACAACTGTTTCAGCAGCGACTCCAACACAGCGCGGGAAAGAAGCTTCTACAGATCAAAATCAATGATAACCGGTCAACGATGCTGAGCGTTCGACGGGAACAGCACTGCACCAAAGTTTCGTTGCACAGGATGTTCCTGAATGCTCCGGGCAACGTCATGGATGAGCTGGCTTGCTACCTGCGCGGCGACCACCAAGATATCGCTCCTAAAGTCAAAGCATTCATCGATAAAAACTTCAAAAAACTCGATTATTCCCATACCATCGACCCCTTCACACTGCCTACACAGGGCACAGTATATAACCTCAGAGAACTCTACCAAGAACTGAACGAAGAATACTTCGATGGGGAGCTCAATCTGCTCATCACCTGGTTCGGCAGGCGCCGTCAATACAACCGCTCACGCATCACCTTTGGGCTCTACCACGACCCGCTCAAACTGATCAAAATCAACCGCCTCCTCGACAGCCCCGTCTTCCCAGAATATGTCGTCTCCTATGTCGTCTATCACGAGATGGTGCACCACGTGTGCCCTCCCTACACCGATCGCAAAGGGCAAAGTCATATCCATAGCAAAGCTTTCAAAGTAAAAGAGAAGCAGTTCCGCCATTTTCACCTAGCTCAGCGATGGATCGAAGAGCATCAACAACAATTATTTAAGGATTCTCAACATGGCTGGTCATAGCAAATGGGCTAACATCAAACACCGCAAAGAACGGTCCGACGCCAAGAAAGGAAAGATCTTTTCACGCGTCGCTAAAGAGATCATCAGCGCTGTCAAACTGGGCGGGCCCGATCCCAAGTCCAATCCACGGCTCCGTCTGGCTCTTCAAAAAGCTCGCTCTGCCAACATGCCCAACGATAACATCGACCGCAACATCAAGAAAGCTTCCAGCGCCGACCAGGCCGACTTCCACGAGATGACCTACGAACTCTACGGCTATGGCGGCGTCGGTATCATCGCCGATGTCATGACCGACAACAAAAACAGAATCTCATCCGAAATGCGCATCGCCACAAACAAATGCGGCGGCACCATCGCCACGCCAGGGTCGGTATCCTTCAACTTCGACCGCAAGGGTATCATCCAAATCTCTAAGAAACATGCCATCGAAGACGAGGTCTTCCTAGCGGCCACGGAAGCAGGCGCCGAAGACTTCGAAGCCGTTGAAGATATGTACGTCATCACCACTGACCCAAACCATCTCTATGCTGTCAGGGACGCTATCCAAAACCTGGGTTTCCAGTGCGATGAAGCCGAACTCGAAATGGTCCCCAAATCCTACGTCGAATGCGATGCCGAAACCGCCAAAG
>Ga0207122_1042_pt1 | contig 21146 bp, 11 predicted proteins | sample Alteio_BWMinHeat_38_FD_153504 | JGI IMG/M metagenome (GOLD analysis project Ga0207122, IMG submission 153504) | Enriched cells from forest soil in Barre Woods Harvard Forest LTER site, Petersham, Massachusetts, United States -... | ecosystem: Environmental > Terrestrial > Soil > Temperate forest >... | reverse complement strand
GTTGCAATTCGACACCGGTCACCAGCGCATCCGCGTTGAAATTGAGGAAGTTGTTGGCGATCCCCTCCTGCACCGCATTCGTACGAATCGCCTCCTGGGTACGACCGAGGAAATCGTGATATTTCTGATAGTAGACATCGCCGTTCAGTTCGATGCGGCCTTCGGCGAGCCGGCTTTTGAAACCCAGCTCCAGCGAATCGGAGGTTTCCGGATCGTATTCGAGCACCGGTCCGGGGGTATACGGCGCAATGGTGAAGCCGCCGCCGCGGAACGACCGGCCATAAGACGCATAGAGCATCGTATCTGGGTCGACCTGATACGACAGGCTGGCCGTACCCGTGATGGCTTCATTGACCTTGGAGTTGTCGGTGAGCGTGAGCAGGTTTGGCTCGAGTTCGATGAAAGCAGTCTGGCGATGGCTTTGATAACGAGCGCCGATCTGCGCCGCCCATTGATCGTTCAGCTGGAAACTGTGATTGGTGAATAAACCGGTGTCCTCGGCATTGGCCGCCACCGCTATCGGAGTGGAAAACATCGTCGAAGGCAAGACAATGAGCTGCTGGACGACGCCCGTATTAGTGCGCTGGCGCGCATAGTAGGCACCGACCGTCCAGTTCCAGAACTCGGCGTCGGCGGTCGATAACCGCACTTCTTGCGTAAAACCATGGCTATCGGTCCGAGTGGTTTGCGCGCTTCCAGGAGCAGGCAGAATGACGGCATTACCGACATCGCCGAAATCTCGAACGCTTAGGGCGGCGACATCCTGGTAGCCGCTGATCGAAGCAAGCTCGTACGCGCCGAGGCTCCAGTCGATTTTAAGGGCCGTGATCTGGCGTCGGCCCTGCACATCATCCGGCCCCTGGTCGACACTGTTTCGATCGAAACTGCCGAAACATCCCTTCTGCGCTGCCGTTCCGCAACCGCGCACGGCCAAACCCCCGGTCTGATCGGAGTCAGTGTATTGGTAGATCAGGTTGGCCTCAAAATCTTCAGTCGGGCGAAAGCCGACCGTGAGGCGACCGCTGCTGGTAAGCGAGCGCGAAGTGATGCCCGTGTTGGCGTTCTTGATATTACTGCCATCGCTGTGGTCATACAGACCCGCGATGCGCAACGCCAGCTTGTCCTCTATGATCGGCAGGCTGACCGCGGCCTTGGTGTTCTGCAAATCGTTATCCGAAAACGATTGCTCCAACGAGCCGTCAACCTGAGAATAATTGGGCGTTGCCGTACGGAAGGTGACCGCACCTGCTGGCGCTGTAACGCCTCGCAATGTGCCTTGCGGGCCACGCAACACTTCGACTTGCGCAATGTCGTACATCGCCTGGTAGGCTTCATCGATGCCGTAGGTCACCTCGTTCCAGTAAATGGCGACACCGACACCGAACGCGGAATCGGTAAGAACGTTGACACCACGCATGGCAATCGTGGAGCCGCGCTGGCCCGCCGACTTAATCGAAACGCCCGGCGTAACCGCCGCGATGTCCTTGAAGTCCAGCAACTGATATCTAGCAATTGCGTCTGCGGTAACCGCATTCACCGTCATGGGCACCGTTTGTGCCGTTTCATCCCTCTTCTGGGCCGTAACGATAACCTCCTCCAAGGCTTTGTCCGCACGGGCATAGGAAGTACCGAGATTAGCGAGTACGGCCGCAGCAACGACAGTCCGGCCTACCCTGAAATACGAAAACGATGAATATCTCATTATTGCCTCCTCTTATTATTTATCGCGGAACCCGCTCGCCAGCCAGCTTTGAATAGCAGGCGATCGTCACGCCAATGTAAACGTTTACATTTCAGGGGATAAAAAAAGGCATCGTTTCAACCAAACGAGCCTACTTTGAAGAAACCTTATTTTTTTCGCCAATGTAAACGTTTACATATCATGACGACAAATCCAGTCAATCGTCAAGAGGCTGGACGGTTCGCGACAACCCACCCAGCCGGCAAAGCGGAGAATTGTCCATAAGGCTGTACAGAAAATTCCCCATGACGGGCAGCAGGAATCTCTTTCGAGATCACATATCCAGACCGTCTGTTTCGAGACTGCGTGCCTAACCGCTCTTAATCTCCAGCGAACCTTACAAAATCTTCGTTAGACAAAGAGTCGCGTCGCCCCGCCTACCCCAACTAGAGCTCACCCTGTCACGCGCTCGCGGCAGCCGCCGCATTGATCTGCCCAATGCATACCACCAAGGCAGGTGGTCGCACGGCTGAACAACTTGCGATCGACCTGCATCGCTGGTCCGATGCTCATCTCTCCGATAACAAAAAACGCACCGGCTTATCGCGTCAGCACAAAGCGGTTCGATGGAAGGTATCGCCGATCGTGTTGCGGCGGCACAACGCGATCGTAGGAGAAAGCGTCATCAATCATCGCAGCCAGCTCGCCTACTAAGCTTTGAACTTTAACTCCAGCATTAACATGCCACTCATCGACGGCTTAATTTGATTCAGTAGGCGGTCATTATCATGATTTGCGGCTCTGAAGAATGAGAACTGTGGGCTAAAGTTTCATGCCGGTGCTTCGTCGCCGCAAACACATTGAATTCCTCTTTACCGGCGCCCATTCGGGCGCTCAGGAAATGGCGCAATACTGGGCGGTTTGCAATCTTATTCCCTACATCGTCACCCTGCCTAACCGCCGTGTGGCCGCCTTCGGCTGGAAATACGGCCTCGGCAGCCGGCTGGGCGAAGCGTCTCAGGCCCCGCATTTTCTGCTTGAACTCGGCAGTAAAGTGGCTACCATGCGCAATGGCGTCAGTAGCATTTTCGATCAGGTTGCCGTGTCGAGAATATCAACTCGATGCTGGGATCGGCTGGCATCGTGACCGACCGCTGTTTGGAGATGCGGCCGGTATCTTCCTGCTGGCGTCTTGCCGTTTTCGAATGCGATGCAAAACGGACAGTGAATGGGAGCGCCGTTCCATCGAGGCCTCACCGCGCTCAGGGTATCTTCTATCGGGTCCGGCTCGGTGGACGTGGGAACACAGTATTCCACCAGTCGACGCCTTACGATATTCGATTACCTTTCGCAGTTTGTTGAGTCCTCAGAAGTAACGACCGGACGAACCGTTCGGCGAAGAAAACCTCTTGCGGCAGCCTCATTCCTCCAGAGCAGCCTTTGGATTCGATTCAAAGGTGTGATTTTCATTTATTAATTCCTGTTCTCTGGCAGGAGTTTAATTTCGTGCGTGAATAGAGCGCGAATTTAAGCGGGACAACTCCAGAATTCGAAGCGACAGGCGGCGAGATAGAATGGATCAACAGGCCAGAATGAATGCAATTACTGCGAATGACCTTGGATTTCTTGCTGGTGGTGGTTTCATGGGCGAGTGCATCCGTGCCCATCCGTGGGCAAAGACCGCGTTAGGTGTGCCGCAATATTGGCCGCAAGCATTGCGTACCGCCGTACGGGTGTTATTAACAACGCAGCATCCGATTTTTATTTTCTGGGGCGAAGAGCACACTTGTTTATACAACGACGCATATTCACGCTCTCTCGGTCCAGAGAAGCATCCCGTTATTTTGGGCGCGCCTGGTCGAGAATCTTGGCAGGAGATCTGGCCAATAATCGGTCCTCAGATCGAGCAAGTGATGCGCGGAGAAGGCGCAACGTGGCACGAAAACCAATTAGTGCCCATCTTGCGCCACGGTACCATCGAAGAAGTGTATTGGACTTATAGCTTCGGTCCCATTGATGAGCCGGAAGCGCCACACGGCGTGGGCGGTGTGTTGGTTATCTGTACCGAGACCACGGAGCAGGTGCTCGCCAAGAAAACACTTTCAGCCGATCGCCAACGTTTCTTACAGTTATTCGATCAAGCGCCAACCTTCCTCGCATTGCTTACGGGGCCGGACCATGTCTTCGAGCTCGCCAACAGCAGTTACTTGAATTTGGTCGGTCATCGCCCAATCATTGGGCGGAAGGTCGCCGATGCCCTTCCAGACGCGGTAGCACAAGGCTATCTTGAGCTACTGGACGAAGTGTATCGAACCGGCAAGCCGTTCACCGCCTTTGACGCCAAATTTGCGGCGCAGGCCCTACCCGGTGATCCCATCGACGAGCGCTACGTGGATTTTATCTATCAACCCATAACGGACCTGGATGGCTCAGTCACTGGTATTTTAGTGCAGGGCGTCGATGTCACCGCAAAGGCCGAGTCCGATCGCGCGCATGCGGTGAGCCGCGCTCGATTGAAGTATGCAAGTCGCCTCTCCGGTGTCGGATTCTGGTATTGCGACCTACCTTTCAATGAACTCGAATGGGACGAACGCGTTAAAGATCATTTCTTCTTTGAGCCGATGGCACGAATCACAATCGAAGATTTTTATGCGCGGATTCACCATGAAGATCGCGATCGGACTCGAAATGCGATCGATGCGTCGATTCGCGACGCAACGCCGTACGACATCATTTATCGCACCGTGGATCCGACTACCGACTCGATCAAATGGATACACGCGCTCGGCGGCACCGATTACGCTAGCGATGGCACTCCGAAGCGCTTCGATGGAGTGACGGTAGATGTCACTTCGGAGCAGCTCGATCAACAGCGCTTGGCGCAGTTAAATCAGCAACTCAATGAGCAGAATAAGCGCAAGAATGAGTTTCTTGCGACTCTCGCGCATGAATTACGCAATCCGCTGTCTGCAATTCGCAATGCCGAAGAACTTTGTTCGCGTACGTTACCCCGCGACGGTTCAGCGTACTCCGCGATCGGCATCATTCGGCGACAAGTTACCCAACTCACTCGGCTTGTCGACGACCTGCTTGATGTAGCCCGAATTTCGCAAGGGCGTATCGATTTGAAAATGGAGGTCATCGAGATCGATAAGTTAATCGATATGGCCAGGGAGACAGTGGCTCCATCGCTGCGAGAAAAACAGCATGAATTGTCGATTATTCAGGCGCCCCACCGTGTTTACGTTAAAGGCGACGTCACCCGGCTGGTGCAATCCCTCTCGAACATACTGAACAATGCGGCCAAATATACGGACGCCCATGGCCATATACGTGTGCGAGTAGAAGTCAAAGGCGAACGAGTGGCCATTGAAGTTTCAGATAATGGTGTGGGGATTCCAGCCCATTTACTACCGCATGTCTTTGACCTCTTTACTCAGAACGAACGCACGCTTGATCGCTCCCAGGGAGGGTTAGGGATAGGACTTTCTATCGTAAAACAATTGATCGAGATGCACGGCGGCGAATGTTTCGCACGAAGCGGAGGTGTCGGCCAGGGCTCAACATTTGAAATTTCACTACCCAGAAGAGACTCAATCATCGAAACAGCCGCCGAGCCCCTTCAGTCAATTCGTAGCATGCGGCGTATATTAATCGTTGACGATAATATTGACGCAGCCACCTCGCTTGCGGAAATTCTTAATATGATGGGGCATCAATGCGTAGCGTTGTTTTCGGCGCATGAAGCACTGGAGCGAGCGCCTTCGCTGCGTCCCGAGATTGTGATACTCGATATTGGCTTGCCAGATATCGATGGTTATGAAATAGCACGGCGATTGCGTCTGGTGGACGAATTGAGGGGCGCCAGCTTCATCGCGCTTACCGGGTATGGCCAGCCAGAAGATATCGAACGAGCACGAGTTGCCGGCTTCGATGTGCATTTTGTTAAGCCCTTAGATTTTGGCGAGCTTGAACTAAGGTTGGCGCAACTGAATTAGCGGTGTAAATGTCCGCTCGGCGAGAAGTCTGCCCGTGAATCAACGTAGTCGTGTACGCGCGCGTATCGAAGGCTCAATCTAAGAGTCGGCTGAATGACCGTACCAAGAATTCGACAGTGCGCGATGTACGGTTGAATGAGCGCGCATTACACACACTGGAAATCGCACGTTCGATCACTTATCGACCCGGCAACGTTCACGTGTTCGAGTCCCCACGATTTGGAGTCGCATTTAAAACAGAGAAATCGATGCGAGTGGTCATCACCGACATGCTGAAACAAGTCGGCATTCGTCATCGCCCTGCCTACAACACGCGACATACGTACGCGACGATGTTGCTGATGGCTGGTGTCAACTTGCACTTCGTGGCCAATCAATTGGGGCACTCGCCGATCATGACCGCAACGGTGTATGCGAAGTGGATAAATAGCGAAGCGGATCACCGGGAGCTCGCAAAACTAGAAACGCGCTCCGAGCAATCTGCATCGACAGAGAACAGCGAGGAAAAAAATATTGCGTCGACGGAATCCACAGCGCAAAAGCAATCCGATGCAGAGATGGTCCCAGAATTGGTCCCAAAAAAGCTGCGAAAATCACAAGTAATTGATTTTAAAACGAGGAAGTTGGTCGGGACGGCAGGATTTGAACTTGCCTGGTAGCGAAACCAGCGTAGACAAACGTGATGATGAGTGATTAAGCCTGTAAGGACCCACCCACAAACACGTATAAATACGCTGGATTGGCGGAAAAATTGGCTTCCGCTTAGATCGACCTAATCGGGGAGAGTTCGAACCAAATCCTGGAGACTCTTGCTGACGGGAGACAAGTCTTGCAAGCCAAATGAAACTCTAATCGGGGGCTTCGCAGCCCATTTCAACCGACAGCGCACGAAACGGCATAACCTTCTCCTCGGTCCAGCTAATCGACGGAAGCGAGCGAATTTTTGTAAGATAATCACATGCGCTCGTACGTGAAATCATGCATATCTCGCTTTCCTTCCCGCCCGAATATTCCGAAACAGCAAGAGACCGATAATCTATATGCTTATCGACTGAAGTTGCGCACTCGTTCACTTTAAGAAGAGCCGTAAACGAATCATATTCATCCTTGGACATGACCACTAACAACTCTGGATCTTCTTTTTTAAATTTCTGCGGCGAAACCCAGACAATTGGCAGAAGATGATCCCGAGATCCAACTATGTATATTCTCACCCAGCTTTTAATGCTCTTATAGGGCTTGGTACCAGTAATAAAATTTGGGGTGGGTAGAGCTTCCGACATAACAAACGGGCTGTTGCATAGCAGCACAAAGAGCAGTACCCAAACTCGTTCGGTCATCGCGCCCTCTTATAACCGTCTCGTGATATTTAGAAGGACTACTTGCCTTAGTTTAGGACTTCGGAGTGTTGGTGACCTGCCCCCACGAGTAGTGCCATTGGCCTGTTAGTAAAGTCCGTGGTTGGCATTAAACTATTTCCTGTTGCGATTTGTCACTCAAATCTCTGCGATATTGTGCAGAGAACTGAGCTGGTGTTTGATAGTTCAAACTACTGTGTGGCCGACATTCATTGTAGTCGCGTCGCCAGCTCGCAACGATCGTACGGGCTTGCAGTAGCGATGTGAACCAATGATCGTTCAAGCATTCGTCGCGAAAATTGCCGTTGAAGCTTTCGATAAATGCATTCTGTGTGGGCGTGCCTGGCTGAATCAACTTCAACTGCACGCCATGTTGGTAGGCCCACTGATCCAATGCACGACAGGTAAATTCCGGCCCTTGATCGGTGCGAATGGCACGTGGATAACCGCGAAATTGTGCCGCTCGATCGAGTACTCTCGCCACGTAAATACCCGAGATGCTGTGGTCGACGACGAGATCGATTAACTCCTTGGTGAAATCATCCACGACCGTTAGGCATTTTATCCGCCGGCCATTGGCCAACACGTCCATCACAAAGTCCATCGACCAGACTTGATTGGGGCGTGTGGGCACCTGCAACGGTTCACGCTCCACCGCAATGCGCTGGCGTTTGCGGCGCCGCCGCACGCTGAGGTCGGCTTCTTGATATAAGCGAAAAACACGCTTGTGGTTGGCTGCCATCCCCTCGCGCCGTAACAACACGTGCAGGCGCCGATAGCCGAAGCGTCGCCGCTCAGCGGCGAGCTCGATCATGCGCTGCTGCAATTGCACATTGTGGGCTTGTGGCAACAGCTCGTAGTGCAACACGGTGCGAGATAGTCCCACAAGCCAACAGGCACGACGCTCGGAAATCGCGGTTTGCTCGCGCATCGTCATCACTGCTTCACGCTTCGCTTGTGGGCTCACCGCTTTCGACCCAGCGCGGCCTTTAAGGCTTCTGAATCGAGAATGGATTCTGCTAACAATCGTTTGTGTTTGGCGTTCTCGGCCTCTAGGTCGCGCAGCCGCTTAGCATCCGACGCTTCCATGCCGCCGAACTTGGCGCGCCAAGCGTAAAACGATCCGTCGCTAAAGCCGTGCTGGCGGCAGAGGTCTTTGATTGGTATACCGGCTTCGGCCTGCCGCAAAAAGCCAATGATTTGCTCTTCGGTAAAACGCTTCTTCATGTCCATTCTCCGGTTCGAAAATGGACTTTACTAAATTACCTCTGGCACTGTTTAGTGGGGGCAGGTCATTGGGACTTGGGGAGGATTCAGATAGCCACTCTACATGTTGTAGATATTTGTAAAGAACATGATTGCACCCAATCACTCTTGGGTGTCTCGTTCTAAAAAAAGAGGGCCCTCGGAAGACATTAAATTCAATTCCTTTTCTGTCACTTGCTTTATTTCATACTTACCAAGCTTGCCAGTCCACGGCCAAGGTGCATCTGCCGAATATTCAATATCAAGTATCTTTCCCGTCAGCTCCCAATGAAATTTCCCTTCTAAGAAAAAATCGTGACCTTCATACACATCCAATACCCCTTCGCCATCCTGCTTGAACATCCAGTGCTTGCCTTTACTCACCCAGCCTCCCATTAAACGCTGTTCTATTGTGTCTTTGCCACTATCATCAACAGATGGCACAGACATGCATCCAGGCAACAAAATGGCGAAACAATACACAATCAATGAGCTAACAAAATTTTCTACTCTCAAAATCATCATCTCATCATCACTCGCAGCACCGTATTTCCAAAGGTGGCGCCCATTTCCCTAGTACACTCCCCGAGTTGTACGCATTGGTCGAACTTGAAAGCGCCGAGTGTACCCATTTATTGTCGAGGCCTACGTCGTAGGAGTTCGACACATACGAGGTGTACTTCCAAGCATCGTACTCAAGCAAAGCTCTCACCGCCGCCAAACCGGCTCGAGAATTGGCATAACCTTTAAGTTGGTCATTTAAATTAGAGTACTGCCAAACGTGACGCATCTCGTGATAAACAACTGTCCAATAGTCCTTGCCGCTGTAGTCGGAATCGACCCAAATCTCATAAGAACCATCGACTTTTCTGACGGTCCCATGAGCCGCACTATCTCCACCGGTAACTTTCGCAATGTCTGATTGATCTTTCGATACTATTCGATACTTTCCATCGATATTAAGTGCGTTAGCTATCTTTTTCTCGGTGCCTTCATAATCACCGCTGCCATCACCACCTTCGCCTTTACCAGAGGCCGCCACACTACCATTTTGACTATGAGCCGAACCCATTGCAGTCGCGAAGGCTGCGGTAACGGCGCCATTTGCAAACTTACCACCGGTGATACTCGAAAGCGTTCCGCCGACTGCCGCAGCCACAGCAATTCTAGCTAGGGGCGTCGCTCCACCCATTGCTGAACCCACTGCTCCGCCGGCTCCAGCGGCAATAAATCCATAACCAAAATTCCCACCTTGGAGCAAGCTGCCTATTCCACCGACAGTGCCATATTCAATAAACCCTTGCACCGTCATACCATCTACATACCAGGAACCATTGACGTTGCCGAGCTCACCGAACGCATACACTGATGCTCCGGACACCATCCCCGCCACCAGTGCCTGGCTCCACGTTCCGCCATTTGCCTTTATTAATCCAGCAGCTACCACAGCTGCGCAATAGGGCCCACAGTCAATACCGGCTTCGATCACAAAGACAGAATTTATTACTGAAGGGAAGCCATACTCAAAAAAATGGTCTACTCCATGCGCGAGCTGAGTAAATATGTCTGCCTGCCCGGTAGGATCAACTCCATTTAGCGGGCTATTACGCATATAGCTGTAACGATTATAGCTTTGAGTGTCCGTTGGGTAAGGTACCAATGTATCGGCCTGTAGGAATCTACCCAGGCGTGGATCATAAACTCTCCCACCCATGTGAATGACTCCCAGCTCATCAAGCATTTCATGGCCGGTAAAACCTTTATTTGTAGTGCTGTGATCAAACTGCGCCAAAAGACTACTAGTGAATGGCGACCAGGTGGTAGTATCGCGACGCAAGCCCCATGAGTCGAAACTTTGCTTCTGCTTGATAGAATTACCAGTGCTAGAAACCACATTGCCATGTTGATCAACGATGGTGTCGGTCGAGCCAAGATAATCCTTCAACAGATACTCGTTTGTGCCTCCAACCTTCACCCGGCCAGCGCTGTATTGTGTGCTAACCAACGTGCCTGCAACATAGCGCCGTAGCTCGTAACTGCCATCCGGCTTGGTAACCTTCTCGACATTGCCAACGGTAGTGATGGTGGTCTGTTGACCATTGTTGGTGTCTGTACGCCTATAGAAATTTCGATCCGGATCGTATTGAAATGCCGTACTGAAACCGACGCTGCCCTTGGCGATATTGATTGGCTTATCAAAAACGCTGTATTGAAGCGTGCGGCCATCACTTGTCCGATTGTTTCCATTGCAATCGTACGTGTACGTACTGGTGCCGAATGCCATTGCCGCATGTACACCCGCACCACTCCCACCACCTGTGCAGGAGGCACTGCCACCACCATAACTATATGCGACCCCGCCTTTGCTCACGACGTTGCCGAAGCTATCGTACATCATGCTAACAGCAGTGCTACCCTGTACAGTGCTGAGCGCCAACCGATTTAGCTCGTCATACGCGAAGCTTTCGGTTTGCCCACTCAAGTTATCTGTGCGGCGCTGCAAGTTACCGACTAGATCATATGAGTATCCCAGGTTCTGCGTCGCACCTAGGCCCAGCACGCTACTTGTCAACGCTGTCAACCGACCCATTGCTGGATCGAACGTACGATAGGTAGTTATGGCGCCATTGGTCTCTTGGGTCACACGCCCCGCGGCGTCCATCGCATTAATCACATAATACGGATCATTGGACGCCGCGTCGTGAATTTCCGATAGGTAACCGTTAGCGTTATAGATATTTCGGGACCCGCTCAGCGGGCTGACAGCGTCGTATTGCCTATCTATCCGCCCATAGGAGTCATAGACCACTCGCTGGAAATAAGCCTCACCACTCGTAGGACTAATGACAGTCTGCGACACACGTCCTAACGTATCGTAGGAAACAGCTTTAACATAACCGGTTACACTGTCGCTCACATGATCCAGCAATCCGATGCCATTCGTGGCGGTATCGTATATCCATGTAACATTGCTTTGCACAACGCCGGAAGCGCAACCGTCATTTGCTGAGCCAGTGCCACACGTATCCTTGCGGCTAACCATGCGCCCCAGTAGGTCATACTGAAACTCGATCGCTTGGCCTTTCGCATCAGTTTGCTTTTTTAGCTCGCCGTTGACGTAATACTCATAAGCCCAGGCACCCTTGTCTGGATCGGTCATGCTCACTTTGCGCCCCAATACATCATACGCAAAAGTCGTAGCAATCGACGGTGGTGTACCCGAAGCAGTAGCGATACTTGCACTCCCTCCATTACCTGCGACAGTTGTGGTACTACTCAATGTCCCATCGGCGTTGTAAGCATATTGAATTTTTGTGCCATTGTGGTCCAGCACATAATCCATTTCGCCCAACGCATTCCTGATTTCCTTCTTAGTATGGCCATTCGCATCGGTGTAGGTGGTTTTCAGCCCATCATAAGCTGTACCCATATTGGTGCCATCGGGAAGTACCGTATTGGTCACGCGCCCCAATATATCGAAGGTAACACGAGTAAATGGCACCGACGACAAAGTTGTACCCGCAGGAAAAGGATTACTGCGATGTATCACTCGACCGGAGGAGTCGTATTCACTGTCGGATACGTTGTATATAGTCGAATCACCGAAGGCTACAGTACCCGAGCGCACTGGACGGGCCACTTTGTCGAAGGCTACAAAAGACTGCGAACCATCGGATTTAGTCGTCCTCTCCAAATAAACCGTACCGGCTGGGGCATATGCATTAGGTGTGCTTAACAATGAAATTGTGTAGTTGCCGTTGTTTGAATATTCGAGATAACGACGCCCAAACCCGCCGTAGCGATATACGACTTGAGCATTGTTCAGACCACTGACGGTTAAGGGCTGTCCGAGCACACTGCGTGACAGAACACGCTCTACCGGCTGCTCGAGACTGTTATATGTATTGTTTTTGAAACGCCCTAAAGAATCATACTCCCAGCGAGAGTACCGCGAAGAGAATCCAGCGCCACTGAGTGTCGACTTAGTCTCGACACCAAGGGTCAAATTGTACTCATGCCGAGTCGTAAGGGCGTTGTTGGTATCACAGGACTCGGTATCTCCGCTTAACGAGCAAGGTATAACGATTGCATTCGCTAACATACCGCTGAGGCCTGTATCGCAGGTTTCGCCGTTCATACAATAGTACGAAAACTGGGACTTACGCATTTGCTTGGATTGGCCTGGCCGCCAACTAGTCGCCTTAGTTTCAGTCAAGCGCCCAAGCCGCTGCATTTCAGGATAGCTTGTATTGCCGTATGTGTTGGAAACCACCTTGGAAAAAATGTGATTGGCATCGCTGCCAGCCGCGTCGGTGTAAATGTCGACAGTATTCGTCACGACGTTTCCATCAGCGTCGTAGGTATTGCCCGTCTTTGTATTTGATATCAGCGGATTACCGGACGCTAATGCATCATATTTGAGATCAGTCGCCTGCAGTAAAACTACTCGATAAGGTTTGCCAGGATTGCCACCCTGCCAATCCTGGAACGCCCAATAATTGCTGGAGCTACTAATTTTTTGGCCACCTAAAGTAGCCACATCAGTTGTCAACGGACAGCCGGTGAACGGAAAATCCTGGCGGAACTTGGTCGTGGTGATAATGCCACTTTGCATATCAACCGTGCGCACCCATTGAAAACCGAGCAATCCGCGTCCACCAGCCTGAATCTTGGCTTCGCCATAATAGTAATCAATACGACTCAATGCGTTATTGTTGACAGTGCCGAGCGCTGCCGCTGGCGTCGTCGCGGGCGCACTCCCAGAAACCGAGGTTACCACGAAGACGGGAGCCATCCATTCTAGTACCGGAGCATTTGAATCCTTAGCTAACGATTCACTGAAACCCGGCAGATCCCACGGTCCATTTAGCACATTATAAAAAGTCGCGATGTCTGCCTTGGTATTGGGACAGGCGTATGTATATGTTGTGCCGTTGTAGTTAACCGTACAGGGCGGCGTACTGTCATTCAGCCGCAACCGTTCATAGTGCGTAGTTTTATTTAAATTTTCATAAGTAATTGCAGTTGTTGCGCCAAGACCATTTACGATACCTGTAATCACATGACGAGGCTGATTGGCCCCCTTGGCGAACCGTACGGCTATCTGATCCATGGCCGTGGTTTCACGCTCGACATAGTCCAGCTGGCCATCACCGTCGATATCAAGCAGCCTGTAGTCACCTATCCAATCATATTTTCCATCACCGTTGTGGTAGCTTTGCGTCCAAGTTATACCCGGCTGCAATAACGTAGTGAAGTTACCTGCCGAATTGTCCCACAAGACCACTTTTACATTGTGATTGACATAATCGTAATACAGAAGATCGGCAAAGCCATCGTGGTTATAATCCACGAACGAAAACAGACCATTGAGCTGAGTCCCCAGCAAACTAGGAACTTTTTTCGGAGTATCGAAAACACCACCTTTGTTTATTTGAATTGTGAAATCACCAGCACCAGTCTGAGTGGTGCCATCAGCTGCATATAGATCTCGATAGACGAGATCCGGCAATCCATCTCCATTCAAATCGACAGTCGTGCTACCGTCTAAACCGTATATCTGCCCTTTCGTGCTTGGGATAGCATTTTGTACTAAGTCAAATTGATTTCCTTTGACCTGCGCGAAGAATGGGAAAGACATTGTCCCGTTTGTGCGAAGAATCAAATCGGTAACACCATCACCATTCAGGTCTCCAGCCACACTTCCGCCAGCAAAAGGATTGCCAGAGGTTGCCGAGCAGCAGACTAATTGAATGGCAGAGGCTGTCGCGGGCGATGCGCTAAGCGTCTGCACAGCGGGGTTGAATTTGTAGTAGTGACTTGAAGTGGGCAACTCATTGGAGTCGTGAATTAGCTTGTTGATCGTGATAGACCCGCCAAGATTCGACAGCGTTGCCTTATCAGCGAGGCCGTCACCGGATGTATCCATGAACACAGCGGTATCGCCAGTAGTGAGTGCCGGAAGACCGACCACAGACAAGCGCCACGAGCCGTCGAGCTGAGGCACTGATGGGAATACCTGCCAAGTATTTCCATCCAATGTATACATGAGATCGGCACGGCCGTCGGCGTTAAAGTCCGCAGCCTGAATTCCAGGCCGATCACTTGAATGAGCGTCGACTAAATAGTCTTCACTATTAGGAGTACCTAGGAATTTTCCAGCCGTCCATCCTCCGGCGCAATCGGATATCGCATATCGCAACTTAACCTGCCAAAGATTACCTTGCTCTTGCTCCATCCAAGCGAAATCCGTACAACCGTCTCCATTTATATCAAGCGGTACCAAATTCACTATCTTTGCATTTCGTCCCGCCGCGCCAAGGCTCGCGACAGTTCTTGTACCAAAGCCAACTTGCGTCGCACTCGCCCACGTGAACTGAGTGGCAGGCAAACAAACGGTGCTACATTCTTGAACACTAATCAATCGACTGAGGTTAACCGGAATACTATTTCCTGCGTCGTCACTGACAACCTCTGAGTCCTTGTACCCCAAATTGTAACTACGGACGGTATAACCTGCGTTCTCAACGGTAATCGATTGTATGCGTAAACCGTTACCTGGCACTGAATAGCCGCCCAAGCCACCTGCGCCAAATACATCCGGACGGCCACTGTACGAAAAATAAATTCGCGCGTTATAGTTATCGGGACCCGTATTACTACCATAGGCATAGCGCACTTCATTCACGTACCAGCCAAAGTAATATCCGTACTGATACCAAATAGCATTGCCTGCATTGTCCTGAAATTTGCGCAACTTCCATGTCATGATTCCGCGCACCGGATCGCTGTTTACATAAACCTTGCCGTCGGTATCGGGCGAATCATTCAGTGGTTGTGCAGTTGGATCACGGGAAGCGGGTGCATCTCCGTAGAACGAAATCGAGCCATCTTTCTTCTCAATCTTGAAATAACTCGGATGGCCGGCTGAGCCACCCAATGCGGTAACGCGCACGTAGCTGTCTATCTCGGTCTTATATACAGAACCAGGGTAGCCGTAAGCGACGGAACCCGGCACCAAGACAAGGCGCTGCCCGTCGAGACAGAACCGATCCTGATAACTCCAGGTGATTGGCAGCGTATTACTATCTTGTTGAAGCGTCTGCCGGCAGCGTGTGATTTCCGATAGCCCACCCAACGACCACCCCTGACCTAGCAAGCCATTTCCTCCTTGGCTGTTGTAGTTGAGCGTAAGCTGCGGCGTCACACCTGCGGTACCAACGACCGCAGCAATTGGAATTTTGTAAGTTGCGGCACCGCTTTCGTCGACACGAAAGGTACCGTCCGTGGAGCCAATGTTGTCAGACCTAAGAATATCAGCCAGCGATACAGTCGGTAGCGCAGCGGGGGTTGCGCTATCGACGACGCCACCAGTCAACGTCACGCTAATGGAAGCCGGAGCGCTAAAGGCACTACACCCAGTGTCGTTACAAGCACGAATTTGGAAGTCGAAATTACCGGCAAGAGTGGTGACGGCATTGGACGTCAGAGGTCCGTTGTAAATGGTGCTCCAACTTCCGCCGGCTAGACGCTGTTGCAATTCATAGTAGTTAGCCAGCGAGACCCCTGCCCAACTGATGGTGAAAGTACCGGTATCGTTCGTCGCCGGAACTGTCAGACCTGCAGGAGTCGTGGTTGCCGCAGCAACTGTTGTGAAGGTTGGACCAAATGCACTACAGCCCGCCGTGTTGCAGGCTTGTACTTGGTAACTATAGGTACCTGCGGCATGACCAGCTATGTTCGCAGTAGCCGATCCCAGTGTCGCAAGGGTCGTCCAACTGCCGCTGCCGACTTTCTCCTGCAAAGTGTATGTATTCGTTCCCGGTGTAGCCGCCCATGTCAATGTGAAGGCTCCGCTATTGGGGTTAGGGCCCGAAATTGCACCCGGTACGGGTGGAATGACTCCGACATATGTGGTGGCGATCGAGCCATTTACGCCGCAGCCGCTTGCGTTACATGCTCTTGCCTGGAAGTCATAAATACCCGTCGTGAGCCCAGACAACGCTGCAGTTGTAGCACTGCCACTAAATACCGTAGTCCATGCGCCTTCATTCAAACGCTGATCGAGCTGGTAGCTAGTCGCAGTGGATGCCGCAGCCCAACTGGCGCTGAGTGTACCGGTACTGCTTGGCGGAACATTCAATGTCGCCGGAGGATTTGGCGGCAGCAGGACAGAGGTATTCTGAATGGGACTATCAGCGCTGCATCCATTAACATTGCAGGCGCGAACTCGGTACTGATACAGACCATTGCCGTTGCCGAACACATTTGTACCGAGTGCGGAGCCACTATAGATCGTGGTCCAGGCGCCATAATTGACACTCTGATCTACCTGATAACTTGTCGCTGTCAGGGCCGAAAGCCAGGAAAGGCTATAGGTACCCGTGGTACTTGTTGGTGGTACTGTCAGTGTTGTAGAGGGCGGAGGTGCCGATACTACAGTGGAGGCGACTGCCGAGGTAAAAGGAGCGCAATAGAAGAAGTAGCAGGGATGGACTCTGAAATTGTATGTTCCGCTAAGCAGACCAGACGCGGAATATGTAGTTGTTGTCGTTGGCGTCAGCGAAGTCCAGCTTCCGCCATTCACCTGTTGCTCCAAAGTATAAAGACCACCGAGCGGCACGATCGACCAACTGATATTAAACGTACCTGTACTGTTATTTGCCGGAGCTGTAACCACCGGTAATTGGTCGTAAGCAATCACCATGAGATCGTTGGTGACCGCGCAATTATTGCAAAGCCCCACAAAACCGGTGTAGTAATAAACACCGCGAGGCTTACCCGTAAAGGTAAAAGAGCGTACATTCGCTGCCGGAGAATAGCTGATCTTGTTCGTCGCAGTCGCCTGCAGATAGGGCGCGGTCTGGGCCTCGAACAATGCATTCAAGTCCCCGCCAGTCCAACTGACCGTATAAGACCCTGTTGCCCCTCCAAGATATATCGATTGATAGCCACTAGTCGGCTCGTAGTCACCGGTCAATGTAGGTGGTGCAACGACAGTGGTCGTCACCGTTGCTGAAGCAAAGTTGGCGGGGTAAAAATTGGTAACGGGTCGCACTCGAAAATTATAAGTGCCTGCAGCCAGCGCGCCGGTGGTAAAGGAGTTGGATGCACCGGCATAGATTTGCGTCCAGGCACCGCCGTTATATTGTTGCTCGAGGATATAGCCGCCAGCCGGCGCCGATGTTGTCCAGCTGATAGGCAACGCATTGCCAGCATAGGCAGTCGACCAAGCCGTTATGACCGGTAAATTGCGGTACAAAATGACCGCCACATCATTGGTCGCTTTGTAGACCCCGGCGACCGCATAGACCCCAGTATAGTAATACACACCGGCAGCCTTCCCTGTAACGGTATACACGGTACTTCCGGCGGGAGGGGAATAACTCAGCTTATTGGTCGCGCCCGACTGCGCGTAGGGTGCGGTTTGCGACTCCAGCAGTGCGCCGATGTCGCCGCCGGACCAGCTCACATAAAAGAAACCCTGGGAGATGTACACTGATTGAACGGGATCACCCGCGAGCGTAGGGTCCGCTTCTGCACCGAGCGGCACCAATGCCAACAATATCCCGATAAGTATCGAGCACAGATCAAAAAATTTGAGCAACGAATTTTGGAAGACAATGTGCCTCCCCCCCTTAAAGCGCGGGCCGAGCATCGAGCATTCCTTATGATCTTTTTGTTAATTATCCAGCGGCCCCTGGTCTCAAGCCGCCGCTTCTAAATTATATTTATCGCGGGCTCCGCCGACGTTATTTTGCTATCGCTGGGCAAGTTACCATAAACTCCAGTGCCGGTCGATTCTTCGCTGCATGCATTTTTTACACAAATATTGCGCCATAGACGGACTTTCGAGGCCCCTCCTCCGCAAATCCCAATTGACAATGCTCACGACAGCAGATAGCGTAACGCGGTTAGTAAGTGGGTTGGATAATCGGCGGCAAAAAAACAAAAGCCGCACCTGCTTAACCGAATACCATCCGCAGATAGTTAAATCTTACCAAGCCAGAAATCTCCGGTACGTGAAAGGTCGCTAGTTACAAAATCATGAACACGCTAAACGCTCTGCTGCGTCCCCCACGCTTTTGTGTACTACGTGCCTCAACTCGATGTGTCTGCGCTGGGGCAGTAGGGACTCGTCGAGGGACAGCTCGAAAGGAATACGTCATGAAGACTCCGCGGATGATCCTGATCGGTGCCTTGCTCGGTCTCGGCTTCTTATGCAGCGCAGAGCCAACTGCGACCTTGCCTCACGGCAATCCGGTGATCTCTGAAGCCACCCAGAAAATGATCCACGACCAGTGGCAGAATAGCGGCAGCCAGGCAACGACTGCGAGCGCCAACCTGCAAATACAGGCTACCGCTCCTTCGCCAATCAACAGCGCAATCGGCGCCCTCAATGGCTGCTTGTCCGACGCCGTCGCGGCTCAAAAGGCCACTTCACAGGCACCACTCAACCCCGATCAGTTACTGTCGCAATGCTCCGATCAACAGCAGCAATTGCGCGCGCAAGTCCCCGAAAATCTTTACACCGCGATTATGAACCGCCTACGCGGCGCGCTCGCTGGTAACGGCGACAAAGCTGTCGCGTTATTGCGGCATTGATAAGCAGAATCGATCGATGGCAATGAGCTGGCGCACTGCTGATGGCGTACTACGAGCTGTCGGTCTGATCCAGCCCCTTTCCATTGCCACTCTAATCTTGGTATTTGGTGTTCTTTTTCTAATTAGCGAGATACGAAATATCTCGCAAGTGAACTCCACCCCACCACCTTCAACACTAGCAGTCGGTAGTCAAACCCATTCTGCAAGCCCAGCCACCATCGCAGCCATTAGCGAACTCAATTTATTTGGCAAAACCCCTGTCGCCCAACCTCTGGATGCCGCCAACCTTCCAGCCACTCAATTGAACCTGAAGTTAACAGGTGTTTTCGCCAGTACCACGGCAGCACACTCGAGAGCACTGATAACCGACGGCAGCAGCTCGGCCAAGGCCTACTTCATCGGCGACGAACTTACTAATGGGGCCAAGCTACGCAGTATCGACGACGAGTTTATTGTGATCGAGCGAGCGGGACAGCTGGAAAAACTAGAATTGCATAAGTCTTCCGGCGGCAACAACGCTCCTCAACGCCGTACAGCCCCGGCTCTCGCCCAGACTTCAGAAGCTCCGCCGACGGTGTTACCGCAGCCTACCTCCGGTATAACACCTGATAACGTTTACCAAAATCTACAGGATCGATTGGCTACGATTCGCAACACAAATGGCAGTGCACCACGCTGAGGGCTTCCCTCATGCCATGATGCAAAGTCCGGCACTTACCTGGCGCAAATCCTTCTTTGAAATACAACCCCAGCCCTCCTGTTGACAGCCCGCCACTCAATACGTATCTTGCTTCCGCAAATAACACCCTATAAAAACACCTTTTCGACAGGATCTTCATGCCAAAACTACATTGTTCGATCCCATCTCTCGGGGGGCTCCTGATCGCTCTTTCCGCCGCCATCAGTAGCGCAGATACCTCCGTGGCTACTCCGATCGCGGGTATGCAGCCTATGCCCAAATTCCCGCCAAGCAGCACTGTTCTACAAACAGCGGTGAACGGTCTCAATCAGTGCATAGACAATACGCTCTCCGCATCGGCTGATAGCCAAACCGCTACGACCACGGACGCCGTGATGGGCCAATGCGCCCAGGCCCAGGCGCAGTTACAACAGATGCTGCCAGCCGCCCTATACGACAAAAGTGTGACGGATGCACGCCAGCGCATAACGAATTCGCTGGCAGCCAGACAACAGACGAACGCAACCCCCTAGTTCGTCTAATATTGGTTTGCCGCAGCGAAATTCATCCAGCCTGAGAATGCTCCGTACCGCGCATGTGCCGACCCTATCGTCGCCGACAGCATTTTTCGAATATTGCAATTTAATCGCAACACCCTTTATTACGGGCAATTATCGTGTTATCGACCCATAGCTGCGATCGACGCAACGCAGCAAGCAAACTGCTTCAAGCCGCACTCATGGCTCTCTCGATAACATTCACCAGTCATATCGATGCGCAAACGAGCGCAGAAAAAAACGGAACCACTCTACCAGCCACTACGACGGCGCAGGCTTCCAATAACGAACAAATCAACCTCGCCCTCGAAAACGCCGACATCAAGGAATTGATTCGCTGGGCCGCGGAACACATCAACAAAAACATCATTCTTCACCCCGACGTAAAGGGTCAGGTCACCGTAATCTCCGGAGCGCCGCTGACACGCGAAGAAGCCTACGCCGTTTTTCTATCGACACTGCGCGTGTATGGTTACGCGGTCATCGAAAACAACAATGTACTTCAAGTAGTTCCCGCTGATGTCGCCAACCAGAACGGAGCACCTCTGGTAAACGGTATCGCGGACAAGACGCGCTCCGGCGAAGATGTCGTCGTACAAATCGTCAAGGTGAGAAACATATCCGCCCAGCAGCTGGCAACCTTGCTAAAGCCGATGGTACCCAGCTCCGCTCTGCTGACTCCTTACCCCGACAGCAATATGCTGATCATCAGTGCCCGCGCCCAGCAGATCGAAAAACTGCGACCTATCATCGAGCGACTCGACCAGGGCGGCGGCACCGATATCGATATGATGACGCTCGAATTCGCGCGTGCGCGCGACGTCGTTCAAATCGTCAATACGCTGTTAACCAAAAGTGGCGGACAAGGCCAGGTGAGCGCGGGAAACAATTTCACGCTGACTGTCGATGAGCGCAGCAACAGCGTGTTGATGAGCGGCGATCCCATCGTTCGACAGCAAGTGCGCGGACTGATCGAACGGCTGGATAAACCTAAGAGTGGCGAAGGCAATACGCAGGTCGTAT
>Ga0207122_1041_pt1 | contig 21572 bp, 23 predicted proteins | sample Alteio_BWMinHeat_38_FD_153504 | JGI IMG/M metagenome (GOLD analysis project Ga0207122, IMG submission 153504) | Enriched cells from forest soil in Barre Woods Harvard Forest LTER site, Petersham, Massachusetts, United States -... | ecosystem: Environmental > Terrestrial > Soil > Temperate forest >... | reverse complement strand
GATCAGGTATCGCGCGACAACGCGCGGAATTACATGCGTAAGGAAGGGCGTCAAGCCGCGCTGTTGCCCGATCTCCAAACGGCGGCAAAACTGGTGCAGGACGGCACTATCGATGGCACCAAAAAGCTCGCGTTGGTGTTCCACGGCGCGCCCGGTTCGGACAGGATCGGCAATTACAGCGTCGATGATTTTGTGAAAATATTCAGCCCTCCTGGCGGCAAGCCTGCCGCAATCGATACCATCTCGCTGATTGCCTGTGGCAGATCGGTCGACGATCCCAACGTGGCTTATATGCAGGGGCTCGGCGTGAAGCTGGGCACTATGTTGGAGAATCAGGGCGTAACGGTGGGGCGTATTACGCGGCGTGTAGGTCCGGTAACCGTGGCTGTGAACGGGCGTAGCTACCAGCGCGACCTGCAAGGGTTTGCCGTGAATAAAGCCGCCAACAGCAAGTTGGAAAGTTATCAGGATCCGCAGACCGGTTTATGGGTGGAGGATAGTGTGCGCGTGGACGCCGATCCGCGTTACGTCGGAACCGGCACGCGCCTGACGCAAGCGGATATGGCCGTTGCAAGAAGACCTCGTAGAGCAAGGTTGACTCCAGCGGAAGCGGAGGCACTCCAACGCTCGGTGGATTCGAATTCCGTGATGCTGGGACAGCAAGATCGCAGTGAGTTGGCATGGCTGGGCGAGGGTGACAAGCCCAACACACCGCCACCTGCTGCAGCTGCAGCAGAGCCGCCGGCAGAGCGCGTGGCAGTGCCGGCAGCGCTCGATGTGCACGATCCACAGGTGCTGGCGACCGAGCCTGGGAATTTCCGCGCCATGAATCCGCAGCAGCTGATCGACTACTTCAATGCCGAGCGCCGTGTGTTCAGCATGGAGGCAAGTCTGGTGCCTAGCTACATTGGCGATGGCAGGGTTGGAGGGTTTTTGTTCCGCGGTGACAACACGCCTTCTAGTGTGGCGTTCACCAAAGGTTTGGCGGGTAAATTGAAAGAGTCAGAGCAGCCGCTGCTGGAGAGCCAATTGCGGATGCATCAGGCGGTTTCAGGGGCCATGCAGATAAGGCAGGAGTTGATATCTACCAGCGAACTACCGGGGTCTGCCGCGTTCTTCGCCCCCAGTCAGATGGGGGGGAGAGCGGAGGCCGCGCGCGCAGCATTGGAGAAAAGTATCGCGGACCATACCTTTGCCAATGATGCCGCCGATATTCAGCAGACCCTGCTGGGAGGATTACGTTTCGACGGCCAGTCTGTTCGCGACGTTAAGATCACGGAAAGCAGCCAGATTTATGTGCTTAGAACTCCGGTCGGCCGCACCTACATTCAGAACACGATGGCTGAGAAGCCTTTGGTTTTTGGGACTAACGGTTTCCCAGGTTTTGACATAGCGGAAGAGCCGGATCTGCTTCAATTCTATCGCCAGCAACAGGAGGCTACGGTCCATGGTCCTATACACGCGGCACAGGTTTTCGGCCGTATTCCAGTTGCGATATTGGAGGTAACGGTACAAGATGGCACAAGGCACAGCGTGGCGATGACGCTGAGCCGTTTCGAGCATAACCCGCGCAGCCCGCTGCAACCCTACTCACTCTCACAGAGCAAGCTTTAAAAACGCTGCGCTGCGTTTGGATAATTTTTCGTTAGACTCGGTTGGCGATGGCTTGCCATCGTCAACCATCGATACAAAAGGTATTTATGCAAGGATCAGAGCCACAGCTGCCCACTCCTGCCGAGCCTTCGGACGGCGAAAGAGCAGCCGCGCTGCTTCAGCCCGGCGGCTGCATCTACCGTTTTTCCGGCCCGTTCGCATCGACCGATGCCATTCCAGCCGAGGCTATCTTCGGAGCCTGGCAGGTGGATAACGATGGCAATATCGTTGGCGAGTTCATGAGAAATCCGAACTATGATCCGCAGCGTTATCCGCCGCTGGCGGACGATGCGGAGCCGCAGCATTGAGGAATACAGCCAGCGTGAATGATGCCTCGTCGGTACCGATGTAATGGTGGTGGATATCAGTGGCTGACTAATAACACTCGGAAAAGCGCGATTGCTGCAACGCCTGGCGTATCAGTTCGAGTGCACGTTTGTGCAATTGGCTTACGCGACTGTTGGCGATGCCGAGCAGCACCGAAATTTCATCGAAGGTGACTTGATGAAAATAATGATAGTAAATGATTTTGTGTTCGCGCTCTGGCAATTGCGTCAAAATGGTTTTTAAGCGCACTTGAATTTCGTCGTAGGCGCGGCTTTGATATGGCTCGTGCGGACATCGCAGGTTTGGTTCGTCAGCGTCGAGCAATTCGTCGATTTGATAAGTCAGAGCAATGCCGACAATCAATTCCACCATATCGGTTAGATTAGTGGGCACCTTTTTTTGTTGCGTTAGCAACGAACGGGTTCGATCCCGGTGCAGTTGCTTGGCATATGCGATTTGATCGCCGACTTCCGTCATTTGCGGAATTCCGTTCAGCACCGAGCCGCGAATACGGTAGCTGGCGAAAGTGTCAAATTGCGTACCGGCATCATGGCGATAGCGCTGCATTGCCTCGAACAAACCGATGTAGGCCAAATGTAGATAGTCGCCGAATTCAATGTCGTTCACTGCGCGCTTTGCATACAGCGAAGCCGCCTCGCGTTTAGCAAACGGTAGGTATTTCTCCAGTAATTGTTCGCGAGCCGTTGTATTACCACAGCGGTAATCGGTCCACAATTGTTGCTCTGGTGCAGCCACCTAATCGGTACCCGGTCAATGCGTATTGTTATTTATTGGGTCTTCCAATTTTTAATAATGACTTCTAAGTTTATGTAATTTTAAAAATTTCCGTCGACTGAGCCCGCATGAGTATTTAAAAATAATTCGAAGCAATATTGGGCGTCGAGCTTTACAAGTCGACCAAGCTTTCGATATGTCTATTCTTTAGCGCGTGAGCGGTAAACACATCGGTGGCGGTTGGTGCTTGTTGCAAATTTTCTTCGCGTTTGCAGGCGATGATAATGACTTCTTCCAAGCCATTGGCGAAAACAGGTGGTGCGACCGACAGGGTTACCGCAATGGCTAGCGCAAGCGCATTTCCAGAGTTGTAAGGCATGGAAATTACCCCGGTTTTATGCAAGGCAAGGCTTGGGGTTTCCTGATTTTATGGCGCATAATATCGTTTATTTTGCATAAAATGACATTATGCGTATAAAATGTCAATAATTTATACGCATAACGTTGAATTTGCTTAAGGAAAAGCTGGTGCGGATGTTTCTGTGCAGCCCGGGCAGTAGCTGAGGAGGGGCGCCTATCGGTCGGTTGTTTGTCGAAGGCGCTCGGGGGGGCTAGATAATCATGGTCCAGCGGTAATCGTGTTTTATAAATTCGTGTGCAAGCGTATAGCGAACCTGCTGTACACCTGGAATTTGATCGATGGTCTCATGGATAAAGCGAGTCAATTGATCGCCATCTGCGATCAGCGTCACGGCAACGATATCGCAGCGCCCCAGCATTTTGGCGACATACACAATTTTATGTAGGGCCGCCAGAGCCGCAGCCACTTGCGGAATGTGCGCAGCGCTTTCTACGTCGATCCACAGCGTTGCCGCCAAAGGCTTTCGCAACTGTTTGAGATTGACGATTGTAGATACTCGAATAATCTTTTCATCGTGCAAGCGCTTGAGGCGCGCTCTTATCGTACCTTCGGCCACCGCTAAGTCGCGCGCAATTTCGCGATTACTGACACGGGCATTGAGCGCCAGGCGCTCGATGATTTTCTTATCCAGCTCGTCGAGATTGAGCGTTTTCATAGGAAAGGTACCCAGCCCCATTGAAACTTGATGACTTCAAGCGCCATGCCCGGAATCAATCGATGCACGCCAGGTACCTCGCCCAACGTGCTCATCAACTGCGCCAACTCTTCGCCATCGCCGGCGCCAACGCTAATTTCAATATCGGTGGTACCAATTACAATTTGCACATTGAACACCGGCTCCAGCTTTGCGATATCCATGGCGACGTCAGTCGCAGGGCGACCTTTGACTTGCACTCCGATCGAGGCCATCAGATTGAAGCCGGCAGCTCGGAAATCGGTCATCGCCACCACGCGCATGGTATTGCTTGCTTCGAGGCGCTGTAAGCGTGCACGAATCGTCCCTTCTGTATGGCCTAACGTAGTGGCCAAATCGCGGCTGGACATGAGCCCATCCTTGCGCAGCAGCGATATGATGCGGAAATCAGTGGCATCTATTTCAGGTGGGCGCTCTTCTGCTTCAGCGACGTCGGTTGGCAAATCGTTTGTCGTTGTTTTGTCGCGAGATGTAACCATCGGGCTGTACTTCCTTAAGTATCGCTGCGCCACAGCAGGCCATTATACATGCTGATAGGGGTCGAACGGTTACAGCAAGTCTTATCGCACAGCGACCAGGAGAGCACTTATTGGCAAGGTTAACGCTAAAAAATCAATGCTAACCAATCGGCTGTCATTGCCGGTTTCAATGCACCTCGAATTTCAAGATCAGTCGAGTGGCGTACGAGTGCCTTTGTATCGGTGCGTAGCGCCACATCCGTCAGTGTGGAGTGCGCGCGTACGCCGCTAGCCGTCGGTACCGGTGCGATAAAGCGAATTTCATCAAATCCGTAATTTACCGCGCTTGCCAGACCTTCGCAAACCCGTAGCGTTCCACATGCCATATCGCTCGACAAGGACAGGATTAAAAACTCGTACTGCGACCCAATAGAGTTTCCACCGGTTAAGGGAAGCGGCGCGAGGCGATATTCGTTGGAATGCGAGATGGCCGCCATGCGGGAGCTTCGGTGAAGAATGCTCTTGACTCTCGCACAATGGCCGAAGGCGAAATTCGACAGCGGGCGTCGACTTTGTACCTGACTCGCCAGCTTCAAACCGTAATAGATCTGTAGTGGCTATCGAGTGGGTTTAACCCCAGTATTCTGATACTCTCCCGATGACCAGTGCCTTTCTGAATTGTAGTGTTTTGTTTTCACAACTTCTGAGAGATACCACGGTGATAAAACGCGAGATCGCCGCGGTACGAAGCCATAACAACCATAATACCAAGGAGGAAAAGCCATGAGACTGATATCAAGCCTACTGAGTGCAATCGCGCTGTTTTCAGCGGTCAACGCCAATGCTGCCTTGATAGCCAGCGTGGACGGTCTGACTGTCTACGACACCGACCTCAACATCACCTGGTTGTCTAACGCCAACCTCGCCGCCACCAATACCTTCGGCCTGTCCTACGGCGTTAACTACGGCACCTATAGCAACAGCGACACGACCGTCATTAACAGCGATGGCACGATGACCGCGGCCGGAGCGATCAAATGGATTACCGCATTGAATGCCGCCAATTACCTGGGCTATAACGATTGGCGCCTGCCCATGAATGGAAATTGTTAGGGCTATTTCTGCACTGACAGCGACATGGGGAATCTGTTCTACAACGAACTGGGCGGCGTGGCGGGCCAATTCATTACCGTCTCGCACAACTCCAGCTACGACTTGTTCCAGAACGTACAGGACAGCCGTCCCACTCCATACGGGTACAGCATCCCCAGCCAATTCTGGACCGGCGGAATGACCATGCAGCCCTGGCAAGCACAATACTTCGGCGTGAGCGGTGATCAGTACCAGTACATCTATGGCGAAAATGCGTACACGATGGTTGTCCGCACCGGACAAATCTCGGCCGTTCCGGTTCCGGCAGCAGCATGGTTATTTGGCACGAGCCTGCTGGGATTGACCGGTTTGGTACGCAAGCGTGGCGCCGCTTGATCGAGTTATTGGTTGACCACGGCGGGTTTCAAACCGCCGTTTTGCTTTGTCCTGCTGTCCCGAGTGCCGTGAAAAATTTACAGCAATGTCGGAGCGGGACTCAGGGCGGCACCAACTGACAGGCTATTTTTTGCAGGCACGATTACATCGGCGCAGTACGCTCAAACACCATGGGAATATACGGCGAGGCGGGATTAGCGCATTGCTGTAGATATCAATCAATGTCAACGACGTCGCTGCGCCGAGCATGTGCTGCTCGACGCGAAGCATTCTTCCTGACGCGCTTTATCGCGGCGCCGTCGCCTTACCGCGCCTTCTGAACAGTCCGCCGCCGATTGCCAACAAGGCTGTCGCGAAGAGCGACGCGCCAGCGGGAAGCGGCGTAGGAATTGGCGTCAGACTGTTTACGATTCCGCTGCTGAAAACCACCGAATAGTCTTTGTACAGGTCCGCGTAGGCGGGGTCGATGTAGAGGTAGGGGTCGATGCTGGCAAGCGTTGCCAGGCCCCCGACGGTGATGGGACCGGGGAAGTTGGGATTGATCACCGAACCACTTTTCACCTGCATGTGAACATCGAATACCGAGACCATGCTGAGATTGACGACTTGGTCGATATTGAAGGATTGGTAAGCATGGCCGGTGCTGTCGATATCGCGGTTACCGGCGACGAGCGACTGCTGCACAAGAACAGTGCTCCCGCTGGTCGAAGAGATCCGCTCCAATTCGAGACGGGCCTGGCCGAGCGCACTGCCGTTCAGCTGACTCGGATTCGCGTAGGACTGGTCGCCAGTTACCTCGACAAAACCGGAGGCCACGAAATGAAATGGAATGATGGCCGAGCTGTTGGGCCCGACCAGGCGGAATTCATAAAACAGGTCCATTTCGCTGGAGGCGTTGCTCGTTGGCAACTCGGATGCATCCACGCTGCCGATCCCGCGATCGGCGTGGGAAACAGCCGATATGCTGGGCGCCTTCGAGAGATCGGCCGTTGCCGAGGCCGAGGCATATGCGGATGATTGCGAAACCAGTGTGGTTCCGATGACAGGGTCCGGATAACAAGGACTCATCTCGGCGGTGCAGGTCTGACCGGTCGCCGCTGACCAAATGACAGTGGGGGCAGCCGTCACAGTCTCTGCGCTGACCCGATCAGTCATGGCGAGCAGCAGAGTGGCCGTCGAAATCAATAAGCTACTGATGCTGGCTATTCAACGGCTGGAATCATACGGTCCGCCAAGCCCGAGAGTAGAACGCGCTCCGCCGTTTCTATTCAATGATGTTTTACTGGTCTTGGCACAAGCGCGATCGTCCAATTCGATTGCCATGAAACTCTCCTTTAGTAACTGTTCTTCAGGTTGGTTTTAAACGTGATGAACGTGGTGGGTGACTGGTGTTTTTGTCGACGCTTCAATGCGTCGAACGTGATCGGACTGCTATCGAACCCACGCATCGCCTGCAAGACCTGCGCTGTGGCGGAACGCATGCCGATTCCTTGTGGGGGAGGCTGAAAAACAACCAGGGACGGAGCCGACGGATAGCGCCGGTTATGTTGTAGATTGTTTCCGCCGTCGTTTTATTCTCGCTATTTCCATTATTTTTACGCTTGGCGCGGCGCCTGCGCACACCGCCGCCGGGAGCGGGACGAAGTAGCCGACCTCCATCGAACTACATCTCCAGATCGATACTAATCCGGGGTGAGCTCGATATAGGAATGCTTCCGCCAAAACGGCAGGGGCAATTGCGGGTAGGTTAGCGATACGAAGCGTAGTTCCAGATTGGTAAAATATTGATTTCACTACCTATGGGGGCTTGATAGGTCCCGAATCGATCGAGTCTGACCCTCTCGATCGTCGATCGCTCTCTCGATCGCCCCATTCGGGGGTGAAAAACTACGCTCGAATAACCTCCAGTAGAACCGCGGCGATCCGCTCCGCATATCGATACGCTGGAGTCGTAAGTTCTTCGGGAAATATATCGGGGTCCAACTCGCGATAAGACCATCGATAGCAGGAGTTGGCCAGGATGGGCTCGATGGAGCCAAGAAAGCCATCGTAGCCGTCCACCATGGCAACGCCGGTATACAACACCAACGCACCGCCTCGTGAGAGTCTCGAAAGGGCGGCGCGAACGATATCGACGGATAGTCCCTCGCCAAGGGTGCCGCCGCCATGCCGGTACGTCCGTTCGCTGGTATCGACCATGTAAGGCGGGTTCGCAATCACCAGATCGAACACGCCATCGACATCGTTCAGCAGATCGCTGTGCAGCACGCGAACATTGTCTGCTCTCGCGGCGGCCGCATTGATGCCGGTCATACGTAAAGCGGATTCGTTGATATCCACTGCGAAGATTTCGGCATCTGGAATTACGCTTGCTACGGTTATTGCACCAGGTCCAGCACCACACCCAATATCGATAGTTCGCCTGATGGGTTCGACGCGCGTCGAAAGATATTGATCGATCGCATTTATGAAGCGGTAGGTATCCGGGCCGAAGAACACAGAATCGGCCTGCAGTGTCGGAAACGATGAATGCATGAAGAGTCGCTGCGCCAAAGAGGAAACGCGGACCTTGCTGCGCCACAGATTGCCATCCCGAGCGAGAAGGCCGGCGCAGTCCATAAGTTTCATGAGAGGCTCACCTGCCACCGATTCGTCGAAGGGGCGATTCCAGCCAAAAATTTCCCGTAGGTCGGTCGCCAGCTCATTGCTGGCGCGCCCATTGATCAGCATATGCGTTGCTGGACTCACCGTAGTAAACCGGTAGTTTTCGTCTTTCAACAGATTCAGCAGAGCAATACAGGCTGAATCAGCCATCGCCATCGAACGCGAGTCAGCGGGAGCATTTTTCCATGCGGGGAGTGAATCAAGCATGGTATAGCGGCCGCATCGGTGCAATTGTCTGCGTCTGCGGTTGACGATAGAAGTGTTCGGCGAATTGACGAGTTGCTGCCAAACCCTCCGCGGTCGCATGCAGCGCCGGCGACATATATCGAATGCAATCGTCGATATTTTTGCGCGGTTCCTGCGAATATGTCTGGAGAAAGTTGTTTATCGATAACGTAGTGGCTTGGTCCGTGCGGTCGATCGACCGGTTTGTCTCCGATCCGACGCGCTTCTGCGCCGAGCGAGGGGCGCGCCAATCGCCGCTGATCCAGTCGAACACGATCTGTTTTTCCCGTGCATCGAAGACGCCGAACATCAATGGCCGCTCTCCATCGATCAGATGCCAGAAACGACTGTTGGCCGGATCCTGATGGCGTCGTATCCAGCCGGATGATTCCAGTGCATGCAACAAGTCGGGGATGCCTCCAGGGCGCGCCAGCCATTCGTTGATCCCCATGCCCTGAATCCTGCAGCGATCGCAATGCAAATACTGACCGACCTCGGCCTTGCGCGTGAGAAGGGCTATCAATTCGCGCTCCAGGTCAAACGAGTGGGCGATCGCGCTGGCCCCTTCGCCGAGAAAATTCAGCTGATAACCATTGCGCACACGTTGCAGGAAGTCTTTGGCGTCGGCGCCCGTGGGAATAAGGCTCATGATGCTCGCCAGTGCGCGACGGGCGTGGCCGTTGTCGAAATTGTCGATCGTGATATGTAGTGTGAAGTAGTAGGGGTCGACACCAAGCTCCGCCAGTTCGTATGCCGTGATCGGCAAGTGCGATGGCAGTTGTTCGTATCCCAGATTGAACCCGAGGACCTCGGGCAGAAAATCGTCCGCCATGGCCGCGAGCGCCAGCTGAATGGCCCCCTGTCGAAAGTATTTGTCGTCTATCTCTGTCCAGTCATCGACGCTGTATTCGGCGAGCAGTTTTCGATAGATTGCGACATGATTCTGTTGGGCCACGCCGTCGCCGAGCTCCTCGAGATAGATGCGGATCAGATTGCGAAAGGCGGGCTCGTTCCAACGGGGCAGCAGTCCGTATAACCAGCTGCCATCAACCAGTTTGGTCGGAGCGGATTTTTGCAGGAAATCGATCGCATGGGACGTCGTTTTGAGATAGCGCGGCGCCGCCCCGGCTCTTCTTTCGCTGAGATACCGCTGATAAACGCGACCGGAATCGATGAAGTCCGCATGCAGCCAAGCTTCCATCTGTTCCGTGGTGGAAGGAAAATTCACGTCGAAATGACGTGCTTGTCGAAGTTGATTGCGTAAAAAATTCCGTACGCCGGGCAACATATCTCCGTGCGTGAGCACCGGATTGGCGAAATTGAATCCGTCGAAAAGTGCGAAGTATATCGAGCTGTAAGTGTTGACCTCTGGTGCCGGTCGCGCGCTCGTATACAAGCTTCTTCGGGTTGCTGCATTCATTGGATAATCCGCAAATAACTACGGATCTGCATTTATCGTTCCAGCAATTCATCGCGATCATTTTCGTGGCTCGGATCTTGTTTTGCCCGCTGTACCGACCATGAGCGCCTCATGCAAGCCGATATTCAAGGTATCGCCGCCTGCAGTTCGTCGCTCGACGACGAATCGCCGAAGAAGGAAAATTCGATTTTCAAAAAGCCCGGACTAGGGCTGGTGACGGATGCGGCGGATGAAACATCCTAAGGGCCGCCGTCATGATCCGATCGGCGCGTTGTGCCGAAATCAGCTTGCAGTCCATTTCCGCAGTCGCACGGTGAAAGTGCTGCCCACGCCGCCTGGCCCTTCGGTAAGCGCAATGCTGCCGTCATGCAGCTCGGTCAACTGCTTCACCACTGCTAACCCGATGCCAAGACCGCCTTGCGAATGCTGCAGCAGCTTGTGATCCTGCGTAAACATTTCGAAGACCGCCGTGCGCATATCGGAGCTGATGCCGGGTCCGTTGTCGATGACGGCGATATCGACCCACTCGCCTTCGGTCCGTGCGATGAGCTGGATCGTGCCGCCCTTGGGCGTGTATTTGGCTGCATTATTGAGCAGATTGGAAAAAATCTGCGTAAGGCGGGTGGGATCGGCATCGAGGAAAACCGCCGCCGCCGGCAATACGATGGTGAATGCATGATGACCCGCATCGATGGCGGGTTGGCTGATCTCGACGGCGGTGTCGATAGCGGCGTTCAGGTCGACGATTTCCCGGCGCAACTCGATCTTGCCGCTGTTTATCCGGGAGCTGTCGAGCAGGTCGTCCACCAGGCGACTGAGGTGACCCAGCTGCCGTTGCATGACCAGCCGTACCTCCGCCGCAATGGCCGGGTCGTCATGCCGGTTGAGGATCTCGAGGCCTGTAATGATGGGCGACAAGGGATTTCGCAATTCGTGAGACAGCGTGGCCAAGAATGCGCTGCGCCGTTGCTCGGCGACCTCGCGCTCCTTTTCCAATCTCGCCTGGGCGAGCTCCAGGTTGCGAAGATGATCGAGCATACTGATTGCCGCGGAAGCAAATCGCGTGAGGCTGGTGATCAGGCGTTTGTCTTCGAGATCGAACCGACTCCTGTCCTGGTGCGTCACCACCCAGATAGTGCCGACTGGTTTACCATGGCGATAAAAGGGCACCAGCAGAACTTCGGCGATCGGTAGATGCAGCTGATTGATGTAGGGAAAATGCAATTCGGGCTGCTGCATCAACAACGTGGCATTGCTGTCGAGAACGGCACCGCAGGGACTGAACGTGCGCGGCATCGTTCCGCCGAGGTAGCGGGTCATGTCGCCGCTGGTCGCTCGCCAGCGGAAGATATCGAGGTCCGGCTCGAACAGGCTGATACCGGCGGAATCCGCGCGCGTCAGCTTCATGGCGGTATCCGACAGCAGCTGCAGCACCCGGTCCGGTGTCGTGGCCATGACATCCGCGAGGTTCAACAGAGCTTCGTTTTCAGCCGCAGAGTCCGCCGGCCGGGCCCCGCGACGCTCCAGCTCGTGGTTTATGACGATCTCGGTAAGTTTTACTCCGCCCGCCACATAGCCGGGCGGCGGTTCGCTACGGACGTATTCAACGACGGAGGACGGGTTTACTACAGTAAATGCTGGCATGGCTTGCCACCGGGACCGGAAAGGTCGAAGTGAAGTTGCGAGTTACTGCATGAGTATCTCATTGCGAGGTGCCATGATACATGAGTCGTCAATATCGGGCGTTTATCGATCGGAGGACTGAAGGGAAGAGGTGGCAGGTTGAAGATAAAGATAGTATGTGACGGGTGGACTTATCTCTGGCGGGCGTGTCTTCTATATCTGAAGCAGGGCTTCTTGCGCATCAGCCATCGGCAAGAAGCAATAAATTATCGAGTCCCAGCAAATGATCTGCGAAACCGCCGCGCGCCGGTGAACACGCGTGGCAACGCACTCCACGCGATAGTCGCGCCGCTGGCGATTAGCGCTTTTACGAGGGCCGCATCTTCGCTGACGAATTGACCGCGTTATCGCTGCGAGGAGGATCTGACGCGGTTCTCTCCCTCCAGGAAATGCCCGAACGCGGTGAGCGGCCGGATGCGGTCGCAGATGATTTTGGTCATCGCCAGCATGGGCACTGCCAGAATGGCGCCTGGTACGCCCCACATCCAGTCCCAGAATAGCAGTGCGATGATCACCAGTACGGGATTCAGCGTAAAACGCCGGGCCAGCAGCATCGGCGTGACGGTTTCGCCCTCCAGTAAATGAATGATCGCGTAGGCTGCCATTGGCATGAAGGCCATCCAGAGCGGATCGAGACTGAGCATGCCGACCGCGAGGAAAATGACCAGCCCGGTCAGCGGGCCAAGAATTGGTACGTAGTTCAGCAGAAAGGCGATCGCTCCCCACAGGATGGCGTCTTCGAGTCCCAGTCCCCACATGGCAAGGCCGGTGGCCACGCCGACCAGTGCGTTCATTCCCGTAATCGTCACGAGATAGGACGAGATGTCCGATTCGATTTGCTGAGAGATATCTATCACCTGTCTCTTGTCTTTGAAGCGAGGCATGACTTCCACCATTCGCCGCAAAAATGTATCGCCCGACATCAGTAGGAAGAACAGAACGAGAAACGTCGTAAGAAATCCCGAGGCAAACGTCTGTACGCCGGTCAGTAATGTGGCTTCGAAATCGCCTCCAGGACGCACCGTGCTGGGCGTGTTCGCGGGCGCGTCGGCACCCACCATGCCTTTCGCATGTTTCATCATATGGTCGAGTGCGTTCAGCGGTGCGCTGACGATACGAACGCGTTCCTGGAAGCGGGGGAGGCCTTCCGGTAGACGTTTCGCCCAGTTGGCGGCCGGCCCGCTCAGCAACTCACCAAGCCCTCCCAGGAAAGTAAACAAGAGCAGGATCATGGACAATGCAGCCAGCGTGCGAGGTACGCGAAGGCGCTCCAGTAAACGCATCACTGGTTGCAGTAGCAGCTTCAGAATGAACGCGAGAACGATCGGTAAGACCACTTCTTGAGCGACATTCGCGCCGGCCAGTAATGCCAGCAAAAACAAACCACCTTGAAAGATCACTTTGGGATCTTGCGGAAGAGGCATGTCTTTCTCGGGCGTTATTTCAATGCCGTTCGATGGAGCGACATCCGGCTCGATCGAAGATTCACCTGCAGGCTGTGGAGTATTTACCGGCTCGTTTGCAGTCATTGAGCGCTTCCTGGATCATCTTCTGTTCGTCGAAACAGCTGCTGGTTCGAACCCGCATTATTTATTTCAACAGATCGCTGATAAACCACTGCACCGCATCTCTGTGACGAGATCCCGTCGTGGAAATTTCATGAGTAGTGGCCGATGACTTTTGGTCGCGCAATTTTTTAGAGTCCGTATCGCTGTCGACTACTGTGTGAATAGTCATTTCATCGCATATCACATGAATAAACTGCTGCAGGCGACTCGCTGCGTCGCGGCCTATCACAGGTTCATTCATCGAAGGGTTCAGGTTGTAGAAGGAATTCATCAGTGAGGAGTTCATACAGTTACGGATATCTTCTTTTTTGGATGTTACAGCGCGGTAGCAATATACGGTCCAGGTGTTATGAATCGTCTGGATTGGTTTCTGCAGACTGCTTAAACATGAATAAAAACAACGGTGTCACAAAAAAAATCTTTGGATGTTTCGTTGGCGATCGCGTTGGTTTATGGATTGATCATTCATGAAAAGATATTTTTAGCTGTTTTTACAAATCGAAGACAGCCTTTCGGTAAAAACTGATGACCTTCTGTAATTTGCTTTAAAGTTCGCAGCGAATTTTTACAAGAATGTTGGCTGGTTGGACATGGACAGGCCTCTGTATACATCGTCCATTCATTCATTTGGATTCGACGGGGGATTGTTTATCGAAATGCGTTTAATGGTACGGCTCTTGCTCCCTGTCTAAATAGCAGGTGTGCGTTATCGCTGTATACAAAGATCCCCCCACCAATGATGGAGAACCACCATGAACAAAGACCAAGTGAAAGGTACTGCCAAGGATATCGCCGGCAAGGTGCAACAACAGGTTGGTAAAGCCGTCGGTAGCAACGAGCAGCAAGCCAAGGGCCTGGGCAAACAGATAGAAGGTAAGGCTCAGAAGGCCGTCGGCAACGCGGAAGAAACTCTGAAGGATGCCGGCAAGAAGCATTGAATAAATGCTGAAAAGCGGGGTTGAGTCTGTATGTAGCTCAGTCCACGCGCAAAAGGCCAGCGATCAGCTGGCCTTTTGCGTATGAGTGGGAAGGGACGCCGCACACGCCTTACCTCAGACCAGCGGCGGATCCGTTTCCCGGCGAAAATCGCGGTGAGCGGCGAGTGCCGCAACGAAGGCCTTCAGCCCGTCATCGTATCCATCCGCTTCGCAGGCGATGAGAGCTTCGTCCACGTCGCCATCGGGCAACTCGGGCTCGATGCCGGCGAAACTGGCGAGTTCCGCTGCATTGCCGATCAGCAGGATGGGTTTGCAATGACGGTACTGATCCCTGAGGAATTCCATGGCATGGCCGCTCTCGGTCAGGGCAGTCGAATCGCCAGGCGGAATGATGAGGCCGTCGTAGAGGCAGGGTGGGCCGGCCTCCATCGAGATGTCGACGGCGAGTGCAGCATCGGTGGATGCGTTGACCGTGCCGAGACGTATTCCGATGAAACGCGGTACCGCGCCTTCGGCGAGCAGCGCGTTGTAGATGCGCAGGGCGATCGTGCCATCGACGCCATCGAATACGATAACGGCGACTCGCCGTGTCTTGATACCCGTGGTCCCTGGTCGGCTCAACAGCGATAACGCGGGCGAAGGTTCGAACACGGGATCCGGCAATATCGACAGCGAGGGCATCGCGGCCGGCACCGGAAACCCGAGACCGTCTGCAACACCTTTCGCCAGCACGGCATCGACATTCGCCAGTTGCGATACCACGCGCTCGCGTATCGCCTGTGTCTGCACGCGGCTCAGCTCGAACCGGAACGCGCCGATGATATGCGCCTGCTCGGCGGGCGTCTGGCTGATCCAGAACAGCCGTGCCTGTGAATAATGGTCGGCAAAACGCTCCGGCTTGCCGCGCACCTTGTCGTCGCTGATAGGTTCCGGAAAGCTGGTGAAGCCCTGCATGCCCGCCTGGAACGGACAGCCGCCGCCGAGCGAGTTGGGTTCATAGGCGACGCGTCCGCGATGGATCGCCTGGCGATGATGCCCGTCGCGCTGGTTGTTGTGTACCTGTGCGGTTGGCGAGTTGATCGGAATCTCGTGGAAGTTGACGCCGCCGAGACGCGTGATCTGCGTATCCAGGTAGGAATGAATCCGTCCCTGCAACAGAGGGTCATTGCTGAAGTCGATCCCTGGAATGATATGCGCGGTGCAGAAGGCCACCTGTTCGGTTTCGGCGAAAAAGTTGTCGGGATTTCGATTCAGGACCAGTCGACCAACGGGCTGTACCGGTATCATTTCCTCGGGAACCAGCTTGGTTGGATCGAGCACATCGAATTCGAATGCATCGGCCTGCTCCTCGGAGAAGACCTGCAGGCCGAGTTCCCATTCGGGATACGCGCCAGCCTCGATCGCCTCCCACAGATCGCGGCGATGAAAATCGGAATCCGCGCCCGCGATTTTGACAGCTTCATCCCATACCAGCGAATGGGTTCCGGCCAGCGGCGTCCAATGGAATTTGCAGAACACCGATTCGCCGTCCGCATTGACCAGGCGGAACGTGTGCACGCCAAACCCCTGCATCGTGCGATAACTGCGGGGAATCGCGCGGTCGGACATCTGCCACAACAGCATGTGCGACGACTCCGGCATCAGCGAGACGAAATCCCAGTAGGTATCGTGTGCACTCGAAGCTTGCGGCATCGCGAAATGCGGCTCCGGCTTGACGGCGTGGACGAGGTCGGGAAATTTCATGGCGTCCTGAATGAAGAATACCGGGATGTTGTTGCCTACCAGATCCCAGTTGCCTTCCTCGGTATAGAACTTCACCGCGAAGCCGCGCACGTCGCGCACGGTGTCCGCGGAGCCGCGCTCGCCGGCCACCGTCGAAAATCGAACGAATACCGGCGTGCGTTTTCCCTTTTTGGTAAATGGCGCCGCGCGCGTCAGCCGAGTCAGCGCTTCATAGGCTTCGAAATATCCGTGCGCAGCGGAGCCGCGCGCATGCACGACGCGCTCGGGAATGCGCTCGTGGTCGAAATGTGTGATCTTTTCCCTGAGGATGAAATCTTCCAGCGCCGTGGGTCCGCGCAATCCTGCCTTCAACGAATTCTGGTTGTCCGCGATGGCGACACCCTGGTTGGTCGTGAGCACGCGACCACCCGAGTCCACGCGCACGCGATCGAGGGGCGCGGCGGCAGGATTGTCGCCTGCGGGCGGCACGCCCACTCCTGTTTTTTCCGAAGCATTTCGTTCCGTGACGGTGCTCGCGGTGGCGAGCGGCGACGGTGCGGCGGTGTGCTGCCCTTCGAGCGGCGCACGAGAGGCTTCGCCATACTCGGAAGATTTCGCGCGATTCTCCGGCATGGCCTCAGCCAGCGCCGTGCTGCCCAGGATTTTTGCCAGCAATTCGGCGGGTACGAGTTTGGAGTCCGCACTGGCGGCTGGTACAGGAGCCGAAGGGCCGGACACCGTGCTGAGCACCGAGCCTAGACCTGCGGTGGATGCATCGGATTTTTTCTTGCGATTTGCCATGAGGAGTGCCTATTGAATGAAGTGATGCGCGATCGCAATCGCGACGGTAATTATTCGTGAGGGCGACTTGCTCGAGCTGGGAGGGCGCTGAGGAAAACTGAAGAGCGGGCTTCACGCGGGCATTTTGATTGTGCACTCATTCTTGTCGAGCAAGCCCCATGCCATGGGCTGAGAGGCAAGGCGCGTGTGCTCGATATCGGTAGAAATGCGTGCTGTCGATTGGAGTTGCGAAAGCGAAGCTCGTGATACTTCGCGATCTCGCCGATTGCGCGTTGGCGATCACGGCGCGGATTTGGCAAATTGCGCCGAGGCCCGGTAAATTTGTCCGACTGTAATGAGTCTCAGTGAAGCGTGGAGAGAAATTGGGGAAACGTAACTGTAAATTTGCTGCCGCGACCGGGGCCGTCGCTTGTTGCGATCACCGTGCCGCCGTGGCCCTCCACCAACTCTCTGACCACGGCGAGACCTATGCCCATGCCGTCGTGGTTGAATTGGGTGGCATGCGGATCCTGCACGAAGGGCTTGAATATATACGGGAGGACGTCCGCGCTTACGCCGATGCCATCGTCGGATATGGTCACGATGATGTTCTTTTCCAATAGCGCGATTTTCAATTCGATCGCTCCGCCCGAAGGCGTATATTTAGAGGCGTTATTCAACAGGTTGTTGATTATCTGTGTGAGACGCAGCGAATCGCCATCCATGGGAATGGACTCCGCGGGAGCGACGAGCTGTAAAGTTTGATCGCGAGCGGTCATCATCGAGGAAGTGTTTTCGATCACCTGATCGACGATTTTCATCAAGTCCATTCGGCGCCGCTCGAGCCGCAGCTTCCCGCTGTTTGCCCGCGATACATCGAGCAGATCGCCTATCAATCGGGTCAAATGCACGACCTGTCGTTCGATGACCGCTTTTAGCTCGAACAGGAGCGTACCTTCGGAAGCAACGTGTCCCAGCATGGCGGCGGCGCTGCGAATGGGGCCGAGTGGATTGCGCAGTTCGTGCGACAGGACGGCGAGAAATTCCGCCTGGCGCTGCTGCTTCTGTTCGACCAGCGCGAGCTGCTCCTGGTTGCTGAGCGCGGACAATATCAGCTGCTCGTTCGCTTCGCGTAGGTCAGCATGCAGCGAATCCTGAGAAGCGGCATGAGCAGGATGGGCCGGCGATACGAAAAGCGGCGTCGGCGTTGGAGAGTCGATGCAGGGGGTATCCAGTTGATAGACAAAACTGCCGAGACCGTGTCGCTTGGCGTGGTACATCGCGGTGTCCGCCCGACTGATCAGCACGTCCATCTCTTCGCCATGGTCTGGATAAAGACTGATGCCGATGCTTGCCGATAACACCAGCAATTGATCCTCCACCGGCGTGGGCGCGCCCAATGCAGCGAGCACCTTGTCGGCGATGAGGAGCGCATCGGCTGCCTCCGAGACCTCGGCCAGCAATATCAGGAATTCGTCGCCGCCGTGGCGGCTGACAGTATCCGCCCCGCGCACCGCGGTGGCGAGACACTGCGCCACTCTTTTGAGCACTTGATCGCCCGCCGCATGGCCCAGGGTATCGTTGATGTGTTTGAAATTGTCGAGATCCAGAAACATCAACGCCAGGCGCGTATTTCTTCTCTTTGCCGTTGCAATGGCATACGCGAAGCGATCCAGCAGCAGGAGGCGGGTGGGCAGCTCGGTCAGCGCATCGTGCTGGGCGATCTGCGACGCTTTTTTGAGTTCGGAGAGTTCCTCGAGCGAGGCGTGGGCAACGATCTGCGCGTCCAATGCCGCCAGCACCAGCTGCTGATTGGTTTCGATGAGCAGCGACGCATAGTCGCCCAATGAGCTGCCGGCATGAACGATATCCTCCTGCAGCCGGACGAGTATGGCGCGTGCGCGTGATGTTTGCAGGCGCAACCGCGCCAGCTCCTTCCTGGCGCCCTCGATTTCCTTGTTTCCGCCGAGGTTTTGCATAACCTGGCCTGGGTTGGGGTTACTCTTTCGCCGCGTCGTCGCGAGCGGTGGACAACTCGTTGGCCGCGCGTTGGGTAGGTCGGCCGCCGAGCAATCCTTCCTGGTCCGGCAGCGTGGTGCCGATGCGAATACCGCCGTCGTCGATCGTGAAGGCACGCAGCTGGTTCGAGTGGTCGCTGCCGCGAATCTTGACGACAGCCATGACGCGCAATAATCGACTCGCTACTTCGATGTAGCGATTCACGATGATCGCGTCGGTCAGGAACGCGGTGCCGTAAGGGCTGAAGCGCAGATCGGTGTAGCGGTCCTCGAGCTCGGATGTCATGAGCACCGTGACACCGCTCCCCGCCAACGCGATAACCAGACTGGCGAGCGATTGCCGGAAGTCCTCGCGGAAGGTCGGCGCCAGGGCCATTTCAAAACCCGACAGCGAATCGATGACGACCCGGCTCGCTTTCAGCCGATCGATTTCTTTCATGATCAGCAACACCACCTCATCCATCGAGAGATCCGGTGCGCGACTATCCACCAAGCCGACATTACCACGCTCGATCAGTTGGGTAAGTACGCTGGAGCGCGAATAAGGCGAGCGCTGGTCGAAGGCGGCAACGACGCCGGTCTCTCCGCGGCGCGCGCCTTCGGCCAGAAAAGCAGCGGCCAGAATGCTCTTGCCCGAGCCCGACGGTCCGGCCACCAGCAACGAGTAACCTTGCGGAAGCCCGCCTCCCATCATCTCATCGAGCCCCGGTGTTCCCATCGATACGCGCTCGTTTCGCCTGTCCGCGGATCCTTCGACGGTGCGCGGATGCGTTTCGATCGGCGGGAACACCTGCAGGCCGGTTGTAGAAATACGAAAGGTATGCAGCCCGGGCAGCGTCGGCTGCCCGCGCATTTTCATGATCTCTATCTTGCGCACCATCGAATTTCGCTGGACGCTCTGTCGCAACCAGATGATGCCGTCGGACACGGTGAATATGGGATTGGGGTCCTCGTCGTTGAAATACTCTCCGATCAGAAAGGTGGTGGCCTGCCAGCTGGTCATCGACATACCGAGTTGCTGCACGAAGCGCTGCAGCGCGTTGTGAGGATTGTGCTCGACGCTGTTGGACAGGACTACCGACCGGAATGAATCGACAAAGACGAAGGCGGGGTTGTATTGCTCCACCGCCGCGATAATGCGCTTCTGTACTGCGTCGAGATCGCCGGACAGGGTATCGTCCGACAGATTGATGAAGTGGACGGATCGACCCACCGCCGCCGGATCGAAAAAATCGAACTGCTGCTGATAACGCAGCATTTTCAACGGTGGCTCTCCCAGCACGGTGAAGTAGAGGGCAGGGCGCTCGGGTGTCGCGACGGCAAACATGATCTGATGCGCCAGCGTGGTTTTGCCGCAACCGGGCGGGCCCGCGATCAGATTGAATGAAAGTTCGGGCAGCCCCCCGCCGAGTATTTCATCCAGGCCGGGGACACCGGTGGAAAGTCGATTGAGGGAAACTTTATCGGTCATGGCCAGGGTCCGGCGTGGGGGCGCCTATCGAGGAGTTTGCCCACACGTTGCGCAGTAGGCGCTCGGTAAGCGACGAACCCAACAGGCTCGCCAATAACTCGTGAAGAGTGTCTATGAGGGCGCTGCCGGCTGCGATGGCCGCGCTGTTATCCTGTTGTTCTAGAGCATTGTGCAAGGTCGAGAAATCGATCCCGGCAGGATCGTCGTCGGCAGCGCCCGGCAGCCATTGAAACTCTTTCCTGGCGATATAAACGCAGCGTCTATATAAGGCCGCCACGCCCCGTCGGCCGATAATGGGGCCGAGCGCGAACTCGATGCTGCGCCATAGGGAAACCACCACGTCAGCTACGTGATGCGGACTCGCATTGGCGTCCATTTGCGCCAGATGATCTGCTAGCCGTTTAGTTTTCATTCTTTCCATGCATGCATAGGCGCGTTGCTAGCGGAGAACGCATAGTACGCTCTTTTATAGCATGCGCATCAGTTTTCACTGAGGCAGTATCATCATCGACTGGACGAGAGTGTCGGCGATTCATCGGGCTTGCGAGTCGGTACTGGATGGCAGCGAGGTCCCAGAGCCGGCGATACCGATTGCGATGATGGCAAACCGCCTCGAGTCTTCGTAGGCATCTGGCGCGAGGACAGCTGGAACATCAATGCAGTGCGCCCAATGCAATTCCGACGCGACCACGCGGCGGTGTAATTGCGTTCGAGAGATCAGGGCGGCAACCGGCGATAGAATTCGAGTCCGGGGACTATGATTACGGAAGAGGGTGCGACTTCCGAGTGCGATGCGGGCGCGGCGCGGCTGTAGCTCAGCTCGGTGAAGCCTTCTTCTCTGCCGATCTGTACGGGCAATTGACCTTCGGTGCCGCGAATATCGATCTTGTTTTCAGCATTGTAGCTTCGGCGTATCGCTGCCAGGACTTCATACTTTTCCTGCTCGCCGCCGGGATCCCACCCGGAGGTGACCATGAGAGAGCGGTGACGCCATTTGCCGGGACTGCCGTGACGTTTTCCGTCGATGAAAACCTGGAAGGTGGGACCGTTTTGCATAGTCATGGGGAGGCTCCGTGATAACCTGCGTGCCGGATATCTAAAATGACGGTGCTCTCTCCGCGGGGCAAAAGCAATATTTATCGGACTGGCTTTCGATCGAGCACTTAGGGGTTTATTTCTCGGAATACCAGTCTCGATCGTCAGATAACTCCGGGCGAAGAATTATTACTGCGGCGGTTTTAGAAGGCCCTCCACAAATTCAACAAAAGCGCGGGCCTTCGCGCTGGGTTTTCGTCCGCTGGGATAGA
>Ga0207122_1039_pt1 | contig 21805 bp, 17 predicted proteins | sample Alteio_BWMinHeat_38_FD_153504 | JGI IMG/M metagenome (GOLD analysis project Ga0207122, IMG submission 153504) | Enriched cells from forest soil in Barre Woods Harvard Forest LTER site, Petersham, Massachusetts, United States -... | ecosystem: Environmental > Terrestrial > Soil > Temperate forest >... | reverse complement strand
AAAGCGCAACGTCTTGAAGCGCTTCGAACGGGTCGACGTCCTCAAGAAATTGGGCCGTTGGAAATCCTCTGATGCCAAAAGAGTCACAGGTCTCCCAAAAACACCTGTCGTCGCCTAAACACCACTCACGTGAATGTTTCCATCTCCGACGAACAGTCTGCCTTGCCGATATCATCCAGTTCCGCTGAAACGATCGTGGAACGGGTGATCAAAGGCGAAGGGCAGACTTGCGATGAAGTATCAGTCTTCTTTGTCACCACCGAGGAGATCTGCCGCCTCCACCGCTACTATTTTGATGACCCGTCAATCACAGACTGCATCTCCTTTCCCATTGACGAAGACCCCGCAACAGGCTATCGTGTCCTTGGCGATGTCTTCGTTTGTCCGCAGACTGCTATCGACTTTGCACGAGATCACAAGGGCGATCCTTATGAAGAAACGACCTTATACATCGTCCACGGGCTGCTGCATCTCATGGGATACGACGACATCGACGACGAGGACGCCGCCGCCATGAGGCAAGCCGAGGAACGCCATATGAAGCGCCTAAAAACATCGGGATGCTACCTTAAAAGAGAGGAGGCCATTTGAACTTAAGCATACTCATCGCCATCACGACGCTGTTTCTCTTAGCGACTTTTGCGCTGACGGCTTTCAGCACCGCCTTCCGCCGCCTCCAAAAACGAGACTCGAAGAAGTCGCTGCAGTCACTCGGCAAGCGTTTCTTCTACCGAAGCCTGCATCTCTATTTCTTCCCTAAACAGGCTGATGGAGGCGTCTTTTTCGCGCTGACATGCGCCCAAACGATCACCCGCTTCTGCTACGTCCTGTTTGTGACGCTGCTGATGGTGTCCTTTGAAGGTGTCGTCGTCGATGATGCCGGAAGCGTCTCGCTGATATTCCCTACAGGAGTCGTTGCAGCCATCGCCTTTTTTGTACTTTTTTTCCTCGTTGGAGATATCATCCCACGCATCATCGGAACCCGCTTTCCCGATCAGATGATCCGCCTCGAAGCCCCTATAGTCTCGTTTTTCATGCTGGGAGCGTTTCCTTTTGCGTATCTGTTCTTCAAGACGACGTCATCGATGTCGCCGCCCATATACTTCGATCCGATGCAGGAAGAGGCGATACAAGCCCAACAAGAGCTCTTTGACATCATCCAAGGGGCCGATATCAGCACACATCTGGATCCCCATGACAAGAAGCTGATCGAGTCGGTGGTGTTATTCCGCGAGCGCATCGCCCGCGAGGTGATGGTGCCGCGCGTGGATATCTTTGGGCTGCCTGCGGACATCACAATCAAAGAGGCGGCCAAGCTTCTGCAAAAAGAGGGCTATAGCCGCATTCCGGTGTACCGTCAGAGCTTGGACAATATCATCGGAGTCCTTATGTACAAAGACGTTCTGAACAAGTACATGGAGTCGGAAGCTAAGATTAACACCAGGATCCTGGAAGCCCCTATCGAGACTATCCTCAAGAACGTTTTGTATACTCCGGAAACGAAGAAAATCTCTCTTTTACTTCAAGAATTCCGTAAAAAACAGGTACACCTTGCCATCGTCGTCGACGAATATGGCGGAACTGAAGGCGTCGTCACCATCGAAGACATCCTGGAAGAGATCGTGGGCGAGATCGCCGACGAATACGATAAGGAGGAGTCTCTCTATGTGGCTTTGCCCGACGGCGGATGGATCGTGGACTCGCGCATGGGAATCCTCGACTTGGAAGAAGAGTTGGATATCAAGATACCTCAAGAGGGCGACTACGACACCCTCGGAGGCTACATCTTCCACCATGCCGGCGCCATCCCGGGCAAAGGGTATGTCATCAAGACAGACGACTTTGAGCTCGAGGTGTTGCGCTCGACGGACCGCTGCGTCGAGAAAGTGCGGATTAAACCGATCCTCAAGGGACAAAAGGACCTAAAGGACGAAAAGGACCTAAAGGACAAATAAGAAAAAAGCAAAGACACGAAGAAGCGACAATTCAACACGAAGGCACAAAGGCACACAAAGACCACGAAGAAGCGACAATTAAACACGAAGGCACAAAGGAACACAAAGGGCACAAAGATCACAAAGGAATCGTACAAAACCTCAATGGCGCTTATAAGGCACAAAGAAAGATATTTTAAATCTATTCTCTCGTTGTGACTTATTAGCTCCATTGAGGTTTTGTGCGATTCCTTCGTGATCTTTGTGCCCTTTGTGCCTTCGTGTTTAATTGCCGCTTCTTCGTGATCTTTGTGTGCCTTTGTGCCTTCGTGTTTAATTGCCGCTTCTTCGTGGTCTTTGTGTGCCTTTGTGCCTTCGTGTTTAATTGCCGCTTCTTTGTGGTCTTTGTGTGCCTTTGTGCCTTCGTGTTTAATTGCCGCTTCTTCGTGTCTTGCGCTTTTTCGTTGTGGATTAACAAATCGGGATCCAATATGATCTGTGGCAAATGTTGAAAGTGAGCATACCTAGCCATGGATTTAGATCAGCACCTGACTGAGCTTGTATTCGGAGTATCGGGGTTTTTCCTCGGAGCTATGATTTTTTGGCTCTACTATTGGATCAAAGTAGGAGGGATCAAACACCTGTCCGTCGAGATCCTGCACAAAGCGGAACTGGAAGCAGAGACCCTGAAAGCTGCCACCGAGATCACGCTGCGTCAAAAGCATATCGACCAACAAAAAGAGCTGGAGCAGTCGTGGCAGAACGAAAAGAAGAAAAGCTTGCGCGAAGAAGATCGGATCAAACAGCGCGAAGATAAGCTGGAAAGCCGCATCGTCCTAGTCGATAAAAAGCTGATAGACATCGAGAAGCGGGAAGCGGTGCTGGCAGCCCGCAAGGCACAGCTCGAGGAAGAGAAAGATCAGATCGCTGCGATGCAGTCCGATGTGAAAGCTGAGCTGGAAAAGGCCTCCGGGTTAAGCGCTGTCGAAGCCAAAACGATGCTCCTTGACTCGTTGACTAGCGAAGTCAAAACCGAAGCTGCCAACCTGATCCGCCGCATCAAGAAAGAAGCCGAAGAAGAAGCCGACAGGGAAGCCTCCTCCATCATCGCCACAGCCATCAACCGCCTGGCTGTCTCCTGCACTTCCGAAACCACCGTCACCACCATCGATATCCCCAGCGAAGAGATGAAAGGGCGTATCATCGGACGCGAAGGGCGCAATATCCGCACACTGGAGCGCGCCACAGGGGTCAATTTCGTCATCGACGACACCCCCAATGCTGTCGTGATCTCAGGGTTCGACCCCATCCGGAAACAGATTGCTAAAAATGCACTTATCGACCTGGTCCAAGACGGCCGGATCCACCCCACCCGCATCGAAGAGGCTGTCGAGAAGGCCACTGGGACTGTTAAAAAGCAAATCAAACAATTCGGCGAAGACGCCGCCTTGCGCGCCGGAGCGATGAATCTGCATCCAGAGCTTATCCTCTTGCTTGGCAAGCTCAAATTCCGCTTTAGCTACGGACAAAACGTCCTAGAGCATTCGTTAGAGGTCAGCCACCTGATGGGCCTGATGGCCGCCGAGCTCGGCCTCGACATCGCCCTAGCCAAGCGGATCGGCCTCCTCCATGACGTCGGCAAAGCCGTCTCACATGAAATCGAAGGCTCACACGCCGTCGTCGGACACGACCTGGCGCTGAAATATGGCGAATCCAAAGAGACCGCCAACGGCATCGGCTGCCACCACCAGGAGATGCCTCCATCGACAATCGAAGGGCGCCTCTGCAGCATCGCAGACGCCATCTCGGCATCGCGCCCCGGAGCACGCATCGAGGCCGTCGAAGAGTATATCAAGAGGCTGAAAAAGCTTGAAGAGATCGCCTACACATACAACGGAGTGGAGAAAGCCTACGCGATGCAAGCAGGCAGAGAAGTGCTCATCGTGGTGCTTCCGGACGTCATCGACGACGACGGCGCGACGACGCTAGCGCGCGACCTCACCAAGCGGATCGAGAGCGAGCTGAGCTATCCAGGTAAGATTAAAGTCACTGTCATCCGAGAAAAACGCTTCGTCGAATATGCCATGTGAGGAGCAGTAGTCAGTAGCCGCAGACGCGCAGTTTCCACAAGCAATTTCACGCAAAGAACGCAAAGGAGCAAGCGCAAAGAACGCAAAGAAGGACATTAAGGACCTTAATGTCCTTCTTTGCGTTCTTTGCGCTTGCTCCTTTGCGTTCTTTGCGTGAAATTGCTTTTGGAAGCTGCGAGGCTGTGGCTACTCTCTACTTGCTCGTTTATCGGCGATGGTATATTCTTTGCTCTTTATCTTGATGGAGGAAACATGCGCCGATCCATTTGCTACTGTGAGCCAAGCCATGCCGTCGCCGGCGAAACCGGCACATGGAAATTTATCTTTACACCGTCCGCACCACTTCCTAAGGGCACCCGCCTCAAGTTCGACTTGATGAGCAAAGGAAGGGAAATCGATTGGGAAACACCCGAAGCCAACCTCAAGAAAAGCGGCGGAGTGATCTATGCTGTGCTGCCTCAGCACAAAAACAGGGTCATCCAAGCCAAAGAGATCGAAGTCCCCGACAGCTATGTCCCTCAATATGAGTTCATCCTTCCTGTCCAAGTGGAAGCCGGCCGCAACATCGTCATCATCCTCGGTTCAAGCGATGGAACCAAAAAAAAGAACGGTGTCCGCGCCCAGACTACAGCACAGCGCCGGCGCCCCTTCAACCTCTATGTCGACACATCGGGCAAGGGGCATTATGATGAGCCTGAGGTGTTCTCCCTGGACGTCCGCGGGGGCATCTTAGACAACATCCGCATCTTGACCCCTTCCTTCGTCGTGAAAAACAAACGCTTCGACGTTATCTTGCGCTTCGAAGACGAGTTCGGCAACTTGACAAGCGAGGCTCCCGATGACACCCTGATCGAGCTGTCGTATGAGCATATCAGGGAAAACCTCAACTGGAAGATCTTCATCCCTGAAACGGGATTCATCTCCCTTCCCAACCTCTACTTCAATGAACCGGGCGAATACACCATCTTCTTGAAAAATATTAAAACAAAGCAGGTGTTCCGTTCCTTCCCCATCAAGTGCTTCGCTGAAAACGACAAACACCTGTTCTGGGGTATCCTACACGGTGAGTCGGAGAGGTACGACGCTACGGAAAACATCGAAAACTGCCTACGCCATATCAGGGATGAAAAAGCCCTCAACTTTTTCTCCACCTCGCCATTCGAAAGCCAAGAAGAAACGTCTAATGACACTTGGAAATTACTTTCGCAGAATATCGCTGAATTTAATGAAGATGACCGTTTCAACGCCTTTCTAGGGTTTCAGTGGGTCGGCGCTCCCAAGACGGAAGGGATCCGCTGCTTCATCTACGCCAAAGACAACAAGCCCATCCTCCGTAAGAAAGACCCCAAGTACAACACTCTGAGTAAAATCTATAAAGGCGCCTCGCCAAAAGAATTCATCTCCATCCCCTGCTTCACCATGGGTAAAGGATACGAATACGACTTCAAAAACTACTCGCCGGAATTTGAACGCGTCGTCGAGATTTACAGCTCGTGGGGATCGTCTGAGATGACAAAGAAAGAGGGAAACCTCTACCCTATCCAGCCGGAAGGGAAATCGGGCATTCAGGAAACCGCTGAAGGGTCTATCCAGAAAGCCTTACAAAATAACTGCCGTTTTGGCTTCGTCGCCGGAGGGCTCGACGACAGAGGCGTCTACACCGAGCTATTCGAGGGAACCCAGACCCAGTACGTTCCCGGGTTGACAGCAATCATCTCGACGGATCAATCCCGTGAAGCTATTTCAGAGGCATTATATCAACGCTCATGCTATGCTACGACAGGGGCGCGCCTCATCTTGGGATTCCACCTTGCCGGCTTGCCGATGGGTAAGGAGATCACCACCCACGATAAACCCGGCCTCAGGGTCAACCGCCACCTGACAGGCTATGTCGCCGGAACGACGAATCTACATCAAGTCGACATCATCCGCAATGGCCAAGTGATCAAGACATTTAAACCCGATGGATATTCGTTAGAGTTTGCTTTTGACGATATGACACCTCTTGAGAAGGTCGTCATCAAGCCCAAAGATAAGAAGCCGCCTTTCGTCTACTATTATCTAAGGGTCATCCAGGAGGATGGCCAGATGGGCTGGACCTCGCCTATCTGGGTGGACCTGCTCCCAGCTGTCGTTAAACCGCCTGAAGCCAAGCGCCCCGTTGTAGTCAAGCCCGCTCTCATCGAAGAACTCGAGGAAGAGGAAGAAGAGGACGAAGACTACGAATACGACGACGAAGATGAGGACGAAGACGAGTGAGTTTGATCTGAGGTAACAATACGACAAAGGACACACAGGACATATAGGACACATGGGACAAAGCGATGTCATGTGTGTCCTATATGTCCTGTGTGTCCTTTGTCCTTAAGAACTCGTGTCAACGGTGATGGAATAGCCGTTCAGGAATATCAGCAGAAAGGCGATCGGGAAAAAGATCAATAGCCAGAAACATAGCCAAAACTTGGATCCGTCGTATTTCAAGTGATAGGTGGATTCATTCAGCTCGAAGGAACTATCGGTAAACAATAGGACTAGAGCAATAGGAAAGAAGACGATCACCCAAAAGATCAGCCATAGCAAAGAACCGTGATAACTCAGTTTAAATTTCTTCTTGTTCATACTTCTACCTCTTCTGTGTCAAGATTATGGTGACGGGCTGGCTCTGCGCACCTCCAGCATTGAATGCGATCAGTGTGTAGACGTCCGTCTCCCCTTTTCTACGATTGTGATCGATAAACTCAAATTCCTTATTTCCAGTAAACGTTTTCAAGAGGACTCCGTTGCGATAGAGCAAATACCCAACGATCGATGGGTCGTTGGAGTCCCATGTGAGCTTGTTCGTCAAATCCGTCTGGGTGAGGAATTTATTCTTGATCGCCCTTCCCTCAAAGAAGGGTGTCGTAGGCCCGATGTCAACAAGCTGGGCTGTGGTGGCGTTGGGGCCTCCGTTGTTGCTGACGGTATGCCCTGTGAACACCTGTGTCGTCGAGGTCCCCGCTGAGTTGGTCACTGTCAACGTGACGATGTATTGTCCGCCGAACTGATAGGTATGGGTGACAACAGGAGAGTGCGTTTTGAATGTCTGTCCATCGCCGAAATTCCAGGCATAGAGCGTGACAGTGCCGACAGGCGACACCGACGACGACGCATCAAAGGTGGTGGTGAAACCGCCGGGCATCGCCGTAGCAACGAAAGAGGCTATCGGCGCTTGATCAGGTGAAATGGCGATACCAACGGGGCCGCTACCTGTTGGGATGGTGACTCCGGGAGTGTTTGTGTTAACAATAATCTGGGTAACGGTATTATCACTATTATTAGTCACATAGCCGTCGTTGCTATCGGGTGTGACAGCCATATTCAAAGGAGTGATTCCTACAGAAATTGGGCTTCGTGCAGTATTTGTGGCAATGTCGATCGGGGTGACATTATTGGCTATTTGACTAATGACGTAAGCAGTTTTACCATCGGGAGTAATACTAACGCCAGCCGGTTCTGGTCCACCAATTCCAATCGGTGACCCAGCCGTATTGGTTGCAATTGTAATAGGCACTACGGTGCCCCCACCTCCGAAGCTGGCAACGTAGGCTGTCTTGCCATCGGGTGTGATCGCTATGCCGTAGGGTGCGGGAACGGAAATACCTGCCCCAGCGGTAGATGTGGCTAGGTTTAAAGGGATAACAAGACTATCATTAAACGCCGTCACATACGCCGTTGTGCCGTCAGGAGTAATGGCAATATCGAAGCATACAGGAACGGTTGTAGATATGGGGAGCGGTATGGGAGCTCCGGCTGTATTTGTTGCGATATCAATAGGTGTGACATAATTCGCAGCGAAATAAGCGACTAAAGCTGTTGTCCCATCCGGAGTGATGGCAATAGCGAAAGGATGGCTTCCTGAAACTAATGGGATGAGGGTTGTTGCAGTATTTGTCGCCAGATCAAAGACATCGATCTGATCAACTCCATCGGTGATATAAGCTGTTTTTCCATCGGGTGTTATAGCAATGTTATTAGGAAGGCTTATTATTCCAGAATAGGATGTCGGCGTATTCGTTGTCGTATCGATAGCTGTGATAGAACCATCGCCTTGATCTGTCACATACGCAAACCAATCCCCCTGGTAAACATAGCGGCTTGCAGCGCTGCTTGGAGAGGTGCCGCTGCCCGTTGTCACACTGACATTGATAGCCCCTGGAGTGCCTGGAGGCGCCGTCGCTGTGATCGAGTTGTCGCTATTGAAAACGAAGGCAGCAGATATGGTGCCAAAATTGACTGCAGTGGCTCCTGTGAAGCCGCTTCCATTGATCGCGACTGAGTTACCACCTGCAGCTGGACCTGTGGAAGGCACAAGGCTAGTGATGACGGGCTGTGCAAAAAGTGCAGTTGAAAAGCTAATCATCAAGACAAAGGCCATGGATAGTGTGCGTCGAAGACTCATCGTTCCTCCTAAGCTTATTATCCACACCATAAGAATAGTGCGAAATTTACGCTAACAAAAAAGTGATACCAGAAAGGACACATGGACGTATTGTCGATTAGGTCCATTAGGTCAATTTCGTCCATTTGTCCTTTTCTGACATCGCCTTGTCGCGGAGGTAAGTATTGATTTTTTTCTCTACAACAAAGACCATTTTAAAGTCGCGACTGAGTTGTAACGAGACAACTTCCTTTGGAATGATAAGTTCCTTGAAAGCTTGCGACTCCGTGAAATTGGGACACAAAACCGTATACGATAGCTCGGCCGTCTTGGTGTATTTAGTTCGGTGTTGCTCCACCGTCTTCACACTTTTACCTTTCTGCTTAGAGAAGAAATCGCGGATGACAAGAGCTTTTCCTGCATTAGGCAACTTGTTTGAAATCTGCTCTGTGTAGTCCCATTCAGGTGGAAGTGCTATAATGTGTTGATCTTGATCGATTTTCCCCTTCCCCAAAGCCTTGCCAAAGCCATCAGTGTGTTGATTGTATTTCAGCGACAGGAGGGCATTGCGCAAGATAGAGACGGCACCTTCATTGCACGAGCCTCGATCGACCTGTGTTTTACAACAGGAATCGTAAATGTTGTTGTGAGGCACTCCACATTGTTCTAGATAGGATTTGAGTCCGCTACTATCCCCAGAACAATCCAAAATGACATACTCATTTTTGGTATCATCTTTCCCACTGAAATAACATAGGACCGAGGACACATGTCCGGCATAGTCTTTGGTGAAATCTCCAACGATGATGCCCATATAGGTGGGCTGAGTGATTTTCTTTTGCCAATACTGGAGATTGGTATGCAAATTATCTAGGTTTACAGTTCGAATATCGATCCCATATTTTTTGCGATATCTAACAGTTTTAACCTGTATTGCAACGATATTTGGCCAAGCGATCTTGGGAAAAGTGAGGTTATCCCGTGCAAGGATAGCGTTTTTGGCCACGAGCTCGATGACTTTTTGTCGAAACGGATCTTCAGAATCCCTTTTCAGAAATGCCTGCATCGGTGAAAGGCCGGAGATGTTCGAAAGAGAAGTTTGGTGCTTATCTGGAAAGAGTTGATATTCCGGCTGCGGCTCTAAGACAATAATATCAGGGTAATACACAGTGAGTTCCTCTCTTAAATCTCTAACACTATATAGCTTTTACGCTTTGTTATCAAGGATTTTAATATCAGTTGTTCAATAGTGAATTTGTTTGTTAAAAAATGTGCAGATAATTTAAAATCGTTCTCTTGGAGGGAACAAATGAATAAATTATTTTACAGAGTTGGTTTGTGTATTCTTTTTGTCACGTCGCTTAACGCTGACGTTATCACGCGCGCTTCCGTCGATATCGGATCGGGTGAAACGAAATTGACTGTTGCCGATGTCGATACAGACCTTAATCAGATTGTTCTCATCCGATATCAAAACCATCAATCGGTAGAATTGAAAAAAAATCTAGCGGAGAGTTCCAATGGCTGTTTAGATAAAACCATTGAAGACAAACTCATTAGTACACTGAAAAACATGCAAGCTGAAGTCAGCCTATATGCTCCCAAACAGTGGTTTGGAGTAGGAACATCGGTATTTCGCACAGCAAAGAATGGGCAGGATGTCTTAGATAGGGTCAAAGCCGAAACAAATATCTCTATCCAACTGGTTCCACAGGCCGTTGAAGGCGAAATCGGATTTTTCTCCGCTGTAGCTGCAAGCAAGTTGCTTCCTATAGACGTCATCGCGTGGGACTCGGGCGCAGGCAGCTTCCAGATATCTACCTTGATCGATGGACAGATCGAAGTCTATGGTTCCGAGTTTGCTTATGTTCCGGCCCTGGAAGCCCTATTTGCAATCAGAGGAAAGCCCTTTTCCCAAAACGTTTCCCCCAACCCCGTCAGCCTTGCTGAGGCGTATGATCTCGTGATGTCCATTGAAGAATGTCTGCCTCCTGTTCCACAGTGGTTGATTGAACACAACAAGCACGTGATTACTTTTGGAGGACAAACAAGCATTTTTAAAATAGGGATGACCGCGACAGGTCGAACCACTTATACCAAGTCTCAGGTCTGGGAAGCCATTTTACAGCTGGCAGGAAAAACGAGTGCACAACTCTCTAATTTTGCAAAGCCTGACGAAGCTGTTGTTGCACTCATCTTGCTGTTCTCTGTGATGGATCATTGCGCTATCGATCGCGTCTCCTATTTCGATGCAAACGGAGGCTGCGAAGGGATTTTAATCATCCCCCGCTTCTGGCAATAGCGGAAGCACTTAAGTCCTTTTGAGACAATTGCATCAACTATTTCATTGACAACAGAGGTCATCAATGGTAGACCTGTGTCAAACCCATTAACAAGGAGTTTTTTATGGAAGATGCTCAAGTCAATCTTTTAGCAATCATCATCGCCGCAGCAGCCTATTTCGGGTTGGGAGGATTGTGGTATTCCAAAAAAGTGTTTGGCAATCTGTTCATGCGTGAAGCTGGAATGAAGGAGATGAAAGTTGATAAAACAAAACTCATCGGTGAAGCTGTCATCGGCATTGTCATCGCTGCGATATTAGCTCTGTTGATGAACCTATCCGACTTTGTGACAATAGGAGGAGGATTAAAAATCGGCTTTCTGAGCTGGCTTGGATTCTCTGCTACCACACAAATATGCGGTGTGCTGTGGGGAAAGGTAACGCTCAAAATGTTTTATATCAATGCCGGATTCCTCCTCGTCGCCTATCTGATCATGGGCGCGATCATTGGTGCAATCGGCTAAGAAAGAGATTAACTTCATTCTTAAAGGCATCGGGCTGCTCCCAGGGTACCCGATGCCCCGCACTAGGGACAATCCACACCTTGGATTTCGGATCCACAAGTGATAGCGTCGAAACAATCCCAGCGTAGGTTGGGTCGTTCTGTCCCGCTATCCATAGAATAGGACAAGGCAGTTTCTGCACTTGGGACACCAGATTTTCTTGCCGCCCTAACGACCATACGCGCAGCATGTCGGCCAGCTGATGCCGATCGTAGTCTGACTCTTTTCTGTTGAACCGAAAGGTATTGCCTACAAACACGTCTTGCGCTTCCCAGTCGCGCATCAGGTCGTCCCAAGGGTCTGTCTCAAAACGCGCTGCCCATGCCAAACTCTTCTCCAGGCGCCGAGTTTTATCTTGCTGCGAGTCAAGGCCAGGATGTGCTGAGATGATGATAGCAGCGTCCCACTGCTGCGGCGACGCGACAAGGGCATGCAGCGCCAACCTCCCTCCTAACGAATAACCCATCAAGATGCGTGGTTTGTCCTTATTGGTTTTATTAAACTGTTCCGCCCATTTCCAAAAAGGTTTCGCTTTGCCTAAAGGAACAGCATTCACAGGAAAAAAATCCCAGTCGGCAGGCAACCCCAAAAATCCGTGCAGTGCGGTGATCATGAGGCGAGCTTCCTCCAAAATCGCGCCGTGGCATCGGCATCGGGGACGATCTCGATAAGGCGGCTATGCGGCGCATCGACTCGATCCGGGATTGCGGTCCACTTTTCATAAGCCAGATTCCACATCGCTGCCAACGGACCGAAATTGAGGTTATGCCTGTTTTGGAAGACCTCGGAAGTATACATGCGTGAGAAGATCTGTCCGCCGCCATTGTTGATGACGACGATGTTGACTGTGACATCGGGCAGTTGGGAGAGGATCCATGGTCCAGCCATGTCGTACAACGCTGTCAGGTCGCCGATGATGGCCCAGTTGCTCCTATCGGGAGAGCTGTATCCGAGGAAGGTCGAGATCTGACCGTCGATGCCGTTCAATCCGCGGCTGGCGGTGACGTGATACCCGCGCGCCTGAAAAGCAGCGGCCAAGTCCCACTCACGGATAGGCAAGCTGTTGCCTAGGTAGATGGCGGCACCTTGTGGGATGCGCTGCGAGAGGCTATGGATGAGGCTAGCCTCGGCCTGAGGCTCTTCAGCAAACAGGGCGAGAGCTTTCTGATAGAATCGTCGATCGGCTTCCATCCATTGCTTAGGGATAGCGAACGATTTCGGTACGGTGTAGTCGCTAAAAAACGCAGCTAGGTCGCCGTGGCAGATGTTCCCCCAGCTCAAGCCGGAAAAAGGCCAATCGCTGATCGAACACACCCGCATCTTCTGACCATTTTGCTCCTCAAGGTCCCGCCATAGCCGGTTCGTCGGGACTCCGCCGATGCGCAACACGCCATCGATCGGATAACCCGCTTGAACTGCCGATTGAAACACCTGCTCCGGGCTCATGATCCTGAGATGTTCCAAGCGCGCATCTTCGCGCAGTCCGGACACCCCCTCCAGATAGGCAGGTGCATTCAGCTTCTGCAAAAAAGCGCAGATCGGCTCTCTTGATTCTTGCTTCAGTGTGCTGACGACAACAAGCGGCCGTTCGACTTGCGACAAAAATGCCTTGATGAGCTCTACGTTCGTTACGGATGTATCAATAAGAGTGGGTGGATCGTCGCAGCTGGAGTCCACGACAAACGGCATTCCCTTTCTTGTAGGCTCTTCGAAGCACACGTTGAGATGTGCCGGATGCTGGCAGGACCATTCGCTGAGGTCGCAAGGCTCCTCCAAGACCACATCGCGAGCAAAAGGGGCATAACACCCCAAGAGGCCTACCTGCTCTGCCGATTGAGGCGCCCCTGTGCCCCTAAAGCGCCTGGGACGGTCGGCGGTGATGAGCAGCAGAGGGATGCCTGTGTAGTGCGCTTCCATAGTCGCAGGAAGCACTTCGGCTGCGGCCGTTCCCGACGTCGTGATGACAGCGACAGGGCGTTCTGTTGCCTTGCTTCGGCCCAGCGCAAAGAAAGCGGCAGAGCGCTCCTCAAACCAGTAGTACGATCTAATCGCAGGGCATTCGGCAAGGGCGATGACCAAAGGGCTGTTTCTCGAGCCTGCGCAGATGCAAAACTCTGTGACGCCCTTCTTTAAAGCCTCCCTGATCACCCTATGAGCCAATACGTCGTTCATAACCACAATCTCCAAGTGTTGAAAAGCAAAAGGACCTAAGGGGGGACCTAAAGGACAATTGCAAAAGTCCTTGTGATTCCGGAACCCCCATTCGGGGGTGCCGGAATCACAAGGACTTTTGCAATTGTCGATTTTCGTCCTTTTTCATAATGCCAACATCCGTTTGATGGCGTCCAGCTTGAGGTTGATCTCGGCCCACTCTTTGTTTGGCTGGCTCGCAGGCACGACGCCGCACCCCGCCCCAAGAGCCAATCCATCCCGATTCCACTGCACGTTGCGGATCGCCACCCAGCACTGCGCTTTGGCCCCTCCGGCATAGACGACACCCGCCGGTGCACCGAAGCGCCCTCGGTCCACCTCGGCGCGGAAGCTCTTGAGCCATCGCATGCCGGCGGGGCGTGGGAAGGCTCCGAGCGCAGGGGTCGGATGCAGCGCTTTGACGACAGCGTCAAAGGATACAGCATCATGCAGGCGGGCTTCTATGGGGGTCATCAGATGATACAGCGTGGGCAGCTCCAAGACCGATACCTTGCCTGCTGAGACGCTGCTGAAAGGTTCAAGGCCCTCTTTGATGCCATCGACGACGAGCTGATGTTCATGAAGCTCTTTGGGATCCTGGAGCAGTGCGCTTTTCGATGCACTCTTGGAATAGGTCCCTGCGAGGGCGACGGTATGCAAAACGGACGATTCCATCGAAAACAGCAGCTCCGGCGTCGCGCCGAGGATCCCCTCATCCCTGTCCCAGAAACCGTAAAGATGGAGAGGATGCGATTGAATATAGTGGATGATGTGCCCGAAGCTGCGATGGAATAGCGAAGAGGTCATGGATTCAGCCGAAAGAGCAAACGCAAAGGGAACGGCCTTGCGCAACTCTTTCGAAGCCAAGCGTGCTTGGATGTCCGCGAATGATTGCAGAAATAGGGTTTCGTTGGGTTGTTTCCAGGCAATTGATTTAGCTTCAGTGGAAGGTTGGATCAAGTCCGACAAAGCCTCTTGGGATATCTCCTGCCAATGCTCATGTTGAAACCAGGGTGCCGTGTTGCTCAGGAAGAAATCGGGAAAATAGAACGAGGGTGCGGAAGGGTCGGAGTGCTGCATCCAGCGTCGAGGGCCCCATCCGATCAACAATCGGCCGTTGCCGATGCTGACAACAGTGCCGGAATCGAGGAAGGATTCGACATTCATAGAGATTCCAGCTTTTGGCGGATGTGCGAAGGGACAGGCATCTTTTTTCCTGTATCGTGATTGCAAAAAACGTGGGTCAGGGTCACGGTACAGTAGGTTTCCTCATTGCGGCAGAACCGATACTGCAACGTAAACGAGGTCTCTCCGATGCGGGTCGAGGTAACAGCGACATCGTAGGTCTCCCCTCCAAGCAGAGGCTTCTGATAGACCGCCTCGCAATGCTTCATGGGCGTGAGCCATTGTCCATTGTTAAACCACTCTTGCCACGAAAACCCCATTTGCGTCACAACAGAAGACTCAAAAACATGATGGGCCAGCGTGAAGACATGGGCAAAGAATAGGATCCCCGCGGCATCAACGAGGTCGAATGTGATGAAGGCACGCTGTGGAAATAACATCAGTGTATCTTTTGTCCTATGATGATCGTGGCAATGCCGCCGTTCAAGGGATAACGGCGAACGTTTTCAAATCCGGCGTCATGCATCATCTTTTCTAGGGCAGCCGGAGAGACGAACTCCTGGATGCTATTGCACAGGTATCGGTAGGCTTCTTTATTGTTGGTCAACCACTTCCCCATCAAGGGCAGGATGGCGCGGAGATAGAAGCGATGCAGGCATGCCAGAATGGGGTTGCTGGGCTGGGTGAGCTCCAAAATGCCGAATTGTCCATCCTCTTGCAAGACGCGGAACACTTCCCGAATCGCCTTCGAAGGGTCTTTGACGTTGCGGATGCCATAGGCCATCGAAGCGCAGGCAACGCTGCCGTCCTGAAGAGGCAGAGACTGCACGTCAGCGACAACATAGGTGATCTCATGCGTCTTATTTTGAACCAACGCCCGGCTCTTTTGTTTCGCGCATTCGATCATCTCCGGGCAAAAATCGACTAAATAGGCATGGCAGGGGGCGTTCCGCTTCTTCAAAAGATCGAATGCGATGTCGCCCGTCCCGCAGCATAGGTCCAGAAAGGAGGCGGCATCGCACCGGTCGGTGATCCGATTGACCAACTGTCTGTTCCAAAGCTTATGCAGCTGGAACGATAACACCGCGTTGGTGCGGTCGTAATTGGATGCGATGGTACCGAACATCTCTCGGATGGTGTGTGGATCTTCTTTTCGGTACGCTGGCATAGTTAGGTTAATGCGGTTTTGGGTTGGAATTTTTATCCTCACCACATTTGGTGCAAGACCCCTTATCAATCTTTGTTTTGCCCTTGATCAGCCAGCCGACGGCCAGGCATGCGATGGCGATGACGATGACAACGAAAGCGATGACTAATGTGAGGAATAGGTTTGACACGCGTGTATTCTCCTTTAAAATTGTAAAATGCCACGATACCAAAGAATCAGGTAACTCCGCAACGACAAAATGAAGAGATAAAAGCTAAAAGCTAAGAGATAAAAGTTAGCGGCTTTGTTGTACTTTTATCCTGCTCTAGCCTCTGACGCCGCTTCCGCGACCTATATAGGTTTGAGTTGGGCGAAGCGGGGGTTTAAGGGGGCTTGCCCCCTTTTTTGGAGTGCGGTACGGGCCACCCGCAACTGAGGATTTGTGCGACTCCCGTACCGCTTTTCTATGCAACCACGTAACTTTGATGACTAGATTTTTATCCTCTGCACCTGAAAGTATCGTTAAGAATGCACAATTAGGTCATCGAACATGTGAGGTCGCATAAAAAAGCGGTACGGCAATCGCGCAAAACCTCAAGGGCGTAGGGGCCGTACCGCACTCCAAAAAAGGGGGCAAGCCCCCTTAAACCCCCGCTTCGCCCGTCTCAAATCCGCTTGGAAAACCTATAAACTATAGAGGTCCCTATGGTCCCTAATGTCCCTATGGTCCCTTTGTCCCTAAACTATTGAGGCTTATTGGTTATGAACCACCGAACTATAGGAACCCCCTCTTTAACTATGAGAGCGTTGATAACAGCATCATAAAAGGATTGTTGTTCACCTTGTTTCTCATAATTCTTTTTCCACTCACCAACGGAGAGGTGATTGTCTTTTGTCTGCCATTTATATGTCGCCAACATATTACGTCCCTTTAGCAATGCAAGAATCTTTGTACGCTTCTCTTTAGATGCTTTGGAGCATATGTCTACAAAAACAGTTAAGTCGGGTACGGTCGCATTAAGAATATCTTTCATGAATTGGTCATCCCACACTGAGGGGTCAGCAAATTGGATAATCCCCGGATACTGTTTGACAGCCTTGAGCATGAAAGGCTTATCTCCCTTCAAATTTGGAAATATGTTAATAACGTCTTGGTAGACTTCGGGACTAAGCAAATCCAAACATACTCCCCGATCATGAGCTAATTTAATCTCTGGGTCTTTCTGGAGTTCCGGAGACAATTCCTCATAAACTTAATACGATTGTGTAACAGCTGCTAGCGCCGTAGTCCTGTCCTCAAGACTTAATTTTACTTTCAAACCGTCATCACTGATAACATCTTCATAAAAGGTTGTTTTTCCATCTCGTATATCATATTCTGTTCTCCGCCATTTCGATGTCGCCAACTGATCATGTTTCTTTAGCAATGCAAGAACGTTTGTACGATGCTTTCTAGAAGCATTGATGCAAATGTCCTGAAAAAGTTCCGATTCGGGTGCATATGCATTAAGTAGATCAATCATGAATTGATCATCCCACACTGAGGGGTCGGAGTATTCAAGAATGCTAGTCATAAATTTTATTTTAATAGCTTCAATCAGAAATGATCTGTCTTTCCTCAAAGCATCGGATAATTGTGTCAGGACTTCGCTGTAAAAAACTGGCACTTCACGGCCTTCATTATTTTCATTAAGCTCTTCAGATGCAATCTTTAAGATTTGTATCGCAATCGTTTTGTCTTTGAGCTCCCCTATCCAATGCCTCGCATCCCAGATACCTTGTGGGATATGCATTAACGTTTCCGGATTAGCTTTAAGCAGGTCGAATTTGAATTGAACGACTTGTTTGGGATCGCCTTTCCCTATTTTCGACCAATCAGCAAATAGGATAATCCCTGGATGATGTACGGCAGCCTTGAGAAGGAAAGGCTTATCTCCGCGCAACCTTGGAAACCTGTCAAAGGTGGCTTGGAAATTAAGAGAACCAAGCGATTGTAAACAAGATTCCCGATCATAAGCTAAACTAATTTCTGGGTCTTCCGCATATCCATACACTTCAATCGATAGTAAGCCAAAATCTTCGTCATTTTTACGATGATGTGGTATTTCATCTACGATAGCACCCGCAATGCTGCTCTTATCACGATGTTTGGATATCCTCTGCTTCCATAGCCTTTCAAGGCTCTCGCCCTCTGAACTGCTCTCACCTTCCTCCACTTTTGGCATAGGCTGCGCGACGCCTGCCTTGATTGCCTTCAAGAGCAACTTTTTATTTATTTGGTAATCCTCCGGTATTAAAAAGAAGAATGCCGCATTTGTCTCAAGGGCTTTAAGCAGAAATTCTGTCTTTTTAAGCAGATCTCCTGCGTGACAAATGATCTTTTTTAAGGTAAAGGGGGTTAGCTGGAAAGGTGATTTAATGATCTCTAAAACGACAGCTTCCTTGATTTCTTCCGAAACGAATTGAAGCGCATCCATGTTGTTTCTAACAGCTTTGGAAGCAATCGTAAAATCACTTTTATATGTGTCTGAGGCAAACTGAAGGCACAATCCATTGTACACAGCATTGAGCACAATTTTTCTATCCTGCTGCGGCTGGACTTTGGCATAACCCTGGAAGGCTTCTAATATAAATGACTGATCATTCCACTTGTCTTTCATTACTATCCACCAATCGTAGTTAGCGGCGAAATCGAGTAGAAACTTTTGGTCTTTTCGTAGAGTAGATGGGAGGAAATGTATTCGATTACCTAACAGTTTCCATATTTCCTTAAAAAATTCCGCATCATTTTTAATGTCATCTGGTATAAGATTTTGATAGATTGTAAGTTGATATCTTGGTTGTGTATTTTTGACAGCCGCAAAGGCGATCTCCCTATCGGTAATGAGACTTTGAATTATCGAAATCATTTCCTTATTTTTCAAAGACAAATAAACAAGGGGTCCAAATTTTGCGGAGCTCACGATCGCTAATATGATATCCCTATTTTTCGAATACTTTTGTAACATGGGCAGAAGATCAACATACTCAAGTTTGCCCTGTTGGATCCGTTTCAATTCATTCGCTGGATCATAAATGAAATAATAAGTTCTTAGCTCTTTGCTTTTTATCGAGTCAATGGAATCTGTTTTGTTAATTTCTTGGATTATTGCAAGTATTCTATTGGATGTTGTTGTGTCCTTTGGGTCAAAAAATCGATTCATCAATTGATATGTGCGATCCTGTATTTCGTTATTTGTGGAGAGTTTGGAAAAAATCGTGGTGATGAGCTTTTCTCTATCCGTAACAATGGATAATGATATGCTGATGAACTGCGTCATCCCCAACAAATTTTCGCTGGTTTTGATGGCTTCTTGACATGCTTGAGTGATTGAAGCTTCTTTATCATTATCATTCTGTAAGATGTTTATTAAAGTGACAGCTTCTGTAATCCGCTTGTCACCTAGTAAACTAGCAGCAACTTCTCCGATTATTTTTGTTTTTTGTGGAAGATTGCGAAGGAATTTTCTGCATGTATTCCAGTTATCCTTATAATTAACATCTTCCCTATTCTTAAAAAGTGTAATAATGAACTCATTGATATCTTTTTTCTTCGAAGTTAAATCTTGAAATCCTTTCTCATCATTAGTTGAGAGACAATTCAGGTATGCACGATATAATTCCACATTCATAAATAGCCCAAATTCTTTATTATCATTATACCAATATGTGTTTATTATTGCAAAGTTTAACAAATTTTTTAACACAAAATTCACCACTGAGCCACTTATAAAACCATTCATTGACATCAAAAAGGACATCTGTTACCGATAGGTTTTGAGGCGTGTTTAATCCTTAAACTTAGGAGGGTACTATGTTACCAGGAATTATGTTCGCTGTTACAAGAGTCGTTTGCATCAGTGGTTGGACAGGAGCCACCTTAGAAGAAGAAACCAACAACCAGATTGGTCAGTTGGAACAGATAGCGGCTCAAACGAACCTAGCGTTAACAATTAGAGACATCAAGGTTGATGGCGAAGGCCATGTTTATATCGTTTATGATATGGATGACAACTCCTCTGTGACAGTTGATCCAACTATCGCTGCTGCTCAAGCCGCTGCTGCCTCATCAGCTGCCGCTGCCGCTTCTTCAGCAAATATAGCCCAATCCCTAGCCCAAGCTATTGAAGCCGCCGCCGCCGCCTCATCCAGCTCAGCTGGTTCGAGTTCTGGTGCCTCGAATTCTGGTACTTCGGGTAGTTCTTCCGGCACAGCAGCAGCAGCACCTCAAGCCCAACCTGCAGCGCAACCGGAACCAGCAAGTTAAACAATGCTATCACGAGGACAAGTTGGACGCAGTGTCCAACTTGTCCTAGAATGTCAGTCAAACTTTAGGTAACGATGAAGCGGTACGATTTAATTGTCATTGGAGGAGGGCCCGGAGGCGAGAAAGCGGCGGTAAAGGCAGCATACTTCGGACATAAAGTGGCCCTTGTGGAAGCTAAGGAACGGCTTGGCGGCGCAGCGATCAACACCGGCACACTGCCATCCAAGACATTGAAAGAGACAGCCTTATTCTTCTCTGGAAAATACCAAAGAGGCCTCTATGGCGTCGAGTCGGAGACGCTATATCCCAGCTCAATCGAGCAGTTCATGTACCGCACCAAGTATGTGATGGAATCCGAGGCATTAGATGTCTTGAACAACATCGTAAGACATCAAGTTGCCCTGTATAAGGGTCATGGCCATTTCATAGATCCGCATACTGTTGAGGTCGTTGCTTCGGATGGAAAGACCCAGCAGATTCAAGCTGACTACATCATCATCGCCACAGGCAGTTATCCGTTCCATCCCCCCTACATCCCATTTGACAATAAGCGAGTCCACGATTCCGACACGATTCTGAACATGACGCGCACCCCCAGATCCATCTGTGTGACCGGTGCCGGCGTCATCGGATGCGAATATGCCACCATCTTGGCCGAAGTGGGGGTCAAAGTCTATTTGTCCAATCCCACAGACCAGATTTTAACATTTCTCGATCGAGAGATCGCTAAAGCCCTGATTTATCAGATGGAAAAAGACGGCATCACTCTCCTATTGAATGAGAAAGTGACAGGGATCGATGTGCCATCCAATTCATCTTTGCCTCTAACGGTTCATTTCGAAAGCGGAGCTTCCATTCAGACCGATGGGTACCTCTTCGCCGCAGGCCGCAATGGCAATATCAATGGTTTGGGACTTGAGCGTATCGGAATCAAAGTGGGCAGCCGAGAATTTATCGAAGTCGATGACACCTACCGGACCAATATTCCTCATATCTATGCCATCGGAGATGTGATCGGATTTCCCTCTCTGGCTAGCACGAGCATGGATCAAGGGCGTGTCGCTGTGGCGCACATCTTTAAGACAAAAGACTTCGACATCTTAGCGAAAGTGATCCCATTCGGCATCTATACCATCCCGGAGGTGTCCATGGTTGGGATGACAGAGGAAGAGGCGATCAAGCAAAATATTCCGTATTGCGTTGGAAGGGCCCGCTATAAGGACCTTCTCCGAGGGAAGATCATGGGAACCGAATCCGGATATATGAAAATCATCTTCCGCAAAGACGATCTCGTGATCATCGGCGTACATCTCATCGGCAATATCGCCTCGGAGATCATCCATTACGGCATGACGTTAGTAGAAAGAAAAATGAGTGTCCAGGAAGTGATCTCGGTGGTGTTTAACTTCCCGACCTTGCACGATTTATACAAATATGCCTGCTATGATGGCCTTGGCAACCTCTCCGGCCACAAGATCAAAATCTGGGAAAACAACTCCCACTAAGAAGCGGCAATCAAACACGAAGGCACAAAGGCACACAAAGATCACAAAGACAATAGCAACACCTCAAACGCGATAAGAAGACACGAAGAAGATTCTGCGTTCTTATCGGGTTTGAGGAGTTGCTATTGTCTTTGTGATCTTTGTGTGCCTTTGTGCCTTCGTGTTTAATTGCCGCTTCTTAGTGTCTTTTCAGCGCCTTTGAGGCTATCATTGACGATGGTTTGGGCTTCTTTGAAGATGCGGTTCA
>Ga0207122_1037_pt1 | contig 21833 bp, 23 predicted proteins | sample Alteio_BWMinHeat_38_FD_153504 | JGI IMG/M metagenome (GOLD analysis project Ga0207122, IMG submission 153504) | Enriched cells from forest soil in Barre Woods Harvard Forest LTER site, Petersham, Massachusetts, United States -... | ecosystem: Environmental > Terrestrial > Soil > Temperate forest >... | reverse complement strand
TGAATAGAGTTGACACTTCCGCAGCTTTTCTAAGGAAGTGATCATGAATCCCGAGAGGCGTCGCAGTCAGCGCGATTACACCCTGGCCTTTAAATTGGCCGTGGTGGAGCAAGTCGAAAAAGGCGAAATGAGTTATAAAGAGGCCCAGGCCCGTTACGGGATCCAGGGCTGCTCGACGGTGCTGACGTGGTTGCGCAAGCACGGTCGCCAAAATTGGAGTCCCGATGCCCTGGCTGGCCGAAGGAGTTCCGCCGTGTCACATCCGCCCATCCCACAGACTCCCGAACAACGCATCAAAGAGCTCGAACAGCAGCTGATCGAGGCACAGCAGAAGGCCGATTTCTTCGAGGCAGTGGTCAATGTGCTGGAGAAGGATTACGGCGTATCCCTCACAAAAAAGCGACCCGGCAAGTCCTCACGCAAAGACAAGTCCAAGGAGTGACGGTCAGCAGGGCTTGCCAATGGATGGGAGTCAGCCGGCAGGCGTATTACCAATACCATCGTCGTTGCGCACAACGGGCTGCGCAGGATCAAGCGGTGCTGGCGGTGGTGAAGCGGATTCGCCAGCGGCAACCCCGACTCGGAGCTCGCAAGCTGCATTATGTGCTGAACACGGTGGAATCCGTTCGGATCGGCCGAGACCGACTGTTCAACGTACTGCGGGAACACCGTTTACTGATCACACCGACACGTTCCTATCGAAAGACCACCTTCAGCCATCATCGCTTCCGGCGCCATCCCAACCTGCTCAAGGCGGGACCTGAACAGGTGACGGCTACCGGGCCGGAGCAGGTGTGGGTAGCCGATATCACGTACCTGCCCACGCAAGAGCAACCGACCTATCTGAGCCTGGTGACGGATGCCTATTCGCGCAAGATCGTGGGTCACAGCGTGCACGCGGACCTGACGACGGAGTCTGTCGTGGGCGCATTACGCAATGCGTTGGCGCAGCGCCAAAGCCGGCAGCGGCTGGTTCATCACTCCGACCGAGGTATTCAATATTGTTCCGTCGCGTATCAGGAGATGCACCGTCAGCATGGTATCACCTGCTCCATGACCGACGGTTACGACTGCTACCAAAATGCATTGGCCGAGCGTGTTAACGGTATCTTGAAGGCGGAGTTGCTGGTCCAGCGCCCGGCCAATCTGGCGCAGGCCCGACGCATGGTGAAGGAATCCATCGCGATCTATAACAACGAGCGCCCGCACAGTGCCCTAAAAAACAAAACCCCCGATGCGGTGCATCGGGGGTTCAGTTAAATGTGTAAACCTATTTTAGGACTGGACACCCCCTTTGCAAAGGGGGCAGCTCGCAGAGCGAGTGGGGGATTTTGCGGGGGTTCGCTTTGCCGCATTTGTGTATTCGCAGTCCGAAAAATCCCCCGCTGGCTTCGCCAGCCGCCCCCTTTGCAAAGGGGGCTAAGACTTGAAATACGCCGCATTGCCCCCATCTATTGCACGACTTTATTTTTTCCGAAATACGCAGGAGACGACCCGCAAATGACCGCCGCAAAAGAGACGCTGGGCTTCCAGACCGAGGCCAAACAGCTGCTGCAGTTGATGATCCATTCGCTGTACAGCAACAAGGAAGTGTTCGTGCGCGAACTGATCTCCAACGCCTCGGATGCCGCCGACAAGCTGCGGTTCGCCGCGCTGGCCGATGCGTCGCTGTACGAGAACGATCCCGAGTTGAAGGTGCGGGTCGAGTTCGACGAGAAGGCCCGGACCATCGCCATCAGCGACAACGGCATCGGCATGTCGCGCGACGACGTGGTCAGCCACCTCGGCACCATCGCGCGCTCCGGCACCTCCGAGTTCCTGCGCAATCTCAGCGGCGACCAGAAAAAGGATTCGCAACTGATCGGCCAGTTTGGCGTCGGTTTCTACTCGGCATTCATCGTCGCCGAGCGCGTCGAGGTCTTCACCCGCCGCGCCGGCCTCGCGGCCAGCGAAGGCGTGCATTGGGAGTCGAGCGGCGAGGCCGATTTCTCGGTGGAGTCGTTCACCAAGGCCGAGCGCGGCACCACGGTGGTGTTGCATCTGCGTTCCGACGATGCCGAGTTTGCCGACAGCTGGCGTCTGCGCTCGATCATCAAGAAATACTCCGACCATATTTCCATTCCTGTGCTGATGCAGAAGCAGCGCTTCGATACCAACGACGACGGCGAGGAAAAAACCGCCGAGGAGAAAGCCGCGGAAGCCGCCGCGCCCGAGTTCGAAACCGTCAACACCGCCACCGCGCTGTGGACGCGTTCGCGCAGCGATGTCACCGACGACGAATACACGGCGTTCTACAAACATATCTCGCATGATTTCGAAGAGCCGCTCACATGGAGCCACAATAAGGTCGAAGGCAAGCAGGAGTACACCAGCCTGCTGTTCGTGCCGAAGCGCGCGCCGTTCGACCTGTGGAATCGCGACAAGCCGCGCGGCCTGAAACTGTACGTGCAGCGTACCTTCATCATGGACGAAGCCGAGCAGTTCCTGCCACTGTACCTGCGCTTCATCAAGGGCGTGGTCGACTCCAACGACCTGCCGCTGAACGTATCGCGCGAAATCCTGCAGCACAGCTCGCAGGTCGAGGCGATGCGCTCGGCGCTGACCAAGCGCGCGCTCGACATGCTCGAGAAGCTCGCGAAATCCGAGCCGGAAAAATATCAGGCATTCTGGAAAGACTTCGGCCAGGTTCTGAAAGAGGGCCCGGCCGAGGATTTCGGCAACAAGGAAAAAGTCGCCAAGCTGCTGCGCTTCTCGACCACGCACACCAATGGCGAAGAGCAGGATCAATCGCTCGACGACTATGTCTCGCGCATGAAGGATGGCCAGGAAAAAATTTATTACATCGCCGCCGAGAACCTCAACACCGCGGCGAACAGCCCGCATCTCGAGGTGTTCCGCAAGAAGGGCATCGAGGTGCTGTTGTTGACCGATCGCGTCGACGAGTGGCTGATGGGGCATCTGTCCGAATTCGATGGCAAGCAGCTGCAGGATGTCGGCAAGGGCCAGCTCGATCTCGGCAAGCTCGAGGACGAAAGCGAGAAGCAGGAGGTCGAGAAGCTCGAGAAGGAGCATCAGTCGCTGCTGGAGCGCGCGCAGAAAGTGCTCGAGGGCAAGGTCGAGAAAGTGCGCGTCACGACGCGCCTGACCGAGTCGCCGGCGTGCCTCGTGGTCGGCGACCACGACATGGGCGCGCAGATGCGCCGCATCCTCGAGTCCGCCGGCCAGAAGGTGCCGGACAACAAACCGACGCTGGAGCTGAACCCGACGCACCCGCTGGTCGCCAAGCTCGACGGCGAGCCGGATGAGGATCGCTTCGCCGATCTGGTCGACATCCTGTTCGACCAGGCGCAACTGGCGGAAGGCGGCCAGCTGAAAGATCCGGCCGCGTATGTACGCCGGCTCAACAAGCTGCTGCTGGAGATCGCGAGCTAGAGAGCGAAGTAGTTGGTAGTTGGATTTTAATGGTTGGGTAAAGCCGCGGTGTTTCGGGATCGGGTTTTCCCAACCACCAACTACTGAAGGCCAGCTACTAAAATCCCGTATACTCGCGATTCCGAACAGAGCGGACAGTTCGACCCATGATAAAAACAGACCATTCCGCAAAGGAAAGTGGTGCCGAAGAAAGTGCCGCCAAGCCCTCGAAGGTGGCCGTGCTCGGCGGCGGCAGTTTCGGTACGGCGCTGGCTAATATCGTCGCCGATAACGGACACGCGGCGATGTTGTGGCTGCGCAATGCGGAGCGTGCCGCGGAGATCAACACCGCGCATCTCAACAGCGAATATCTTCCCGACTTCCCCTTGAATCCGGCATTGGTCGCGACCGTCGATCTGGCTCGCGCCGTCGCGGACAGCGACGTGATCTTCATGGCGGTGCCGAGCGGCTCCTGCCGCGCAGTCGCGCGCGAAGTTGCCCGACACACCCGCGCTGGTGCGATACTGGTGAGCACCACCAAGGGGCTCGAGGCCGCCGGCGCGCCGCTGACACACGACTTCCGCCTGATGAGCGAAGTGCTGCGCGAGGAGATTCCCAGCGCGGCGCTGGGCGTGCTCAGCGGGCCGAATCTGGCGAAGGAGATCGCCGTCAAGCAACTTACCGCCACCGTGATCGCCAGCGCCGACGAGGCGTTGAACCAGACGGTGCAGCAGCTGCTGGGCTGCGGATATTTTCGCGTCTATGCGAGCCGCGACATGACCGGCGTCGAACTCGGCGGCGCGTTGAAAAACGTCTATGCGATCATGGCCGGCATGGCCGCCGCGATCGGCATCGGTCACAACACCATCTCGCTGCTGATCACGCGCGCGCTCGCCGAGATGACGCGTTTTGCCGTGAACCGCGGCGCCGACCCGCTGACATTCATGGGGCTCGCGGGTATCGGCGACCTGATGGTCACCTGCATGTCGCCGCTGAGCCGCAATTACCAGGTTGGTTTCGCGTTGGGGCAGGGGCGCGATCTGGAGTCGATCGTGGCCGAGCTCGGGCAGGTGGCCGAAGGCATCAACACATTGAAGCTGCTCAAGGAGCATGCCGAACATATCGGTGTGCGCATGCCGCTGGTTGCGGGGCTGTTCGAAATTTTGTACAACGGTCGAAGCATTCCCGAAGTGGTGGGCGGCCTCATGCGCGCCGAACAGAACCGCGATGTGGAGTATTCGTTGAGGTAAGGTCTGTCGTCAGGCCCTATTCGCGGCGCCTTTGCCCGCGATGTCTACGCCGAGGTACCGAACATGCATCTTTGGATATTGCGTCACGGCGAGGCCGAGCGCGAAACACAGCGCGATCCGGAGCGCATGTTGACCACGCTCGGCGAAACCGACGCGCGCGCGGCCGGCGTGTGCCTGGCCGATGTGTATACGAACAAGTATGCCGACAAGGCCGCCGATCTTCATTTCCTCGCCAGTCCCTATCGCCGCGCGCAACAGACCGCGCAGTGCGCGTTGCAATCGTTTCCGGGCAAGTCGCTCGGCACGGTGTCCTGGCTGGTACCCGATGCGGATCCGTTGGCCGCGATTCGCGAGCTGGAAAAATTGCGCATCGACCATCTCGTGTTGGTCAGTCATCAACCATTGGTGAGTGCGCTCGGCGGCGCGCTGCTCGCGAGCGATTATCGCGCCGGTCCGTCGATGGGTACTGCATCGTTGGCGGAGTTCGAATTGTCGATGGTGGCGCGCGGCTGCGCGACGCTGGTATCGCTGCGGCATCCGCCGGATTTCCATATCGCGACCGCATGAGGGCGCGTACCTTCGCTCCTGTCCTCCCTTCATTTTCGTAGTGCATCGATGTCCGCTGAAGAATTCGTTTTATCCGTCGCCGGCGTCGATATCGCCGGCAAGCGCTGGCGCAATGGCACGCGGCCGGTACTGGCGCTGCATGGTTGGCTCGACAATGCCGCGAGTTTCGATCGGCTGGCGCCGTTGTTGACGGACGCGGACGTGGTTGCACTCGACCTGGCCGGCCATGGCCTCAGTTATCACCGCACCCTTCAGGCCACGTATAACGTCTGGGACGATTTGCCGGATCTGGTGCGTGTCGCCGATGCGTTGGGCTGGCGGCGTTTCCATCTGCTAGGCCATTCGCGCGGGGCGATCATTTCCGCGCTGTTGAGCGCGGCGTTGCCGGAGCGGATGCTGGGCACGATTTTTCTCGATGGTTTGACGCCGCCGCCATTGGCATTCGCCGATACGTTTACGCAACTGGGCCGGCATATCGACGAGCATCTGCGTCCGCCCAAGCCGGCGTCGCGTTATGAGTCGCAGCAGCGCGCGCTGGAGGTGCGGTGTCGGGTAGGAAAGATCGGGGCCGATGAGGCGTGGCCGATCGTCGAACGCGGGTTGATGGAGGTCGATGGCGAGTGGTTGTGGCGGGCCGATCCGCGGTTGAATTTTGCATCGGCATTCAAATTGAGTGCGGAGCATATCGAGGTTTTATTGAATGCGCTGAGGGCGCAGCCGCATTTGTTGTTGATGGCCGAGAGTGGGTTGGGGCAACGGATGGTGGGGAGTGAATTTTTAGTTGGCGTGAACGCGGAGTGTTTGGCTGGGGGGCATCATTTTCATCTAGAGCAGGCTAGCGTAAATTTGATCGCTGCTCGTATTGAACGGTTTTTTTCTGGGTTGTAGTTTTTTATTTGAATTTATTCTTTTCTGTATTCGCCTGACGGCGTGTTGTTGCAGGTTTCGCCTGCTGGCGAGTCACCTTGACTCGGCTTCGCCTCGCCCTGCGGGTCGCCCTGAACGGGCGACTACCCGGACGCGCCCCCGAGCGGCTGCGCCGCACGGTCGCATCCGGCTGCGCAACGGCGGACCCCGCCACGGCTCCGCCGTGGTCGTTGGGGACATGGGCGGAAAGCTCGAAATTTAAATGGTCGTTCTTCCTTCTCGTACCTGTCGCTATCGATTACTGAATTTATATGCGTGCGGGCGAGCCCAAGACGCCTCCCCTGCGTAAGTAGGGGAGGTGCTGAGCGTAGCGAAGCGGAGGGGTGCGATCTTGCAAGACGCACTGCTAACGATTGAGCTCCGCACCCCTCCGCCTCACTTCGTTCGGCACCTCCCCTATTTCATAGGGGAGGCAAAAACGCACCGCAGCAACTTATTAGCCGACCCGGTAGCCATCTAAATATGCGGAGCAGCCGACTGGAGTAAAAATTGGGTGGGTAAATCAAACTGGATGTTTGATTGAGGTCCGAGGCGACAGGATGTCGCTTCGGGCCGGCCCGCTCAATTTTTACGGAGGGAGGGAAGTCGCAAGCTTTGCTTGCGACCTGCGGGCTAAGGAAGCTGCCTAACGAAAGTTTTTCTTTTGGTTTCTTTTCTTTTTGCAAAAAGAAAAGAAACTCGCCAGCAGGCGAAACCTGCTCCCCATCGCTGGCAAGCGACTACAAAAAGAATTTATTCAAAGAAACCAGGAGGGAAAATCAAATGCCAGATCGCGAATCCCTTCGCAACCTCAAAAAGAAAATTACTGACTAATCCCACTCAAAGAAAGAAACTCATTCCGAGTGGTTTGTTCGGTCCGAAAAATCCCCAACATAGCAGATGTCCGCATATTCGAATTCTGCTTCTCTACGCCGCGCATCATCATGCACAGATGCTTCGCCTCGATGATCACGCCGACGCCGGCCGCGCCGGTGATCTGCATGATGGTATCGGCGATCTGCTTGGTCAGCGTCTCCTGGATCTGCAGGCGCCGTGCGAACATGTCGACGATACGCGCCACCTTCGACAAGCCTAACACCTTGCCTTGTGGGATATAGGCCACATGCGCGCGACCGATGAAGGGCAGGAGGTGATGCTCGCACATCGAGTACAGCTCGATATTATTCACTACCACCATCTCGCTGCACTCGGATTCGAACAACGCATTGTTGACGATCGCGTCGAGCGATTGGCGGTAACCCTGGGTGAGAAATTCGAAGGCCTTGGCGGCGCGTTTCGGGGTGTCGCGCAAGCCGTCGCGCTGCAAGTCTTCTCCGATGCTTTCTATGATTTTTGCGAAGGCCTGTTCCACTGGGAATATCCTCATCATGGTCGCGGCGCAGGTCGGTACCCAATGCGCCGCCAGTACAGCGGGCGGTCAGTGTAGCAAGCCGGGTGGAAGCTGACAAATTTGATCGGGTATACAAAATGGCATCTGGGTATAATGCCGTCACACCGCGCATTGGTCGCCGCGAAAGCGGGGATGAATCCCGATTCTCGACGGGTTTTCATGATCGAGCCATGATCAGACGATGCCGGATAAAGCAATAGCAGAGTCATTCGCAGCAAGCCGCAGCGATATCCATCGCCCTCGCAGGGACATCGACTACCGCGCGACCATCGTGGAGAAATCATCCGTGGAAACACGCGAACAGATCATTCAACAATTGCACACGGTGCGCGATTATGTGCGCTGGGCCATGACGCAATTCCAGCGTGCCGGCGTGTTCTACGGACACGGTACCGACAACGCCTACGACGAAGCGCTGGTGCTGATATTGCACAGTCTGTATCTACCGCACGACTGCGTGCCGCAAGTGCTCGATGCGCGTCTCACCCAGGCCGAACGCGAGCAGGTGATGAATGCCCTCGAGACCCGCTACCAGAAGCGCATGCCGGCGCCGTATATCACCGGCGAGGCCTGGTTCGCCGGCGTGCCGTTCAATGTCGACAAGCGCGTGCTGATTCCGCGCTCGCCGATCGCCGAGCTCATCGAAGCCGGCTTTGAACCCTGGCTGGCCGATCGTTATCCCGCGCGTATTCTCGATCTTTGCACGGGCGGCGGTTGCATCGGCATCGCCTGCGCATTGTTCTTCTCCGATGCCGAAGTGGTGCTTGGAGATATTTCGGCCGATGCGCTGGTGGTCGCCGAGCTCAATATCGAGCGGCACCATGTCGAAAGCCGCGTGAAGGCGGTGCAGTCCGATCTGTTCGCCGATGTCGGTACCGAATGTTTCGACCTGATCGTCAGTAATCCGCCTTACGTCGATGCGCACGACATTTCGGAATTGCCGGCCGAGTTCCGCCACGAGCCGATGCTGGCGCTGGCGGCGGGGGAGGACGGGCTCGATCTGGCGCGGCGCATTCTGCGCGAGGCGGCGGGGCACCTGACCCGCGACGGTCTGCTGATCGTCGAGGTCGGCAACAGCTGGGAGGCGCTCGAAGCCGCTTATCCGCACGTGCCCTTTACCTGGCTGGAATTCGAGCGTGGCGGCCACGGCGTCTTTCTGTTGACCCGGGATCAGTTGCTGGAGCACGCCGTCGACTTCTGATGGTGGCTAAACCATCGGATGCCAGTACCAATCGTCTGACGGCTGCGGACGATTTACGTATAATAAATGAGTCATTTAATGAATCATTTATTGAGGGCGCAGCGCGCCCTTCGATCGAGTCCTGAGAACCTTATATGTCCGGCAACAGCATCGGCAAATTGTTTACCGTCACCACGTTCGGCGAGAGCCACGGCGCCGCGCTCGGGTGCATCGTCGACGGCTGTCCTCCCGGCATGGAGCTCACCGAGGCCGACCTGCAGGTCGATCTCGATCGCCGCAAGCCCGGCACCTCGCGCTACACCACGCAGCGCCGCGAGGACGACGCGGTGAAGATCCTCTCCGGCGTGTTCGAGGGCAAGACCACCGGCACGCCGATCGGGCTGCTGATCGAGAACACCGACCAGCGCTCGAAAGACTACTCGAAGATCATGAACACCTTCCGCCCGATGCACGCGGACTACACCTACCAGCAAAAATACGGCATCCGCGATTATCGCGGCGGTGGCCGCTCGTCGGCGCGCGAGACCTCGGTGCGGGTTGCGGCCGGCGCCATCGCCAAGAAATACCTGCGCGAGCGCCTTGGCGTCGTCGTGCGCGGCTATCTGTCGCAGCTCGGTCCGATCGCGATCGACCCAGCGAATATCGACTGGGATATCGTCGAAACCAATCCGTTCTTCTGTCCCGACGCGAGCAAGGTGCCGGCGATGGAGGAGTTCATGCAGCAGTTGCGCAAGAGCGGCGATTCGATCGGCGCGCGCATCACCGTGGTGGCCAGCGGCATGCCGCCCGGTCTCGGTGAGCCGGTATTCGATCGTCTCGATGCCGATATCGCGCATGCGTTGATGAGCATCAACGCGGTGAAAGGCGTCGAGATCGGCGCCGGTTTCGACTGCATCGAGCAGACCGGCAGCGCCCACCGCGACGAGATCACGCCGCAGGGCTTCACGTCGAACAACGCCGGCGGTGTGCTGGGCGGCATCTCGTCGGGCCAGGACATCGTCGCGCGTATTGCGCTGAAACCGACGTCGAGCATCCTGTCGCCGGGTCGCAGCATCGATATCGACGGCAATGAAGTCGAGGTGATCACCACCGGCCGTCACGATCCCTGCGTCGGCATTCGCGCCACGCCGATCGCCGAGGCCATGCTGGCCATCGTGCTGATGGACCATCTCCTGCGCCATCGCGCGCAGAATGCGGATGTCGTCTCGCGGACCCCGATCGTCCCCAGCCAATGCTGAGAGCGGCGTGAACGCGCCGCCCGCAACCGAAGGCCGCCTGCCGTACTGGCGGCTCTCCAGTTTCTATTTTTTCTACTTCGCGCTGTATGGCGCGTGGATTCCCTTCTGGCCGCTGTATCTCGAGGAGCGCGGCTACGGCTCGTCGATCGGTCTGCTCGCTGGCATTCTGCAGGGCACCAAGATATTCGCGCCGCATCTGTGGGGTTGGCTCGCCGATCGCGGGGCGCGCGACGGCAGCATGCCACGCATGCGTATCGTGCGCAGCGGCGCGGTGGCGGCGACGCTGATCTTCGCGTGTATTTTCATTCGCGACGATCTCCTCGCACTGGCCGCCATCATCGCCGGCTACAGTTTTTTCTGGAATGCGGTGCTGTCGCAGTTCGAGGTGGTCACGTTGGCGCACCTGCGCCACAGCCACCAGCGCTACAGCCTGATTCGCGTCTGGGGTTCGATCGGTTTCATCGCCTCGGTGGCGGGCTTCGGTTTCGTATTCGAGCGCACGTCGATGAGCCTGTTGCCGACGGTGCTGCTGGCATTCCTGAGCGGCATTGCGATCAGCAGTTTCCTGGTCGCGGAACCCGAGCGCATCGGTGTACCGCAGGCTTCGAGACCGGCGCCGCTGCGCAACATCCTGCGCCAGCCGATGGCGCTGGCATTCCTGGCCAGCTGTTTCCTGATGCAGCTGAGTCACGGGCCGTACTACACGTATTTCAGCGTCTATCTCGAGAACCATGCGTATCCGCGCTCGCAGACCGGGTTGTTGTGGTCGGTGGGTGTGATTGCCGAGGTGGCGATGTTCGCCGTGATGCATCGCGTGTACCGGTATTTCAGCCTGCGGCAGATCCTGTTGGCGAGCCTGGCGCTCGCCGCGCTGCGCTGGACCATCGTCGCTTTCTGTGTCGACTCTTTGCCACTTCTATTGCTTGCACAATGTCTGCATGCCGCTACTTTCGCGAGTTATCACGCGGTGGCGATGGAGTTGGTGCGGGGTTTGTTTGCTGGCGGCCATGAAGGGCGGGGGATGGCGCTGTACAGCGGAGTTTGCTGGGGTGGTGGTGCGGCGCTGGGGGCATTCGGCAGCGGATTTCTGTGGAAGCTCAGCGAACCGGTGACGTTTCTGGCCGCAGCCGGAGTAGCGGCATTGGCTTTTGTCATAGCGTGGTTCTGGATTCATCCGGTTGCCTCCCCTACAAAGTAGGGGAGGTGCCGAACGCAGTGAGGCGGAGGGGTGCGATCTCGCAAAACGCATTTTGTCTGATCCGGTGTCCTCTGCCGTGGCACCGTCATCCGCGGCGCCCGGGCCGATCTTTTTATTTTTTAGCGCCCTTACCGACCTGAGCTGCTGCGATCGACATGCGTCGCTCGCAGGTCGCAGCAATCCTCCTCCAAAGGTGCGCGGGCAGTCGATCTACGGGCGCTAAAAAATAAAAAGACCAGCCCGATCACCGCCGATTGCAGTTTGCCTCCCCTATGCAATAGGGGAGGTGCCGACCAACGGGAGGCGGAGGGGTGCGATCTTGCAGAACACATTGCCAACGATTGAGCCCTGCACCCCTCCGCTTCGCTGCGCTCAGCACCTCCCCTACTGGCGCAGGGGAGGCGATGGACCGCGCGAATCTGCTTCCTGCCACCGATAACACCCCTTGGCGCCAGGCAACCGTTTTGTTAATGTCGCATCGAATCAAACGATTGCGGTAAAACCCACCAGAGAAGAGGTTCTCGATGTCGCAAGAGTCCGTGGTCTACGGCTGTATCAAGGACGTCATCTTCACCGCCGATATGGAAGAGACGCGGCACCGCCGCCACATCAACCGTCGCGTCCTCGCGGCGCTCCCCAGCATCGAAGACTGGCCGCTACTCAGCCGCGAGATGTTCGTACTTCCCTCCGAGACCCTGGTCGTCGACGACCTGTACACCGACGTCGTGCCGTTCGGCAACTCCTACAAAGGCGTCGAATACGAATGGGAGCAGTGGCTGCAGCGTTTCGAAGACCTGCTGAAAAACATGTACTGGGTGTCTGCTACCGTTCATCTCGAGACCGAGTTCAACGGCGTCCATACATTCACTTGGCACTCCGAAAAGGAGTATCACGAACCAAATTCTGGTGACCTATCTATGCGTTGCGAGTGGATGCGAGAGAGTGTAAGTTTTTGAGAGTATATAAGCTGAATTACAAAAAATGGACAGAACTGATCTGCAAAGAATTTGCGAGTGCCGCCTAAAAGAGGCGCGAATTCTATATGAGCATGGGCGGTTTGATGGGGCCTACTATTTGCTTGGATATGCCTTAGAGTGCTCTCTAAAAAGTTGTATCGCCAAACAAATTAAGGAGCATGTTGTTCCTGACAAAGATTTGATTAATAAATTTTACACGCACAAATTGAATGATCTTCTTGGTTTTGCAGGCTTGAGGCCTAAGTTCGAGGAGGCCTGCATGGCCGATAACGATTTAAAACTCAACTGGGCTGTTGTTGGCAACTGGTCTGAAGCATGTAGGTACAGACATAATTTTGAATGGAAGGAAACAAAAGATTTTTTTGATGCGGTTCATAATGAAAGATCGGGTGTTCTAAAGTGGCTAATGAACTGGTGGTAGGCGGCTCATTTAACGATCAGATGAGGCTTGCGGGGCAGGAGCTTCTTGAGGGGCTTGATCGTGAAGATTGTAAAATTAATGCTGCGTTCTGGTTTTATTTTTCCGATCAGGAAGAGTGGAAGTTTCTTGTTTGTACGCCTTTAGTAAGGGATCTCGGGCCTCGGGAGCTGTATCGAAAAGTTGACCAATTAAATAACTTGTTGAATACACCTATTTCTCTCCAATCTATAGTCTGGATTTCATCTGATCATTTCCTCGTTGAGTTGCTGCAAAAGGCTATTCAAACAGGTGATGGAATATCGGGTATTCGTTTTTCTAAAAACACAATAAATGGGCAACTAATAGATGATGCTTTCATCTACCGTATGAGGATATAAGCTACCTTACTTGCTCAGAGCACCCATTTATCATCTCTAATAACTAGCGGCCTTCATCTCAGCGATTCTTCGAGATCAATCTCAATCGTCAACGCATCCTCGATAGCATCCAACTGATCGCTCAACTCCTCGAGGTCGAGACTCCACGGCACCTGAATCTCCGCCACCGCTTCGAACAGCGCATCGCCGGTCATCGGTGCGCTGGTGATCGTGGTGTCCATGTCGCGTACGTTGATCTGGCGGGCGGCAAGGGCGCTGGCCACTTCGCGCACGATGCCGGGGCGATCGTTGCCGACGATGCTGAGACGCAGCTGGCGCATGTCCGCGCCAATGCCCACGACCTTGTTGGTCGCGACCACGATGGTCAGCTCCTCGCCCGACAGCGCCTGCAGCGCGGCGCGCAATGCCGCCAGCTTCGCGGGCGCCACCTCGACCTGCACGATGCCGGCGAATTGACCGGCCAACTCGCTCATGCGGCTCTCGAGCCAGTTGCCGCCGTGGTCTCCAACGGTCTGCGCGAGCTTCTGCACGAGGCCAGGCTTGTCGGCGCCGATGAAGGTGAACACCATCGCTGTGGTCATGTCTGGTCCTCGATATCGATTTCAGATGGCTGCATTGCCAGTGGCGGCCAGTATAATGGCCGGATCGTACGACAGTCACGGCGCGATTTTCCGATGCGCGCCAACTGGCCCGAAGTGGAGGTACCCGCCATGAAAGTCATCGTCGATTTCTGTGTCATCCCTCTCGGCGTCGAGCTGTCGCTATCGCCCTATATCGCGGAGTGCCAGCGCATCCTCGGCGAACTGGGGCTCGAGCATCAGCTGCACGCCTACGGCACCAACATCGAAGGCGAGTGGGAGACGGTGATGGACGCGGTCAAGCGCTGTCACCAGCGCATTCATGAAATGGGCGCGCCGCGCATCAGCAGCACGTTGAAGCTCGGCACGCGCATCGACCGCGACGAGTCCATCGCGTCGAAAGTTGCCAGCGTCGAACAGCAATTGGCCAGGTCCGCCGAATAATTCGTCATTCAAACCCTTCCAAGGAGCACTCCATGATCAAATCGCGCGCAGCAGTGGCCTGGGCGGCGGGACAGCCGCTGACCATCGAGGAAATCGACGTGCAGGAGCCGCGTGCCGGCGAGGTGATGGTGAAGCTGGCAGCCACCGGTGTCTGCCACACCGATGCGTTCACACTGAGCGGCGACGATCCCGAAGGACTGTTCCCGTGCATCCTCGGCCACGAAGGCGCCGGCGTGGTGGTCGACGTCGGCACCGGCGTGACCTCCGTCGCGGTCGGCGATCACGTGATCCCGCTGTACACGCCCGAGTGCGGACACTGCAAATTCTGCCGCTCCGGCAAGACCAACCTGTGCCAGGCGATCCGCGCAACGCAGGGCCGCGGTCTGATGCCGGATGAGACCACGCGCTTTTCGCTCAACGGCAAGCCGCTGCTGCATTTCATGGGCACCTCGACGTTCAGCGAATACACCGTGATGCCGGAGATCGCCGTCGCGAAAATCAACAAGGCCGCGCCGCTCGACAAGGTGTGCCTGCTGGGCTGCGGCATCACCACCGGCATAGGCGCCGTGCTCAACACCGCGAAAGTGTCGCCGGGCTCGACCGTCGCCGTGTTCGGTCTCGGCGGCGTCGGCCTCAGCATCATCCAGGGCGCGGTGCTGGCGCGTGCGTCGCGCATCATCGTCATCGACACCAACCCCGCGAAATTCGAAATGGCAAAGCTGCTCGGCGCCACCGATTTCATCAACCCGAAAGATTACGATCGGCCGATCCAGCAGATCATCGTCGACCTTACCGATGGCGGCGTCGACTACAGCTTCGAGGCGATCGGCAACGTCAACACGATGCGCGCGGCGCTCGAGTGTTGCCACAAGGGTTGGGGCGAATCGACCATCGTCGGCGTGGCCGGCGCGGGCCAGGAGATATCGACGCGCCCGTTCCAGTTGGTGACCGGTCGCGTCTGGCGCGGCAGCGCATTCGGCGGCGTGAAGGGGCGCAGCCAGTTGCCCGGTTACGTCGATCACTATCTCAAGGGCGAGATCAAGGTCGACGAGTTCATCACGCACACCATGCCGCTCGACGATATCAATCGCGCTTTCGACCTGATGCACCGCGGCGAGAGCATTCGCTCGGTGATCATCTACTGATGGTCGCTATGGCGGTAAAGGAATCGATCGATGGATGACTTGCAGCCGGGTGGTCTCGTCATTCCCGCGGAGCAACTGTCGCCCGACGCACTGCTCGGATTGATCGAGGAGTTCATCACCCGCGAAGGCACCGATTACGGCGAGGTGGAATGGTCGCTGGAGCGGAAGGTCGAGCAGGTGCGTGCGCAATTGCGGCGCGGCGATGCGGTGATCCTGTTCGATGTCGCGGCGGAGAGTTGCACCATCGTGCCGCGCGACCAGGTGACGCAGCGCCTCGGCGACGCCGGCTGATTCTTTGCGTGGATCAGTGCGTGGATTGAACGGTCAGACGCCCGCCTGCTCGTAGCAGCGTGCCCGCGCGAACATCAGCCAGTCGAGCAGCAGGCTGCGGATCATCGTCAGATCGCCGCGCTGCGATTGGCCGGACGTGGCCATGCGGTCGCTGAGTGCCGACAGCGCCTGCACAATGCCGGCGGCGCTCGCGGCGTCGAGCGGCAGCTCCATCACGCTGACGCCGGTGTGATAGTCGCCGCGCGGATACGCGGCCACGGTAATGTTCTGGACCCGCAGGGCAAGCGCGGGAAAAGGGTGGCGCAGCACCTTGAAGGTCAGCTCCAGCGTGCCGCGATTGAAGAAGTCGCGATAATATTCAGAGGCTTCGGCGCCGGGCATGCGGTCCTCCCATGATTCCCGCCGAACGCTTTCCTTTTCGGATCGCGGGATTTGCAAATCGAATCATCTGTCGCACAATGCCGTCATCCCGCCCCATTCCTGTAATTTCATACCTTTAAATCTAGCAGCAATTCCTATGTCTCTCGCTCCCGATCCATCCAGCGCCGATCATGTCCTCGATACCTCCGGCCTCTACTGCCCGGAGCCGGTGATGATGCTGCACAACAAGATTCGCGACATCGACAGCGGCCAACTGCTGCTCGTGGTCGCCACAGACCCCTCGACGCGCCGCGACATCCCCAAGTTCTGCAACTTCCTCGGCCATGAACTGGTGGCGCAGAGCGCCACCGAGGCCGGGGTCAACTATTTGATTCGCAAAGCCTGACGCGCATCAGGATTCGAACAGCATCGCTATCGCCGCCAGCGCCACGGGGTCTTCCGACTTGATCTGGTTGGCGATGTGATGCTGGAAGAAATAGCGGAAGCGCGAGTCGCTGCTGGCGGCATACAGGCATGGGTCGCCCGGCATCACCGGTGTCGATTCGACGCCGTTCTCGTCGATCAGCATCGCCTCGATCACGCCATCGTTCAGCAGCCGCCAGCTCAGCACCTCGGTCAGCACCAGCGTGTCGTCGTCGGGGTCGGCCAGCATGGCGTGGGTGCCGATGGTGTCGGGAATCTCCTGGACGATGCGTTGCGGGTTGTCGGCACGGGCGTTGAAGTAGTCGGCGGCGTTTTCGAGCTCGGCGACCTTGTGGCAGGGTGCGTCGAAGAAAATCTGGTCGGCGCTTGAATCGTAGTAGCCTTCCCACTGGCCGGTGCCGGCGTCGTCGAGCGCGGGGCAGGGCGTGAGACGGTCGAGCCACGGCACGAAGCCGACCACTTCGCCGTCGGCGCGCAGGCCCCAGCAGAGGATCTTCATCGAATAGAGTTTGTTGGGATCGGTGTGGCGGTTGGAGTACAGCATGCAGAGGCCGTCGTACTCGGGCGCGAGGCGGATGATCTGTTCGCCGCGCAGCTCGGCCAGCGCCTTGCCGGAGAAAATATCGACCACATTGTGGGAACTGCTGTCCGGGATATCCGAGGTCACTGTGGCCATAGCCAATACCCTCTTCATGCGCTCGTACGACGCGAATCGACAGCAGAGAGCCCGGCGATCCGGATCACGAGTGTCGCGGTTATCGAAACCGCCTCCCGGTTGTCGCCATCGCTGTGGATGGCCAAACGGTTATATCGGCGCACTACAGATTGGACACGATCTCAGTATAGAGAGTTCGTCGGCGAATCGGCAACTGAGCCTCTGCGTTAAGCGGCCGTCATTCCCCAACAAACCCTACAGAGCAATGATTATTCCCGAATTGTTACAATGTGGTGGCCGGGCATCACCGTGCCCGGGCCGCCATTAAATTTTTCCTGCGAGTCGAAATGCTGATCGTCGCCGATGAAAACATCGCCCGGGTGCGCGAAGCCTTTGCCGGTTTCGGCGAGGTACATACGTTATCGGGGCGCTCGCTCAGCGCGTCCGAGGTTCGCGACGCCGATGTCCTGCTGGTGCGCTCGGTCACCGCGGTGGACCGCGAGCTGCTCGAGGGCAGTCGCGTCCGTTTCGTCGGCAGCGCCACGATCGGCACCGATCACCTCGATATCAATTACCTGGACCGCAGCGGCATCGCCTGGTCGGCCGCGCCCGGTTGCAATGCCACGGCCGTGGCTGAGTATGTGCTCAGCTGTCTGGCGACGCTGGATGGCGTGCTCGAGCGGCTGCTCAGCGGCGGCGTGGTCGGCGTGATCGGGCTCGGCAATGTCGGCTCGCGGCTGGCGAGTCGGCTGCGGCGTCTCGGCATCCGCTGCATCGGTTACGATCCGCTGCTCGATGCCGATGCCGTTCACCTCCCGCTGTGCGATCTCGACCAGGTCCTCGCGGCCGATGTCGTCTGTTGCCACGTCCCGCTCACCCGCGATGGCGAATTTCCCACCCTCCACATGCTCGATGCGCAACGCCTGACGCAACTGCGTCCCGGTGCGGTGCTGCTCAATGCGGGCCGCGGCGGTGCGATCGATGGCGCCGCATTGAGCGAGCTGTTGCTGCGGCGCGACGACCTGCGCGCGGTGCTGGATGTCTGGGAGGGCGAGCCGGCGATCGATCGCGCCTTGTTGGGGCTGGTCGAGCTGGCCACGCCGCATATCGCGGGCTACAGCATCGACGGCAAACTGGCCGGCACCGCGCAGGTGCTCGAGGCCTGCCGCCGGCATTTCGAGTGGCCGTTGTCCACGACGCCGCTGGAGGCGGAGGCAGCGCCGGCCATCGTCATCGACGACGAACTCTCGGGTGCTGCGTTACTGCGCCATGCCATCCACGCCGTCTACGCTGTGCGCGACGACGATCGGCTGATGCGGGAACGCCTGGGCGCGGCGACGGCCGACGCGGTGGGCGCCGAGTTCGACCGGTTGCGCAGGAATTATCCGCCGCGGCGCGAATTCGCGGCGGTGCGGATCGACAATTGGGATGTGTTGAGCGAGGGCAACCGGAATCTGTTGCGTGCGCTGGGGTTCGGTATCGCTCAGCCGAAACGCGCCGCACTGCTCAAGAGATAATGCACGCATTGTTCGATGAGAATCGACGAATCGCTGCCGAGCGCGCGTCGCAGTTGCGCGATGTTGGTCGATGATTCCGCCATGACCGAGGGCGGCAATGCCGTCGAGTCGGCATCGACCTCGGCAAGGAGCGGGAGCTCCGAGCGCGAGGACAATAACAGAAAACCTTTCTCGGTCAGCACCGCCTGGTCGAGTGCCTCCTGGCGAATCGGCGCATCAAACCGCAGGTAGCCCTGTTCGCCGAGCCAGATCATCGCGCTGAAACAACCGAGGCTGCGCGCGCTCGGCAGGCCGAATTCGTCCGGCTCCTCGAAGCCGCAGATATCGTCGACGAACAACAGATGCCTGCGCGGAAACGTGCCGTACAAACGCAGCAGGATCAGCGCCACATCTTTGTAGAAATCGTCGATATGCAGGTCGGCCATGATGTCGGGAAGAGGGCGGGCGATGCCCGCCGCGAAATTATTGGCGATAACGCGAAAGGAATTCGCCGAAGCGTTCGATCGCCACGGAGAGGTCGTCCACGCGCGGCAGGAACACGACGCGCAGATGGTCCGGATGCGGCCAGTTGAACGCGGTGCCGTGCACCAGCAGAATTTTTTCCTGGCGCACCAGGTCCAGCACCAGTTGCTCGTCGTTGGCGATGCGATACACCTTGGGGTCGAGGCGCGGGAACAGGTAGATCGCGCCGCGCGGTTTCACACAGCTGACGCCGGGGATGTCGTTCAGCATGCTCCACGCGACGTCGCGCTGCTTGCCGAGCCGCCCGGTAGGCAGCACCAGGTCGTCGATGCTCTGATAACCGCCGAGCGAGGTCTGGATGGCGTGTTGCGCCGGCACGTTCGCGCACAGCCGCATCGATGCCAGCATGTTCAGGCCCTCGATGTAATCGCCCGCGAGATGTTTCGCTCCGGAGATGATCATCCAGCCGCTGCGGAAACCCGCGAGTCGATATGATTTCGAGAGGCCATTGAAGGTGATGCAGAGGACATCGGTGGCGATGCGGCCGAGCGGGGTGTGCACGGCATCGTCGTAGAGAATCTTGTCGTAGATTTCGTCGGCGAACAGCACCAGATTGTGCTCGTGAGCGAGCGCCACCAATTGCTCGAGAATTTCCTGCGGATACACCGCGCCGGTGGGGTTGTTCGGATTGATCACCACCAGCGCCTTGGTGCGGCTGGTGATCTTGCTGCGCAGGTCGTCGAGGTCGGGATACCACTCGGATTGTTCGTCGCACAGATAGTGCACGGCCTTGCCGCCCGCCAGTCGCACCGATGCCGTCCACAGCGGATAATCGGGCGCGGGCACCAGCACTTCGTCGCCGCCATTCAACAGTGCCTGCGTCACCACCGAGATCAGTTCGCTGACGCCGTTGCCGAGATAGATGTCGTTGATTTCGACGCCGGGAATTCCCAGCCGCTGGCATTCCTGCATCACCGCCTTGCGCGCCGAATACAGGCCTTTCGAGTCGCAGTAACCCTGGCTTTGCGGCAGGTGGTGGATCACGTCCTGGATGATTTCATCGGGTGCGTCGAAGCCGAATGGGGCGGGGTTGCCGATGTTCAGTTTCAGGATGCGGTGTCCTTCGTCCTCCATGCGGTTGGCTTCCTGCAGCACCGGACCGCGGATGTCGTAACAGACATTGTTTAATTTGTCAGACTTGAAAAACTTTGACATGCTGGACTCGCTGTAAGCGCTTGAAACGCACCGGCCGCGGCGCGACAGAGGCATAAGTTTAGGGGATATCCCTCGCTGGCGCGAGGCCGGAATCCCATCCGGCGAATCTCCATCCATCTATCCGACCCATGAGGAGTGCGCGATGTACGAAATTGAAAAATCCGAGCAGGAGTGGCGCGCGCAACTTTCCGATGACGAGTATCGGGTGATTCGCCAGAAGGGCACCGAGCGGCCGTTCACCGGCGAGTATTGGAATGTCGACACACCCGGCGAATATCACTGCCGCGCATGCGGCGCCGACCTGTTTGAATCGGCCACCAAGTTCGATGCCGGTTGCGGCTGGCCGAGTTTCTACCAGCCGGCCAACGACACGGCCATCGAGGAGGCGCGCGACGTCAGCCATGGCATGATTCGGGTCGAGGTGATGTGCCGTCGCTGTGGGGCGCATCTGGGGCATGTGTTCGAGGATGGACCGGAGCCGACCGGCCTGCGTTACTGCATCAATTCCGCTTCGATCAAACTGGAGCCCGCCAAATAAGCGCGACGCTCAGTCGTAGACGTTCTTCTTCTGCAGCAGGTCTTCCTTCGGCTCGAGGTTTTTCCACTCGCTGCCCGCGGTGCTTTTCACCTGCTGCTGCTTCTGCAATTGCTGGTCGAGCACGTCCAGTTCCTGGATGCGCTGCCGGTGCGTTTCGATCGACGCGGTGAACGCACCGTCGTCGTTGTCTTTGGTCATCTTCTCGATCGCCTGGCCATAGTGGTGGATGGCCAGACGCAACTTGCGCTCGGCCATCGCCTGCTGGGCGACGGCGAGATGGCTGTCGAGCGCCATCCGCGTCGCCAGGCGCTGCACCTGCTTGGAATAACTGGTCGCCTGTGCTTCGTTCAGGCGCTTGTTCTGGTATAAGCGCTGAATCATGTTGTAGAGGCTGTTCAGCAGCTTCTGCAGTTCCTGCATCTGCGCGGGGTTGTTCAAATTCTGGTATTGGCTCTGGTCGGCGGACTGCGCCTGCAATTGCGCGATGCGTTCGCCCAGCTGGCGTTGCTGCTGCAGATGCTGCGGGTTGCCTTTATCGATGGACACCAGTTGGTCGAGCCCTTCGGAGATGCACTGGCAGACCAGCAGTTTCAGGTCGCGGCTCAGAAAGCCCTCTGGAAACCCCTCGAGCAACTGCTGGAAATTGCGGGTCTGGCTTTTGATGGCGGCGACCGCCGCGCTTTTTTTGGCGTTGGCCTTCTCGATCTGCTGCAGCGTGATGGTGACTGCGATCAGAACGAACAGGCAGGCGAAAACGGCGATGATGATTGTGCTGGTGGCCATGAGTTATTCGCTGCTCGCGCCTTGATGTACCTTCGGCGCTATCGGGTGATTAGATTTTGGTCTTTTTCCGCATCCATGCGAACACTGTTCGAACAGTATGTATTACCTTTGAATTTTTGCAAAAATTCGGCTTGACCTTTATCGACCCGCTACTTAGAATGCGCGCCACTTTCAACGACGGTGCAACAACGTCCGGCGCTGAGAGTGCTCGGCGTCCCCTTCGTCTAGTGGCCTAGGACACCGCCCTTTCACGGCGGTAACAGGGGTTCGAGTCCCCTAGGGGACGCCAACTTTCTCTTGCCAATAAGGCGGATTTGCATAGAATCCTTCTTGCTGTCTCGGTAAGTGACTCGCATCAAGCAGTAAGGCAACAAAAAGCAAACAGGCAACAAGCTTCGGACTCGAACAGCTGGGTCGAAGCGTCAGGCGGGAATAGCTCAGTTG
>Ga0207122_1034_pt2 | contig 22050 bp, 20 predicted proteins | sample Alteio_BWMinHeat_38_FD_153504 | JGI IMG/M metagenome (GOLD analysis project Ga0207122, IMG submission 153504) | Enriched cells from forest soil in Barre Woods Harvard Forest LTER site, Petersham, Massachusetts, United States -... | ecosystem: Environmental > Terrestrial > Soil > Temperate forest >... | reverse complement strand
CATCGCCGACGACGGCGCCGGCATCGACGTCGAGCGCGTGCGCGATGCCGCGCGGCAACTGCACTCCCAGGCCGAGCGCGACCTCGCCGGCGCCGATGCCGAGCAGTTGATGAGCCTCGTGTTTCAGTCCGGTGATCACCGATCTCTCCGGGCGCGGACTCGGCCTCGCCATCGTGCGCGAGAAGGTCGAGCGGCTCGGCGGCAGCATCGAGCTGCAATCGCAGCCAGGCGCCGGCACGCGGTTTCGCATCGAGCTGCCCGTGACGCTCGCCACGTATCGCGGCGTGCAGGTGCGTTGTGGCAGCCGCTATTTCGTGTTTCCCACCACGCTGGTCGAGCAGGTGACGACGGTGCGACGCGACGCGATCAAAACCGTCGAGAATCGGCCGTCGATTGCGTTGCAGGGCCGCATCGTCGCGGTGGTCAACCTGGCCGAGCTGCTCGGCCTGCCGGCGCGCGTCGATACGGGCGACTCGGTCTCGCTGGTCATCGGCGCCACCGGCGTCGGCTCCGCGACCGGGCGCCGCATCGCCTTCGCGGTCGACGAAGTCGTCGACGAGCAGGAGGTGTTGGTGAAGGGCCTCGGCGAACAATTGCGACGCGTGCGCAATATCGCCGGCGTCGCGCGCCTGCGCAATGGCGCGGTCGCTCTGATTCTCAACATCGTCGATCTGATGAAATCGGCCGCGCGCGGTGGCGGGCAGGTGTTGCGCAGCAGCGCGCCGCCGAGCGAGCGGCAATCGATCCTGGTGGCCGAGGATTCGATCACGTCGCGCATGCTGTTGAAGGGCATGCTCGAATCGGTGGGTTACAAGGTGACGGTGGCGGTCGATGGCGAGGATGCATTGCAACGTTTGCGCGCGGAGCCGTTCGATCTGGTGGTCTCCGACGTCGACATGCCGCGCATGAGCGGGCTGCAGCTGACCGCGCAGATTCGCGCCGACAGCGCGCTCGCCAATCTGCCGGTGATACTCGTCACCACGCTGGCGTCGGTCGAGGACCGCGAGCGCGGCGCCGAGGTCGGCGCCAGCGCATATCTTGTCAAGAGCAGTTTCGAGCAGAGCAATCTGCTCGAAGTGGTGCGCCGCCTTTTATGAATAAATCCCGGCGCATCGATAAGGCCCTCGAATTTCGCGCCGTCGCGCTGGACGGTGCGCGATGAATATTCCGGCGGCGCGACGCATTCGCGTGCTGATCGTCGAGGATTCGCCGACGGTGCGGCAATTGCTCGAGCGCATCCTGAATTCGGATCCCGAGCTGCAGGTCATCGGCCACGCCACCGACGGCGACGAGGCGGTCGAGCAGGTGCGGCAACAGCGTCCCGACATCGTCACGATGGACCTGCACATGCCGCGCATGAATGGCATCGAAGCGGTGCGCATCATCATGGAGACCGCGCCGACGCCGATCGTGGTCGTATCGGGACAGCTGGCGCCGGCCGATCTCGACCAGACCTTCCACGCGCTGACGGCGGGTGCGTTGGCTGTAGTGGAAAAACCCTCGGGCCTCGGCGGCGATCTCGCCTTCCGGCTGGTGCAGACCGTGAAGCTGATGGCCGAGGTGAAAGTGGTGCGGCGCTGGCCGAAGCGCGTGCTGCCGCCTGCATCGAAGCCGTTAATGCCCGACGCGTCGCGCGCGGGCCTGCAACTGGTGGCGATCGGCGCCTCGACCGGCGGGCCAATGGTCCTGCACAGTATTCTCTCGGGGCTGGCCGGCAAGATCGACGTGCCGATCGTCATCGTGCAGCACATCGCGAGCGGTTTCACCGAAGGGTTTGCCGACTGGCTCGGCAAAACGACTGGCATGCCGGTGAGCGTCGGACGCGACGGCGAACATCTGCAGCCCGGTCACGCCTACATCGCGCCCGATGCCATGAACATGGGCATCACCGCGGCGCTCACCATCGCGCTGAGTTCGGACCCACCCGAGAACGGCCACCGGCCCTCGGTCTCGTATCTGTTTCGATCCACCGCGCATGCATTGGGGCGCAATGCAGTGGGCGTCATGTTGAGCGGCATGGGGCGCGATGGTGCGGACGAGATGCGCTTGATGGCCGACCGCGGCGGCGTGACCATCGCCCAGGATCCGCAGACCGCGGTGGTCGGCGGCATGCCGGGCGAGGCGATCAAGGTCGGCGGTGCGCAATATGTGCTGACGCCGGAAAAAGCCATCAAGGTATTGCTCGAACTGCTGTGCAAGCGGCGTTGATCCCCTCCAGCCGCGACGCCATCACCAATCATTAAATATCGGCAATGTCTCGCTTTGCGCGCTGCGGGTCGGTTCCAGCGCACTGCATCGGTGTTAAGATTTTCGCCCTCGCCAGCGCGCCCGTGCCGCCGCAATATCTTGTCGCGTCGGTGCCTGGCTTTCCCGCGGCTTTTGGAGAACGAGAATGAGCACGATCGCAATCGTCGGTGTGGGTCCGCTGCTGGGCATGGGTATCGCCCGCAGGTTTGGACGCGAAGGTTTCAAGGTGGCGCTGGTCGCGCGCCGCGCCGAGGCGTTGCAGGAATACGTGAAGGAACTGGCGGCACTCGGCATCGAGGCGGCCGGTTTTCCGGCGGATGCCGCCGACCCGAAACAGATCGCGCAGGCCTTCGCCGGGATTCGCGCGAAATTCGGTTTCATCGATGTACTCGAGTTCAGTCCCACGCAATGGAACAAGGGCGGCTACGAGGCGACGCAGGCCCTGGCGACCACCGTCGAGAGCGCGGAGCACGATTTCAAGCTGCTGGTACTCGGCGCCATCGCCAGCGCGCGCGAGGTCGTTCCCGAAATGGTCGAACGCCAGCAGGGCGCGTTGTTTTTCTCCACCGGTTATTCGGCGATCAAACCGATTCCCTACATCACGTCGTTGTGCATTTCCAACTCGGGTCTGCGCAGTTACGCCTACTGCCTGCACGAAGAGCTGGCGCCGAAGAATATCTATGTCGGCACGGTGTCGATCGCTGCGTTCATCCAGGCCGGCACCGACGGCGACCCCGACAAGATCGCCGAGCTCTATTGGGACATGTACCAGAAGCGCGATCGCGTCGAGGACGTGTTCGGCAGTTACTGAATACACGCCACCGTCGAATCATAACAAGCGGAGAATCGAATCATGTCAGACACCCAGCTTTCGCGTGCAGAGATGGAAAAAAACATTCACGCATTCCTGGCGACTTATCCGGCCAAGAACATGGATGATGTCGCCCGACGGCTCGCCCTGTTCGTGGACGATGCGGTATTCGAGGACCCGGTCGGCGGCGTGCCGATGCGCGGCAAGGCCGAACTGACCGAGTTCTTCAAGGGTGCGCTCAGCGTCGGCATCGTCATCAACATGCGCTCGGAGAAAATCATCGTCTGCAACACCGAGGCCATCTCGTTCACGCAGGCGAGCTGGGGGCCGGAGGGCGTGCCGCCGGCGCGTTACCAGATCGTGCACAACTTCATCTTCGAACCGTCCGGCAAGATCCGGCAGCTACGCATTTTCTTCGACGAGGGCTGCGCGCTGTAAGCGCCGGTCGCCTCGCTTTCCCGGCGGCGCGTTCGCGCCGCTTCGCTTTTTCCCGCCATATTCCAGAATTGCAGCGCCGCCTTAAGGCTGGCGTAAGATCGTCGTATGTGCTTCGTCGCGGGGTTGTGATGCGGGAGCGCTGCGTTTAGCATCGCCATCGTAGCGAGCGACAATACCGCCGCGATCCGGAACGACGAATCCCATGCGCATCCTGTTGGTCGAAGACGACACCATGATCGGCGAAAGCCTGAGCCGGGCGCTGACCCAGAGCGGCCACGCCGTCGACTGGCTGCGCGATGGCGAAAGCGCCGATCACGCACTGCGTGCACAGTCCTTCGACATGGTGCTGCTCGATATCGGCCTGCCGAAGCGGCAGGGCATCGAGGTATTGAAGCAGTTACGCGATCGCGGCGAATCGCTGCCCGTCATCATCATCACCGCGCGCGAGTCGCTGTCGGATCGTGTCGCCGGTCTCGATAGCGGCGCCGACGACTATCTGGTGAAACCCTTCGAACTCGAGGAGCTCGAGGCGCGTATTCGCGCGCTCGAACGCCGCCATATCGGTTTCCACAAGCCGCTGCTGCAGTGCGGCGAACTGACGGTCAACCCGGTCACGCACGAGGTGCGTTATTGCGGCGAGGTCGTGGCGCTGTCGGCGCGCGAGTACCAGGTGCTGCACCTGCTGATACGTCGGCCCGGGGCCATCGTCTCGCGCGCCGATCTCGAAGAGCAGCTGTATAACTGGCAGGCGGAAATCGAAAGCAACGCGGTCGAGGTACACGTGCATCGCCTGCGCCAGAAAATCTCTCCGAAAATGATCAGGACCGTGCGCGGCCTGGGTTATCAGATGGTCACCGAATGAAATCGATGCGTCGTCGGTTGCTGTTGTGGCTGATGTTTGGCGTCGTGGTGAGTTCGTCGCTGAGCGGCATATCCGTCTACCGCTACACGCGTCGCGAGATCGACGAACTCTACAATGCCCATCTGCAGCAGCTCGCCGTGATGCTGGCGCAGCAGCTCGACGAGGTCGACGGTCAGCGCCTGCGTTCGTCGATCATTCCGTCCATCGCGAACATGGCGGATTGGGAGGAGGAGGTCTACCTGATCCAGCTCTGGGACAAGCAGGGCCGCCTGCATGTCGCCACATCGGCCGCCGTCGACGATCTGTCGTCCGCGATTCCACTGCAACCGCACCCTGGCCTGTTCAGTCGCACGCTCGGTACGCAGCGCTGGCGCATCTATCGCGCGGATGGCGAATACCTGAACGTGCAGATCGCGCAGCCGGAGTCCGCGCGCAGCGATGTGATTCACGAGACCAGCCAACGCGTCATCGTGCCGATGTTGTTGCAGTTCCCTCTGCTGGTGTTTTTTGTCGCGCTCGCCGTGCGGAGTGGCCTGCGTCCATTGGACCAGTTGTCGAGTGCGATCGAGCAGCGCCACCCGAGCGCGCTCGAGCCGCTGGGCGTGGACTCGTTGCCGCTCGATCTGCAACCGCTCGTGCATACGTTGAATGCGCTGCTGGAGCGGCTGTCCCTCGCGCTGCAGCAGCAGCGCAATTTCGTGGCGGATGCCGCCCACGAGTTGCGGACTCCGCTCGCCGCTTTGCAATTGCAACTCGACCTGCTGAAACGCGCCGAGACGGCCGAGGATCGCGAGCTGTCGATGTCGCTGCTCGGCAAGGGCATCCGGCGCGCAACGTATCTGATCGAACAGCTGCTACGTATCGCTCGCTCCGAGGCGGCGCAGGCGGAGGAGACATTGCGCGATATCGCGCTGCAACAGGCCGCAGGCGAGGCGATCGAGCGGCATCTGGCGGCGGCGCGCGCACGCGACATCGATCTCGGTGTTACGCGGCTCGAGTCCGTCGCCATCCGTTGCACGTCGCCGGACATCGAAAGCGTGCTCGATAACCTGTTATCCAACGCCATTCGCTACACGCCGAACGGCGGCAAGGTCGATCTCGCCATTTACTGTCGCCAGGGCCTGGCTGTGATCGATGTTGTCGACACCGGCATCGGCATTCCTCTCGAGGAACGCAAGCAGATCTTCGACCGGTTTCATCGCGTGCTGACACTGCACGGCTCGACGGAGGCGCACAGCGGCACCGGTCTCGGGCTCGCCATCGTAAAATCGGTTTGCGACCGCTACGGCGCCACCATCGAGGTCGATAGCGGGCCGCAGGGAGTGGGGACGTTGTTTCGAATCGAGTGGCCGATTGCAGGTTGAAGCGCCGCGGCGAATTTTTGAAGCGCTGCGGCGATTTTTTGAAATAGAGCGGCGAGTTTCTGAAACAGTGCAGCGAGTTTTGAAACGGCGCGACCGGCTAGCGGAATACCGTGCGACGCTGTCCCTTCCACCACAGCACCAGGCCGCTGAGGCCGAGGAAAGCCATGGTGCCGCCGACGAGATCGTTCCAGATCCATTCGCTGTCGTGGCCCAGGAATGCTTCGCCGGTATGGATATCCTTGATCACCTTGGCCAGTACCAGCTTCGCGGGTAGCGGGCCGAGCGGCGGCAGTTGCGCCAGCGCGGATTTCGCATCGCTCGTGGGCTGCCAGCTGGCGCCATCGTCTGCGCTGATCTGCAAACCCTTGTCGCGCGTCGTCATGTAGATGTCATTGCCGTCGGCATAGGCGGCCGACACCGGCCCGCGCGACAGTTTCTGCCAATGATCGCCGTGTTGTGCGAACAGGCCTTGCGTGGTCAATACGAATACGGCGTGTTCGGTGCGAAACAGCGCGCGAATTTCCTGGCCGGTGAAATCGGCGATCTCGCGCGTTTCACCGGCCGACTGCTGATACAGGCCGAGCTGCGTGCCGATCCAGAGACTGTCCGGCGTTTTCACCACGGCGCGGATTTCGCGCTCCGCATTGGCAGTGGCATAGCCGGGCAGCCAGCTCGCGTTGACCTTGATATCGCGAAAGCCGAATTTCTGGCTGTGCGCGATGAGAATCGCACTGCACGCCACGATCAGGATCGGCAGCGAAATCGCGAACGAAATCCAGGCGTGCCATTTGCGGTTGTTGTATTTCAACTTCATGTGAATATTCCCGGAAGAATGTGCGCTCAGGTATCCGCCCACATGCGCAACAGGTTGTGATAGGTGTTGGTGAGCTGTGCGACTGCGCGCTCGTCGCCGCCGGTCTGGCGCAGGCGCTGGATGGCGGCGTCAGTATCGAACAGCAGTGCACGTTGCGCGGTGTCGCGCACCATGCTTTGAATCCAGAAAAAACAGGCAACGCGTGCGCCGCGTCGAATCGGTTCGACGCGATGCAGGCTGGTCGATGGGTAGACGACGAGATGGCCCGCCGGCAATTTCACCGACTGCACGCCACTTGCACCTTCGATCAACAACTCGCCGCCGTCATAGACATCCGGAGCGGACAGGAACAGCGTCGCGGAGATATCAGTGCGCAACTTCGCGCCACTGCCCGGCAACAAACGGATGGCATTGTCGACATGGCTGCCGAAATACGCGCCCTCGCCGTAGCGATTGAACATCGGCGGGTAGACGCGTGCCGGCAGCGTCGCGCTGATGAACAGCGGGTTGCGCTCCAGCGCCGCGAGCACGATGTCGCCGAGGTGTTGCGCCAGCGGCGAACTCTCCGCGAGCTGCGTGTTGTTTTTCACCGCGGCGCCTTGATAACCCGCCGTCGCGCGGCCATCGATCCAGTCGGCCTGCTCGAGCACGGTTTGGCATTCCTGCAATGACTCGGTGGAAAGTGCGTCGGGGATATGCAGCAACATGTCGTCGTCTCGCGTTAATCCGGCCTGCGTGGCAGGCCAGATTACGCATTGGGCCCGATCAGAACCAGTACGAGGTGGTCACGATCGCCGTGCGGCCGGGCACCGGTGTGGCGCGACCCGACGATGCGGTCTCGTAGTAGACCTTGTCGGTGAGGTTCTGCAGGTTGAGACGCACGCCGAACTCCTTCTCGCGATACGCGACGGTTGCGTCGAAACGCGTGTAGCCGTCGATGACCGCATTCTCGTAGTTGTTCACGTAGCGTTTCGATGAAGCCACCGCACCGCCGCCGATCTCCCAATGCTCGGCCAGGCTGTAGGTGCTCCACAGCGTTGCAAAGTCATCGGGCGTGTTCTGCAGCGTTTTGCCCTCGGTGGTCAGCGTCACGCTGGTGGGCTTGGAGCTCGGCGTTGCACCGGGCACGGTGATGGTGGTGGTTTCGGGGCTGTCGAGCACCTTGCCATCGAGATGGGTGTAACCGAACAACACCTGCCAGCTCTCGGTGATGCGTCCTGCGGCACTCAGCTCGAAACCTCTCACGCGCACGTCGCCCTCGAGCGTTACCACGTTGTTCACGGTGGTACGCGCGTTGGTTTTCTCGATCTGGAAGAGGGCGCCATTCAGTTGCAGGTTGCCGTCCATCAGGTCGTATTTCGCGCCGGCTTCATAGGAGCGGTTTTTTTCCGGATCGGTGTTGGCCTGGTTCGCAGTCAGTGTCAGACCCTCGGCGGACGGATCGAACGAGGTGCCGTAGGAGATGTAGTACGACTGCTGGTCGGTGGGTTGCCAGATGACGCCGGCACGCGTGCTGAGCATTTCCACGTTCTGGCTGGTGGAATAGGGAGTCTGCACGGTGCTTGACGCCGGTGTCGGCGCGGTAGGCGTCTTCGTATCGAAATGGAGCGGGTAAACCGTTTGATCGACGCTGGCATCGAAGCGGTCGTAGCGCAGGCCGGCCACCACTTTCCAGTTTTTATTGAGGTCTACCTGGTCGTTGAAATAAGCGGAGTAGGTGTCCGCGGTAACGGTGTTGTTCGTCAACTTCTGACGCTCGCCGCTGCGATAGCCGTTTTGCGGGTCGTCGAGATTGATGTAGCGCGCGGCCGCCGTCGTGCTCCACTCGAAAGTGTCGTTGTCGTAGCGATCGTGATCGTATTCGATACCGGTGACGAGAGTATGGTGAATGTCGCCCGTGTCAAATTTCATCAGCAGCTCGGTCTGGTTCGAGACGGTCGAATCGTTGATGTCGCGATCTTTATTTTGCCGCGATACCTGTATCTGGCTGAGCGGCGTGTCGAGAGTTGCAATGGCCGCGCTGGTGCCGGAAACGGTGCCGACGACTTCCGCTGCGGACGTCGGGCTGGGCGATGCCGCGGTGTGATATTGCGCGAACTGAGTGCGGTTGGTCAGCGTCACGTTCTCGTTGAACGTGTGTTTCAGCGTGGCATTGACGGAGTCCACGTCCTGGTCGAAATGGTCGTCGAGATAGCCGTAATATTTATCGTGCGTGGAGTCGATCGGCTTCGAAACCGCTTTGGCGGTGAGATCGGAGCGAACCAGCGGCACGCCGTAATCGGGCATGTCGTTGTTGCGTTGCAGAAGGGCCGAGGCGATGAACTCGGTGGCTTCGCCGATGCCGAGACGCAGCGACGGCGCGAAGCCGAAGTCCTTGTTCTCGACGACGTCGCGGGTGGAGCTGGTGTCCTGGCCGAAGGCAGCGACGCGGAAGGCAGCGGTATCCGAAATCGGCTTGTTGATGTCCAGCGTCGTGCGGTAGTAATCGTCGGTGCCGATGGCGGCGGTGACTTCGCCGCTTTCCTTCAGGTTCGGTTTCTTGCTGTTCTGGTTGATCACGCCACCGGTCGAGCCGCGGCCGAACAACATCGACGACGGACCTTTCAATACTTCGACGGAATCGAGATAGAACGTGTCGCGCGTGTACTGGCCGCGATCGCGGAAGCCGTCGATATAGACGTCGGTGCGCGCGCTGAAGCCGCGCAGGTTGATGTTGTCGCCGATCTGGCCGCCTTCGCCGGCCGAGATGCTGACGCCGGGCACGTTGCGCAGCGCATCCTTCAGCGTGGCGACGCCCTGCGATTCGAGCACTGCGCGGTTGACGACGTTGACGGTCTGCGGAATGTCGCGGATCGCCGCTTCGCCTTTGGCGCCGATCGAGCTGACGCCCGGCACGTAGTCGTCCTTGGAAACGTTTTCTTTTACCTGCACCGGAGCGAGGGTGGTTGCATCCTGCTCGGTGTCGGCGAATGTGGTGGTGGCAAATGGTACGGCCAGCGCAGCGACAATGGCGGCTGCGAGCGGGTGATGTCGGTAGCTCATTGCATTCCTCATGTAGTCGGGTCCGCGCCTCGCGTGGAGGTGGCGGTGCTTCGCGGGCTGGCTACATGGCAAAAACTATTGCTTTGGCTGGCAGCGGATTGTTGTTGGTTTTTTGGGGTCGCACTTGGCCGACGGAAGTCCGGGTTCTCCGTCGGCGATTGAAATTGTGTTCTCGCGTTGATGATCCGAAGAGCGCGGCGGCACCGCGTTGAATCGAGACGATTGAATTCAGCCGTTCAGGGAAAACTCGAGCGGCACGACTACCCACGCGGCCACGGGTTTGCCGCCGCTGGTGGCCGGCACGAATTTCCAGTGTTTAACCGCGGCCAATGCCGACTGGTCGAGCCGCGCACTGCCCGAGGAACGCTTCAGTTCGATCTGGTCGGGCAGGCCATCGGGCTGCACGTGGACGAGTACCAGCGTAGTGCCCTGCTCGTGCAATTGTTTCGAGAGTTTCGGATAGGTCGGGCTCGGGTTGTTGAGGTAATCGGCGTCGAACTTGGGCTGCGAATCGACCTGCTGTGTGGGCTCTTCCTTCTTCGGCGCGGAATGCGTTATGAGCGGTGCGATCGGCGCCGGAGTCTCGCTGGCGATGAAGAGTTCCGGCGGCGGCGTCTCGAGCCGCGGTTTCTGCACCATGGGCTCCATCGGCTTCGGTTTGTCTTTCTGCTGGGGCGCCGCTTCGGTGATGACCTTGGCCATGATCGGCCGCGGCGGTTCGACGGTTTGAACGCGGTTCGACAGCAGCAGCGCCAGCGCCACCACATGCACCGCGACCGTCACGATCAGCCCGACGCTATCCTTCAAGCCCTTCTTTTTCGTCAGCGTACGGCTGCCGTATGTGGAGCCCGCTCGCGAAAGGCCGATGTCGAGCGAGGCGGGGCGCGGAACCTCGACCTGCAAATCGGCTGTACTGAAGGCGTGTCCGTCGATCGAAAGCTGGCTATTCACCGGTCCATACCTGGATAATGAGAACTATTATCATTGTATGAAGTCGAAAATTCGAACTCAACTCTTTTTTCGGTTTGTGGTTGAACTTGCACAATTGGCGAGTTGACAGGGGCAGGGCCGGATTCGACCGGTATCAGAAAATACCCATGGCGAGTCCCGCCGCCAGAGTCAGTCCCAGCTCTTCGCAGCGGGCGAGTGCGGTATCAATGACCGGACCGCGCAACACCAGCGGCTCGGCGACTTCGCGCATCGGATAACCGCGTGCGATGCGCTGTAATTGCCGCACGGCGCCGCTGCCATCGTTGCCGGTGCCGATAAAGGTGCCGTAGACCCAACTGCGCGGCTGCATCTGGGCGGGGTAGAAGGTGCGAGCGAGAAAATCCGTCAGCCCGCCCGCGAGATAGCCGAAGTTTTCCGCCGCGCCGAACAGCACGCCATCGGCCCACAGCAGGTCGCTGGTGTCGGCATCGACCGCGCGCAGCAGACGCGTCTCGGTACCTTCCTCCTGCAACGCGCCGCGCAATGCCGCCTGCGCCAGCCGCGCATTGGTGCCCGACTGCGAGTGGTAGACGATGAGGAGATGTTTCATCGCGGCGCTGAGCTCATTCGGCGCGTGGGATAAACAGCAACAGCAATTGACGGAGGCCGCCGTAGACCAGGATGCCGATCGAATCCGCGATCACGTCGAACACGTCGGCGTCGCGATCCGGGGTGAAGTATTGCGCGACTTCGATGCCGATACCGTACGCAACCAGCAGGGGCAGCGTGCGTCGCCAGAACAGGCGGCAGTAGGAGCTGCGGTCCAGCAGCGCGGCCAGCGTGAAGAAGGCGCCCCAGTGGTCGAGTTTGTCCCAGCCGCTGGTGATGGGCACGTCGTGTGCCGGCATCAATGCCAGAGTGGTGATCGCCAGTAGAGCGACCGCCAGTCCGAGGCGCGCCAGGCGAATATCCAGCCAGTTCAGCAGCATCGCATGATTCCTGCTTCAGCCGAAGCGTTTGTCCGCCACGAAAGGGTTGTGCTGGCGCTCTTCGCCGAAGCTGGAGGTCGGCCCGTGCCCCGGCACGAATTGTACGGCGTCGCCGAGCGGCCACAGCTTGCCGCGAATCGAGCCGACCAGCGTGTCGTAGTCGCCGCGCGGGAAATCGGAGCGGCCGATCGAGCCCTGGAACAACACGTCGCCGACCCAAGCCCATTGCTGAACGCGGTGGAAGAACACGACGTGGCCGGGCGTGTGGCCGGGGCAGTGCAGCACTTCGAGGCTCTGCTCGCCGAATGTCACAGTGTCGCCCTGTTCGAGCCAGCGGTCCGGCTCGAACGGTTCGCTCGGTGGCAGGCCATACATGCGGCTCGATTCGGCGATCTGGTCGATCCAGAATTTGTCCTCGCGATGCGGGCCTTCGATCGGCACGCCGAACTCCCTGCGCACGGCATCGGCGGCGCCGCAGTGATCCATGTGGCCATGGGTCAACAGGACTTTTTCCAGCGTGGCGTCGAGTTTGGCGAGCGCTTCGCGCAGTCGCGGCAGGTCGCCGCCGGGATCGACGATGGCGGCTTTGCGGGTGCGTTCGCAAACCAGAATGCTGCAATTTTGTTGAAACGCCGTGACCGGCACGATGGCGCACTGCATACCCGGACCTCGAAGGAAAAGCGGCCCGGAGAATACCACAAAAAGATTGATAAACCGGACGGCCTCGGCTAGAGTGGCCGCCCTTCCCGCGGCTGGTTTTTGCTTTATAAATCCGGCCGGTGCAGCAAAAAGTTTTGGTGAGATGTCCGAGCGGTTGAAGGAGCACGCCTGGAAAGCGTGTATACGTTAATAGCGTATCCAGGGTTCGAATCCCTGTCTCACCGCCAAATTAAAAAGGCCCCTTCAGGGGCCTTTTTAATTTGTGGGGTTAGGCTCGGTGAGAACCCTGGCGGGTTCGACAAAATCGCGCAGCGGTTTTGGACGCCGCAGCGAAGCGAAGGCGCCCCGAAGGGGTTGCAGCGGCGCGAGCCGATGCAATCGATCCCTGTCTCACCGCCAAATAAAAAAAGGCCCCCTTCAGGGGCCCTTTTTTATTTGCGGGGTCAGGCTTTTAATTAATTTGTAGTCTCTCGCTCCTTCATCAACAACTCCAGAAACGCATTCGCCGCATTCGATAGGCTGCGCTCGCGGTGCATGACCACGCCGAGGTTGCGGCTCATTTTCTGTCCGGCCAGCGCGAGCCCGCATAACGAATCGTCGAGCAGTGTGCGCGGCAGCACGCTCCAGCCGAGCCCGATCGACACCATCACCTTGATCGTCTCCAGATAATTGGTCGACATCGACACGTCGAGCGGCAGCTGCTGCTGCTCGAACAGCGTCTTGATGATGCGCCCCGTATACGTATTGAGGCCGGGCAGGATCGCGCGGTACTGGCTCAGCGCGCGGGCGTTGACCCGGCTCTGCGCCGCCAGTGGATGGTTGCACGACACCGTCACCACCAGCTCGTCGCGCCAGATCGGCGTCTGCTGCAGCGACGGTTTCTCCTCCGGCGCCAGCGTGATGATGCCGAGCTCGACCTCGCCGAGCAGCACGCGCTCGTAGGCCTCTTCGGAGTCGAGGAAGTCGATGTCCAGGCGCACCTCGGGATACTGCTGGCTGAAACGTTTCAGCACCTCGGGCAGGCGATGCAGGCCCATGTGATGGCTGATGCCCATGCTGAGCAGGCCGGTGACGCCGCCGCGCAGGTCCTGGATGTGTCGGCGCGCGGCGCGCAGCTCCTGTAAAACCAGCTGCGCATGCGGCAGCAGCGCGCGGCCGGCCTCGGTCAGCGTGATCTGGCGGCCGATGCGATCGAACAGGCTGCAGGACAGCTGGCTCTCCAGCAGCGCGACGCGTTTGCTCACCGCCGGTTGCGTCAGGTGCAGTTGCTCGGCGGCATTCGAGAACGAGCCGAACTCGGCGACGGCGGCAAAGGCCTGCAACAGCTGCGTGTCCATGGGGTCAGGTATTCTCTGGGGGAATCGTTTCTATAAAAAAGATGAATTTGTGTTATTTGTCAATGCTCCCTACCATTGCTGTCGAGATAGCCATATTTCTGCAGGTACGTCGCTATGACCGGTAAGACTCTCTACGACAAATTGTGGGACGCGCATTTGGTGAAAATGCGCGAAGACGGCACGGCGCTGATCTATATCGACCGGCACCTGTTGCACGAAGTCACTTCGCCGCAGGCGTTCGAGGGATTGCGCCTGGCGGGTCGCAAGCCTTGGCGCATCGACGCCAACATCGCGACGCCAGACCATAACGTGCCCTCCGACGTCGCCGAGCGCCGCGCCGGCATCGACGGCATCGCCGACGAGGTGTCGCGCATCCAGGTGCGCACGCTCGACGAGAACTGCACCGATTTCGGCATCGCCGAATTCAAGATCAACGACGCGCGCCAGGGCATCGTGCACGTCATCGGCCCGGAGCAGGGCCTCACATTGCCGGGCATGACGGTGGTCTGCGGCGATTCGCACACCGCGACGCACGGCGCGCTCGGCGCACTGGCGCATGGCATCGGCACGTCGGAGGTCGAGCACGTGCTCGCCACGCAGTGCCTGATTCAGAAAAAATCCAAGAACATGCTGGTCAAGGTCAGCGGCAAACTCGGCCACGGGGTCACCGCGAAAGATGTCGTGCTCGCGGTGATCGGCAAGATCGGCACCGCCGGCGGCACGGGTTACGCCATCGAATTCGGCGGCGAGGTGATCCGCAACCTGTCGATGGAAGGCCGCATGACCATCTGCAACATGGCGATCGAGGCCGGCGCGCGCGTCGGCATGGTCGCGGTTGACGAAACCACGCTCGAATACGTCAAGGGCCGCACCTATGCGCCCAAGGGCGAGCAGTGGGAGCCGGCGGTTGCCTACTGGCGCACGCTGCACAGCGACGCCGACGCGCATTTCGATCGCGTGGTCGACCTGCGCGGCGATCAGATCAAGCCACAGGTCAGCTGGGGCACGTCGCCGGAGATGGTGGTCGCGGTCGACGAGAGGGTGCCCGATCCGCAAAGTTACACCGACGTCAACCAGCGCCGCGCCGCCGAGCGCGCGCTCGAGTACATGGGCCTGCGCGCCGGCCAGTCGATCACCAGCATTCAGTTGGATCGCGTGTTCATCGGCTCGTGCACGAACTCGCGCATCGAGGATCTGCGCGCCGCCGCCAGTGTCGTCGAGGGCAAAAAGGTCGCGTCCACCATCAAGCAGGCGCTGGTCGTGCCGGGCTCCGGCCAGGTGAAGGCGCAGGCCGAGGCCGAGGGTCTCGACCGCATCTTCGTCGCGGCCGGTCTCGAGTGGCGCGAGCCGAGCTGTTCGATGTGTCTGGCGATGAATGCCGATAAGCTGTTGCCGGGCGAGCATTGCGCCGCCACGTCCAACAGGAACTTCGAGGGGCGGCAGGGCTTCGGCGGCCGCACGCATCTGGTGAGTCCGGCGATGGCGGCAGCGGCGGCGATCGCGGGTCACTTTGTCGACGTACGGGAATTGGCGTGAGCCGAGGAGAATAATCGATGAAACCATTTACCGTATTGACCGGCATCGCCGCGCCGATGGACCGCGCCAACGTCGACACCGACATGATCATTCCGAAGCAGTTCCTGAAATCGATCAAGCGCAGCGGCTTCGGACCGAACCTGTTCGACGAATTGCGTTATCTCGACGAAGGCAGGCCGGGGCAGGACAGCAGCAACCGGCCGCTGAACAAGGATTTCCCGTTGAATTTCCCGCGCTACCAGGGCGCATCGGTGCTGCTGGCGCGCGAGAACTTCGGCTGCGGCTCGAGCCGCGAACACGCGCCGTGGGCGCTGGAGGATTACGGCTTTCGTAGCGTCATCGCGCCGAGCTACGCCGATATCTTCTTCAACAACTGCTTCAAGAACGGCATCCTGCCGATCGTGCTCGACGCCAACACCGTCGAGAAACTGTTCCAGGAGATGTACGCCACCGAAGGTTATCAACTGACGGTCGATCTGCCGGCACAGGTGGTGCGTACGCCCGGCGGCGCCGAATATGCGTTCGAAGTCGGCGAGTTCAGCAAGTATTGCCTGGTCAACGGCCTCGACGACATCGGCATCACGCTGCAGGACACCGCGGCGATCGAGACGTTCGAGCAACAATGGCGCCAGCGCGCGCCGTGGCTGTTCGGCGCGTTGCAGTAAGCGCGGCAAATCAATCGACAGAGGGCCATCTTCAGCGTTGAGGAGACGTTCGCCATGCAGTGGGATTCATCGCTCTACCAGACCCGGCACGATTTCGTTTTCAAATATGGCGAGGGTGTGCTCGAACTGCTGGAGCCGCAAAATGGCGAACGGGTTCTCGATGTCGGTTGCGGCACCGGCGAATTGACGGCCCGTATCGCTGCGGCCGGTGCGCGTGCGGTCGGCCTCGATAGCTCGCCGGATATGATTGCGGCGGCGCGCAAGCGATTTGCCGATATCGAATTCGTGCACGCCGACGCCGCGGATTTCGCGTTCGACGAATCGTTCGACGCGATTTTTTCCAATGCCGCGCTGCATTGGGTGAAGGATCGCGAAGGTGCCGTCGCGTGCATGGCGCGCGCGTTGAAACCGGGCGGCCGCTTCGTCGTCGAAATGGGTGGTCGCGGCAATATCGCGCAGTTGACCGCGGCGATCGACGCGGCGGTATTGGCTATCACCGGTGCACACGCCGAGCACGGCCGGTATTATCCGGCGCTCGGCGAATATTCCGCGCTGCTGGAAAAATACGGCGTCGAGGTGACCGGCGCCTGGTTGTTCGACCGGCCCACGCAACTGGCCGAGGGCTCGCTCGGGCTGCGCAACTGGATCGCGCAGTTCGAGCGCGAGGTATTGAAGGATTGCACGGAGGCGCAGCGCGCGGCGATCGATGCGGCCGTCGAGGACGCGCTGCGCGATACATTGTTCAGCGATGGCCACTGGTTCGCCGACTATCGTCGGCTGCGCATCGTGGCTCGAAAAATATAGATCGAATGCGAGAGCGGAGAGATTCCATGGGTAAGAAAATTCTGGTGATTGCCGGCGACGGTATCGGTCCCGAGATCACCGTCGAAGCGCGCAAGGTGCTGCAGGTGCTCGACGAGCAGTTCGAGCTGAATCTCGAATTCGACGAGGCGCTGATGGGTGGCGCGGCGATCGACGCCACCGGCGGGCCGCTGCCGGACGAGACGCTGGCCAAGGCGCGCGCCTGCGATGCGATCCTGTTCGCCGCGATCGGCGGACCGAAGTGGGACAAGCTCGACCGCGCGATTCGCCCCGAAAAGGGTTTGTTGAAGCTGCGTTCGGAGCTCGGGTTGTTCGGCAACCTGCGCCCGGCGATTCTATACCCGCAACTCGCGGCCGCCTCGTCGCTGAAACCCGAGATCGTCGCGGGCCTCGACATCCTTATCGTGCGCGAGCTCACCGGCGGTATCTATTTCGGCGAGCCGCGCGGCATCCGCACGCTGGCCAACGGCGAGCGCGAAGGCTTCAATACCGACAAATACTCCGAGTCCGAAGTGCGCCGCGTCGGCCGTCTCGCCTTCGAGTTGGCGCGCAAGCGCGGCAAGAAAGTCTGTTCGGTCGATAAATCGAACGTGCTCGAATCGACCATCCTGTGGCGTGAAGTCATGGAAGAGGTCGGCAAGGAATACCCCGACGTCGAATTGAGCCACATGTATGTCGACAACGCTTCGATGCAGCTGGTACGAGCGCCGAAGCAGTTCGACGTGATCGTCACCGGCAACCTGTTCGGCGATATTCTGTCGGACGAGGCGGCGATGCTGACCGGTTCGATCGGCATGCTGCCCTCGGCATCGCTGAACGAGAAGGGTGCCGGCATGTACGAACCCTGCCATGGCTCGGCGCCCGATATCGCCGGCCAGGGCAAGGCCAACCCGCTGGCGATGATGCTGTCGGCGGCGATGATGCTGCGCTATTCGCTGAATGCGCCGGCCGCGGCCGATGCCATCGAGCGTGCGATCGGCAAGGTCCTCGACGATGGCCTGCGCACCCCCGATATTCATACCGCAGGTACGCAGTTGGTGAATACCTCGCAGATGGGCGATGCGGTGGCGAAGGCATTGCGCGGTTGAATCATACTTCCCGATGCGGCGCCCGACTGTGGGATGGCAAATCGAAGCGCTCGGGATTAGTTTTTTGTACAGATGACGGCGAATAGGTGATGGCAATGAAAACGGTAGGTTTTGTCGGCTGGCGTGGCATGGTGGGCTCGGTCCTGATGGACAGGATGCAGGCCGAGAATGATTTAGACGGCATCGAGCCGGTGTTTTTCACGACGTCGAACATTGGCGGCGCCGCTCCGGCCTTCGCGAAGACTTCGGCGCCGCTGAAGGATGCATTCGCGATCGACGAATTGAAGAAACTCGACGTCATCATCTCGTGCCAGGGCGGCGACTACACCACCGAAGTTTTTCCAAAACTGCGCGCCGCCGGTTGGGACGGTTACTGGATCGACGCCGCATCGACGCTGCGCATGGAAAACGACGCCATCATCGTGCTCGACCCCGTCAACGGCGATCTGATTCGCAACGGCCTGAAACGCGGCATCAAAAACTTCATCGGCGGCAACTGCACCAACAGCATCCTGTTGATGGGCGTCAATGGCCTGTTCCGCGAAGGGCTGGTCGAGTGGGTCAGTTCGATGACCTACCAGGCGGCTTCGGGCGGCGGCGCCAATCATATGCGCGAGCTGCTGAAGGGCATGGGCGTCATTCACGATGCGGTGGCCGACCAGCTCGCCACGCCGGCATCGTCGATCATCGATATCGACCGCAAGGTCGCGCAAACCATCCGCGAGGACGTGCCGGTCGAATATTTCGATGCGCCGCTGGCCGGCGGCCTGATTCCGTGGATCGACAAGCAGCTCGATAACGGCCAGTCCAAGGAAGAGTGGAAGGGGCAGGCCGAAGTGAACAAGATTCTCGGCACGCAGAGCGTCATTCCGGTCGATGGCCTCTGTGTGCGTATCGGCGCGATGCGTTGCCACAGCCTGGCGCTGACCCTCAAACTGAAAAAGGACTTGCCGCTCGCCGATATCGAGGCACTGATCAAAGGCGGCAACCCCTGGGTCAAATGGGTGCCGAACCAGCGCGAGATCACCGCGCGCGAGCTGACGCCGGCATCGATCACCGGCGAGATGCAGATCGGCGTCGGTCGGGTGCGCAAACTCAACATGGGCTCGGAATACGTCAGCGCCTTCGTAATCGGCGATCAGTTGTTGTGGGGCGCGGCCGAGCCGTTGCGGCGCATGCTGCGCATCCTGCGCGAGACGGCCTGAAGGCGAGGCAGTTGTTAGCTCTTAGTTCCTGGTTGTTGGTTACACGGACTCGTCAGCGGTCCCTGCAGCGACGATCATTTATTCGAAACCACCAGCACTGAGACGAGGTACCACCGATTTATGGCACCCACAGCGGAACAGGGTTTCCACATTGCCGTAGTCGGCGCCACCGGCCTGGTTGGCGAGGCGCTGCTCGAGGCGTTGACCGACCGCGAGTTCCCGGTGAAGAAGTTGTATGCGCTCGGTCGCGATGATGGCGATTCGAGCGTATTGTTCGCCGATCGCCCCGTGGCGGTGACGGCGTTGGATGGTTTCGATTTCAGCCGCTGCCAATTGGTGTTTTTCTGTGCACCGGCGGAAGTGGCGAAGGCACATGTGCCGCGCGCACTTGCGGCCGGTTGCCACGTGGTCGATGCCAGCGCCCAGTTCCGTCTGGCGGCCGATGTGCCGTTGATGGTCGGCGACCTGGGTGGCGTCGTCTTGGCGGAGGCCGACGGCCCTCATCTAATCGCCAGTCCAAGTGCCATCGCATTGCAGATCGCGACATTGTTACGGCCCATCGAACGCGTCGCCGGTCTGCGTGCGGTCGATGCCACGGTCCTTGCATCCGTGTCGGGCCAGGGGCGAGCAGGTGTCGATGAACTGGCTGGGCAGACGGCGCGACTGCTGAATGCGCAGTCGGTCAAACCCAAGGTGTTTCCCGCACAAATCGCCTTCAACGCATTGCCGGCTTTCGATGCCGTGCACGAGAGTGGTTTCACCGAAGAGGAGTTTCAAATCGCGTCGGAAGTTAAAAAACTCTTTTCCAATAAAGAGCTTGCAGTAAATATCTCAGAAATTTTCATACCCGTGTTCTACTGCCACAGCCAGGTGATTCGGGTCGAGACCCGCGAACCATTGAGCGCCGCCGCCGCGCTCAAGCTGCTCGCAGTGGCGCCCGGTGTCGATGTCATCAAATCGCGCAAACCATTCAGTCCGGCCGACGGAGCCAGCAACAGTGCGACGATTCGCGTCGGCCGCGTGCGCCAGGGTGCGGAGTCCGATCGCGTGCTGACGCTCTGGACTGTCGCCGACAATGTTCGGAAAGGTGCGGCAGTTAACAGTGTTCAACTAGCCGAAACCTTGCTAAAACCCCACCTGTAACTAATACTTACGCCATTTCGTAGAGAACTATTCTAGCTTTAGCGCGTAGAGGTCTAAGGCATTCGGGACGCTAAAACGACCTCATCCCTCAGCGGCATAACTACAGGTAGACGAAGATGGTGCGCAACAAACTCGCCATGGCAGTGCTGGCATTGAGCGTGCTCCAGGCAAATGCTGCCGGCGCATTGGGTCTGGGAAATCTGTCGGTCAAGTCGGCCCTCAACCAACCGCTCAATGCGGAGATCAAGCTGCTCGACATCGGCGATCTCGACGCCGCGCAGATCAAGATCCAGCTCGGTAGCCCCGACGACTTCCAGCGGGCGTCGGTCGAGCGCGACTACTTCCTCACCAATCTCAAGTTCGCCGTCGACCTGGACGGCCACGGTGCCGGTGTCGTGCATATCAGCACGCGCGAGCCCGTGGTCGAGCCCTATCTCAATTTCGTGATCGAGGCCCGTTGGCCGAACGGCCGTGTGCTGCGCGAGTTCGCCGTGCTGCTCGATCCGCCGACCTTCAATGCCAATCGCGCTGCCGCGCCCGTGACTCCGGCGAAGAGCGGCGCCGCAGCGCCGGCAGCTCGTTCGGTCGAGCCGCCGAGTGTGACCACCGAACCCGCGCCCACGGCGGCAGCAAAGTCCGGCGACATGTCGATGCCGGCAGCCGAGAAGAATGGCGATTACCGCATCCAGGCCTACGACACGTTGTCGAAGATCGCCGCGCAGCATCGGCCCGCCAACGATGTCAGCGTCGAGCAGACGATGCTGGCGATCCAGCGCGCGAATCCACAGGCCTTCATCCGCAATAACGTCAATCTGATCAAATCCGGCTACGTGATCCGCCTGCCGAACGCCGATGAGGCGCGCGCGGTCGGCGCCGCGCAGGCGACCACTGAAGTCGAGGAGCAGGTTCGCGAATGGCGCGGCGGTACTCGCAGCACCGCGCCGGCCACTCCGGCCACGGGGCCACAGCTCGACGCGCGCGCACCTGCGCCGACCGACAAGGAGGACGGCCATAAAGAGCAGGCGCGGCTGTCGATCGCCGCGCCCGGCGGCAGCGACAAGAATTCGGCCGGCGAGGGCGGCGGCGGTGCGGGTAAAGGCACCGAAGCGCTGCGCAATCAATTGGCGGCCAGCCAGGAAATGCTCGAGAAGGGCAAGCGCGACAACAAAGAGATCCAATCGCGGCTCGATGACATGGAGCGCCAGGTCGCCACGCTGCAACGCCTCATCTCGTTGAAGGACGACCAACTCGCGGCGCTGCAAGCCAAATCCGGACAGACGCCCGCGACTCAGCCTGCAGCTCAATCAGGCGCAGCCACTGCTGCTGCAAAACCTGAAACACCCGCCGCCGCTCCGGCGCCGGCCGCGCAGAGCACGACCACCACCGAAACGACGACCACCACCACGACCGCCGCGACACCGGCTCCAGCCCCTGCGCCGGTACCCGCTCCTGTACCGAAACCCGTCGCGCCGAAGCCGATGGCTCCGGCTCCCGCGCCAGTTGCGGAGCCCAGCCTGCTCGAACAACTGACCGCCAATCCGTTGTACCTGGGCGGCGCCGGCGCGGTCATCGTGCTGCTCGCCGGTCTTGCGGTCATGCGCCGTCGCAAAGCGGCGGAGGAAGAGCGCGAGGCGATGGAGGACTTCGCGCTGGCCGACCATGTCGATTTCGAAATCGACCATGGTTCGGACGACGCGCCGCGCATCGACGATGCCGCCACCGCCGTGATCGATTCCGCCGCTGAACGCATCGAGGAGCCGCGCGCGCCGCAGGTGCAGCCGGTTCGCTCCGAAACCGGCGACGCCATCGCCGAAGCGGATATCTATATCGCCTACGGCCGCTACCAGCAGGCCGTGGATCTGCTCTCGCACGCCATCGACGCGGAGCCCACGCGCAGCGACCTGCGCGTCAAGCTGCTCGAGGTGTGCCTCGAGATGCGCAATCGCGAAGCCTTCCGCCAGCAGTTCGTGGCGCTGCAGGGGCTCGGCGACGCCGATGCCGTGGCGCATGCGAAAGACCTGCTGTCGTCGGTCGACGGCGTCTCCGACTGGCTGGTCGATCTGCCGCAGGCGCAGCGTCCGGTCAACGAGGTGGTGG
>Ga0207122_1035_pt1 | contig 22117 bp, 17 predicted proteins | sample Alteio_BWMinHeat_38_FD_153504 | JGI IMG/M metagenome (GOLD analysis project Ga0207122, IMG submission 153504) | Enriched cells from forest soil in Barre Woods Harvard Forest LTER site, Petersham, Massachusetts, United States -... | ecosystem: Environmental > Terrestrial > Soil > Temperate forest >... | reverse complement strand
TGTCTCAGGCCGACGTAAGAATCCCCGTCCTTGTCCCTGCAACGAACGCGGGGACAAGGACGGGGCAGGCGATTCGACAAGGCTTTTCGCTTAGGGGACGCGTTCGCCGGTGCTGGGGTTGAGGAAGAGGACGTTGTTCGTGCGCATCTTCGTGAAATTGAACATCTGGGTGATGGAGTTCGCGATTGCGTCGAAGGAGCCTTGGCCGATGCGTTGTCCAGCGAGCCAGTTGTCTTCGACGAAGTGAATGATGGAGGACTGGTCGGTGATGCTGTGGTCGACGAAATTCTGTTTTGCCCACGGAGAAATCACCAACAGGGGCAGTCTGGGGCCGTATCCGCAACGACCGAGGGCGTGGGGATTGGCGCTGGGATTGTAACCTGGGAGCGAAGTGGCCGCGGTTCCGCAGGCATTGAGACCGGTGAGAGCGTCGTCAGGGCCGGTGGAGGTGTTCACGATGGGGCCCATCTGGTGGTCATACCATCCGTCGGAGTCGTCATACATGATGATCACCGCCGTGCTGCTCCATGTGGGTAAAGTTTGCAGGAAGTTGATGGTGTTGACCAGGAAGGTTTGCTCGTCGAGAGGATCGGAGTAACCGGCATGACCGTCCTGAAAGGCGGGAGCCTTCAGGAAGCTGACCGCGGGCATGTTGTTCTGGGCGGCGGCGGTATAGAAGTCGTCGATATCGTACTGATGATTGGCGGGACCGGCATTGCCGATCTCGGCGTCGGAGGCGGGACGGGTGTGGGCGTAGTTCGAGGTCGAAGAAAAGTAGTTAAAGAAGGAGTGATGCGGAATGTAATCGTTGGTCGCGACGCCGTCGACGGCGTTCACGGAGGTGCGATTGCATCCGGTGGTGCCGTTGGGATTGACGATAGAGAGATTGAATCCTCCCATGAAGGATCCCCAGGTGATTCCAGCGGCGCTGAGCAGATTGCCGATGTTCTGGCTGCCCATGCCGCCTTGCGCGCGGGTAGCGGAGGAACAGACATCGCCGAGGGGATCGGCATCGTTGATCATGGTGAGAGAGCCGTCGGGACCACCGTTCACTTCATCGCCGGTTCCGTTGAGGGTTGCGATTACGCCATTGGTCTGGCCGCTGACCAGATTGAGAACGCCGGGAGTTGAAGGGCCGAAGGTGGTGCCGAAAGAGTTGTCGCTCATGGCGAAGAACTGAGCATAGTTCCACATGCCAGTGACGGTATTGCCGTCGAAGTATCCCATGACGGTGCTCGCGCTCGAACCAGTATCGACGGGGAACAAGTCCATCAGGCCGGCGTCAAAGGCTTGCTGTTCGGCGAGGTAGTTGTGGTCCTGGTCCGTGGTGACTGCCTGGGAGCGATCAAGACGGAAGGGATTGGAAGCGGCGGCGCCGTTGGCGGGATTGAGGTTGGGATTAAAAGTGAGAAGGGCGGTGGTGAGGCCGTTCACGACGGGAGTGTTGGGCGCGGCAGTGAACTTAGGTTCGCCGGCGGGATTGGTGGCGTTGGGATAAGTTCCAAAATAGTGGTCGAAGGAAACATTCTCCTGGAAAATGACGACCAGGTGCTGGATGGGGGTTGCGGTGACCGGCATCTTCCTGTTTTGCTTCGCGGTTGTTTTGCCGCCAGCGAAGGCGGGCGTGGCCGTGGGTCCAAGGACAGTGGTCAAGGCCAGAAGCAGAGCGATGGTTCTTCTGGGGGCATTTGAGCTCTTCAGTTTGTCGAAGCCGAGTTTGTTGAAGCTTAGGTTTTCGAACATTATTTTTCCTCCGCCCGGGGAACGCAGCCCACCCTCCTCACAGCAATCGAGGTCGCGGGACTGTCTCTTGAACCGGGGCGGAGTGAAATATAGCGGCGGCATGTTTCAGAGAGATTGCACACTTGTTAAATGAAGGTGAATCGGCAATCTGCACGGAGGCGATGAGACGGATGTTTTATTTAAGCAACCGGGTGGCACACGAATTCATCCAAGATCGCGCTTCGGAGATTTGCGCGCCATGACGTCCCGCGGTTCCTGGTTTACGGCATTGTCCGCCTCGGTGATCTTGTTTGTGGGACGAAAGTTGAATGCGGTAGGTGAAATTATCGCTCAGGAGCTAGAACGTTCTTATGCTGGAACAACTGGCCGTGAGGCCTCTTTAGGGAAAAAGGGTTGGAGGGTCAAGGCGGGCCTTCGCAGGCTGAGCGGGCGGCATTGGAACGGAAGTCAGTGAAGCGTGGGAGGGCCGCACTGCAAAAAACTGCACCCCGCGTGCAAAAACACCGACCTACCGCTTCCCTGGCTTAGTAACACCATCCTTGCTTTCGTAGCTCGCTTGGGCGTACATAGTTGCCTCTTCCAGGAACCCCCAACCAACCGCTAGGGCGGGAAGCTCATCCAAGTCCCAGTCTTGAGGGAGTCGTGCGCCATGAAGGCTTGGTATTTGCGCGGTTCAATAGCGTTGTGTGTGGTACCAGCTCTGATTCTTGCCGGATGCCAGGGACTCAAGAATGGGCCGACGTCCGCAACCTCTTTTCAGCTCACGGTCACAGCTCCAACTTCGGGCACAGGAACAGTAACCAGCACACCGGCGGGAATTAGTTGTCCGGGGACATGTAGTGCGAGTTTTCCAGCAAACTCTCAAGTGGCGCTGACGGCAACCCCAATCGGCAGCTATTCTTTTAGCGGCTGGAGCGGCAGTTGCACGGGAACAAGCGCATGCAGCGTGACCATGGCGGCGAATGAAAGCGTCACAGCCAGCTTTACGGCAGCCTTAGGATTGACTGTAGCGTTGACGGGCTCAGGAACGGTGATGAGCACTCCGGCGGGAATTAATTGTCCTGGCACATGTAATGCTAATTTTCCAGCAAACTCCCAGGTTTCGCTGACGGCAACCGCAACCGGCACTAACTCTTTTGTCGGCTGGAGTGGCAGTTGCACAGGCACGAGTGCATGCAGCCTGACTATGACAGCGAATGAAAGTGTTACAGCCAGCTTCGCGGCAGGCTTAGGATTGACTGTAGCGTTGGCGGGAGCGGGCACGGGAACCGTGGTGAGCACTCCGGCGGGGATTAATTGTTCGAATTCCACGACCGCGGTCTGCACTTTTACTTTTGCCCAAAATACCCCGGTCACGCTTACCGCAACGCCGATCACGAACGACACTTTTGCGGGATGGTCTGGCGGATGCACTGGAACCACCAGCTGCAGCATAACTTTGAGCGCTGCGAGCAACGTGACCGCAAGCTTCGGCGGCTCACTGCAAAACAACATCAATCACATTATTCTGTTCGCGCAAGAGAACCGATCCCTCGATCATTATTTTGGGTACATGCGGCAATATTGGGCGGATAACGGCATTCCGGATCAACAATTCGATGGTCTGCCGCAATTTAATCCAACCAGCGGAATTCCTCCTCTGTTCGGACCGGCACCGTCGGTTCCGGGCTGTGATCCCACGCAGCCGCCGCCAGCCGGTTGCACTGTGGATCCCAGCGTCCAGATTCAGTCCTTCCATTTCGCCTCCGTATGCCAGGAGAACCAGAGTCCGTTCTGGAATGAAGCTCACAATGATTGGGACTATAAAGATCCTGCGGATCAGCCCGCGGAGACTGATCCGCCGCTGAATGGATTTGCTTTTACCGCGGCGTACGATGCCCGATCCCTTGGCTACCTGGATGTGAACGGGGTTCGATCCATGGGGTATTTCAACGGCACCGATCTGAATTACTACTACTATATGGCATCGACTTTCGGAACTTCGGACCGGTGGTTTTCACCCCTCATGGATCGCACCCAGGTCAATCGCATGTACCTGCTGGCGGCCACATCGCAGGGCTATGCCTACCCGATCGGCCAGGGGGTTAACGACGACCAGGTGCTTACCGCGACAACTATTTTCCAGGCGCTGCAGAATGCTGGAATCACGTGGAAGATCTATGTGAACCCGGTGGGGGTTTACGACAGCAATGGCGTCCAATGTAACAACGATATTTCGGATGCCAATTCTCTTTGTCTCATTCCGGCTTCCTACATCAACATGTTTGCTTACGAAAAAACGATCATCAACAGCGCTGGACAGAATCCAGATTTGCTGCTGAATATTGTGCCGGTATCGCAGTTCGCGATTGATGCGGCCGCGGGCACATTGCCGCAATTCGCCCTGGTGGAACCGGCTTCGAATGCCGGACTGGACGAGCATGCCGCGGATTCCGACGGATATCCTGTGAACGTCCAAGAAGGGGCGCAGTACGCAGCGCAGACCATTATCAACCCGTTGATGCAAAGCCCGAGTTGGAAGGATTCGGCGCTGATTTTGACTTACGACGAAGCCGGTGGTTTCTACGATCATGTGGCTCCGCAACCGACCGCAGCGCCTGGGAATTCAACCGCAGACCCCTATTCGCCCACCGACTTGAACCCTGCCATTAACGACATTTGCACCAAGACGGGAGAGTTGCTCGGAACAGGAACCTGCGATTTCGCATGGACGGGATATCGCGTGCCGGTGATCGTGATTTCGCCGTATTCGTTGAAGAACTTTGTTTCTCACACCACGCGGGATAACACTGCGGTGCTTGCGATGGTTGAGAGCCGATTCGGTTTGTCCCCGCTCACGGGCCGCGATGCCGCTGAGCCCAACATGAACGAGTTCTTCGATTTTGTGAACGAGCCATGGGCTACGCCTCCGACACCGCCCGCGCAAACTATCTATCAACCGCAGGCGGGAAGCCCGCCTCCGTGCGATCTGACCCCGCCCGCAAGCTGGAACGAACCGCCGCCACCACCACCGACGTTGACGGTCAGCGTTTCCGGCGACGGTTCCGTATCAAGCGCGCCCGCCGGCATCGATGCCTGCACCACCAACGGAGGAACGTGTACCGCATCGTTTACCTCCGGTACCGTCGTCACCCTCACGGCCACAGCGGGGGCCGGTGACACGTTTACGGGATGGAGCGGAGGAAACTGCACCGGCAGCGGGACTTGTTCCATTACGATGACTGAGGCCACAGCGGTTACAGCTACGTTCACGGGGACCGGGCCAGCTTCGGCCAGTGCTCCCGGGAAGGCGCAGCAATAGTCGGTGATGGACAGCTAGGAGCGCAGAAGTCAGGACTGATGCGCGCTGAGCGACTGGGCGGAGAAGCAGATTTGCAAGGCAGATTCGCAAAGCAGGTTCGCAATGGGATAATGTTCCCGTGAGAATCCAGCAAGCCTTTGGCCTATGTTTGCTCCTGTTGTGCACATCGACCTGCGTGGCGGCGACCCGGCGTTACTACATCGCCGCTGAAGATGTAACCTGGAATTACGCTCCGAGCGGTCACAATCTGCTGAACGCCCAGCCCATCCGGCAGCCTTGGTCACAGAAGCTGCAGTGGCCGAAGGTCCGGTTCATTGAATTCACTGACGACACTTTTACCATCAAGAAGCCGCAACCAGAATGGCTTGGAATCCTTGGTCCGATCATTCGAGCGGAAGTTGGGGATGAAGTTGTCGTTGAATTCCTGAATCGGGGACACGCTCCCTACAACATGCATCCCCACGGGCTGCGCTACGACAAGAACAGCGAAGGTTCGTTTTATATTCCATTTGGAAAAGGGGACCGGGTTGCGCCCGGAAGACGATTCACGTACCACTGGTTTGCCAACGCAACGAGCGGCCCGGGGCCTGGCCAGCCGAGTTCGATCGTGTGGTGGTATCACTCCCACGTCGATCCAGGGATTGAGATCAACGCAGGCCTGTTGGGGCCGATCATCGTTACCGCTAAAGGTAAAGCGAATCCTGATGGATCTCCGAAGGACGTGGACCGCGAGTTTGTCACTTCATTCATGATCTTCGATCAGATGGGAGGCAAACCGGAAGGCCTTTTCTATGCCATCAACGGCTTGATCTTTGGCAATCTTCCTGGCTTGACGATGAAGCAGGGAGACAGAGTCCGCTGGTATCTGCTGGGGATGGGAAACGAGATCGACCTGCACACTCCTCATTGGCATGGCGAAACCGTGACCGAAGGAAGCAACAATACCGACGTGATTGAACTTCTTCCCGGAAGCATGAAGACGGTCGACATGCTGGCGGACAATCCCGGCACATGGATGTTTCATTGTCACGTTGAGGATCATATGGAGGCGGGGATGATGGCGGTTTACACCGTCTACGTGCCGCCGCGGCGGGCCTGTCCACTGGCCGTACTAAAGGGAGACTTCTGGAAAAATCCGGAGAGCTCTAGTTTGACCATCAAGAACACGGGGAGCAAGACCATCTCCAGTTTGACGTTGACCTCTGAAATATTTCTGGCGGCGCAGGACTTACGTCGGCCGTTCAAGGGCGAGTGGTCCTCGGCAAAGCCTATTTTGCCGGGACAGGAGCAAACGCTGGAGAAGCCGGGAGTGGGCTCCGCCAGCGCCGACAAGGTGTTGGGCTGGGTTTTCCTCCCCACATTCGTGAAATACGAGGATGGCACAGGCTGGCAATCTCAAAGCGAGGGCGAGTGTTTTGGCGTGATATGGCGAGATCCACAACATCCGGAAATGCCGGTGTTGCCGCCGCGGCAGAACGAAATAAATCCGGACTAGCGGAAGGGTCGCCGAGCAATCTGTATAATTATTGTGAGGTTTCGTGAGGAACGTGGAAATGACAACTGTGGGGGTCGGTCCGGTGCCGTGGTGGCGCTGGACGCTGATCAGCATTGTCATGTTTTCACTGGTCATCACCGTAGCCACACGAACCTTCCACGTTACAATTTCGCACTCTACCACGGTTCAATCCGATTCGCCGCAGGCGATACGGCAGCACATGGATCGCGATGCGGTTCGTTGGGCTGCTCCGGTGCTGCAAATGACGGTGCTGATGGCTCCGACCTTCTATCCGCGGATGTCGCTGGCAGCCCCTCCTCTCCCAACTTTTCTTATCGAAGAAAATCTCTACACTCGACCACCTCCCTCCTGCTGATTTTTTTCTTCCTTCGTTATCGAAGCTAGTGACCCAGTCACTGCAACTGAACTCTAACTGGTCCAAGATTGAGGCCACGTGGCCCTGCCACGACTGACCCCAAGCCCGAGTGAGTTCGAAGAGCAGCGGGCTGGTGGAAGCGTAATATGGCTCCGTAATAGGGCTCCTTGCGCGGGCCTCGCATGAAGCGAAGGGGATGGTTCTTGCGTCGTTCCGCTGACCTTTGCTGTAGCGTGTGCGATTCTCACTTCCGCGATGCCTTTGTGTGGCGAGCAGTTTTCGCCACTCGCAGGCGCGAAGACTTGGAATAAAAAATGCCGCTGCAACGCAGACACATAGTGATTGGAGCAGTAATAGCGCTTGCTGTAGTGATCGCGACCGCGCTGCTCATGCATTCCTTTGGTGACGAGAGTAAGGCCGCTGAACCGTCGCGACGGGTCGCTCCCGTCGTCTACGCAACTCGCGGTCCACTGGAAAACTCGATTACTCTCACCGGTGAATTTCGTCCATTCCAGCAGGTCGATGTTCACGCCAAGGTAGCTGGCTACATCCGCCATATCTTTGTGGATGTGGGGGACAAGGTCAAGGAGGGGCAGGAGCTCGCGATTTTGGAGGTTCCGGAGCTGAACGCCCAGGTGATGGGTGCACAAGCGGACATCCGGCGTAGTAAAGATGCGATTCGCCGCGCCCAGAGCGACATTGAGCGGGCAGAGTCTACGCACCAGGCGTACCACTCAGCTTATACACGGCTCAAACAAGCATCGGAGGAGCGTCCCGGCTTGGTCGCCGAGCAGGAATTGGACGATTCGTTGGCGAAAGATAAAGAGAGCGAGGCACAGATCAACAGCGCTCGCGCCGCGTTGGCTGAAGCGCAAAACCAGCTTGGGATGGCGGAAGCCACTCTCGACCGGCTGTCGGCCTTGCAGGCTTATTCGCACATCACGGCTCCCTTCACGGGTGTGGTCACCAAACGGTATGCCGATACCGGGGCTCTGATTCAGGCTGGAACCGCATCTGACACGCAATCGATGCCCGTGGTGCAACTGGCGGAGTGGTCGCTCTTGCGGCTGGTGATCCCGGTTCCGGAGTCTGAGGTATCGCAATTGCGGTTGGGAAGCCTGGTGCAGGTTCATGTTTCAGCTTTAAAGCAGGATTTCCAGGGGCGCGTGGCCCGCTTCGCCGACGCTCTCAACGATGAGACGCGGACCATGCACACCGAGATTGACGTGGAAAATAAACAGGGCACTCTGACCCAGGGCATGTATGCCGAGGTAAAGCTTGCGTTGCAGCAGAAAACGAACGCGCTCAATCTTCCCGTTCAAGCCGTAGTCCAGGAAGGCAGCGAGCATTACGTGCTGGTTCTGGACAACGAGGATCGGGTGCAGAAGCGGGACGTTGAAACGGGAGAGCAAACCTCCAGCACTGTGGAGATCCTCCACGGCCTGTCGGAAAAAGACAGGGTGATCAGCGCCGGTCAATCCAACTACCAGATCGCCGAGGTGGTGAAGGCCAAAGTGGAGCCCGCGTCGGCAGGCGCAAACGAAGGTCAGACGGGAGAGCGAAAGTAATGCCACGATTCGCTTTGAAGTACCCGTTCTTCGTGATCATGCTTTGCCTGGTGATCGCCGTGGTGGGGATGACCAGCGTCGCCCGGATGCCGGTGGATCTGTTTCCGCAGATCAAGATTCCCGTGGTAGTGGTCGCGACATTTTACGCGGGCATGCCGCCAGAGCAAGTCGAAGCCGACATTACCGACACCTTTGAGCGTTTTTTCACGTTGGGCAGCAACATCGACCATATTGAGTCCCGCTCGCTGACGGGCGTAAGCCTGATCAAAATCTATTTCAAGCCGGGCAGCGATGCGAACTCCGCGCTCAGCAATATTGCGAACCTCGCGATGGCTGACCTTCGGCGCCTGCCTCCAGGGACTTTACCACCGGTCGTGCTCAAGTTCGATGCCTCGAGCCTTCCAGTTTGTCTGGTAACGCTGAAAGGCGAAGGCCTGGATGAGACACGGCTCAAAGACTTGGCTCAATTTCAGGTTCGTAACCAGATCGCGAACGTCTCCGGCGCTTCAGTGCCGCAGCCCTTCGGCGGACGCTATCGCCAGATTATGGTTTATGTGGACCCGGTCAAACTGGAGGCACACCAGTTGAGCCTGATGGACGTGGTTCACGCGGTAAACGATTCCAATCTTATCCTTCCCGCCGGCGATGTTCGCATTGGCCCCAGAGACTACAACATCTATGCCAATGCGCAGTTGCCCAACATTGAGGAACTGAACCGTATACCACTGAAGACTGTCGGGAACGCTTCGGTGATGGTTGCCGATGTGGGAGAGGCCAAGGATTCGGGCACGCTTCAAACCAACATTGTCCGTATCGACGGACAGCAATCCGTCTACATCCCCGTGCTGAAGCAGGGCGGGGACAGCAACACCATTACGATTGTGAACGGAATCAAGGAGGCGATCCGGCATCTATTGGACATTCCCGAATCGCTGAAGACGGCGGTTGTCTTTGATCAGTCCATCTTCGTGAAGAGCGCCATCAAGAACGTAATGAAGGAAGGCGGAATCGGACTGTTGCTGACGGCAATCATGATTCTTATTTTCCTGGGTAGCCCGCGAGCCACGTTCGCCGTGCTGCTGTCGATTCCACTTTCCGCTTTGGTCTGCTTCCTGATCATGAGTGCCACTGGCGGTTCGATCAACGTGATGCTGCTGAGCGGTTTGGCGCTCGCCTTTTCCCGTCTGATCGACGATTCGGTGGTGGTACTGGAGAACATTTTTCGCTACATAGAGATCGGCGAGAGCCCACGAGTGGCAGCGGAAAAGGGAGGGATGGAAGTCTCGCTGGCGGTTCTGGCCGCGACTTCCACAACGTCCATAGTATTTTTCCCTGTGACTTTGTTCTACGGCGTGAGCCGCTATCTTTTCATCGATCTCGCGCTGGGTGTAGTCCTGTCGATCTTTGCCTCGTACATTTTCGCCATGACGGTGGTTCCGCTTTATTGCGCACGCTTCCTCCATCTCGGGGACGTGGGGGAGGAGATTGAACACCACTCCCAGAACAACTCTGCTCCCCGCTCGTTGTTCAAAAGATTTCTTGGACGGTTCAATGAGCTTTTCCAGAAGCTTCTGGATGCCTACGAACGTTGGGTAACTCGCGCTCTGCTTCGGCCGGGAAGAACCGTCGCATGGATCGCCGGCGGCATCGCCCTGGTCCTGGCGGGAATCTTTCCCTTCGTGGGAACGGCTTACTTTCCACGCACTGATCCCGGCCAGTTCGTCATCAACGTCAAGGCGCCCAGCGGTTCCCGGCTTGAGGTCACGAACCAATACATCGCGCGGGTTGAAAACGATATTCACCAAGTGATTCCCGCCCACGATCTGGGGATGATCGTTTCCAATATTGGAATTACTCCCGATCTCTCCGCCATCTACACCAGCAACTCATCCATGGACACGGCTTTTGTCCAAGTGGCTCTGAAGGAGGATCATGAGCTCGGCAGCTATGAATACATGCGGCGCCTGCGGCTCAAACTTTCGGAAGATTTGCCGGAACTGGAGACCTATTTCCAGGCGGGCGGGCTTGTCGATTCCGTAATCAATCTGGGATTGCCGGCACCCGTCGATGTGCAGGTCAGAGGCAACGATCTCGACGGAGCCTACAAAGTGGCTAGCGATATCGCCAGCCAGATCAGAAACCGCCCTGGCGTGAGTGGCCTGCTGATCCCGCAAAATCTTCGTTATCCGGGGTTGCAGCTGAATATCGATCGCGAACGCGCCAGCCTGATTGGGCTCTCACCCAAACAGGTGATGGACAACGTCATCACTGCCTTGACCTCGGACGGAATGATTGAGCCAAGCTATTGGATCGACCCTAAGACCGGCAACAACTACATGCTTACGGTGCAATACTTCGATAAGAAAATCCAGAACATGAGCATGGAGGATTTCAAGCAAATCCCGTTGCGCGCTCCTAATATTAAGAGTTACACGACTCTGCAATCCGTCGCCGACATAACTCCGATCAATACCCCCACAGAAGTCGACCACTACCAACTGCAACGGGTCGTCGATGTTTACGTGCGGCCCTCGGGCGAAGCTCTGGGTAAGATTAATGGCGAAGTAAACGACATCGTCAGTCATCTGTCGTTGCCGAAAAACATCCGGGTCGAAGTGCTGGGATCCGTGGTCGGCATGCAGGAATCGTTCAAACGCTTTTCCATCGGTCTTTTGCTGGCCATCGTGCTGGTCTACCTGATTCTGATGGCGCAGTTCACTTCTTTCATCGATCCGTTGATCATCCTGGTTGCAATTCCGCCTGGATTAGCGGGTGTGGTGCTGATTCTCTGGCTGACGGGCAGCACCTTTAACATCATGTCGCTCATGGGCGTGATTATGATGACCGGAATCGTTGTTTCCAACAGCATTCTGATCGTCGAGTTTGCGCGCCAGTTGCGCAAAGAGGATTTTTCCCTCCAGGAAGCTCTGGTGCGGGCCTGCAAGATCAGGCTACGCCCGATTCTGATGACCTCGCTGGCAACGCTGTTGGGCATGCTGCCGATGGCGCTGGGGCTGGAGACGGGCAGCGAGCAATACGCGCCTCTGGCTCGGGCCGTAATTGGCGGCCTCGCGGTTTCGGTGGTGGTCACAGTTTTCCTGGTACCGGCGGTCTACCTGATGGTCCACAGGAACGATAAGGAAAATAAGGACAAGGAGGAACAGACGGCATGACGTGGAGACTCGCGCTTTTATTGAGCGCTCTGGCGCTCCCAACGCAAGGTCGGGGGCAGTCAGCCCCCGCTACCCCGAACGCACCCGTAACGAGGCTTAGCGTGAAAGACGCTGAGGCGCTCGCGCTCAAAAATAATCCGGCAATTTCGGTGGCGCGATTGAATGCGCTGGCTTCGGAGCAGGTGACGCGGGAAGTACGATCGAGTCTCTGGCCGCAAGCCTATGGCAACCTGACGGCGGTCGATTCCCGAAATAACAGCCGCATCACGGCAGGGGCGTTGAACAATCCGATTGTCTACACGCGAGCCGCCGGTGGGGTCATGGTAAGCCAGCTCATCACTGACTTTGGACACACGACGAACCTGGTTGCCGGGGCTCGGCTCCAGGCAAGAGCCGACGAACAGAACGCAGCTGCTACGAAACAAGACATTTTGGTCGCCGTGGACCAAGCTTTTTACAACGCCCTGCAAACCCACGCCGTGTTGCAGGTGGCGGAGCAGACCGTAGCTTCGCGGCAGTTGTTGTCCGATCAGGTTTCTGCCCTCACTAAGAGCAAATTGAAGTCGGATCTGGATTTGAGCTTTGCCAACGTGAATCTGGCGCAGGCGAAACTTCTGTACCTGGATGCGCTAAATAACGACAAGGCCTCTATGGCAGCCCTCTCCGCGATTCTTGGATCTCCTACTCTCGAAGCCTTCGAACTGGTGAACGATACGGAACCGTTGGCCCCACCCCCGGCCGATGTGGATCCACTGATCGCCGACGCCTTTGCCAAGCGTCCCGAGATTCTGGCTCTGGAATTCCAGTCGGAGTCCGCCGGGAAGCTGCACCAGGCGGCGCACGACGAGTTGTATCCAACGATCAGCGCGCTCGGAGCCTTCGGAGATTCGCCGGTCCGGGACGATCGCGTCTATGGACCCTATGCTGCCGCCGGAGTGAACGTGGAGATTCCGGTCTTCAATGGATTCCTTTACACCGCGAAGTCACGCGAAGCGGATCTGCGAGCCCAAGCCACCCGGCAACGTCTGACGGACCTTCGAAACCAGATCTCGCGGGATGTTCGCACGAGCTGGCTGGCTGCAAGCACGGCATTCGACCGCGTGAATGTGAGCGAGCAGTTGCTGGCCCAGGCCAACCACGCACTTGAGCTTGCCCAGACCCGATACAAGCTAGGCCTCAGTTCGATCGTAGAACTCAGCCAGGCACAGCTCCAGCAGACCCAAGCCGAGATCGGAAACGCGCAGGCGGGTTATCAATACCGCTTGGCTCTGTCGGTTCTGCGCTACCAGACTTCGGGACTGTAGTCGGCTGGCGGGGCGAGGTGATAGATACGGGCGAAGACAGATAAAAAGCCGACCGGATTTTCTGCGCTGAATTAGGCATCCGGCAAGGCAGATCAAAGCAACTGAAAGAAGAGAAAAAGGAATTGGAGGCGCGTGCCGGAATCGAACCGAAGGCGGTCTTTTATAGAACGTGTAAGTTACTGATTCTTACATATCCTAGAAATCCCAGAAATCCAGGAGTTACAGGTTGGTAGGACGAATTAGCACAAAACTAGGGGTCTGCAGATCCTGCTACGAGTCAAAACGTGCTATCGCCTGATAGCAACAGTCGTTGAAGACTAGTTTTCCGGGGCGTACATTGTTTCCATGCGGACAATCACGGGTGTAATTGTCGGATTGGCCTTCCTGCTTCCATGCATCTCTGTTCGAGCACCGAAGAGCCAGACAGAGGCTGAGCAGCCCGTTTCACCTACGGCACTCATCGGGCTTCCTTTCGCAGATGTCACGCCCGAGTCCCCTGGACTGGTGGCCACAAAAATCGTGCTTGCTCACTATACCCTCCCCTCGCCGAATCCTAATTTGAACGACACTTTCCTGATCAAGATGCGGGTAACAATCTCGGAAGGCGGCGATGTAGAGACTGCAAAGGTGATCAAGTATCCTGGCGGGGACCATGGCGCGGACGAACTGTACGCTTCAGCGCTGGAGGCGATCCGGCTATGGACTTTTGAACCATATGCCAAGAAAGGGCACACCAAGAAGGTCTCTACGACGCTCTTTTTGCGTTTTGTTCCCACTGACAGAGTCTTTCGAGACGGTTCAGGGCAAAAATCTGCCAGTGTGCCAGGCCAACCGATTGAGATGACCTATCTGGAAGCGATGAGCACACTCACCCGCCTAGTGATTCCGGCCTACCCGAAGGAGGCGATGGAAATGCATCTGTCGGGGCTTGGGGCTGTCAGTATCACCATCGGGAAGAACGGCGAGGTGGTGGAGGTCAAAAAGGTCAAAGCACATCCGCTAATAGCCAATGCGACGGTGGACGCCATTCAGCAATGGCGTTTCGAACCGCACAAGCTGAATGGAGAGCCCATCGACGTGCATACGGAAGTTGAGGTCCTTTTCGATCGAGACCAGCCTTGATGTTAGTTTGCACCGATCCAACACAACGCACGGTGGCTAGCTGGCGTAACATCCCCATATCACTCATTGGCCAAAGGTCAAAACGTGCTATGGCCTGTTCTCGACAATTTTGACTTCGACCCGCAATCAGTTGCACTGCGGTGGAATGATGTTCCAAGCTGCGTCAGGGTGTCGTTTCAGATATGCCAGAGGACGGGGTGCGGCGTCGCACAAGCTATCACAGCCCTTGACGCTAGTCATACATTCAGCATTGAAGGTGTGGGCAGCGTCAACTTCTTCCCCTGAAGCTCTCGGCGTGACAAAATTTGAGATCGCCTCTCCACCACGGTCTGCCATTGTGAGGTGGGCCGCACCGATCGCATACGTTCGTGCTGGCATATCGAGATGCGGCATTCCCTCGGCAAGTTCCCATTGAAAGCTGAGCCACTCGGAGCGACCCTCGAAGAGGGTCATCGCCGAGACCGACTGTACACGACCACCTCGGATCGACAGGCCAGCCCCGGTGCCCCAACCACGCAAGCCTAAGAGTGATCGCAGAGGTCTGGGAATGACCTCTATTGCATGGCGCAGGGGTTGAGCCAATCCGCCAACGGCGGCCCCAAACGGGCTTACCGCTAGCACGTATGTATAGTCGCTCTGCCGACCCACTTCATAGTCATACTCTTCCTTGTCGATCCATTGTTCTCACGGCGGCAGCGGCTCTGAAGTCCGTTTGAATCCGCCGTACCTACCTGTCAAGGCAAGGACGGACCCTTCCGTGTCACCAATCCGCACGCGGGATAGATCGGCGAGCATGGACGTTGCACGATGGGCTTCGTATTCAACATAGATCCAAAGTGACCCATAACAGACTGCACCGAGTGCGAGTACAGCCACTATCAGCCGTACAAAGAGATGACCCGTACGCGACATGATTTTGCGCATTGCCTTAGGCACGCGATTCCCTAGGATTTTAGGCTCCAAATGGAGGGAAAATGTTCCCAAACAGGATATAAATGTTGAAAAATCGCGATTTCACTCACTGACCCAGGTCAAAACGTGCTACGGCCTGTTCTCGACAGTTACTCTTAACGGTACCGCAGCCATGCTGTGGTGTTTTAATAAAACCATGAAGTACAGCAGCGTTGCCTGTGCAGACGGAGATAGAATCATGCCTGCATACATTGACATCGGGAACTCTTGGTGCTCGTGGCGGCATGACTTAAGCGACAGCGACCTGCGTAACATCGGTGAGTTCACAACAGAGAACATTCTAAAATGGCTCAAGACTTCCAAGCAGCCCTTCGACCACTTCGGCCACGATCCACTAAGGGACTCTTCGCTAACGCTAGTCGAGTTTCACGCCGTTTGTGGCGACAAAGACCTTCATTGGGAAACTACAGAGCCTTGGACGCCATATGATGGCGTCCCGGTTGTTTACGGCAAGAACTCTCCGGTTACTTACGAAACGACATATCCTAAAGCGAGTGAAAATATGATGGACAATCCTGATAGCGCTCAAAGTCCCCGTCAATGAGCGCTATCGCCTGTTCTCAACAGTCTCGCCAGTAGCAACCTCACATGTTGCCCGAATACGAAGCGAGTCTGCCCTGGGAAGACACGCCAGGATGGTCCCTATGTCGCACCCAAAGGCGCAGGTGTCTCGCTAGTTTCGGCGCAATGCAGGCCAGCCGACCGCCAGCATCCCGAGCGTCGGCGGCTCGAAGATTTCCGAGCCCGAAGGAAGTGGTCTGCCCGCCGATTCATCGTTGCTGCCTGACTCGTTGCCTGCACGAATTGGCTTATTAGGCTCGGTTTCGTAGGCAAAGCCCGTGAGAGCAGTCAACTTCAAGTTATGGGTCACAGTCATCCGCGCCCACCCGTAGTGGAGTTCCCCGTTGACGAAGAATTTCAATCCCAGGTACTTGTTAGTCTGGTCTTTCCATGGACCTTTGAAAAATGTTTGCGAAGCAGACAATCCCGCAAAGGCCATGAAGAACCCGCCGTACGCATACGAGGTTCTCGAAGCGAATTTCTGGTTCGGGCCAATGGCTGCGCCTACCATCAGGGCAGCCGCCGAGTCACTACGACCGCCAGTCGCCTGCACAACCTCGTTGCCCACATCGCCGGGCACCGCTAACAAAATAGAATTGCCGACGACAATCTGATGCCGGTACAGGCCAAAATCGTTCATACCGTCGTGGTTAAGGTCGATCCAATAGGTAGCGCCCGAGGCAACTAGAATATGGACGGGCGTGTAGCGAATTTCGGCTGCTGCGTCAGGCGCCGCAAGCATGGCCACTCCTGCCGCGGTGGCCGCTGTCACATAAGCAGCCAGCTTCTTATCAAGAACTTTGCCAAGATGCTTTTCTTTCCGTGCAAGCAAAATCTGGTGAGACTTTCGTGACATGAGGGATATCCTCTCTCGCAGAATATTCGGGGGACTGGATTATGGTTCACTTACACCAGCAAGTCAATCAGAAAAACGGGACTTGAGTTCCTTAAGCGGCCTCCATCTTCCGGCTGAATCCGTTCGATAGGCAAGTGTGGCGCATCGTGGAGAGTCAACTGGCGAGAAATCGCGGTTACACTCATCATGGCGTCAAAACGTGCTATCGCCTGTTTTCGCCAGTCTGTTTGGCAGCGAAGCGGAAGAAACTTGCACACGGACTTTCGCCTCTACCTTGTTACAAAATCAGGAGTCCCTCAGAATCGTGCCTAACGTTGGCGAATTGTGTGCTAACGTAATTAGCCGTGACGCTCAAGCTATTCCCCTAGCGTCTATTGGATACTCAGCGGATTTTTTTAAGCCACGCCCCTGCGCCGTTTTAGGCTAAATTGCTTAATTTGGAGGTTTCCGTGATTCGAACTAATAGGTTGCGCTCGCCGCCGTAGTTTTCTTGGTCTTCGCTTTTTTTCTTAGTTGCCCTGCCTACGCGCAGTTTGAAACCCGCTCCAATCGTAGCTTGGCCACAAACGAGTCCGCTATTGCCGCTGGCGATTTCAATCTTGACGGAAAAATGGATGTCGCCGTCGCTGGCAACGAACTTTACATCCTCTTGGGCAATGGCGACGGCACGTTTCAGGCGCCATCGAGTTACTTCATACCCGCCTACTTCATAGCTGTTGCCGATTTCAACGGAGACGGCATCCCTGATCTCGCGCTATCGAACGACGGAAACAGCGTCAGCGTTTTGTTGGGGAAGGGGGATGGCACATTTCAGAATGCGATCATTACTTCTACTACTGCGTCCAATACCTTCATGGCGGTTGGGGACTTCAATAACGACAAAAAGCCCGACATCGTTGTTATCGATTACCCCTATATGAGCGTACTGTTGGGCAACGGCGACGGCACTTTCCAGCCGCCCATCGATAGCCAGTCATTCGTCGGGGCAAACAAGCTGGCGCTTGGAAATTTCAACAATGATGGCAAGCTTGATGTGATCGCGACGGGTTCTTTTTTTGGTAGCGCCGAGTACGGGGTCTTTCTCGGAAATGGAGACGGGAGCCTCCAGCCGCCCGTTACCACCGAGCTGCCAACTCCAGCGGACTGGGTGACCGCAGCTGACTTTAACAAGGACGGTCACACAGACATTGCCATCGGCTGGTACTTGGCGACTGGCTTGAGCGTCTACCTCGGCCGCGGCGATGGAACGTTTGGCGACGGTGCTTTTTATGACACAACGTTTGAAGCGGATCAGATCGTCGCCTATGACTTGAATGGCGATGGCGCGATCGATCTGGCAGTTCCCACCGGGAAACCGGTGGGCTTGACCGTACTATGGGGCAACGGAGACGGCACGTTCCGTCCCGCCGAGCTCTTCCCTACGCTCCACGTCGGCCAGGCCGCAGTCGCTGACCTTAACGGCGACGGCTTGCCTGATTTTGCCTTCGCCGTAGATCCATTCGTTACCACGATGCTGAATACAGGCAGCCTCCGTCTGTTCCCAACCTCGCCCGTCGGGTTCACCGTGCAGACGATAAACACTGCCAGCACGCCCAAGAAAGTAATGCTGCAAAATATTGGGACCAAGCCGATCTCAATCACTTCCGTGAAATCGACTGGGGACTTTCAGGTCAAGGATGGGTGCGGCCCTACCCTTTCGCCAGGTAGCAGTTGTGCGCTGAGAGTCACCTTCTTGCCCAAAACGTCCGGCAACCTGCGCGGCGAGATAACTCTCCTTGATTCGGCATCGTCAAAGCCCCAGGTAGTTTTGCTGTCAGGGGTTTCCACAGCATTGAAGGTTACGCCATCGCAGATCAGTTTTGGGAACCAGAAGGTGGGGACGACAAGTCAGCCTCAGCAGATCGCGGTCACCAACGAAAGCTCCGCGACAGTCACCATCACTGCAATTCAGACGGGCGGGAACGACAACAACGACTTTCATCAGACGAACAACTGCGGTTCGCAGTTGAATGCGGGGGCTTCGTGCAACATTTCTGTCACATTTAGCCCCCGTAAATCAGGGACACGGACCGGAAACGTTAACTTTACGCTGGCTGGTGAACCTAGCCCGCGATACGCTGTATTGGTCGGTACAGGGACGTAGGTGGTTTGCATGTCACCCCCCGGGCCATTGGGCTTAGTGCCTGCACTGACCAGTGCTGGAACCGTAGACCCCCGCCATGTCGAGCTCAATCGCTGTCATTCCGTTGACGCCCGTCGATGCCACGGTGCCGCCGGCAACCCCCTCGTCATTTGGGCAGCCATCGACCGCCCACACGTCCAAGCTCAACGGCGGCGTAGCCCCAACCTGCTGGTAGTAGAGGTATCCCTGCGAACTTGAATTGTTCGTGGGACCGGTAGTGACACCACGACAAAGCCAGGCACTCACCTTTGTGTTCGGATACGAGAAGACCGGGCTGTTGGTCCCGTCGTCCACTATGCTCTCCTGCCACCATCGGGTATTGGAGGTGCCCGAGGTGCCCGAGGGGTCATTATTGCAGCTCTGGTCGTTTGTCCAGTTCTGCACCGAAGCTGTGGCGTCCGTGTAGTAGACATGCCGCGTCCAATTCAGCGGGCTGGTGTAGTGGCACCACGACTCTCCTCCGCCGCAAACGCTAACATCGGCGTAATGGCCTCCTGTGCTCGACACATAGCAGCCCTGCCGAATATCGCTGAGCGGCGGCCCCGAGACCAGTCCGACGGCGTCAAACCACCACTGCCCGCCGGAGGGCGGTGCATAGTAGGACATCGAATATGTAGTTGCCGCGTCGCCAGCACTGAACCCTTGGGCGCAGAATCCAGCGTGCGGATTGGATGTAGTGTTGTAAACGGTTGCGAGGTAGATGTTATTGAATGCCCAATTGAAAAATGTAGCTGGACGGCAGGCCCCTTGCTGGACATTACCCATAGGGGAGGAAGAGATGGGCCAAGGGTTAAGAAGCTGCTGCCACGGGAAATTCCATGCTAGCTGGACAATCACATAGCCATTCTTGAAGTAATAGTCGGCAAAGCCGAAATCTCCATCCGGCACGCCGAGATTGTCGCCGTTCGGCGCGGTGCCGCCGCTTCCGTTGTGCATCACGATAACTCCCAGCGCTTGAGTAACGTTCGGGACGATTCCGACGGGGTTCAAGTAGCCGTAGTCGAGGCCGGCGTCCTGTGCGTGCGCGCAGCCCGTTACTGTCGTGGAAAAGCAGTTTACGTATTGTCGACCACGGGAGCCGGTGTAATAGTACCAACCGCCTCCGGGACAAGTTTCTGATGTTCCTGCCGTCATGCTTCCGATTGGCAGGCTTCCATACTGAGTGTCTTGGCTCAGCGTGAAATGGAGAAGGGACGTTCTCCGTTAGTGTAGATTCCGCCCCTGCGGGGCGGGGATTTTCAAGGCATGGGGGTCTATCGTCCGATGACTGTTCCCGCTCAGTGCACAGCGCGAGAGGAGAAAAACTCCCGCGCTGCTGAGCATCGGCTCGATGAGCCCTCCGGGTTATCCCTCAGCATGGTTGCATCCCTGCAGTGCCCGCTTCCGTTTCTCCCGGCAAGATCATTGTAGCCCCGCAACGACCTGCCGTTTCTCAGCATCGGGGTTCGTCCGTTTTACCGCTCCTCAGGCACGTCGTAAATCTGCTCAGGTTTGATAGTCATCTTCTTGAACTCCACACCGCTGAATGGACCGGAAAGGCAAGCAAGGGTGTCACGCTGCGTTAAACGGCAGCGGTAGGTGTCAGGGCCTTCATCGGCTGCGAAATCCACAGGAAATGTGACGCTTCCCTTGTGATCGGGTTGCATCGTGATTTTCTGCGTATAGGTCATACCGATTGCGTGGAGTTCGACAGAATAGCCGTTTGCCACCAGCACAAATTCGAACTTGATGCCTCGCTTTTCGCCTGAGCAATTCAGGCTCTTATAGATAGTGGGTTGAGGAATGGTTTGATACTGATTGGGCGGATATTCTGATACCGTCCCGATCTCAACCCAAGTCCCGGTTATGTGCGAGGCAAGAGGAAACCGGCCTTTGCGAAAGGATGCTGCTAATTCGGTAAGCGACTTCGGTTGATCGATGCAAGGGGCGTTCTGAGGGGTGGCATCTCTGGGCACTTCCTCCGATGGGGACGTGAGTACTTGACCGCGGAGTGGGAGGACCAAAGCCAAGAATATTATCGGGCTCAACAATCGCACCATTGCAATATACCTCTGGGCCGATTTTCGGCTATGGACTCGATTGTTCGAAGAGTACTAAAGTGCTCGGATATGCGTGCAGCTTGGCGTAACTCGCGATATTACTCATCTGCTGTGAGTCAGAATACCTTCGCTCTTCACGCCGCTTGCTGGCGGCGACTCTGACGCTGCTGTCTGGCGGCCTCCAACTTGCGGTCGCGCTCAGTGTGAATCTCGATTTGTCGGCCTGCAAGCATGTCCTTCGGGGTCACGTAGTCGATCGCACTGTGCAACCGGACGTTGTTATAGCGATCCACATACTGTTGAATCAGGCGTTTTGCATCTTCCAGTGACAGTGGCGTCTCCGGTCGGATGCATTCGCTTTTCAGCGACTTGTGCCAGCGTTCCAGCTTCCCATTCGACTGCGGGTAGTGAGGCGAGGTTCGGACATGCGTCATGCCCGAGATCCGAATGAACTCCTTGAAGTCGCGAGCAATGAACTGCGGGCCATTGTCGGAGATGATTCGCGGCTTCGCTTCCTGGTACTTCTCCTTGGCTCGTTGCAGAATCATCTCGACATCAGCTTCTCGCATGGACTCACGCAGATCCCAACGCACGAGGAAACGACTGAACCCATCCAGAATGCTGCACAAGTAATAGAAGGTGCCGCATAGGTTGATGTAGGAAACGTCGATATGCCAGTGCTGATGCGGCTGCAGCGGCTGCTCGAAACCTTTTCCCTTGCGCGATGGCTTGCTCTTCCATCGGGATAACAATCCGGCCTGCTTCAACACCCGCCAAACGCTCGCCGGACTGACGGCTACAACGTCAGCGTCGAGCATCATGAACATCAGCCGCCGATAGCCTTCCAGCGGGTTCTTCAGATGGAACTCGATGATCGCTTCTTTCTCCGGGGCAGTTGTGAAACGAACCCCGCGTTCGCTCCATTCTTTATACTTGGCCTGAACATCTTCGGTCATGAAAAGAACCCAGCGGTAGCCGCCAATCAGTTTGTATTCCGGCGCGTCGGCCTTTGGTTCAACCAGCGCGAGATTTGCGCTACCGTCGGGAGGCGCTACCTCGATCCAGCGTTCGCCAGTGGGAAGGCGTTGTTCTGTGATGAGTTCGAAGCCCAATTGTTGCAAGTAGAACCGCTTACTCACGTCCAGATCGCTGACAAAAACAACGATGTCCTGGATCGACAGGTAGGGCTCTTCGCGGCCCGGGCGAAGCACGGTCCGGTTCGCCCACGAGAGAAAGACGTCGCTGGCCATCGGCGTGATTATATCGGACCCGATAGGTATTGAAATCAGGCCATAGCACGTTTTGACGGCCCGGACCGGGGCAGGCCCGGTCAATGAGCGCTATGGCGATATTACGATATTTGACTACGCCGGGATGTTATCGATCCGAGATTCCTCTGATGCACCGGCGCTGCTAAGGCCCATC
>Ga0207122_1032_pt1 | contig 22554 bp, 26 predicted proteins | sample Alteio_BWMinHeat_38_FD_153504 | JGI IMG/M metagenome (GOLD analysis project Ga0207122, IMG submission 153504) | Enriched cells from forest soil in Barre Woods Harvard Forest LTER site, Petersham, Massachusetts, United States -... | ecosystem: Environmental > Terrestrial > Soil > Temperate forest >... | reverse complement strand
GCTTTTTCACCAAGCTGCTGGTAAGAAGCAATATAACCTTCATCTTGCAAAACCTGTGCGATATTAGCAGCCACTGTAGAAGCTCTGATAGATACAGAAGTCTTACGTGCTTGTTGTGCATTGCGTATACGCGTTAACATATCTGCAATAGGATCAGAATAACTCATAATAAAATTGCCCCTTTACCAACTTGCTTTAATTACACCTGGGATCTCGCCACACATAGCTATTTCCCTAATTTTATTACGACACAGACCAAAGCGACGGAACACTCCACGTGGACGACCAGTTAAGGCACATCTATTACGCTGACGTGTAGGGTTTGCATTTCTTGGCAATGCCTGTAGCTTCAAGCGCAATTCAAATTTCTCTTGATCAGTAACTTCAGCACTAGACAGCTGTTGCTTTAATTTCTCACGCTTTGCACTAAATTTTTTTACTAGTGCTGAACGCTTCTTTTCACGATTAATAAGCGATAATTTAGCCATATAATAAATTCCTATACTCTAAAGGGGAACTTGAACTCTTTAAGGAGAGCAAGAGCCTCTTCATCAGACTTTGCTGTAGTGGTAATCGAAATATTCATCCCGCGCAAAGCATCAATCTTGTCATAATCAATTTCAGGGAAAATAATTTGTTCTTTTATTCCCATATTAAAATTACCACGACCATCAAACCCTTTTGCATAAACACCACGAAAATCTCGCGTTCGTGGCAATGCTACAGTAACCAAGCGATCAAGAAACTCATACATCCGATCACGGCGTAATGTAACTTTCACCCCAATAGGATAACCATCTCGAATTTTAAATCCGGCGATAGATTTACGTGATTTAGTAATAATAGGTTTTTGACCAGCAATTTTTTCTATATCAGACACAGCAGAATCAATAACTTTTTTATCTGCCACTGCCTCACCCAAACCAATGTTAAGGGTGATTTTCTCAATATAAGGAACCTGCATTGCTGAGGTGTAACCAAACTGAGTCATAAGGTTTTTAATGACTGAATCTCTATAAAACTGTTTTAGGCGAGCCATGATTTTCCTTTACTGCTCAAGAGTCTGAGAAGACGACTTAAACACACGCACCTTCTTGCCGTCTTGGTATGAAAAACCCACTCTATCTGCCTTTTGAGTTTTTGCATTATATATAGCAATGTTAGAAATGTGTATAGGCATTTCTTTTGATATAACACCGCCCTCAGTACCTTTTAATGGGTTTGGTTTCACGTGTTTTTTAACTAAATTAACCCCTGATACTATAACTTTAGAATCATCGGTTAGGACTTCAACAACGTTACCTTGCTTTCCTTTGTCCTTGCCTGTTAAAACAATGACAAGATCACCTTTACGAATTTTATTCATAATTTCTCTCGTATACTTTACAAAACTTCTGGGGCGAGCGAAACAATCTTCATAAAGCGCTCGGTACGTAACTCACGGGCTACCGGACCAAATATACGTGTACCGACAGGTTCAAGTTTTGCATTAAGAAGGACAACTGCGTTTGTATCAAACTTTAATAAAGAACCATCAATACGGCGAACGCCCTTTGCTGAACGAACTATCACAGCATTACAAACGTCACCCTTTTTAATTTTTCCACGGGGAATCGCTTCTTTAATACTAACCTTAATAACATCACCAATATTTGCATAGCGACGCTTAGAACCACCCAAAACTTTTATACACATTGCTTTTTTGGCCCCAGTATTGTCAGCCACATCAAGCAAAGTTTGCATTTGTATCATTTCGCTTACTCCGCACAATAAATAACAAGATTAATAAAATCTTGCTTAGGATCATTAACGCTGCTCAAACTACGCGAACAACACGCCATGCCTTAGTTTTTGAAATAGGGCGAGTGGATGCAATTTCAACCAAGTCGCCTTCATTAATATTCAAACTATCATTGTGCGCATGATACTTTTTAGAAAGGCGAGTAACTTTACCATAAACTGGATGAGGAACCCGTCTTTCTACAAGAACAGTTACTGTCTTATTCATTTTTGTACTTACTACGCGTCCAATAAAACTCTGAACAATTGCTGTAGTGGTCGTCATACACATTCCCCACGCTGTTTTAGTGCGGTTTTAATACGTGCAATATCACGACGCACTAATTTAATTTGATTAATATCTTTTAACTGCTGGGTTGACTTTTGAACCTGCAGCCTAAAGGACAACGCTAAAGAACCAGCAAGTGCTTGCTTTACCTCTTCAAGCGATTTTTCCTTAATGCTAATTTTTGCCATGTTAAAGCACCACTGTTTTATGTACAAATATAGTTCTGAAAGGTAACTTAGCAGCTGCCAGATCAAAAGCCTCCCGAGCCAACTCTTCAGAGACACCGTTAATCTCGTATAATACTTTACCTGGCTGAATTTCTGCAACATAGTACTCAGGATTACCTTTACCGTTACCCATCCGCACTTCAGCTGGTTTCTGCGAAATTGGCTTGTCTGGAAATACTCGAATCCAAATACGTCCACCACGCTTAATATGGCGATTAATAGCGCGCCTTGCCGATTCTATCTGGCGCGCAGTTATACGGCCACGGCTAATCGCTTTTAAGCCAAATTCACCAAACGCAACCGTGTTACCACGTAGTGCTATGCCTGTATTACGTCCTTTGTGTTCTTTCCGAAACTTTCTTCTTGCCGGTTGTAGCATGGCCTACCTCACTGTTTCTTTTTCTTAGCGCTTACTTCCTCAGTCACAGAGGAAGATGGAGCAAAATACTTGCGGCGATGTAAAGTTTCACCTTTAAAGATCAAAACTTTTACACCAATGACGCCATATGTCGTTTTAGCTTCTGAAAAACCAAAATCTATATCCGCACGAAGTGTATGAAGAGGTACACGCCCCTCACGATACCACTCCGAACGAGCAATTTCGATTCCATTCAAACGACCGGAAGCAGTAATTTTAATCCCCTGCACACCTAAGCGCATCGCATTTTGCATTGCTCTTTTAAGCGCCCGGCGAAACATCACTCTCTTCTCAAGTTGCTGTGCAATTGAATCAGCAACAATTTGAGCTTCAGTTTCAGGCCGACGAACTTCTTCTATATTAACCTGAACAGGTACTCCAACTATCTTTTGAAGTCCTCTGCGAATACATTCAATATCTTCGCCTTTTTTACCAATAACCACGCCTGGACGAGCACTACATATGGTTACTTTTGCACTTTTAGCGGGCCTTTCAATACGAATTGAACCAACCATCGCGTGAACAAGCTTTGCTTTCAAAAAACGCCGAACTTCGATATCTTGAAGAAGCATTTCTGAAAAAGTACGTCCGCGCGCATACCAGCGAGAAGCCCAATTTTTAGTAACTGACAAACGAAAGCCAGTTGGATGAATCTTCTGTCCCATACTTAGTCCTTATGAATTCGAAACGGCAATTTTTATGTGGCAGGATTGCTTTAAGACCACATTACCTCGGCCTTTCGCACGGGGAGAAAAACGACGCATCACTGCGGCTTTATCCACTAATATTTCACTCACGCGTAGAGAATCTATATCCAATCCAGCATTGTGTTCTGCATTGGCCAGAGCAGACTCAAGAGTCTTGCGAATTAATACTGCCGCTTTTTTAGGACTAAATGTAAGAATGCCAAGGGCCTTTGATACGGGAAGACCACGAATCTGATCTGCAACCAAACGCGCCTTTTGTGCAGAAACACGTGCATTTTTTAGTCGAGCTGTAACAAATTGCATGATTGTGTTCCTATCGCTTCGCTTTTTTATCAGCTGGGTGGCCTTTAAAGGTACGAGTAGGTGCAAACTCACCTAACTTATGACCAACCATATTTTCAGTAACATAAATTGGCACATGCTGACGTCCGTTATGGATAGCAACTGTACAACCTACAAATTCTGGAGTAATGGTAGAGCGACGCGACCATGTTTTGATTGGTTTGCGATCACCCTTCTCTTGTGCTACAACTATTTTTTTAATTAAGTGACCATCTACAAATGGCCCTTTTTTAATCGAACGTGTCATGGCTTATTAACCCTTTTTACTGTGGCGAGCACGAACAATCATTGAGGTCGTGCGCTTATTACGTCTTGTACGATAACCTTTTGCTGGGGTACCCCATGGACTACAAGGATCTCTACCTGCTGCTGTCTTACCCTCACCCCCTCCGTGCGGATGATCAACAGGATTCATTGCCACACCACGTACGGTTGGACGAATACCACGCCAGCGTTGAGCGCCAGCCTTACCAATTGACCGCAATGAATGTTCAGGATTACTTACTGCACCAATCACAGCCCGACATTCAACATGCACACGGCGAATCTCACCAGAACGAAGACGCAACTGTGCATACGAACCATCGCGAGCAAGCAATTGCACAACAGCTCCCGCAGAGCGCGCTAACTGAGCACCTTTCCCTGGCATCATCTCTATGCAATGTATATTTGTTCCCACGGGAATATTTTTAATTGGCAAGCAGTTACCCACAGCAATAGGAGACGCAGCACCACTTTGCACTTGATCACCTTGCTTTAAGCCTTGCGGAGCTATGATATATCTACGCTCACCATCTTGATAGCACAACAAAGCCAGATGTGCGCTACGATTAGGATCGTACTCAAGCCGCTCAACTTTTGCAGAGACATTATCTTTGATTCTCTTAAAATCAACAATACGATAATGCTGCTTATGCCCGCCACCACGATGACGAACAGTTATCCTGCCGAGGTTATTTCTTCCGCTCCCCCTTTGCTGGACATCAAGCAAAGGTTTGTACGGTGCACCTTTATGCAAATTAGGATTCACCACTTTTACTACTGCGCGACGCCCAGCTGAAGTAGGACGAACTTTTACTAATGGCATTCTTTACTCTCCAATTGAAAAATTCATCTCTTGGCCGGGCAGTAAAGAAATATAAGCTTTCTTATATGAGGACTGACGACCTTGACGTGAACCAAAGCGCTTAACTTTGCCCTGCACATTTAATGTACGAACCGATTGCACTTTGACCTTGAACAATAACTCTATTGCATCATGTATTTCTGCTTTAGTTGCCTCAGGCCGTACATCAAAAACAACCTGATTAAGCTTTTCTGCAACTCTATTAGTTTTCTCCGAGATGCGCGGAGCTAGAATAATTTTATAAAGTTTTTCATTGGCATTCATACCAATACTCCTTCCAACTTTTGTAGAGCTGGTTTTGTAATCAGAATTTGGCTAAATTTCATTAAACTAACTGGATTGACATGCTCAGTCTGAACAAGCGCATGATTTTTAAGATTACGCATTGCCAAATACAGCTTTTCTTCAAACTGATCCGTAATCACCAGTGCATTTTCAAGTTTCAATGATGCCAAAACATTCAATGCTTCTTTAGTTTTAGGTGTAGAAATATCTAACTCGTCAATAAGAATTAAACGTTCTTTCCGGATAAGCTCTGATAAAAGAGATGCAAGACATCCTTTATACATTTTACGATTAACTTTATGCGTAAAATTTTCAAATGAATTATTTGGGAAAGTTCTACCACCACCACGCCATATCGGGCTTGAAGTCATACCAGAACGTGCACGCCCTGTTCCTTTTTGCCTCCAGGGTTTTTTCGTGCTATGGGAAACTTCACCACGACTCTTTTGTGCACGAGTCGCCACACGTGAGTTCGCCAGAAAAGCTACAGTTACTTGGTGTATAAGCGCCTCGTTATATGCACGACCAAAAACGCTCTCATTTACAGTAACTGCAGAATGCTTTTGAGTTGCTAAATTAAGAGATTGAAGTTCCATACTTAGGCCACCGATTTTGTAGAAGGACGAATAATAACGAAACTACCGTCCGCGCCTGGGGTCGAGCCTTTTACTAGCAACAATTGGCGCTCAGTATCCACACGAACCACAGTTAAACTTTGGACAGTCCGCGTTTCAGAACCATAGTGACCTGGCATTTTCTTTCCTGGAAAGACTCTACCTGGATCTTGTGCCATTCCAGTTGAACCAACACTTCTATGACTCACGGAGTTACCATGACTAGCTCTATTTGAACTAAAATTGTGCCTTCTAATCACACCAGAAAAACCACGCCCTTTAGTGACACCTTGCACATCAACTTTTTGACCCACAGCAAAAATAGAGGCCTCAACATGCGCACCAGCTGCAAATTGCGACAAATCCGAATCGGATACCCGGAACTCATGAAAAACCTCTGGCGGAACTTCAATACCAGCTTTTGCTAGGTGACCTTTAATCGCTTTTGTAGTACGCGACAATCGGCGCTGACCAAAAGACAACTGAACACCAGAATAGCCATCAAGCTCAGGTGTTCTAATTTGACTCACACGATTATTTGCAACTTCCAGAACAGTAACCGGGACAGCTTGGCCATCCTCGTTAAAAAGTCTGGTCATACCAATTTTTCGACCTACTAGACCGATCGGCATTTCTAAACCCTTTTTATTAAAGGAACAGGAATTACGATTGACTCCTGCCCCATACATTTAAGAGGTGCTATTTTAGCTCAATTTCCACATCAACACCAGCAGGAAGATCGAGTTTCATTAATTGATCCACAGTTTTATCTGTAGGACCAACAATATCGATCAGTCGAAGGTGTGTGCGGATCTCTAATTGATCACGTGAAGTTTTATTTACGTGAGGTGAGCGCAAAATATAATAACGCTGCTTACGCGTTGGCAAGGGAATGGGTCCCTTAACTACCGCACCTGTACGCTTTGCCGTATCAACAATTTCCAAGGCTGAATCATCAATAAGACGATAATCAAAAGCCTTTAAACGAATACGTATCTCTCTACTGTCCATACAACTCTTCTTTCTTACTTAATAATTTTAGCGACAACACCTGCGCCAACGGTACGACCACCTTCACGAATCGCAAAACGAAGACCTTCTTCCATTGCAATCGGAGCAATCAATTTTACCGTTAACGAAACGTTATCACCTGGCATCACCATTTCTACACCCTGCGCCAACTCAATTGAGCCTGTCACATCTGTTGTACGGAAATAGAATTGTGGACGATAGTTATTAAAGAAGGGAGTATGACGACCACCCTCTTCCTTCGACAACACATAAACTTCTGCTGAAAAATCTGTGTGGGGTGTAATGCTACCAGGTTTTGCCAACACTTGACCACGCTCCACATCTTCGCGCTTTGTGCCACGAAGAAGAATACCCACGTTGTCACCTGCCTGGCCTTGATCCAACAGCTTACGGAACATTTCCACACCGGTACAGATGCTTTTTGCTGTGTTCTTAATTCCAACGATTTCAATTTCATCGCCGACTTTTACAATTCCGCGCTCAATACGGCCTGTTACCACTGTTCCCCGACCAGAGATCGAGAAGACATCTTCAACTGGCATCAAAAATGCACCATCAATTGCGCGCTCAGGTGTTGGAATATAGCTATCCAAAGCATCTGCCAAGCGGAATATCGCTGGCTCTCCAATTTCGCTGCTATCACCATCCAGGGCCAGCTTCGCTGAACCTATGATGATTGGAGTATCATCACCAGGGAACTCGTACTTTGACAGCAACTCGCGCACTTCCATCTCTACCAGCTCGAGCAATTCTTTGTCATCAACCATGTCTGCTTTATTCATGAAGACAATAATATATGGCACACCCACTTGGCGAGCCAAAAGAATATGCTCACGCGTTTGTGGCATTGGGCCATCCGCTGATGACACAACCAGAATTGCGCCATCCATTTGCGCAGCACCGGTAATCATGTTTTTTACATAATCAGCGTGACCCGGACAATCTACGTGTGCGTAGTGGCGATTTGCCGTCTCGTATTCTACGTGAGCGGTATTGATAGTGATACCACGCGCTTTTTCTTCTGGCGCAGCATCAATTTCGTCGTACTTTTTGGCCAAACCACCAAACTTGCGTGACAGCACTGTCGTGATCGCAGCTGTCAGCGTGGTCTTTCCGTGATCCACGTGCCCAATCGTACCAACGTTTACGTGCGGTTTCGTCCGCTCAAATTTCTCTTTTGCCATTGATAATAGTCCTATAATTTATTACTAATTTACTGAGCGCTTACTAATCACAGCTTCTGCTACATTTTTAGGTGTTTCAGCATAATGTTTAAACTCCATTGAGTAAGTAGCTCTACCCTGCGTTAGTGAACGCATCTGAGTTGAGTAACCAAACATTTCTGCCAACGGCACTTCAGCCCTGACCAGCCTGCTACCTGATGCTGTTTCATCCATCCCCTGAACCATACCTCTACGTGAACTCAAATCACCCATAATATTACCGGTAAACTCTTCAGGGGTTTCGATTTCTACTGACATTATAGGTTCTAAAAGCACTGGACTCGCTTTGCGCATACCATCTTTAAAGGCAATAGAAGCAGCCATCCGGAAAGCATTTTCGTTCGAATCGACATCGTGATACGAACCATCAAACAATGTCACTTTAACATCTACAACAGGAAAACCAGCCAAAACGCCTGCAGGCAATGTTTCAAGCAAGCCTTTCTGTACGGCAGGAATATATTCGCGTGGAACGACACCGCCTTTAATCGCATCAACAAACTCAAACCCTTTACCTGTCTCCGCTGGCTCCATTTTCAACCAGACATGGCCATACTGACCACGACCACCTGATTGCTTAATAAACTTCCCTTCCACTTCCACAGACTTGCGAATTGCTTCACGATAAGCAACTTGTGGCGCACCCACATTTGCTTCAACGTTAAACTCTCGTTTCATACGATCCACAAGAATTTCAAGATGCAATTCACCCATCCCGGAAATTATTGTCTGCCCTGATTCCTCATCAGTTTTTACTCTAAAGGAAGGATCTTCTTGTGCTAAGCGATTAAGCGCCAAACCCATTTTCTCTTGGTCTGCTTTAGTTTTAGGTTCTACAGCAACATGGATAACAGGCTCAGGAAACACCATACGCTCCAACATAATAATCTGTGTTGGATCACATAATGTATCGCCGGTAGTAACATCTTTCAAACCTACTGCAGCAGCAATATCACCCGCACGAACCTCTTTAATCTCTTCACGTTGATTCGCATGCATTTGAAGAATACGACCAACGCGCTCCTTCTTTCCTTTAACCGCGTTATAAATGGTGTCTCCTGATTTAAGGACTCCAGAATACACACGGAAAAAGGTCAATTGACCAACAAAGGGATCCGTCATAATTTTAAATGCTAAAGATGAGAACGGTTCTACATCATCTGGCTTACGTTCTGCTTCACTATCATTTTCAAGAACGCCTTTAACTGGTGGAATATCTATAGGTGCCGGTAAAAATTCAATGACTGCATCAAGCATGGCTTGAACGCCTTTGTTTTTAAACGCGGACCCACACAGCATCGGCACAATCTCACTTGCCACTGTCCGTGTACGAATTCCTTTTTTAATTTCTTCTTCTGTCAGCTCTTCGCCACTTAAGTACTTATTCAGCAAATCTTCAGATGCTTCAGCGGCACACTCAATCATTTTTTCGCGCCACTCTTGCGCTTTTGCTTTCAATTCAGCAGGAATTTCACGCAAGTCAAATTTCATACCTTGGGAAGCTTCATCCCAGAAGATGGCTTTCATCCGCACCAAATCAATAACGCCAGCAAAACCTTCTTCAGCACCAATAGGTATCTGAACTGGAACAGGGTTAGCTTTTAATCGGTCGCGCATCTGTGCATATACTTTAAAAAAGTCAGCACCTTGGCGATCCATTTTATTAACAAACGCCAAACGCGGAACACCATATTTATTTGCTTGACGCCATACAGTCTCTGATTGTGGCTGCACACCACCTACAGCACAATAGACCATACATGCACCATCTAATACACGCATTGAGCGTTCTACTTCAATAGTAAAATCAACGTGCCCTGGTGTATCTATAATATTAATCCGGTGTTCAGGATAGGAACCATCCATGCCTTTCCAAAAGCAAGTTGTCGCAGCAGAGGTAATTGTAATTCCTCTTTCCTGCTCTTGCTCCATCCAGTCCATAGTGGCTGCACCGTCATGAACCTCACCGATTTTATGAGATACGCCAGTGTAAAATAAAATCCTCTCGGTAGTGGTTGTTTTACCTGCATCAATATGTGCAGAAATACCGATATTGCGATAACGCTGAATAGGAGTCTTGCGTGACACGTTAATCTAACCCTATTAAATTTAAAAACGGAAATGCGAAAAGGCTTTATTGGCCTCTGCCATACGATGAACTTCATCGCGCTTTTTGATAGCACCACCACGGTTTTCAGCTGCTTCAAGAAGCTCAGCAGCCAACCTTTGGCTCATTGATTTTTCGCCGCGTTTCTTTGCAGCTTCCCTTAGCCAACGCATAGCCAAAGCCATACGACGCGCAGGACGAACTTCAACTGGCACTTGGAAGTTTGCACCACCCACTCGACGGCTTTTTACTTCAACCGCAGGCTTTGCATTTTCTAATGCTTGAGAAAATATTTCGATAGGATTCTTGCTATTTTTGCTTTCAATCTGAGTAAAAGCATCATAAACAATGCGTTCAGCTACAGATTTTTTTCCACGAGTCATAATTACATTTACAAATTTTGATACATCCTGAACCCCATATTTGGGATCTGGCATAACTTCACGCTTTGGAATTTCACGACGTCTAGACACAATGGCTCCTTAACCTTATTTGGGACGCTTAGCACCGTACTTAGAACGGGACTGTTTACGATCTTTTACTCCACTGGTATCTAAACTACCACGGACAATGTGATAACGAACACCGGGAAGATCCTTTACCCGACCTCCGCGAATCAATACAACAGAGTGTTCCTGAAGGTTATGACCTTCACCACCAATGTAGCTAATAACTTCAAAGCCATTCGTTAAACGAACTTTTGCAACTTTACGCAACGCAGAATTAGGCTTCTTAGGTGTTGTAGTATATACACGCGTACATACCCCTCTTCTTTGCGGACAGCGCTCAAGCGCTGGTACTTTACTCTTCTCAACCGTCGGCTGACGGCCTTTACGTACTAACTGGTTAATCGTCGGCATACTATTCCCTGTTTATACAATGCGCATTAAGTCGCCCATCCTAGTAATTAAAGCAGGTTTTGTCAACCAGGAAATAAAACCCGGGAGTAAAACCTGCCACCTCATTTTATTCAACTGTAATTTCTCTCTCCACATGTGAAGAACTTGTAACCGCAGGAGGAAGATGGGCATCATTACTTACTGCTCTTCTTTCTGCGGAGGAATTACGGTCATTTTCGCGCAACTTCAGCCTTTCGCGATGATGGTCAAACCCTGTACCCGCAGGTATTAAGCGCCCAACAATCACATTTTCTTTCAGTCCTCGCAAATCATCACGCTTGCCCATAATTGCTGCTTCTGTCAGCACTCGTGTAGTTTCTTGGAATGAAGCAGCTGAAATAAACGAATCTGTCGACAGTGATGCTTTTGTTATCCCCAACAGAACAGATTCATATATAGCAGGTTCTTTATCTAGATTTACTACTCTATCATTTTCATCAAGCAGCTCTGCCCTTTCAACTTGCTCTCCAGCAATGAAATAAGTTTGCCCAGCATCAACGATATTCACGCGCCTTAACATTTGTCGAACAATGACTTCAATATGTTTGTCATTGATCTTCACACCTTGCAATCGATACACATCTTGTACTTCATCAGTAATGTAACGTGCTAATGCTTCTATACCAAGTAAACGAAGAATGTCGTGAGGATCAATAGGTCCATCAACAATCCCTTCACCTTTGTTAACAATTTGGCCATCGTGAGCAGTCACATGCTTATCTTTAGGTATCAGATATTCATGTGATACACCTTCTAAATCAGTAATAACTAAACGCTGCTTACCTTTAGTGTCCTTACCAAAAGAGACCGTACCAGTAACTTCAGCCAACATACCTGCATCTTTAGGTGAACGAGCTTCAAAGAGTTCAGCAACACGCGGCAAGCCCCCTGTAATATCACGTGTTTTGGATGTTTCTTGCGGTACACGGGCCAAAATCTCTCCCACAAATACCTCTTGCCCATCTTTTACTGTAATGATGGACCCGATCTGGAAGGTGATATTAATCGGTAATTCAGTACCCAACATTTTGATTTCATCACCACGCTCATCAAGAAGTTTAACTTGAGGTCTCATTCCTTTAGCCTGACTACCACTACGCTGCTTTGGATCGATAACCACAAGAGTTGATAAGCCTGTAACTTCATCAATTTGTTTAGCTACTGTAACACCCTCTTCTACGTTTTCAAAACGAATCCGCCCAGCATATTCAGTAATGATTGGACGTGCTGTAGCATCCCATACAGCCAACACAGTACCAGCTTTAATTGCGTTTCCATCACGAACTTGCAAATTTGCACCGTATGGTACTTTATGTCTTTCACGTTCACGACCACTATCATCCAGAATAAGAATTTCGCCATTACGTGAAATAGCTATATGATCTCCGCGATGATTAGAAACATAGCGCATCATCGACGAAAATTTTATTGTTCCAGTAGATTTAGCTTCTAATTGGCTTGCAGCAGCCGCACGCGAAGCGGCTCCACCAATGTGAAAAGTACGCATTGTAAGCTGTGTACCTGGCTCACCAATGGACTGAGCAGCCACTACACCAACGGCCTCACCTACTTTAACCCGTTCGCCTCTTCCCAAATCACGACCATAACACTTTGAGCACAAGCCATAGCGCGTATCGCATGATAAAGGTGTACGAACTCGAACCTCGTCAATCGATAGGGCCTCTATTTGATCAACAACATCCTCATCCAATAATGCTCCGGCCTCAAAAACAGTTTCTGCCGTATCTGCATGGACAATATCTGCGGATAATACACGTCCTAAGATCCGTTCACGCAATGGCTCAATAACTTCACCGCCCTGTACTAATGCCTTTATAGCAATACCGCGTTTAGTTCCACAATCTTCTTCAGTAATTACCAAATCTTGTGTTACATCAACTAAACGACGGGTCAAGTAGCCCGAGTTAGCTGTTTTGAGTGCCGTATCCGCAAGCCCTTTACGTGCACCGTGTGTAGAAATAAAGTACTGAAGTACATTTAAGCCTTCACGGAAATTTGCTGTAATGGGTGTTTCAATAATTGAACCATCTGGCTTAGCCATCAAGCCACGCATTCCTGCCAATTGGCGAATCTGCGCTGGAGAACCCCGAGCACCAGAATCAGCCATCATATAAATGGAATTAAAAGACTCTTGCTTAACTTTATTACCCTGTCTATCAATGACTGGTTCAGAACCAAGACCTGACATCATTGCCTTAGCAATACTATCACCTGCTCTTCCCCAAATATCGATAACTTTATTGTATCGCTCACCTTGAGTTACAAGACCAGATGTATATTGCTTTTCAATTTCCTTAACTTCTTGTTCTGCACCATCAATCAGCTTAACCTTTTCAACTGGGATTAACATATCATCCACAGCAAAAGAGATGCCTGCTCGTGTAGAAAAGCGGAAACCTGCTTGCATCAGTCTATCAGCAAACAATACAGCTTCTTCAAGACCACATAATCGGAAACTGACATTAATCAAGCGAGAGATATCTTTTTTCTTCAACGGTTTATTAATCGTTGAAAATGGCAAACCTGCTGGCAACAATTCCGATATGATCGCACGTCCAACGGTTGTTTCATAGCGTGACCATTTTGCTTCCGTGTAATTCCCTTTAGTGCCCAGATACTCCTTGATGCGAACTAAAACTTTAGCGTGTAAATCTGCCTCGCGAGTTTCATATGCACGCAATGCTTCTGCTGCATCGGAGAAAATCATTCCTTCTCCTTTAGCATTAACACGTTCACGCGTTGCATAATATAAACCCAAGACAATATCCTGAGATGGCACAATACATGGATCGCCATTTGATGGTAGCAACACGTTCCGTGACGCTAGCATTAAATCACGCGCCTCAGATTGAGCTTCTTTTGAAAGAGGAACGTGAACTGCCATCTGATCGCCGTCAAAGTCGGCATTAAACGCAGTACAGACTAAGGGATGCAATTGAATTGCCTTGCCCTCTATAAGTACAGGTTCAAAAGCTTGTATCCCTAAACGGTGCAGTGTTGGCGCTCTATTCAGTAAGACTGGATGACGTGTAATAACCTCTTCCAGAATGTCCCAAACAACAGGCTCTTCTTGCTCAACCATTTTTTTAGCTGCTTTAATGGTTGTAGCCAATTCCATTGATTCTAGTCGATTGAAAATAAAAGGTTTGAAAAGCTCTAGTGCCATTTTTTTTGGCAAACCACATTGGTGTAACCGCAATGTTGGTCCTACCACAATAACGGATCTACCTGAGTAATCGACGCGTTTACCCAAAAGATTTTGACGGAAACGACCACTCTTACCTTTAATCATATCTGCTAATGACTTGAGAGGACGTTTATTTGCACCTGTCATCGCTTTGCCACGACGACCATTATCCAATAATGAGTCTACAGCCTCTTGTAGCATACGCTTTTCATTGCGAACGATAATTTCAGGGGCTCTTAACTCAATTAAGCGACTTAAACGATTATTTCGATTTATGACTCGGCGATATAAATCATTTAAGTCTGAGGTTGCAAAACGACCACCATCTAATGGAACTAAGGGTCGTAAGTCTGGAGGTAAAACAGGCAATACTTGAAGAATCATCCACTCTGGCTTCATGCCAGTACGCTCAAATGCTTCCAAAACCTTCAATCGCTTAGCGATTTTCTTGATCTTTGTTTCAGAGCTTGTAGCAGCTAGTTCTTGACGTAGTCTTTCTGTCTCAGATGGGAGATCCAGCGCTTTTAACAGTTCTAAAACAGCTTCAGCACCCATAGCAGCAGAAAAATCTGGGCCAAACTCTTCGCGTTTAGCCGCATACTCTTCCTCTGTTAATAACTGGCCGTAGGTCAAGGGTGTTAAACCAGGATAAGTAACTACGTAAGCTTCAAAATACAGGACGCGCTCGATATCCCTAAGCGCCATATCCAGAATTAACCCCATCCGTGATGGCAAGGATTTCAAAAACCAAATATGTGCAACAGGGCTGGCTAATTCAATATGCCCCATTCGCTCGCGTCGTACTTTAGTCAACGTTACTTCAACACCGCACTTTTCACAAATAACACCTCGGTGTTTCAGACGTTTATATTTGCCACACAAACATTCATAGTCTTTTATGGGACCAAATATTTTTGCGCAAAACAAACCGTCTCTCTCAGGCTTAAACGTTCGATAGTTAATGGTTTCAGGTTTTTTAACCTCGCCGTATGACCATGAGCGAATTTTCTCAGGAGATGCCAATCCAATTCGAATAGCATCAAACTCTTCATCCTGACTCACTTGCTTAAACAAATCGAGCAATGCTTTCATGCCTGACCTCTACAAAAACGTCCAATGCAATTCATATTTCAATTTCCTCAGTGAAACTTAGTTACGCTCTAAATCCATATCGATGGCTAAAGAACGAACTTCTTTCACTAAAACATTGAAGGATTCTGGAATTCCAGCCTCAATGGTATGCTCACCCTTAACAATGTTTTCATAGACGCGAGTACGACCATTCACATCATCTGACTTCACTGTCAGCATTTCTCTAAGAATATGAGCAGCACCATAAGCCTCAAGTGCCCAAACCTCCATCTCACCGAAACGCTGTCCACCAAACTGAGCCTTACCACCCAAAGGTTGTTGAGTTACTAAACTATAGGGTCCGGTAGAACGTGCGTGCATTTTGTCATCAACTAGGTGATGCAACTTAAGTACGTGCATATACCCAACGGTTACTGAACGATCAAAAGCCTCACCCGAACGACCATCATACAAAGTAACTTGACCACTCTTTGGCAGATCTGCTAATTCCAGCATAGCTTTAATTTCTTGCTCGGCAGCACCATCAAAAACTGGTGTTGCAAAAGGCACGCCGTTTTGAAGATTTTGAGCAAGCTCAAACACTTCCTTATCACTCAAAGAAGCTATATCTTCGGATTTCCCAGAGCAGTTATACACTTGCTCTAAAAACGAACGAAGCTGTAGCGCTTGAGTCTGCGCCTTAAGCATGGCAGTAATTTTATTTCCTATGCCTTTCGCAGCCCAACCCAAATGCACTTCCAGAATCTGCCCCACATTCATACGAGAAGGTACGCCCAAAGGATTTAACACAATATCTACTTGAGTACCATCTGCCATATAAGGCATATCTTCAATAGGAACAATGCGCGAAACTACCCCTTTATTTCCATGTCGACCGGCCATTTTGTCGCCTGGTTGTAAACGGCGCTTAATCGCTATATGAACCTTAACCATTTTAAGAACACCTGGTGGCAACTCATCGCCTTGAGTAATTTTCTTCTTCTTTAACTCAAATGATTCCTCAACACTTTGTCTGAGTTGACCTAAGCTTTCTTTAACATTTTCCAATTGTCGCGCGACATCATCATCAGCGACACGAATTTCATACCACTCATACCGGGGCAAGCTTGTTAGATATTCCTCATCTAAAATTGCGCCCTTAGCCAAGCGTCTTGGCCCTCCGTTTACGGCTTTTCCTAATAACACCCTACGCAAGCGTTCAAAACTATCGTTTTCAACAATCCGCAACTGATCGTTTAGATCCTTACGAAACTCTCGTAATTCGCTATCAATAATTTCTTGTGCTCGAGCATCTCGTTGAATACCTTCACGCGTAAAAACTTGCACATCGATAACTGTACCGGACATACCAGTAGGCACACGTAAGCTTGTATCTTTTACATCAGATGCTTTTTCACCAAAAATTGCACGCAACAGCTTTTCTTCAGGAGTAAGCTGCGTTTCACCCTTTGGCGTCACTTTACCCACTAAGACATCACCCGCTTCAACCTCAGCGCCGATATAGACAATTCCTGAATCATCTAAGCGTGATAATTGTGACTCACCAAGCGTTGAGATATCGCGTGTTATTTCTTCAGGTCCCAATTTTGTATCACGAGCAACGATTGATAACTCTTCGATGTGAACTGAAGTATATCGATCTTCTGCAACTACTCGCTCTGAGATAAGAATCGAGTCTTCGTAGTTAAAACCATTCCAAGGCATAAAGGCCACTAGCATGTTCTGACCTAGTGCTAGTTCACCCATATCAGTAGAAGCACCATCCGCAACAACATCAGACCGCTCGATTAAATCACCTACTTTTACGAGTGGGCGCTGATTAATGTTTGTGTTTTGATTCGAGCGACGATACTTAATAAGATTGTAAATATCCACCCCAATTTCACCTGGGACAGTTTCACTATCATTAACACGCACAACCACACGCGTACTATCTACATAATCAACAATACCACCACGTCTTGCCTGTACTGTTGTTCCTGAATCAACAGCTGCTACGCGCTCTACACCTGTTCCAACTAATGGCTTTTCTGCACGCAAACATGGCACAGCTTGTCGCTGCATGTTTGAACCCATCAATGCTCTATTAGCATCGTCATGCTCCAAAAATGGAATTAACGACGCTGCTACAGATACAATTTGTGTAGGGGCCACATCAATATATTGAACTTTATCTACAGTTGATAACGTAAATTCATTTTTATGACGACAAGATACTAACTCATCAATTAAAGCACCTTCCAAATCTACCTTTGCATTTGCTTGCGCAATAACAAAATTACCCTCTTCGATTGCAGAAAGATATTCAACTTTATCTGTTAATTTCCCACTATCAACTTTGCGGTAAGCTGTTTCTAAAAAACCATATTCATTTGTTCGAGCATATAGCGCAAGAGAGTTAATCAGGCCGATATTTGGGCCTTCTGGAGTTTCAATTGGGCATACACGTCCATAATGTGTAGGATGGACATCACGAACTTCAAAACCTGCTCGCTCACGGGTTAAACCGCCGGGACCCAATGCTGAAACGCGACGTTTATGGGTAATTTCAGACAAAGGATTCGTCTGATCCATAAATTGAGAGAGTTGGCTTGAACTAAAAAATTCTTTAATCGCAGCTGATATAGGTTTTGCGTTAATCAGATCGTGTGGCATGAGATTTTCTGATTCAGCTTGACCTAAGCGTTCTTTTACTGCCCTTTCCAAACGCACTAAACCACTTCGAAATTGATTCTCAACCAGTTCACCCACTGAGCGAACGCGTCGATTTCCCAAATGATCGATATCATCGATTTCTCCGCGCCCATTTCGCAAATCAACGAGAATTTTAATGACGCCAATAATATCTTCAACACTTAAAACGCCTTTACCTACCAACTCTTGGCGACCTAAGCGACGATTAAACTTCATTCTCCCAACAGCAGATAGATCATAGCGATCTTCCGAGAAGAACAGACCATCAAATAGCTGCTCTACCGCATCTTCTGTAGGTGGCTCACCAGGTCTCATCATACGATAAATCGCTGTACGCGCTGCAGCTTGATCTGGCACATCATCCATTCTCAATGTTTGAGAAATATAAGCGCCTTGATCTAAATCATTCGTATAAAGCGTTTGTATCTGTGTAACATCAGACTCTTTTAAGCGCTCCCATAAACCATCCGTTAACTCTTGGTTTGCTAGCGCCAAAACTTCGCCTGAAGTTGTATCTATAACGTCTTTAGCTAAAGCACGACCAATCAAATAGTCTTCTGGAACAACAATATACTCTAAACCAGCAGCTTGAATATCACGGATATGCTTAGCAGTTATGCGCTTATCTTTTTGAACTAACGCTTGCCCATCAGATGCAAGGATATCAAATTTTGCTAAATCTCCTTTAAGTCTTTCTGGCACGAGCTTCATTTCTACCCGCCCAGCCACTTTACGGAAAGTATCAAAATTAAAGAACTCTTCCAGAATTTGCTCAGGGTTATAGCCTAACGCTTTCAAAAGCGTTGTACCAAGCATTTTTCTTCGGCGATCGATTCTAAAATACAAGAAATCTTTAGGATCGAATTCAAAATCAAGCCACGATCCACGGTAAGGAATGATTCTGGCCGCAAATAACAACTTCCCTGAAGAGTGTGTTTTTCCACGATCATGTTCGAAAAACACGCCAGGTGAACGATGTAATTGTGAAACGATAACACGCTCAGTTCCATTAATTACAAAGGAACCATTATCCGTCATAAGGGGGATTTCCCCCATATAAACATCTTGCTCTTTCACTTCTTTTACAGTGGGCTTACTGACTGTTTTATCAAGAAGCACCAACCGAATCCTAGCGCGTAAGGGTGCCGCAAAGGACGTGCCGCGCTGTTGACATTCAACAACATCAAACACAGGTTTGTTCATGTAATATTCGACAAACTCCAACCGCGCATTACCCGAATGACTTTCGATGGGAAACACTGATTTAAATGCTGCTTGAAGCCCCTCATTTTTACGCGACTGTGGCGAAATATCAGCTTGCAAGAAGGCTCGATACGAATCTAATTGCATTGCTAAGAGATACGGAACCCCTAATATACTTGGCCGCTTAGCAAAGCTTTTGCGAATCCGTTTTTTTTCGGTAAACGAGTAGCTCATACGATCCCCATCAAAGAGCACACCATGATTCAAAGACATGAGGAGAAAGAAATAAAAGAAGGGCTGCCAGTCCTAGACTGTCAGCCCTTCTACCTAGCAATAACTTACTTGATTTCGCACTTAGCGCCAGCTTCTTCCAACTTCTTCTTAGCAGCTTCTGCATCTGCTTTGGGCATAGCTTCTTTAACTGCTTTAGGTGCCCCATCAACAAGGTCTTTAGCTTCTTTAAGCCCCAAACCTGTTAATTCACGAACAACCTTAATCACATTAACTTTGCTTGCGCCAGCTTCTGTCAAGATTAAGTCAAACTCAGTTTTCTCTTCAACTACTGCAGCAGCGGCCGCTGGTGCAGCTGCGGCGGCTGCAGGAGCTGCTGCTGAAACACCAAATTTCTCTTCTAGATCTTTAATCAGATTAGACAATTCTAAAACTGTCAGATTTGACACTAAATCAACGATTTGAGCAGAAGCACTCATTCTAATCTCCTATAAATTACTTAAATAAGGTTATTAACCTTGGCGAGTATCTTGAATAGCTGCCAAGGTACGCACGAAGCGAGCAGGCACTTCGTTTAGAGTACGAACAAACTGCGCTATAGGCGCTTGGAATGTACCCAACAATTGGGCAAGCAATACTTCACGCGAGGGTAGCTGGGCTAATGCACCAACTGCTTTCGCATCCATAACTTGACCTAGCATTGCACCTGCTTTGACAACCAATCTATCATTTGTCTTTGCAAAGTCATATACAACTTTAGCCGCTGCTACTGGATCAGTTGAAATTCCATATACAAGCGGACCACTCATTTGGCCAGACAAAGCTTCAAACGGGGTGCCCTGAACTGCACGACGTACTAAAGTGTTGCGAACAACACGAAAATACACGCCAGCCTCGCGTGCTTTTGCACGCAATTGGGTCATGGCTTCAACGGTTATGCCCCGGTACTCAGCCAACACCACCACCTGAGCCTGCGCCAGCTGCTGCGACACTTCGGCCACAATCTGCTGTTTGCTTTCAATATTGAGACTCAAGGCTAACTCCTTTATTACCAACATATCCAGGTGATCACGAACTTTAGCGGGTTCGAATTTCACCATCTGCGTAGGACAATTTTTTAAAAAAACTAATTAAGGCCTAAGCCTCCTACGGTCTTTGACGGTGCAAGAAGAGAAAATCTCCTCACGCCTTCAAATCTTTTACGCAACTGCTAGTACGGCTGCAGTATCTACACGAAGACCAATACCCATCGTAGTCGAAAGGCTAAGTTTCCGTAGATACACACCTTTACTCGCCGCAGGTTTTGCCTTAACTAGTGCATCAACAAGTGCTTTAAGATTGCTCTTTAATGCATTAGCTTCAAATGATGCTCGACCAATAGTACAATGAATAATCCCTGCTTTATCAGCTCTATATTGCACCTGACCAGCTTTGGCATTTTTCACAGCAGTTACGATATCTGGCGTTACTGTTCCCACCTTAGGATTTGGCATCAAACCGCGAGGACCTAAAATTTGACCTAATTGACCAACAATACGCATAGCATCTGGTGTCGCAATCACCACATCAAAATCTAAAAAACCAGCTTTAATTTTTTCAGCTAAATCTTCAAACCCAACCACATCGGCACCAGCTTCTTGTGCTGCCTTCGCTTTATCTGCTTGTGCAAATACCGCAACGCGTGCGCTTTTCCCTGTGCCTGCTGGAAGTACAATGGCCCCACGAACGGCTTGATCTGACTTGCGCGGATCAATTCCTAAGTTCACTGCCACATCAACAGACTCATTAAATTTAGCATTAGCAGTTTCTTTTATTAAAGTTAACGCCTCTTCGAGGCCATAAACTTTGGAGCGATCAATCTTCGAACGTATGGCTTGTTGACGTTTACTCAGCTTTGCCATCTTAGCGCTCCTCTTCCACAATCAAGCCCATGCTTTTTGCACTACCTGCAATAGTACGAGCACCAGCTTTTACGCTTGCAGCAGTTAAATCAGCTTGCTTAGTTTTAGCAATCTCTTCACATTGCGCCCACGTTATTTTACCTACTTTATCCAGATGTGCTTTAGAACTGCCTTTGGATATACCTGCTGCCTTTTTTATCAAATACGTGGCTGGCGGTGTTTTCATTTTAAATGTAAAGCTTTTATCCGCATACGCTGTTATTTCAACAGGAATAGGCATTCCAGGCTCTAAGCCTTGCGTTTGCGCATTAAAAGACTTACAAAATTCCATAATATTCAAGCCACGCTGCCCCAGTGCTGGACCAATGGGTGGACTTGGATTTGCTTTACCAGCGGGCACTTGTAACTTAATGTACCCCACTATTTTCTTTGCCATATTTACTCCTTATGGGGTGCAAACGAACAAAAGCTCTCCCCCAACACAAAAAACTACAACTTATCTACTTGACCAAACTCTAATTCTATCGGTGTCGCACGACCAAAGATCGTTACAGATACGCGCAACCGACTTTTTTCATAGTTAACTTCTTCAACCATCCCTTGGAAATCAGTAAATGGCTCCTGTCTAATACGAACCACTTCACCAACATCAAACAATACCTTAGGACGAGGATTATCCACGCCTTGTTGAATACGATCAAGTATTTCTTTTACTTCAGCATCAGGTATAGGCGCAGGCTTAATGCCATCACCGCCGACAAAACCACTTACCCTTGGTGTGCTTTTTACCAAATGCCATGTCTGCTCGTTCATATCCATTTCTATAAGGATATAGCCCGGATAAAATCTACGCTCGCTTAATGTCTTTTGACCATTGCGAACCTCAATAACCTCTTCTGTCGGAATCAAAATCTGACCAAAGCAATCGCTCATATCTGAACGTTGAATCCGCTCCTTGAGCGCTTTACCTACACTTTTTTCCAGACCTGAATAGGCATGAATTACATACCAACGCTTTGTCATTCGTGTTCCTCAGCTCACTTCTGAAATAACGAGAAAAAGTAGTGAATCAGCTTAAAAATTATGTAATCAGTTGACACAAAAAAAACTGATAGCATTGCAATCACTACAGCCAAGAAAAGCACCTGCCGAGTTACCTCATCACGTTGAGGCCACT
>Ga0207122_1030_pt1 | contig 22636 bp, 13 predicted proteins | sample Alteio_BWMinHeat_38_FD_153504 | JGI IMG/M metagenome (GOLD analysis project Ga0207122, IMG submission 153504) | Enriched cells from forest soil in Barre Woods Harvard Forest LTER site, Petersham, Massachusetts, United States -... | ecosystem: Environmental > Terrestrial > Soil > Temperate forest >... | reverse complement strand
TTAACGTATTGCCATGTTTTATCCACGACCTTTGCATCTCTTGGTATTGATTCATCCTCAATAAACCGCTTCGCGCCAATTTGAAAACATAGTTCATGATAACTAACAGCACCTATGTTATTGTTTTCATATATAAGAACACGATCTGGAAAAAAATAAAGCGTTTTATGTCCTATCTCCATAGCAATTATTTCTATGTTTGTTTTAACATATGGCAGTTCTGATTTTCTTATAAAAGTTCGCTTCCTGCGTATAAGGCTACTAGCACCAGCATGATATTTCCGATTATAAACATCTCCTGTTGCATTAATATGCCAAATTGCTGCACAACTAGCCAGTTTTTCAGAGGCATTATGGAATTTCTCAAAGGTAGCTTCCATATCACAATCAAAGTCATAGAAAAGTACCACAGTTTTGACAAAAATATCGCGACTATAAGCAATATATATGCTCGCAATAGTTGTTAACAAAATTAGGTACATTTCCCAATTTGGCCAACTTGAGTAAATCCCAAACATTACAAGAAATATTGACGCTATAGCTACGCTAGGCCAAAGCAAAACAAGTTCCTTCTTATAATTTAGTTCATTTAAAAGCTCACTTGATGATGAATCAACTAGCTGTGCAATATCAGCAGATCCAACCGCTTCAAGAGGTGCGTGAGTTTCTGAGTAAACTTTAGGATCAAAATACTGTATAGACGGCGCATGGTGTTTAGAAGAATCTGATAAAGAAGGAAGAGTTGCCCTATAATACAAACCACCTCGCCCCATATGAACATAGTTACCTCGTGGCCCCGTTCCAAATCGTAAACCTTTTATACCTGTCAAAACTCCAATACCTGATTTTGACAGATTAAAACGAAGTGGGCCAACACTAATACTTTTCCGAAGATAGAAACCCATAAACTACCTTTTGATATTATAAATCATATACATTCATTCCCTTGCTTTCTATAACCTTTACCACAAATCCAATCATTACCTAGATAATTTAATTCAGCATTACGTGGAACAAGTATATTCAAGCACTCATTGCTTTGTTTTCTATACCCTCTACTACATTCCCAATCGTTCCCAAAATAGTTTAATTTTGCATTTTCAGGTATTACAATATCTAAACATTCACTATCTTGTTTCTTATAGCCTTTCCTACAAACCCAATCATTACCTAGATAATTTAATTCAGCATTGTTTGGAATAATTATATTTAAGCATTCATCGCCTTGTTTTCTATACCCTCTATTACACTCCCAATCATTTCCAAAATAGTTTAATTTTGCGTTATCAGGAATTAATACTTTTAAGCACTCATTTATTTTCTTTCTATAACCATGATCACATTCAAAATCATTCGTATACTTATTTATGTGAGAATTTTCAGGTATGTTATGTTTTATACAATTATCCCCCTGCTTTACATAGCCTTTATTGCAAATATACTCTTTTAATGGCTGATTATAATGCAAATTATCTTGGCCATTAAAGTTTTGATCTTCATTATTAGTTGCATTATTTTGACTGTTTTTATTTTCGTCATTTTTGATGGTGGTATAATTATTTAATTTATTTTCTGCATTGCCTAAATTTAGGCTGTTTGTATTTTCATTAACTTTAGATTGTTTTATAAGTTTAGAATAATCTGCCATTTCTATCTTTAATTTTTCTCCTCTATTAGTATAAGCATCATCTAAACATTTTATATTTTTACATATGTTTCTTATATTTTTTAACCATTTCCTTTGTTCTGCTTTAAAAGCATTTAGTTTTTTCTTATCTTTTTTCATGGAAGATAAATATTCAATATACAACTTACTAATATCACTATCTTTTTCTCTTAGCCCATCATCGGAACATATTGTCTTCTCAACTTGTAATTTAGCACTATCACAACTAAAAGAAGGGGTGTTTTTATATGGATGCTTTATTTCTAGATTTTCATTTTTATTATTCATGGGAATATTGTTATTGATGGAACCGTTCTCATGATTATTATTTCTGTTGCTTATAATTACAATAATAACTGTAATTATAAAAAAAGTTAGCCATGCAAGTGTATTTATATTTTCATTTTTACTAACTTGCAAATTTTTAATAATTTTGTTTGAGTTATTGTTATTTGATACAACATTAGTTTGATTAGGCGATTGATTAGGAGTGGGAGTAGGCACAGATTTTTGTAAAGAGCTAATAGCGGAATGAGACTTTATTACTTCATCCCTAAGTTTATTAATTTGCGGTAATAATGTGTTGCGTCTTTGCAGTATTTGATCACGCGTTTGTGTTAATTCATTAAGGCCACTGACTAAGCTTATTTCTAACTGCTTTTGCGATTTTGCATATTTATTATTTAGAATAGAAATATCTCGTGGATCTATCCCTTTAGATGGATCAAACACAAACTTACTCTCTATGCGATTTCTCCATGATGTCAAAGCTCCAGTCAAGTTTGCGCCAAAACCTTTTATATTCATTATCCTATTTCTATTTATATCAGCCGCTGTTTCAACTCCATATGATGCAAGCGTCGCTTTACGTGTAGCTCCAACTCCAGGAATATTTGCATCATCTATAAAATATCGTTCTAAAAACTTATTAAGCTGATTTTCCTTAATCTTGTTTTGAAGACCCTGTTTTTCGCTACTATAATTTTTAACTAGATTTTGATATTCTTCGCGTATTCTTTGTAATTGATTAAAAATAGATTGAAACTGAGTATCTCCTACTTCTTTCTTCCATTGTAAAATAAGTGCTTCAAGTTGCTCTTCTGCTACTTTAATCTCTCTTTTTACTCGTTGATGTTCTGATGTGAAATTTAAAAAAGATAACATTTTTGACTGAAAAGCAGGTACATCAATTCTTGGCACAGGCCCAGGAGAATTCACTGAAAGAATTTTGTTCCAAATTTGATTGATATCAAATGTATTTAACCTCACCTCTCCAGCAACAAGAGAAATAAAGAAAAATACATTTTTTTGTTCTTGCAAACACCATGGGCAATTGGTCAATCCATTAAAATATTTATGCACAGACAATTGGCCACATGACTTAAGATTCTTTCTTAAATCATCCAGTGCCATAACCCATTCGTTAGCAGTGGGGCGACTATTTTCTTTAGCTCCCTGTTCAGAAAAAGCACGCTCAAATAGCTTAGAGATTGAGTTCGGTAAAATGGACGGTGTTACGCAATTAGGAGGCGGAGCCATTTTTTTATTGGCAGCATTAATGCTGAAAGCATAACAAAAATTTTCAATAGCTTTCTCTAAAGGCATATCTCCTGATCCCGAATAGACACCTGAAAAAGGGTGTCTACCCATCAATAGAATATGAAATATTATAAGTGCCAATCCGAAATTATCATGGTTAATCGTTCTAACAACGTCACGAAATGGTTTATGCGTCTGTAATTCAGAGGGTGTGAAATGAAGAACACCTACTTCACAAAGGTATTTTTTATTATTTGAAATAACCTGAAACGAATCGCAATCTATGAGTTTAACAATACCATTCCGTGCTATAAAAACAAGATTAGGGTTCACATCGCCAATGACATGACCGTGACCATGTATGACTTCAAACGCAGCAGCAACATTTCTGGCGGCGTATACCAGAAAAGCCCAATCTGCTTTAGGAAATTCCTGTTTTCTGTGACTTGGGCTATAGAGATGATGGATAGGTTCACAATTAACAGCTTTTTGCATTAGAAACCCACAAACTGGCCCATTAATAGCGCTATGCAAGGTTTCCAAAGGCCATGCTGCAATTTTTTTTAATGGCTCATCACATAATTGAACCATTTCAAACAGTTTTTCTTGCTTCTCTTGAACTAAAACATCTTTATATATTTTTGCAAGAAAGCCACTTTCTAAATTTGAAACCTCATATACAGCCCCTTCTCCACCTGATCCAATCTTTTGACCAAGAGTTATTCTTTTACCTGTTCTATCAAACAGCTCATTCATTGGGTGCGACGAGTTGCCAATATGAGTGTTTTATCATCATCGGTTCGTTCATTCACTTGGGGGCTTTGCAAAAACCTGGATAATTGATGATCTAACTCTTCACACTCGTCAGGTAAACGTTTTCTAAGTATTTTTAGCATGGGTTCAAAAAACGGTATGTGAGGAGTACGATTCTCAAAAGAAAGGGCTAGACGCTGTAGCCCATCGCTGAAAATAGCTACCTCATCTATTGGAGTAGTTGTCACAGATACATGCAAATGCTCCAAGGCTTCTTTATCAGTTACAAAGTAGGTCATATTGGCATAAGGCCCAGAATCAGGCCAAAACACCACGCCTTGTATACGACCATTCGATACGACGATGGCACCATCACCAATCTGAAAAAAAATCGCATGAGTCAATCCAATCACAGCACCCAACAGGGTACATGCATAGTCCCTGGAATTCAGCGCTTGCGATGAGGCTGTCTGAGAAATAGCCTCTTGGACGTGCCTAATCCACTCTTGAGCCTGCGATTCGTTAAAAGAATTGAGACTAATTTGATTCAGAGCCGCTTCGACACTCTTTGTAATCACCTCACAGGCAAGCTCTGCCCCATACCCTCCCTGACTTGCACTCCCTGCACCATCAGAGACCACGCAAACCAGATAATCTTGAGCATCGTTTCCCTGAAACACACCTGCAAAACAACTGTCCTGACAAGGCTGATTTGACTCAATATGCGAAGTTCCAAGCTCTGAAGATCGAATAACTTTCCACATTTATATTGATGCCCATCCCTTAGGGGATTCAAGAGGAACTTCTGTATTAGGCACAGAATGCGAGACAGATTTCATTGAATTCGACAACCATTGGAATAATTCACGGAATTTAAGCCCTTCCAGCTTAAGAGGTTCACGAACAGATATCTGTCTTAATATTTCCATATTTGCACCTTGCACCCCTACAGCAAAAAATGCAAATGACTTTGAGTTTTCTCCTTCTTTTACTAGAGCAGCAGCAGAATGCCATTCATCCGTAGGGCTACCATCGGTAATTAGAAAAACCCAAGGGCGATAGAAGGATATCCCATTGGCTCTGTATTCCTGTTTACGCTGACGTATAAGCTCAAGCCCTTCCTTAATCGCAGCCCCCATTGGAGTATCACTATTAGCATTTAAAGTAGGAGGATAAAAACTTGCTGCCGTCTGAAAATGATTTTCTACATTTACTGGGCCAAAAGTAACAATAGCAACTTCGACTCTCTTCATGGCAAGAGAATCAGATATAAGCTCTTCTTTAAAAGCATTTAATCCATCATTGAGTTCTTGAGTGGGCCTTCCCGCCATTGAAGCTGAGGTATCGAGTAACAAAAGACAAGGGCATCGGGGTTCTGGATTGTCGGCAAAGCTATCTGTTCCAAAAGCAATTTGTTCAGAAAATTCACTCTCATTCATACACATTTATCCCGTAAAAATTAGTCATTGAAATTAGAGCCGACTCACTCTGAACAAAAAATGCAAGTGTAACTCCAAGGCTTTTTAAAAGCGATATTTCCTTTCATCTTGGCCGCTATTCAGCGTATAAAACTCATGAAACTTAGCTTAGAGTAGAGTTTTGTTAGGTAATTGCGTTTGATGTTTGGCCATTACGACGAGCGATAAAGAACGACTCAAGGAATGGCACGCCTAAAACAGCTTGTCAAACAGTGCAACCTTGAACTGGCGCTTAAGCTCACGCTTGCTCCATTTTTCCTGATGACCATTTTGAGATAAGACTCATGTTCTTCTGGGGGGCTTGGGGCCAGAATGATGAAGCTATGGCTCCAAGGTAATTGTGTCATCAGTGATGACACTTTTTCATCATGTTGATAGGATTTATAAAACTGATGCATACGAAAGGTACATGGGCTCAGATAAAGCGGCCTGTACAATTTGGGGATTGCCCTCATAGGTAATAATTAGGTATTCACGATTCACGATTCACGATTCACGATTCACGATTCACGATTCACGATTCACGATTCACTAAAGCTATAACAGCGACATAAGTTTTGTAACTAATGCGGATCAACAGACGTGAGAGTCCTTCAATTGTTTTTGATGGGGTATAGGATCACGAGTGATGGATTGGGAGGGTGTTTTACACATGTCCTCATGCAGAAAGCGACTAGTAGCTCTGTCCTCTCTTATCTATCATGCGACGTTTTATGAGTATTACCCTAGCAAGAGATTCTATAGGGGGTCTACTCCAAACACATCTAAGAGTAGAGCGTTACGATTATCGAGACTTCAATTGCATCTTGATTTTATTGATATTTTTATAAGTATTTTGAATTTAATGAACAAAAGGCATTCGGGTTTGCCTTTTAAAATCAGGGATTAGTATGAAACTCTCTTTAGTTCTTTTGGTTCTATCAGGTCTTTTATTATCAGGTTGTTGTGGGTGGCGGGGATGGGATCACAGGTATTATGAAGATCATGGGTTTCGCTATCATGATCATTACAGATATCGGTAAAAATGGGTATATACGATGCAATTAAATTATGCGAAAAGACGACCTAGAGGGCTGAATACATTTACTAACGCAGATAAGCCCGCTTGAATGCTTTGAACAACAGACTGTTCTTCTGTATCTAAAGAGGGGTTATAAATAAAGTTTGCTAACATTTGAGCGGTTTGCGAAACCACCGTTGGGCTAACGCTGCTGTAGCCAATATTCAGAAAAAGATTGGTGTAGCGACTTTTACCAATCAGAGGATTATGTGAATGCTCACTATTGAAAGGCTTCAGATGAGCCGGTGACATTACACCGATTGTTTTCAGTAATGCGTTGCCTTTGTTATCGAGGCCCGCTACAAACCGATCCGCCATCAAGGTTTCGGTTTCGTTATTTTCGTTTTTGATCACCACGCCACGAACCCGGTTGCCTTGAGTCATCACACGTTCAGCTTTGCATGCGTAGCGAATGTTGACACCGGACTCACGAACTTTGCTTTCCAGTTCTTGTCTGAACAGTTGAACATCCAGAGTGTTTTTAGATTGAGCAGCATCTATTTTGGTTTGTGCTTCGATGAGGGTCACTTCGTAACCAATTTGTGAGAGATGATAAGCAGTAGAGAGGCTAATGAGTTCTGATCCGATAACGATTGCGCGCATTTGAATTTCTCCGTATCACTGTTTGAAGTACCAATGAACAGATCATACCTAATAAAAAATACGAAATCAAACGAAATTTAAACGAAATGGAAGATAATTATTTAATGTATTGTTTTTATTGATTTTAAAATTCATCATTTCATTTTGTGGGAGCTGGTTCTCGAAATGTGATTTAAAGTACGTTTAGTCTTTTAGGTATGAATACAAGATGATACTCATCCTATACGGCATGCCTGAACTGGAGCGATGTGCATAGGTATGCAGTATGGCTAAGGAGTCACATGGGTAAATCGTATCGTCGGGCAAGCGCGTTTTGAAGAAACGGATTAAATAGGTTGTGTGGTTAAGGTGTAGGCTACTCAGAACTATCCACAATTAATATTTTCTTTTTCTATGCAACAAAAATAAAAAAATGTAATACCTGTATTGAATGGGCTATTTTTTAATGTTATTACTCTGCTATAATCGCGTTCCACGATTATTTTTATCAAGATATCACAAACATGACAACTCAATTAAACCAATTATCCTTCCCTGAATTACAGGAACTTTCTAGCAATATTCAAAAAGAACTCAAGGCCCGCTCAGCGAATATCATTAAAGAGGCGCGTGCTGAATTGCGTGAGTTAGAGCGTAAATATAGCCTGACAGTGGAAGAAATTCTATCAGGCAATAAAACAGCTTCAGAAAAATCTTCTGACGCTAAAAAGACAGTTGCTCCTAAGTACCGTAATCCTGAGAATGCCGAAGAAACATGGACAGGGCGCGGCAAGAAACCAAAATGGGTTGAAGCAGCTTTAGCTCAAGGTCAATCTATTGATGCGTTACTGATTCAAACGGCTTAAATCGTAGAGTTGTATTCAAGATGTGGGCGATACCATTGTGTTATCGCCCATAAAATAATATGGCATCCTAATATAGTATTCATTAAAGCCTATGCTTATTTGTTTGCCTGAGTTTGCCACCCGCCGCCTAAGGCTTTTACCAGATACACCGACATCACCGTTTGCTGACCATACAGTTGAACTGCCTGGCGCTGGTTAGATAACAACTCTTGCTGTGCAGTAATACGCTCAAGATCTGTCGCAATCCCTCCTTCATAGCGCGCATTCACCAGATTAAGTAAATGCTGGGCGCTTTTAATCGCGGCCTCCGTATCATGATGTGCGCGAGCAAGCGTGGATAATCCCGTAATTCCATTCTCAACTTCCTGCATTGCAATCAAAACAGTTTGTTTATACGTGGCTACAGTGGCCTCATAACCTAAACGAGCACTATCCACATTGGCCTGATTTTTTCCCCAATCAAAAATTGTTTGCGTCACAGAGGTGCCTAAAGACCATAAGACACTTGGCGCATCAAATAACGCCGCTAACCGGTTACTATCCCATCCCACCGTAGGCGATAGAAGAATGGTAGGAAAAAATGCCGTCTTGGCTATTCCCACTTGAGCATTTGCTACAGCCACCGCACGTTCTGCACTTGCAATATCAGGCCTGCGTTCAAGCACGTTAGAAGGCACACCAACCGGTATCACGGGAATCAGAGGAAGATGATGCGATAATTCAAGCGTAAAACGAGGTGCAGGTATACCCATTAACGTTGCCAGTGCATGTTCAAACTCATGCCGTTGCTTTCTCAACAATTCCTGCTGGGCCAGATTTTCTTCAAGCTGAGTCTGCTGGCGAGCCACATCCAAACCTGAAGCAGCCCCTGAATCATGACGGGATACCACAAACTTAAGCGCATGCTTTTGCAGTTCAATACCTTGATCAACTACGGATATCTCTGCATCCAGCTCTCGTATCGTAAGGTAATCTGTTGCAAGTTCGGCGGTCATCAAAAGGCGCATATTCTCAAAATCAGCTTTGGCCTGTTCCGCAGAGGCCTGAACGCCTTGTAAAACATCGTGTACGCGGCCAAATACATCCGCCTCATACTGCACGTTAAAATTCAAATTGAAGTCATTTTGAACTGTGGAAACGTTGGGGGTTGAATAATTCGCCAAAGGTCGATTAGCAGAGCTTTTTAATCGACTCGCGCCAGCACCTAATTTAAGAGAAGGAAAAAGACTTGAGGTTGCGATCGTGACCTGAGCGCGCGCCTGCATTAAATGGGCTTCTGCAGCACGTAAAGACAAATTTTGAATGAGGAGTTGCTGTTCTAAGGCATTCAATTTGGGGTCATCAAATATTTCCCACCATTGGCCTTTAATATCGCCATCACGCGGATGACTTTCTGACCAAGATTCTTCAGGTTTCCAGGCAACAGGCATGTCGATCGCAGGTTTCTCGTACTGCGGCCCGGCGGCACAACCAGCGACTCCAAGCATGAATGCCAATAATGCAAAAGACGATAGCTGTAATTTCACGACTTTGCCTTTGCATTGGGTTGCTGGATGACCGTTACCGCATCCCCATTCGCTAATGAATCTGCAGGATTAACGATTAAGCGATCATTTGCAGAAATGCCACTGAGAATTTCCACTGTTTTTCCAAAATCTCGTCCAATCTGGACAGACTGTAATTTCACATGCTCCGTTGAATCAACTACAGCAATACAAGGGCCTTCAGATCTGAACAGCAAGGTATTGATGGGAACAACCAGCGCATGGCTAGGAGGCGTTGGAAAAGTTACCTGAACATAGGCGCCAGGAAGCAGTTTGCCATCGTGATTAGAGAGGCGAACTTCCACCTGTAACGAGCCTGTATTGGCATTAATAGCACCCGCCGTGTGGATAACTGTTCCTGCAAAAGTCTGCCCCGGCAGCTCTGCCTGGGTTACAGAAATTTTTGCTTCCAGCTTAATCTGCTGGGCATAGGCCTGAGGAACATACACATAAATGCGTAAAGAATCGATCTGCGCTAAGGAAAAAAGCGCCTTACCTTCTCCGCCATTTCCTGCATTAATTAAATCGCCTACATCAATATTGCGAGCCGTTACCACTCCTGAAAAAGGAGCCACCACTTGTTTAAATGATTTCAGTTGTTGCAGGCGACGTATATTGGCTTCGGTTGCTTTAAGAGTAGCCTGCGCCTGTACGTAAGCACTTCGCTTTTCATCCAGCTCCTGCTGAGTCACCGCGTCTTTTTTTCTCAATCCCTCCCAGCGCTCAACCGAAAGCTGAGTCAGATTAAGGTTGGATGCCACCTGTCCACGTGTTGCAATGGCTTCAGAAAGCTGCTGATCCACTTCAGGCGTATCAATTTCAGCCAGCACCTGGCCTTTTTCAACACGGCTTCCAATATCATGTGTCCAGCGCAAAACATAACCGTTCGTACGCGCATAAATGGGCGATTCAACAAAACCTTTTAGGGTTCCAGGTAAGACTAAGCGCTCGGAATCCTGCCCTTGCTTTGCCTGAATTGTTGAGACATATTGCTTGGCTTGTTCATTCGTTGTTTCTTCCAACTGGCGATGATGTTCTGTGCGACTAAATACCGTCACTACAACGCCCATTCCCAACAGGGCCAGCATGATTATCCCGATGCGTTTTGAGCGCCGAAGAATTTTTGCCTGGTCAGCAGCACTTACATTAGCACTTACGCCAGGTTGAGACTGCCCATGCTCTGAAGAAGTAGATTTGTACTCTGACATATTAAGAACGTCCTTCTATAGTATCCAAGGAAACGTTTTGTTTTGATAAACGGCGATGCACACCCGCATAAACAATAGGCACAAAAAAGAGCGTTGAAAACGTTGCAAACAACAGCCCTCCGATTACTGCACGACCGAGCGGTGCATTTTGTTCTGCACCTTCGCCAAGACCCAAAGCCATGGGGATCATCCCAATCATCATTGCTAACGCCGTCATTAATACCGGACGAATCCGCGTAGCTCCCGCTTCCTGAGCAGCTTCTATCGGCCCAACGCCTGCTTCCATTCGCTGACGAGCAAAAGAAACCAGCAAAATACTATTAGCCGTGGCCACACCCATGGTCATAATGGCGCCTGTTAACGCAGGCACACTCAGCGTGGTTCGCGTCAGAAAAAGCATCCAGGCAATACCGGCTAAGGCTCCCGGTAACGCAGAAATAATAATGAGCGGATCAATCCAGGACTGGAAATTCACCACAATCAGCAAATACACCAGAACAATCGCCATTAACAAACCCACTCCCAATCCTATAAAGGAGGTTCGCATGGTTTGTACCTGACCACGCACAGTAATTTTTGCACCTCCTGTCAGGCGAGGACGCATCTGTTCAACTAACTCGTTCACTTTAGAGGCCACACTTCCTAAGTCAGTTCCATCCACACTCACATAAAGATCGATAACAGGCGTGATGTCGTAATGAGAAGATACCGCAGGCAGACTACGGGGTTCTACGGTGACCAAATTTCCCAACAGTTGAGGAGAAGCCGCAGCGTTGCCTGAAGCACTTCCTCCTGTACCTGCACTCACCGGAATCTGTAATACATCACCAATCGACTCATTCCGGTACTGCGGTGTTTGAATGGCAACGTTATAAACCACCTCGTTTGTTGGATTTAACCAGAAAGACGGCGATGTTTGTGTGCTGCCTGATAAAGAAATCAGCGCATTCTGAGCCACATTATTGGCATTTAGCCCCAATTGCTGAACATGTGTCCGATCCATTTTTAACGCCAGCGTTGGCCCATCCAGGCGCTGTTGAATATGCACATCGGCAGCGCCAGGAATTTTACGCACCTGTTTCATCAATTCGCTGGCCAAAGCATAGTTTTTAGGAATATTTCGTCCTGCAAACTGAATATCAATCGCTGCGGGTAAACCAAAGTTCAGAATTTGCGTCACGATATCTGCGGGCTGAAAAAAGAACTCTACACCCGGAAATCGTTTAGGAAGCTCCGAGCGTAATTGGTTGATATACCCAGCAGTAGGCCGATGCTCATGTTTCAGTGAGACCAGAATCTCACCATCCAATGTCCCCATCGTGCCTGAATTACTGTATGAAAGATTAATACCGCTGTACGGCACCCCTAGATTATCCAGCACAGTATCCAATTGGTTTGCTGGGATAATTTTATGAATTACCTGCTCAACCTGATCCGCCAGACGTGCTGTTTCCTCAATACGCGTTCCCGTGGGAGCGCGCATATGCAAACGGATTTGCCCTGCATCTACCGTTGGGAAAAAATCATTTCCTAAAAAGAGATACAACGAGCACGACGCTATAAAAAAGCTCAATAGAATGCTGGAAAAAAACAGACGCCGGGAAAGCAGGCGCGTTAGAACAACGCTATAGCCCAATCTAAATTGCTCAAACTTTTGGTCAAAACGCAGGTAAAGACGCTTCATAAGACTAGGGCGAGCATTCGCCTTTTCTTTATGGACATTGCTCATCAACATCATCACCAAGGTGGGTACCAAGGTTCGTGAAAGCACATACGAGGCCAGCATGGCAAATACTACGGCTTCAGCTAAAGGAACAAATAAGTACCGTGCCACGCCGCTCAGAAAAAACATGGGAACGAACACAATACAAATACAGATCGTAGAAACGAAAGCCGGTACAGCAATCTCTCCGGCTCCATCTAGAATCGCCTGATGAAGGTCTGATCCGATTTCATGTAAATGGCGTTCAATGTTTTCAATAGTTACCGTTGCATCGTCCACCAAAATTCCAACCGCCAGGGCCAATCCACCCAACGTCATGATATTGATGGTTTCTCCTAGAGCATGCAGTACTAATAAGGAGGTTAAGATCGAAAGCGGTATGGATATCGCAATAATGCAGGTGCTTCGCCAATTTCCAAGAAACAAGAGAATCATGGCTGCCGTTAAACACGCAGCAATCAGTGCTTCATGAATGACACCTTGTATGGCTGCTTTCACGAATATCGATTGATCAAACAGCGGTGTAATCGTGAGATCCTTCGGCAAGCTCTGCATGGCTGTTGGCAACAGCTTGCGAAGTGTATCGACGATCTCTAGCGTAGACGAAGACACACCATTTTTCAGAACTGAAATAAGCACTCCGCGCCGACCATTCTGGTGAATGATATTGGTTTGCGGCGAATTACCATCACGCACATGAGCGACTTCGCGTAGATAAGTCGTGGCTCCGTTTACTGTGCGAATCGGAATATCATTCAAGCCAGCAATCGAATCGGGTGAACCGTTCATATCAATGTTGTACTCAAACAATCCAATCTTGGCCGTTCCTGAAGGCAGCGTCAGATTTTGACTATTTACTGCATTCACAACATCACTTGGCGAAAGGCCTTTTGCAAACAAGGCTTGCGTATCGAGGTCTATAGAAATTAACCTACTTTTTCCGCCATAGGGAAAAGGTACGGCAGCGCCTGGAATCGTGATTAGTTGCGGTCGCAGGAAGTTCACTGCGGTATCAAACAACTCCTGTTCTGATAAGCTTGGACTTGAAAGCCCTAGCTGGATAACAGGAATGCTTGAAGCTGAATATTTAATAATCAATGGTGGCGTAATACCAGGAGGCAATTGGCGTATTTGTGCCTGCTCAATAGACACAACCTGGGCAATTGCTGTTTGAATGTTAGCGTTTGGCTGAAAGAAAATTTTGATAATGGAAATACCCGCCAGGCTTTGTGATTCGATGTGCTCGATATCATTCACCGTGGTCGTCAAGCTTCGCTCATTCACTGAAGCAATACGCTGGCCCATTTGCTGCGCCGACAAACCGTTATAGCTCCAGATAACGCTGATGACTGGAATATCAATTTCTGGAAAAATGTCGGTAGGCGTCTTCAGTAAAGCCAGCGGCGTTGCCAGAAGAATTAGAAGCGCCATCACTATAAAGGTATAGGGACGACGAAGGGCAATTTCAACAATCCACATGAAACATGACTTTCAGATGAGGAATCTCAGTTGCAGGAAAACGACAGATCGACTACTTCAATTTTTGATAATTCCATAGTTAATCATGTGTCTGCTAACATAATAGCCTGCTATCGCCAATCTGTCCTCCATTTGCTATAAATTTAACTTTCTTTTACTCCAAACTAAGTTGTTTTTGGGATTGGGATGGACGTTAATAGATTAGCCTCTTATATTACGGTTTTGCCAGCATACATATCGTTACTTTTGAGTCCGATACTAGGTCACACACAACCGAATGTTGTAAATGAGTCGGATGCAAGTACGGCGCTGAGGATGAAATTTGAGTGCGGGCTGTGAAAGATGGAGTGGAACGGGCACAATGGCTGATGACCTTAGTGTATAGATGAGGGCACGTACTAGCGACGGCGTTGTGCGCGAGTGCAAGAGTTTGCAGAAGCAATAGAGTTGTTGCAGATAGCAACGATTCCTAAGATTTTGGCTAAGCAGGATAATGTCGATAAACAGCAGTAATCATAGGTGACTATGCATGAAAAAAGGCTATTTAGTTAGCTGTATCTTATTGATGTTTAATAATGTGATTTGGGCTGCAAACCGGCCGTCTTTGGAGATGGCGAGTACAGTAAAAGCAGCAGTTCCAGTGCAACCCGCTGCAACAGTAGCGGCCCCAGACCCAGTAGTACGGGCCTTATTGGTTCCAGATCGTGAAACGATTCTAGGGGCTAGTATGAGCGGGCGTCTGATTGATCTTTCGCCGCGCCCAGGCGAACACGTTAGTAAAGGCCAGGTGGTTGCGCAGTTCGATTGTACAGAACCACGCGCTCGGCGTGATATGGCTAAAGCAGAACTGGAATCTGCGCGTTTAACCCATGAAGGTAAAATTCGTTTGCAAGGGCTACAGTCCGCTGCCGAGCTGGAGGTTGAATTAGCCGCTGCTGCTGTAACAAAAGCGCAAGCACAGTTAGGTGTGGCTAAAGCACAGCTAAGCCAATGCAGCCTTGCAGCACCTTTTGCGGGTAGAGTGGTGAAGTGGCATGCCAAAGCATTTCAGGGCGTGAATGCTGGAGCGCCTTTAATAGAAATTGTCAGCGACGCCTCGCCACGTGTGAAGGTGAATGTGCCATCACGCTGGTTAGTCTGGCTGAAGCCAGGCGCACGCTTTGAAATTGATATTGAAGAAACAGCCAAGCGCTATAAAGCGCGAGTTCAGCAACTCAATGGCCGAATCGATCCCGTTAGCCAAACGATAGAAATAGAAGCTTCGCTAATAGGAAATGCATCTGATTTGTTGCCCGGAATGAGTGGCACCGCACTTTTTGATCATGCGCCATGAGTGTAAATTCGACTCCAACCACTCCCACACCTCTGCAAATTTATTTTAGTCTTGTAGCTAGTGCCCGTAAGGCGGCTACTCAAAATGAATTGCAGTTTTTAATCTGTAATGACAGTCGAGGATTAGTCCCGTTTCGTCAGGCGATGCTTTTTTTGCCTGATTTGCGAGGGCGATGGCAATTAGCCACGCATTCTGGATTAAGTCAGTTGGGTGATGCTTCACCTTATCAGATCTGGCTGGAGGCGCTGATTGAGTGGCAATATGCCAGGGTAGAGCCAAACCCTATCATCCAATTAACAGATGTACCCAAAGACTTACAGGCCGGATGGGAAGAATGGCTACCCGCAGGAGTGGTGGCATTACCTTTATCGGGGCCTGATGGTGTGGTTCGAGCGTGGTGGTTATTAGCGCGTGACGAGCCGTGGCAATGGCCTGCTGTTCCGCCTGATCCTGCCATGTGGTTGCCTGAGTTGCAGGCAGCGTATGGTCACGCCTTATGGGCATGGTTGCGTCCACAACGTCGATGGATAGCGTCTGCACTTCCTAAACGAGTGTTATGGCTTGGGTTGGCTGGTGTGGCTATTCTGAGTTTCTTGCCTGTTCGGCTTTCTGTTTTGGCTCCAGCAGAAATTACTCCACTTAATCCACATATTGTATCGGCACCTATGGAAGGTGTAGTCAAACGTATTCCTGTAATACCGGGAGCGAGTGTTAAAAAAGGCGACGTAGTTGTAGAGCTGGACGACACCCTGTTGGTTAACCGAAAGCAAGTGCTTGAAGAAGCCTCTCGAACCAGCAGCGCCGATCTATTACAAGCCGAACAGCAAGCCTTTGATGACCAAAATAATAGCCGTGCATCATTAAGCGTGTTGCGCGGAAAAGTAAGCGAAAAGAAAGCAGAGTTAGAAAGCATTGATCGGCAAGCCGAGCGCTTGCAGATTCGTGCGCCTGCCGATGGTGTGTTTATTTATAGTGATCAGCTCGATTGGGCCGGTAAACCGCTTCAAACAGGTGAGCGTATTGGCTTATTGGCAGATCCGGCACAAATGAATGTCACCATTTGGGTACCGGCTTCCGATGCTATTAACCTGGAAGAGGGCGCAGAAGCAAAGCTGTACTTACATATTTCTCCTCTAAAATCTTTAGCCGCTACACTTACGGAGACGAGTTTTTCAGCCCAAACAGGTCCCGATGGCGTAGCCAGTTACCGTATTAAAGCGCGCTTGGATGATACGGAGCAGGCGCGTATTGGCTTAAAAGGCACTGCAAAAATATATGGTTCGCGAGTACCGTTGGCCTATTTATTATTGCGTCGTCCTTTAGCGACTGTACGGGCTTGGAGCGGATGGTAGACATCGTTGGGGCTGTTGTTGCCCCTACGTTTGTACAGCCTATACGTGAGGAAATTCGAGTATTGGCAGCTACCCCTCAGGAAGATGGTTCTCCCGCATGGCAGCTTTTAGACCCTGTGCGAAATCGGTTTTTCCGGATCGGCTGGTTAGAGTTCGAATTGTTGCTGCGTTGGAATCAAGCCGAAGCGAGTGCCATTGCCACATCTGTAACAGAAGAAACCACGCTTCACGCAACCTCGGATGATGTAGAAGCACTGAATCGTTTTCTCCAGCATCATGAACTTGTGCAATTACCAGGAGGGCGAGCAGCGCCCTATTTAGCGAAACGTGCTGAGGGACAACGTGGAACGTGGCTTAAACAACTACTGCATCATTATTTATTTATTCGCATACCGCTAATTCATCCTGAAAAAACCTTAAATCGTATTGAGCGACGTACCCGATGGATCTATGGCCGAGCATTTTGGATCAGCACGGCGCTTGCGCTAGTGATTGGCGGTATATTAGCGGCCCGCCAGTTAGATACCGTGTTGGTACAGCTTAGCGATTCCATGAATTTCCATGGTGTTATAGGCTATACCGTGGCATTGATGTTTGCTAAATCACTGCACGAATTAGGGCATGCCATTACAGCTACCCGCTATGGTGTACGCGTGGCGCATATGGGCGTAGCCTTGGTGGTGATGGCTCCCATGCTATATACCGATACAGGCGAAAGTTGGAAACTAACGAATCATCGGGATCGCTTAAAGATTGCAGTGGCAGGGGTGGCGGCGGAATTGGTTTTAGCCGTGTGGGCAACACTGGCATGGGGGTTGTTGCCGGATGGCCCCGTACGTTCAGCCATGTTTTTTCTGGCAACCACCAGTTGGGTATTGTCGGTACTCGTGAATGCTAGTCCGTTTATGCGATTTGATGGTTACTTTATTGTGGCCGATGCTCTTAATTTGCCAAATTTACATGAACGGAGTGCAGCCCTGGCTCAACGCAGGATGCATGCTTTTTTGTTTGGCGTTTCAGAACCCGATCGAGAGTATTTCCCCCCGAAGAAAGCGCGTTTATTAGCCCTGTTTTCAGCCGTAACATGGGTTTATCGCATGGTCGTATTTTTTGGTATTGCGCTTGCGGTATATCACTACTTTTTTAAATTGCTGGGTATTTTTCTGTTTGCGGTTGAATTGGGCTGGTTCATTATTTTGCCCATTTGGCGTGAATTACGGGAATGGCCAGCGCTGACCCAGCAGGTAAGCACTGTGCGCAAAACACTCTATGGATTAATGGCATTGGCTCTACTAGGGCTGATTTTCTTACCCTGGAGCAGTTCAGTTTATGCTCCAGGTTGGGTATTTCCTGCAAATCAGCGCGTCATCTACAGCCCTCAAGCAGCACGTGTGGTGGCGATGCCGTTTAAAGAAAACCAGAATGTACAAGCAGGCCAAGTGGTGTTTGAGTTAGAAGCACCTGAATTAAAAGATAGCGCACAACAAGCCACAATTCTGGCAGAAGCCTATTCACGCCAAGCCGCCAACCTACCTGTGATTAGTGAACGCGGCGAAGCACTTTCAGCCAAAGCCATGCAGCAATCGCGTGAAATGATGCAGCAAGCTCATGCGCAGTCAGAAGCCTCAGCACGTTTAAAACTTGTAGCACCCTTTAGCGGTACCTTTCAAGATGCTACTGAAGGTGTTGAAGTAGGCACTTGGGTGAATTCGCAGCTTCCTCTGGGGCGACTTGTAGATGCGCATCTCTGGCGTGCAGAGCTTTTGGTGCCCGAACAAGCCTTGGATCGAGTGGCCTTGGGGCAAACGGTAAAGTTATATCAGCACCATCACGCCGTAGCACCTGTGATAGGGCAGGTGACATCTATTGATGCGGTGCGTGTAACGGTGTTGCCGCACGCTATGCTGGATGTGCATAGCGGTGGGTCGATTGTGACGCATCATGAGCATAATCGTGATGTGGCTACGGAGGCGCTTTATCGTGTAGGGATTACGCTTCCAGCTAATGTGAGTTTGACGAATGAAGCCTTGTGTGAGGGGCGTATTGAGGCTAAGCCGCAGAGTTTGTGGCAGCGGTGGTTGCCGCCGTTGTTGGCGGTGTTGGTGCGGGAGAGTGGGTTTTAGAGCTAGGGTGACTAGAGAGGCGATATTCTTTAGAATATTTGGACGAATGTGCCGACGATGGCAGATAGAATTATAGGTCAGAAAACTATGCTTACTGCTTTCACATTGGCTAATTTTAAGAGTTATCGTGAAGAGACTCGCTTACCTCTTGCGCCACTTACTGTACTGATTGGTGCAAATGCTTCTGGTAAAAGCAATCTTGTTGAGGGATTACGCTTACTTTCATGGCTGGCTAAAGGCCAAAGACTATCCAGCATTCAACATACTATTAATAGTGCCGAGCAGATTATACGTGGAAGGGTGGCTGATCTTTTTTATTCGGAGCAGAATTCTTTTAGCCTTGGTTGCCAAATAGGTCAAGATAGCTGGGAAACATTGAAAATAGAAATTGGTTTACACGATGATAGGCTACAGATTATCCATGAATATTACAGTGATCTTGAAACCAGGAAAATAGTTCCGCTTAAGGCTAAATCACCCGTTTTTAATGATCTTTCTTTTTTTGCAGCGGCAGCCATCGTTGGAAAAGGAGAGTGGCCATTTCCTGAATATGAAAATACACGTCAATTATTTGAGGATTACCAGTCAAAGCTGAGTAATATCCTGTTTCTCGATCCTATTCCTGCACGCATGCGCACATATAGTTTTCCATCAGATGACATGGTTGAAGATGGCACAAATCTTTCGAGTGCTTTATACACTCTTTGTGCAAGCGATGCGAGTAAAGGGTTTAAAAACCAAGAAAAAAATCGTCGATTTATCCTTGATGTTATTCAGAGTCTGCCAGAGCAAGTCATTGACGATATAAACTTTCTCCATGGGCCACGTGGCGAAGTAATGCTTCAATTGGTGGAAACCTTTGGCGGTATACGTAGGAATTACGATGCTTCGCTGCTATCTGATGGTACGCTTCGTGTGTTAGCAATAGCAGCCGCAATGCTTTCTGCACCAAGCGGAGGCCTTGTGGTGATTGAAGAAATCGATAATGGCGTACATCCTAGCCGGGCACATCACCTTCTCAAAAAAATTCGTGCAGTAGCTGAAGAACGTGGTCTGCGAGTATTGCTATCCACACATAATCCAGCAATGCTTGATGCATTACCTGATTCTGCGGTGCCTGATGTCGTATTTTGCTATCGAGATCCAGCTTCGGGTTCTAGTCAGCTCATTCGTATGCAAGATATTCCTGATGTACCAGAGCTGTTAGCTCAAGGCACACTTGGACACCTGATGACAAATGGCATGTTGGATCGATTTGTCAAAAATCATCCAGGCCCAGAGGAGCGTAAGCAGCAGGCGCGTGCATGGCTTAATACTCTGAAAACTTCTGATGCTGAGGAAACTCCACAGTGACTGCCATTGTGCTCATAGACACTTCGGTACTTGTTGAAGTGCTGAATGTGCCAGGACGCAATGCTCACCGAGAAGCCGTTCTTGAGCAACTAAGCAAACATATTGAAGACGGTGATTATTTGTTTTTGCCAATGGCGGTGATTGTTGAAGCAGGTAATCACATTGCGCATCTGTCTGATGGCAGATTACGGCGGCAAACAGCTCTGCGTTTTGTGGCCGAGATGCAAAAGGCCATATCGGGTGAGTCACCTTGGCATCCAATGCGTTTTCCTGATACTCAGCACGTTTTGGAATGGCTGGCTGATTTTCCAGAAAAAGCGATGCAGAGCATTGGTTTTGGCGATCTTTCTATTATTAAAGAATGGGAAATGATGTGCAGAATTCATCCAATGACTCGTGTGTTAATTTGGTCGTTGGATGATCACTTAAGGGGATATGATCGTAGTATTTAGAGGTTTTTTGATGCTAGTCACCAAGAGCTTTCTAGTATTTATGATTCACGTAGTAATGCTGGATGTGCGTAGGGGGGCGATTAGTGCATTATGAGCATAATCGTGATGTGGCTATGGAGGCGTAGGGATTACTCTGCCAGCTAATGTGAGTTTGACGAATGAGGCTTTGTGTGAGGGACGTATTGAGGCTAAGCCGCAGAGTTTGTGAGAGAGGTTGTTGTTGGCGGTGTTAGTGCGGGAGAGTGAGTTTTAGGGTATTTTAGATTTACAATTGCATGATATTTTTTGACTTAAATTATTAAGTGAATGTCATTGATATCAAGTCCTGATTGCTGTATTGAAATCTATTATAATCGGCAACACTTTCACTCCAAATTGGACTATTTAAACTCATTGGCGTTTGAGGCTAAGAATGCGGCGTGACCCTGTGCCTGAAAATCGAAGTAAGCTCACAAATGAGTGTAGTGGGCTTTATCAATCGGGTTTGCAATGCTCATACAAAATACCAACCATTAAAAAGTAATTACTATGAATAATTTACGGGAAATTAGCTCACTAATTGCGAAATACTTTGGCTCAAATGCAAATTTTTACGTCAAACAAATTCATGATGGAAGTTATAGGAAAACACCTGGAGTTGTAAATTCTGCGTTAATCGAGTCCATTATTAAAAACAAACAGTCTATTGCTTGCTATCAACGCAATGTTGATCATACACTTAATTGGATTTGTTTCGATTTTGATATATTAAAGGCAAATATTGGAACAACAAAACAGAAGGATTGTGAAAGTTATTTACTAGAGACAGTAAAGCAATTTTCTGCATATTTAGTAGCAAAACAAATTTCACATCTCATTGAATTTTCTGGAAATAGAGGTATCCATATATGGATTAATTTTGAGAAGCCTATATTTCCTTATACTGCTTTCGAGGTCGTTAAATACTTACTTGATCAATCGGAAGTTTCTATTGATCGCACAATGATTGGATTAGATCTTTTTCCCTCGTCTGCTGCACACAAATCATCATATGGAAAAGCTGTTAAGTGTCCTCTTTCTTTACATGCAAAATCAGGCTATTATTCGGTTTTACTCTCAAACCTTCCAAGTAGTTTTAAAGCGGTTAGTAGAGAAAACATTGATCATGCTTTTATTATTGAACAGCTAAATATACTAAAGAAATATACGCAAGAATCGATCCAATCACTAGAACAAAAACTGGATTTTAAGTTTGAGTTTGGCGAAGCGATAGAGTCGAAATTTGATCGAGTTCGCGCCATTATATTGTCGTCAGAATATTTACCTGTTGCAGATCTCCTTGCTCATTGGAAAGCTACGCCGCTCATTGCATCTCTTGCGGAGGATATTTTTAATGGCGAATTGAGTCATGCTCGAAGGAAATTGCTAGTAGGTTTGTTAAATCATATTCAAAATATTAAAGGCGAAAAAATTGGGGCAATGATTTTATCTGAAATATTTTCAAAAATGAAAAACTATGACGCTGAAAAAACTGTAACTGCGTTGGAAAAATTAAGATTTTTACCCTTTCCTTCACAAGAAACAATAGAGGGATTATGCAATTACAAACATAGTTTACGTTTAGATATTTCTGAGCTTATAGCGTTAGTTATTCCAAACTGCCTAAAGGTTGACGATGGGTTGTTTCAGATAGGGGAAAGTGATCTCAAAGTAGTCCGTATAGCCGAATCCAATTATCTCTACCAAAATGATGAGGTTCGTTGTGTAAAGATTATTGAGGAATTGGCAACAATCGATAATGAAATACTGATTAGGCAATTTGAAAAATTTATAATGGACTCAGGACCAATTGAATTTTATCGGCATAAACGAAAAGAAAAAGGCAAAGAGCACCATCGCGAGTTAATTAGTCTTTCCGTATCATCGCGTCTTTTCTCGACATGGGCTATTAAACATCTCAACTATGTATATGACTATGAGTCTAGTCCAAACTCTTTTGGTTACAAAATGAATCGAAATTTTGCTGGTGGCCATATTTTTAAGCCATGGTTATACCAGTGGGTAGAGTTTCTTTCAGATATTTCAGATATTCTGAATAATAAGCTGAATTCCGAGCACTTTATTGTGAAAGCGGACATAAAGAGCT
>Ga0207122_1028_pt1 | contig 22902 bp, 15 predicted proteins | sample Alteio_BWMinHeat_38_FD_153504 | JGI IMG/M metagenome (GOLD analysis project Ga0207122, IMG submission 153504) | Enriched cells from forest soil in Barre Woods Harvard Forest LTER site, Petersham, Massachusetts, United States -... | ecosystem: Environmental > Terrestrial > Soil > Temperate forest >... | reverse complement strand
CAAGATCGCGGGAAAGAGGGCTCTAATCTGATCTTTCCAAACGACTTCGACAAGGTTATGGACTAATCCAAAAGCCAACACGATGACTGCGATACAAATCAAATATTGCGATTTCCACACATAGGCAATGCTTTCGGATAGAGACAACTTGGGTTTCTTGTTGGTGTCATCCTTGCGTTGTGACTCCTGAGGTTGTTTGACAACATGTTGCATCCAACGGAATGTCCCCATCAAAGCTAAGCCGCATCCCATAATCACAAAGATGGATAACATCATGACATGTTCCCATTCGCTATATTGATACGTCAGGAAAGCTGAAAAAGCTCCAGCTCCGAAGACAGCGATGTTATAGGCGATGCTCAATACGCTGTAGAAACGCCTAGCCTCAGAAACTTGCGTGATTTCATTTGCGAATCTCCAAAAAAGCAACGAAACAACGACGGTATTCCACAGTTCACAAATGGTATAAAAGCCCGTCAAACTCCAATGACGATAAATCGAGATCAACCCTCTCAATCCTGCTGGTAATACCTGATCCAGATAGGCAGCCGATTCGACGAAATTCAATACATGTCGATAAGGATAAATCACAAAAGCAAAGAGTCCATAGAACAACAAAAAACCGCCAGTTAACAGATAAAAAATGATCTCTTGAGTATATCGATTAGATAATTTAGTGAATATAAACGTGATCAATAGCGCAGCAGGCAAAATGGCCCACATCTTGATGAAAGGGATAGCTTCCGCGCCTGAGGTCGTGACGACGATCGAGTCTTTCAATCCAATCAAGATGGTTTGGATGAAGCTGATCAAAAACAGCATGATTAACAACGGCACGAACATTTTTTTTTCATTTCGGTGGATCGGCCATAGAGCAGAGCGCAGCCATCCAAAAGATTGTTCTTGTGACATTGTGTTTCCAAATAAAATCATTCTCGTTCATTATATATAATTAACAAATAAAACTAAATAATATTTGTTAATTTAATAAATTAAGTTAATTAGTATAATTTTTATAAAAACGATTATTAAAGATTTGTTGATTACTATATCAGATGTTGAATGGGGTTCGGGTTCTTTCTGCAACACAATTCTTAACTGCCTTTTTATAAAACCCTCTTCCCTGCTTACCAAAGAAAGGCTGACTATCGCATACTTCACGGCTGGTTTATTTGGAGCCCTTGTAAAAGAGGTTAACTAATGGAGCGAGAAAGCCTATCTTCTCCGTACCCTGACCGCGACCCTTTTTAGTTTCTTGTGGCGCGAAAGCTTCGTTATCTGTATTAAACTTAACTAGATCAGTAGATTGTATGAGATTTATTACGAAAGCATTAACCCTGTTGTAAAAATCCTTGTCTGTTAGGGATATCTCTAGGCTCATACTTTCACTCTTTGAGCCCCTCATCGAATGAATGACAACCGGATAGGCAGGTTTTAATTGTATAACTAAAAACAAATGTTAGATCATATCGTATCATATGTCTATTTCTTCCTTGACTATGGAGAAAGTTTATGATACATTATGCTTTTTATTACCATCATATCAAGGTATAATATGAATCCAATTATTAGGGAAGTTGATACACCGAGAAGTGCGACATATGAACAGCTACTGTCTGAATGCAAGACTAATGGAGATAAAGTTCTATCGGAAGTCGATGAAAAAATTTCTTCGGCTGCCACGATAGCATTTTTTAATGACCTAAAGTCCAAAATTCACTCGTTTTACAATAACATTATAAAGCAAAATACTATCATTACGATCACAGATAAATCGAAATCGTTGATAGAGTGCCTAAACTTCTTCAAATTTACTGGTACTGCAAATCTAAGCAGGTCTCGAGATGACATTGTCCAATGGATCCAATCATTTGAATTTATTCAGCACTCCCAAATGCATGGAAATGAATATGTAAAAATATTGGTTGAAATACTCTCTCGGGGAAATGCCCTCAATTTGGACATTTCAAAACGTGCACCAGATGAAGAAATAGGCAAGTTCGTTTCAGACGTTGACTCGCGTTTGTCCAAATTTTATGAAGAAGTCGATATAAATAATTTCGTAGTTATGATAATCGTCGATTCAGAGCCAATAAAAATGATGCTTAATTATATAGCAAAGACGTCATCAAAATATAAAACCCAATGTCAAAAGTGTGTATCCGATATTCAATTATTTGAGTCTTGTCAAAACAAGTTAACGTCAAATAAGTATCCGCCAAACGAAAAGACTTATGATGAGCTAGGAATTGAGCTTTTTAATCTTCAACAGTTTTCCATGGCGATACAATACTTCACTAAATCTATAAAACTTAATAACTGTAATCCTAAAACGTTGTACCTTCTAGGTTTATGCCATTATCAGTTAGGAGATTACCTAACAGCAACTACTCTTGTTAATCGAGCAACCGAACTTGATTTGAACAAAGAGGTTGATAAACAGAAAAGTGCTGAATATGGAAAACAACTGTCTGATTTCAAGGCTAAGGGGGATCTAGTACAATTTCAAAAGGATAAACAAACATCGTCGAGTACCACAAAAGATACAACATTTGATAAAACATTTTTTAATGAACTTACAAACACAATTAAATCTATTCACAGTGACATTTATGATAACAGAACAATGTTTGATATCATACCCGCATTAGAATCGTTGATAACATGCTTAGAGCTTATCAAAACTACTATTTTCAATCTACCTAAAAATCAACAAGTTGAAGGTCTAGTGTGGATTCCTGGGGAGCTTATCAATGAGATCAAAGAAATTATATCCCGTTTGCAAGTGATTCAGAAAGGCCGCTTGCACGGAAAAGAGTATATGACAATATTAGATCGGCTAATCACTCGTGGAACAGCTCTCAAATTGGATGATCTAGAACTCTTAATTGATGAAGAAGAGATAGCTTCTATCATTAGAATAGTGGACCTCGAATTGAACACATTTTATGATAAAGTCAATAAAAATCAATCACCTGTGAAGATAGTCTATGGCAATAAATTACTGTGCAAGATTATGGATAAATCGGAATTATTAAAAAAATGTCTTGAACTGATAGCAAACAGGTTCAAAATATACGATATACAATGTAAAGATCTGCAGTACAAGATTGAATTGTTTAAGTTTTATCAAATCAGGTTTGAGTCGAAAAAGCGCCCGCCAGACGATAGAGATTATAATGAAGAAGGAATTAACTATTTGAATGATAAAAACATTCCCATGGCGTTACTATATTTCAATAATGCTCTAAAACTGAATCGCTATAACAACCCTACTACTCATTTCAATCTAGGGTTAGCCTATTTCGCATCAGGATCGTATCTCAAAGCAAGGGATTGTTTTGATAAGACAACCCAAATCGACATGAACAATGCCAAAGCCTATAGGAAGCGTGGAGAATCACACATAAAACTGGCTGAAGAAAAGGAGAAAGAGGCACAGGATCTTTTGGTTGAGTCCATGAAAGTCGTAGAAGCTGGACAAAAGAAGTCTCTATTGGAAGACTGCGAAAAACTTATGAAAAAGGCAAAAGATCTAAAAAATGCAGGGATATTCGATTTCAATAAAGCTGAGGAACTTCGCTAAAAATAGTGAATAAAAAGGACCATTGGTTAATGGAAACGCATGTTGCACTTCTAAAATAAACAAATAACAAAAAAGTAAAAATTTATGACTATTAATCTTGATGACATAAAAAATAATAAATGTACGTTATCGTGTGAATCAATCGAGGCGCTGGTCAACAACCAAAAAAGTGGTTGTCCCTATGTTTTGGCTGTTATTGAATCGAATGGATCAAAGAGCTATTACGATGCCCTCCGCTTAAACAGCTTTCTCAAATCAAAAAACATTCTTGTACATCCTAATGATGAAAGTCTCAAGGTTACTTCAGTCACATATATTTGGAATAGACATGCACAATCAACTTTTACTGAAATTGGAACCCTATCCGCAGGCCTGAACCCTTTACTTGATAATCAATTACTTTCAACCTATACAGATACTGCAACTGTATGCCAAGAGCAGAACATCGCCCTTCGATTAGATAATCTAATTACGATTGCAACAACAGAGCTGAAAAAAGACAAAAATCAAAATGAGATTACTTTTTTGACAAAACTGATCGATGATGAAATTGAATACTATCTCAGTGCTCACAAGGACGGTATTAAAATCCTTAAACTGATTGCAGAATACTTTCAGACCGGCACTTCAAAGCTAGACAAACCAGTGATCTATAACAAGTTGGCATTGGCGTATCAAAATGATAAGAGTTCTGGATTGGGAAATAGCTTCCGTCAATCTGGAAACCAAGGTGCTTTGAACATGCATCGTCGTGCTTTCTATGCCCTAAATCCAAAGGTTGAATCCAAGGAGTACTTCCTAATTGCGGCTCAAGCTATTAATTATGATGTCTCTTTAATAAAAGATTTTCTATGGAAAAAGAATCGCGATGCCATGTTGGAAGTTGTCAAAAACTTCAACTACTTGGCAAATTGGGTCGTTCCGATAGACCCTACTCATATTGGTAAAGATGAATTCCATTTTTCAACAGATTTGGGCTTCATGAAAGAATGTTGTCAGCACGCAAATGGAGAGAGCTATTTGCCCTTCTTTCAACTGGATAAAATGAAGTCTGACAAAGAGTACTCTGCTACCGTTCTCGATATCCTCAAGAAGAATGGGCGATGTATCTCCGCGTTTCAGGACCAAGAAGAAGCAGTTGGAAAAGCTTTATCAGAGTTTCCTGAAGCATTCATGTTTATGGCACCCAATCTCAGGAACGATATATCAACATTAACGAAAATGATAACTAAAACGAAACAGAAAAATATGTTCAATTACGCGGATGCAACAACTAGGATATTAGATGACAATGTAGTGCAAATCAAATCTCACACGAAGGACTACCCTTTCGTTATCACGAAGGCACACAAACATCAAATCATTGTCTGTTCTCCGTATGGTGATGACAAATTGCTTACTTGTTCATTTGACAAAACAGTACGCCTTTGGAACACCAAGACCTGGGAAAGTCAAGAAATTTGCAGCCATCCCGAACATGAAATTCGTGATGTTCAGGTGGTCGGTCCTGGAATTATTGCAACAGCCTCATGGGACGAGACTGTAAAGGTCGTCAACGTCGACAAAGGATCAGTTCTGCATGAACTGAAGCATAAATCAAAAATCAACTGTGTTGCTGGCCGACTGAATGAAAATGGCAACATCATTATTCGTTCAGGATGTCGAAATGGTACTTTTTATACTTTCGAATTACCAAAAGATGGTGGACAACCAACCTCTGTTATTACGACCGCGAATGAAAATTTCAAGAATGGAACCGTATTCAGTATTTGTAATTTGACTAGCTTCAAGGGAGACTACTTTGTAACAGGATGTGGTGATGGCACGGTTACGATTTGGAATGGAAATGGCAAACAGCCGACGAAGGTGATGCAATGGAAGGCACATGACGATGCTATTCGTTGCATAATTGAGTGTCCTCATGGAATTGCAACGTGTTCTAAGGACAAGAAGATTAAGATTTGGAAATTGCATGATCCTATGACAATTGAATCTGGCCAATCCTTATATGACTTAGATGATACTCTTGATGGACATGCTGAAGAAGTCCTTTATCTCTTCCTCATGCAAGACAAATCATTACTATCTTCTTCAAAGGATTCGACTGTGAAATTGTGGAGATACAAGGATGGAAAATGGAGATTGAATATGAATTTTGGTGGGCACGTAGATTGGGCTCGCTGTGCTTCCCAATTGCCGGATGGAAAAATTGTCACGGTAGGCGCCGACACGACCATGAGAGTTTATGATCTTTCGCAGATCCAAGAGAGCGATTATATCGAGCTTTCTCTCGATAAAGTTGCATTAGATCTTGATCGGTGAGTTGGATAGGTTCTTAGGCTTTTTTTGGTGTTATTAATATTGTTGTTTTTTTTCTATTTAGGAGTAAATCGTGTTTGGGAAAATGAGTTTGTAAACTACTCCAGATACTTGAGATATTAATATCGGTTGGAATATCAACTTGCATTTTACTTTCTTTTATTGTTTTATTAATAATAGCTTTTATTCTTTCAATATTGTTTGGAACTTCTTTACTAGCGTCAAGATCTTTAGAATCTTTGGCCTTCCATTTCAATCGAGTTTTTTCTACAGTAAAGGAAAGTTTTGGGAAATCTTTTTTTAAGTTCCCTTTTTTTAATATTTTATCTAAATCTATATAATCATTTTTTATATCAAATGAGGTCATGTTATTCTCTAGACACGTTACTATGAAATTTTTTATTTTTGTATAGTCGGCATTTTCTCTTTCTTCAAGCTCAGAGCTTTTTCTCTTGATGCCTCTTCTCTCCGTAATCAACTTTTCAGGTGGGTCACTATCTCTATCTCCAAAACCAGATATGTTAGACATATATTCTCCTCATTTTAATATGAACTTTCGTTAGAATAGAGTTTATTTAATTTGTTGTCAAATTATAATCCAAAAAATTATTCGCTTTCCCACTTTTGGGATCTTGGCAAGGACTGTTTCATCGATATCCAAACTCTAGCTCAGCAAGCATTAGGGAGCAATTACCGCTAAAAATTCCGCCACTCCTCCAATCTCAGGCTAAATATGTAGCTCAGGCTTTAGCCTGAGGTTTTTTAGCGGGAATTACTGCCAATTTCACAAATTTCTTGACAACAACAATTTTCTTATTGATAGTGAACGTCAATCGCGGAGGAATCAGATATGAAAATCAAATGTATTACCCTTGCTTTAGTAACAGCTACAGTCAACCTTTTTGGCGGTCACTCTTCTCCTTATCGATGCGAAATGTCGGGAAACGAACTAGAGGCAGATATCATCGTAGTGGGTGGTGGAGCGGCAGGTTGCATAGTGATGAACCAGCTCTCAGAGAAAGGTCAATTTTCTGTAATAGGAATAGAGGCGGGGCCAAATTTAACAAATGATCCTGCCATACAGGCAGTGGGTCTCCCAGCATTCCTATTGGCTGGGACAGGAAAAGCTAAGTATTTCTGGCCAGGATGGAATCAAACACTCCCAATGCCAGGGCTCAATGGACGAACAAGTGATTGGACAACAGGAATGTTGTTAGGTGGCGGCTCATCAATTAACGGATTATACTATGGTCGCGGCTCGAACGCCATGTACTCGCTATGGGAATCAATTTCTGGCAGCAGCAATTGGAGTCTGGCCAATATTCTGGCAACCTTCAATGCTCTTGAGCACTACCAAGGATTGACAATCACACCAGGGGCGCGAGGAAATAAAGGTTCTCTCAGTGTACTACAGACACCCACGATCTCGCAGGTAACAACGCAGGTATTATTGCCCGCGTCACAAGCAGCATTTCCTGGAATTCCAACTGTATTGGACTATAATGATCCGAGTGTGCAGAATTGCATAGACCCTCGTGCTCAGTGGTTTATTGACCCTACAGGCACCCAACGAGCGAGTAGCGCGACAGCCTATTTAAATAGCACTGTTATGACGCCGGAAGGTCAAGGAGTTAATGGACACAAACTGTTTATGCTCTTCAATTCGGTAGCTGTGAAAATCATATTTGACAAACATGGGCGTGCCAAAAAAGTACAATATATAAAGGACGGTAAGCTCTTCGAAGCACGCGCTAAGAAAGCCGTTGTTTTGGCAAGCGGCATCAACAGTAGCAAGTTGCTACAGCTTTCGGGCATAGGTCCGTCACAAGCGCTAAAGAATGCTGGGATCAAGCCCGTTTTCATCAATGAGAACGTGGGAAAACATCTCCAAAACCATCCGCTCATCTTCATTACGTTGGTAGCAAATCCAGCAGAAAATGGTATACCTCCTGGAGCGCCGTATGCATTTACTATCAATAGTGTCTACTTGCCAGTTGTGGGCGGTAGTTCCAGCGACCCACGAATGCTACAGATTTTGTTCGAATACATACCTGCTAACGCATTGGTACCCACTCCACTAGTAGCCGTTGGATTTGATCTTTTGAACCCAAAGAGTGAGGGTAGTGTCACAATTCAAAGTGACAACCCATTTCAGATAGCCGCAGCGGACGACGGCTTTTACCAAAATCCTGTAGACCTGGAGAATATGAAGAATGCCGTCAAGGTCTATATTCGCGATCTGCTAACGCAACTAGCCATCATTGAACCGCCTTTCTATCTACCCGTACCAGGAGACCCGATCTACGGAGTCATCTTTGACGGTTTTAGCGACAAATCGGTTGAGGCGTACGTGAAAAATAACAGCAATCTTTCACTGGATGTACACCACTTTACATCGCACTGTAAAATGGCTCCTCTGAACGCCGGAGGTGTGGTAGACGGCGACACACGTGTTTATGGCACAGAGAACGTTTTTGTAGCGGACGACTCCATCTGTCCGGTGATTCCCGATATCAATACGGCAGCACCAGCTATGATGATCGGATTACGGAGCAGCCAAATTCTTAAACGAGTCTTGCACAAATGAAAAATCACAATGAGATCATCAATATGAAAAAAAATATTCTTCTGTGTCTCGGTATAATGTCTCTCTTCTTTTTCATGGCTGCTGAGGCACAAGCTGAAGAATGGTGTGATGAAGACAGCTGCTGTGTTGATGAGACGACTTTCTATGCTAAGATTTTGAGCGGTGCTAATTTCTTGCAAAACACTGCAATCGAAAGAAACAAATCCACATATCAGACAGGGTATATGATTGCCGGTTCATTGGGTTATTGTTGGCGTTATGGCTTGTGTTTGGAAGCTGAATATGCTTTCAGAAGAAATAATATAAGAAAAATCCATTTCTTTGGACAAGGTTTTTCCAATCATGGGCATTTCCAAACTTCCTCGTATATGGCCAACCTATTATGGGATTTGCCTTTATCTTCCTGGGGGTGTGCATTTTGGAATATCCAACCTTTTATTGGAGCTGGCATAGGCTATGATTTGCAACACATGCATTCCTCAAATTCTCGCATTGTTTTTAACCAAAAGTGGAACCATTTTTCTTGGCAGCTGATGGCTGGGTTAGCTTATCCGATCTTCTGCAATACAGAGATTACTTTGGAATACAAATTCCATCAGGGAGGCTGTCATTTCTTTAACCACTCCGTCGGTGTTGGGCTCGTATATAAATTTGGCTTTGACTTCTTAAGGTAGTGTTGGGGTCAAGCCTGGGCTGTCAAGTTTGTTAGGTTTTTGGCCATAAGACATCAATATTTTTGATTCCACTTCTCTTCCTAATAAAGCAAAGAGCCTCAGTCTCGTAGTATTCAAAAGCAATTTCACGCAAAGCCGCAAAGGAGCAAGCGCAAAGCCCGCAAAGAAAGATTTTTGTCCAAGCTTTTCACTTTTGTTAGGCCGGTCTGAATCAATCGCCAGTATCGCTATTCCTCAAACTCGCTCATGGCGATTCATTCATACCGACCCAACAAAAGTGAAAAATGACAAACACTTTACAGCATTGCTTCGCAAATCAGTTTTGCGAAGCAATGCTGTAAAGTGTTTGTCATTTTTCTCCTTTGGCGGCGTTGGATTAATCAATCGCCATAAGCGCGATTGTGGTATAGCAAAACTGGCGATTGATTAATCCAACGTCGCCAAAGGAGAAAAGCTTGGACAAAAATCTTTCTTTGCGGGCTTTGCGCTTGCTCCTTTGCGGCTTTGCGTGAAATTGCTTTTGAATGCTGCGCGATTGAGGCTCTTTGCTTTTTTTAGAAGAGAAGTGAAATCAGAATTTATTAGTAGTCAATGGACAAACTTGACAGCCCAGGTCAAGCCCGTTCCAAGGCTTGAATTTCCTACACTTAAGGTTAATAGAACGACCAGCCGAAGTTGAAGTTAAGGGCGTAATCAACTTTTATTTGATCACCGAATAGATTCTGAGTGATGGGAAAGCTGACTCCAAACTGGATTAACACTTCTTTTGATGAAACCCAAAGTGAAGGAGTGGCATAAAGGACATTTCCGCCAGAGTTAGGATCGATAATCCCGTGAATCCTATTTTTTTTGTTGTATTGCCCATCAATTTCTATCATCCATGCATAGATCCATCCTTTTGGACTGGGAATATTTCTCCCTAATCCAAATTGATAAAGAAACTGATCTCCGAATTTTGTCCCGTGGTCAGAGGCTGTTAACACAGCTCCTTGTGCAGTAAAGAGAAACCAATCAACCAGGGTATGATAATAGGTGCCTCCTAAAAAGAGGCTTGGCGAGCCAAAACCTGTCGGTGGATTTTTTTTGCTTGAACCCGTTGGAAAAGTGATATTCGCCACGATGGTAGCTTGATCGACATAGGTGGATGTTGATTTATTGTAGAAAGCATATTCCAATTGTAAAAAAAAGTCCTCGAAGCCAGAGGATTTGTGACCAGCATTTTCCATTAAAGGAGTGAATGGAAAGTTAAAAAAAATGGACCAATCATCTGTGATCCCAAATAAAACACTTGGAATAAGATCTATGATGATTTTATCTTTCCCAATAAATTCATCAGCAAAGAAGAACAATTGAATTTCTCCTTTATCGATGATATTTCCTCCAAAACCAACAAGGGCGGCGGGTTGTTGAGACATTGGCAAGGCAAAATTGCCGATTTTAGGAGGTTCTTCTTTTTTTTTACTCTCGTTCGAGTCTATCTCTCCACACAAATGGGACAAAGTCAAACAAACACAGAGAACCACAAACTGTAAAAAACCTGGACCGGTAGCCATGCAACATCCTATTATTGGTAAAAAAAACCTCATAACAATGTGCCTTGAAGAACAAACATGGCAATAGTAAAATAGATCACAATCCCCGTGACATCGACCAGGGTAGCGACAAGCGGTGTAGAGGATACTGCAGGGTCGAATCCGCATCTCTTCAGCACTAGAGGAAGCATCGCCCCCATGAGAGATCCCCACATGACAACGCCTATCAAAGATAAAAAGATCGTCACGGCTACCAATAGCCAGTGCGGTCCATAGATGTTTGAGACTGCGCTCCACAGCGATACCCGAAAGAACCCGATAGTTCCTAATGCCAACCCAAGCAATATTCCGGAGAATATCTCCCGATGCATGATCCTCCACCAGTCCCTCAAGGTGATTTCTCCAAGCGCCAACGCACGGATGATCAAGGTCGATGCCTGGGAACCCGAGTTGCCTCCGCTAGATATAATCAGCGGTAAAAAAAGAGCCAACACCACAGCCTTGGAGATCTCACCCTCAAAAAATCCCATCGCGGAGGCTGTGAACATCTCACCCAAGAATAACAAGATCAGCCAGCCGATTCTTTTGCGGATCAAGGTGAAAAAGGGGACATCCATATACGGTTCTTTGAAGGCAGCCATACCCCCAACCTTTTGCATGTCTTCGGTATCTTCTTCAACTGCGACATTCATGATATCATCAACAGTGACAATGCCCAATAAGACCCCTTTTGAATCGATGACGGGCAAGGCTACTCGGCCATATTTCCTGAAAGCTTTGACAGCTTTTTCCCTGTCATCTTCAACTCTGAGCGCCACAAAATGATGATCGGCCAAGTTCTCCACTTTAGCGCTCAAAGGAGCAAACAAAAACTGCCGGATTCTGAAGTCATCAACGAGGACACCGTGGTCATCCACAGCATAAATCATGTTGACTGTTTCGCTCTCGCGCCCATACTCCCGGATATAATCCAGGACCTGCTGAACAGTCCAATTCAACTTGATGGCGATGTAGTCCGGCGTCATCAAACGGCCGATGCTATCTTCAGGATAGCCTAGCAGCTTGATGGAGATGGCGCGTTCTTCGGGAGAGAGATATTTAAGCAGTTGGTTGACAGTATCGTTCGGAAGATCTTCTAAGAGTGCTGTTCGGTCGTCCGGAGCCGCATTGTTGAGTAGATTGGCGATGCGGTCTAGAGGCATCGAACGGAGGATTTCCATCTGAATTTTAAAAGGGAGATAGGCGAATACAGGGATGGCAGCTTCTTGGGAGAGAGCATTGAAGATTAGAAGCTGTTCTTCTTCGGATTTGACTGCGATGAGATCTGCAAGATCAACCGGAGAACCCGTGGAAAAAGCATTACCGATGCTTTGCAGTGTCATGGCTATACATCCTCTCTTTCTACACAAATAGCCTCATCAGCGCATAATCCACAAGCAATTTCATGCTAGAATTCCATCAATTCCTCCGATCTCAGGCTTTAGCCCAACTATAGTTTATAGGTTTCTCCTATCGGATTTGAGACGGGCGAAGCGGGGGTTTAAGGGGGCTTGCCCCCTTTTTCGGAGTGCGGTACGGCCCCTACGCGCTTGAGGTTTTGCGCGACTGCCGTACCGCTTTTTTATGCGACCTCACATGTTCGATGACCTAATTGTGCATCCTCAACGATACTTTCAGGTGCAGAGGATAAAAATCTAGTCATCAAAGTTGCTTGGTTGCATAGAAAAGCGGTACGGGAGTCGCACAAATCCTCAGTCGCGGGTGGCCAGTACGCGCACTCCAAAAAAGGGGGCAAGCCCCCTTAAACCCTTGCTTCGCCCAACTCAAACCTACTAAGAGAAACCTATAAACTATAGAGGCTTTAGCCTGAGATTTCTTGCGGGAACGATTAACCTTAAGGAGAAAAAAGGATACTATCTATCCAGAATACCTTCACGACATCTTCTTTTTCAAATGCTGACTAAGGGCTTTGACATAGGCATTTAGATTGGTTGGCTGAGGTTGCAAGGTATCGCAGGCATGTATAGCAGCTTGAACTTGCTTTTGATCTTTAGAACTATACCCGTTCAAAACAACATCGACTCCGACATATCTGGCGGCCAGGATATGCAGAGCTCCGACAGCGATTGTATCATTTTTGAAAACCCCACAGCCGAAGGGACCTGATTCGATGACGATGTTCTGGTTGCCGGCATTATTTTTAGCAAGAGCAAAGCCTGCTATGAGAGTGTTTAAAACGTCTTTTAATGTCGTCTCATCGGTTTCTATTCCCTGAGTTGTTTCATGTCTTAAATCAGGCGCAGCAATGGCTAGGACATCGACTTTTGGTGGATTGTCTACTGTGGTGAGTATATCTGTCATCTCTTTTACTTTCGAGAATTTTTTATGTCCATAATAAACTCCCTTAAACTCTTGAACATAGCTCAAATCTTTTATTAAAACGGGATTTGGATTGCCTTGCCCTACTTTGTCGGAATTAGATCTTGTCTCGGTTGACAGTTGGTTTTTGAAGAGCTTGTGAATATACCTTGCTAATGCCGGTATCTTCATGCATAAATATTCCTCTTGGGCCAAACCCAGCGGTTTATTATATCCGCCCCCTATGTTTCGATTCGCAAAATCCACGATGATGTGATGCTTGCCAGAGTTTTTTATTTTGGCAATATTAAAGAAAGATTTATTATATGCTTCCCTGTGTGTTTGGTTGGTGAAGTTATTGTTAAAGTAATTTAATTGGTTAATATCGAATTGGCTTAGATCTGATTGATTCAGTCTGCATTCATTGGGTTGCGTAGTATCGTTGATTTTCTTCAGTTGATCAAATCCATTTTGATATATTTTTCTCTTTAAATTCTTGGCATTGTTATAAGCTTTTTCAGCTACCTTACCCTTAAAGCGTTCGTTTTGGTATCTATTTCCAGTTAATGAATTCAACAGATCCTGCTCTTCCTGAGTATACGGTGTGAAATCTGTTGACTGAGTGGTCGTCGTTGTTGTCTTCTGTAGGTTAGAAGTGGTACTTATTGGCTGCTGCTGTTGTTGCTGTAAAGTCTGAGAAGTCGTTGGAGGTTTTGGAGGGAGGCGATTTTTGAGGATGCCGCGAAGCTTTTGATGGGCTCCTGTTTCTTTAATTTCAACAGGAGTTTGGCTTGCGGTATGTTTAACAACTGTTTTATTCTTTTGCGAAAGGATGCAATACTTACTGAGGTCGCCGTCATTAATATATTTGGGTGCTAAGGAAGCGATGTATAGAGCTATCTGCTTCATGTGAGTTTCATCGTAGCTTAACGGTGTATTTTGTTTTCCTTGAGTGATTACAACGTGATAATAGGCGATCTCTCCGTCTTTTTCCACTTTAAGCCGACCATCATTAAGAGCTTCAATTTTTAAAGGTGTTTTAGGAGTCAATTGAATTTCAATAGGTTCCATATACACTCCAATAGTATGTTAATAATTCTATTTATATTATAAAATATTATCAAATATAAATATATAATTGTGAATTAAATTCAAACCATAAGGAACGTTTTTCCGTACATGTTTACCTTCGATATCGCCCCAATATTCGCGTTGTAAAGAACATATGATGGCTTTCCAGCCACCAAATTTCTAATTTAATATTAAAATCAATTAAATATTTAATTTATTTATAATAATTCATTTTTATTTTATTTAACTACTAATTGTTGTAATATATGTCTAAAAAATAAAAGGAATTGTTATGATTGGAAATACTTCTCTAAGCGAGCCTACGACACCAACTAAAATTAAGGATGAACCTCAATGCCCACAAACTCCCAGAAAAGGAAAAAGAAAGCTGGAAGATTATGGTGCAACGGATGAAAGGATTGATGTATTATGCGAAAAAATCCTTAATGAATTTAAAACAGTTTCTTACTCAATTTTCAATAGTTCTCTAAAAACTTGCATACTGGATGGAAAAATCCCTAGATTTATACAGGAATTGAGCAGGGAATCCTCCGACAACTTTCAGAAGCTTTTAGCTGATCAAATTTGTAAAAAATTTCAAGAGGCTTATCTTCAGCATCTTGAAAAAGAAAAATGTGGGTTAATGAAAACCCTTCCTCCCGACATCAGGGATAAAATCGACTCGGACAATGATATCAACACGGCTATCTTAATACAAACTCTCTACTTTAAAAATTCTTGTCAGACTCACTCAGTTGTACATCTGCATTTATCGGAAAGAGATGAGATCATTCTACGAAGCAATGATTTGGAAGATCTACAGAAGTACCGAATAAAATCTCAAGCGATCAATAAAAATATCCCTCTTCAAGAGGATAAGTCTAAAGAAATTGAACAAACAATACAAAAAATTCGAAATCTCACAATTACTATAAAGAAGCATAGTAATCCAGAAAGTGCTCGAGAATTTACGATCTCTGTTTTTTGTTCACTAGACAAAGAGAATTCAACTTATTTCAATACTGTCCGTTTCGAAAATAATGCAATAGGAAGTAATTGGAAAAAATTTATCACATGGCTTGAAAACCCATCGAAACGCAAACACACAGTCACTATTCTTAATTTCGATGATGTGAACTAATCTGGGCTAAGGAACCTTTTACAGTGGCTTCTGAGCTAGAACGACACGGCGCTCGACAGCAACTTTGATGATGCCTTTCACTTATGACTCGAGACGAACGAGCATGACATCTTGGGTTCGATTGTCTGGAAAATAGACTCTAGCAGGCGCTTCGGACTCGGTCAGATTATAAATCCCAGTTTCCATGGTAGGTGCATTTTCACGACCCACAATTGTCCAAGCGGCTCTTTGGGTGCTTTTATCCACAACTCCTGCAATCTCATAAGTTTGATTCGTTGTGGTATTATAGAGCACACCAGAAATCGTCCCGTCTTTTTTAATCGCCAACTGCAGATATTGGTTTGGAGTCGCCGTAGTCCCTCCCTCTTTGGTTACACCAAACACTCCAAGGGACATCCAGTCATCACCCGTTGTAGCTGCTGGCATCGACACACTAGGTTGTGTTTGAACAGCATAAGTCTGAGGAGCTGGATATGTTGTTTGGGGGGCTGTCGTTTGGGTGGATGGCTCGTAAAGACTACTCGAGCTGCCATCCCAATATTCATCATATCCGGAATAATCATAATAATAAGGAGAGCTATTCCATCCCAACCAGCCTGCCATCCCAGCCGCTGTGGCCCATTTCCATCCATTGTAGCCTGGCCGGAAGTAGTCAGGCCGAATATTGTGACTATCCCAAAAACTACCTTTAAACGCATCCCGAATACCCGGTCTGTCACTTTGGACATTCTGTCGAACCTGATTACCTATATCATTCCTGCGGCTTTGAACATTTCTCGCAGCAGAAGACTGCGAAAAGCGGGATCCCTGTCCCAATCCTTGATTCCCGGCTGGTAGATTTGTAGGACGTGTGGGATGATTGTTTAAGAACTGTTGAACATTACTCTTTGTCGGATTCCGCGCGGCGCCTCTTTGCGGCGTTGTAGCTCTTGATGGTAGATTGGAGGGTCTCTGCTGAGGACGATTAGCTGCTGGACTATTGGCTGGGCGTGCCTGAGACCGGCTCATGGAAGGACTTCTGTTCATGCTTCTTCCAGCACTTGGGCGGCCTCCACCGCCTCTGCCTCCTCCACGGCTTCCGTCACCGCCTCTTCCTCCTCCCCTGGCATCGACATCTGGAGCTACAAGAAAAGTCACGGTTAAAATGAGGCACAAAATAGAAAAAAATGACTTGATCATAACGTCCTTACTTTTTCTTTCGTTCGACAACGATGGGTCCAATATTAGGTAGCAGGTCGCCATCTACCTCGCGACCTGTCGACTCCCATTTGTAACTATTTTGATCGATAGGAGTATAAATATTGATCGAGGAAGTGCGGCGGCCATCGGCCAACGTTTGGCTCATTTCTACAAACCAACTATCCCCTTTTTTCTGCCATGTTCCTTTGCCAAAGCCTCCGTCAGAGTCAAATATCCAGGAACGGATCTGTTTCTTAATGGGATCCCACCCAATCACCTGACGCCCTTCGAGATCAAATTGCCCTTCTACAGTTACGGAGAAGTGTTGAGTGAGGAAGTTTTTATACTTATCCCAATCAAAACGGGACTCAAAGGTGGAATCCTCGTCCTTGTCGACCCATTCCCCTACAAGCCATTCAAGCTGTTTGAGATGTTCATATTGGTCGGGATGGTCTTGAAAATTGACTTCTCGCACCTGCATCAGCAACCAATTTCCCTGTTGCTTTTCATAAAAGGCTTGGTAAGCGGTTTTAGAGATCACCTCATCGCCTTGATTGACAATCGCAATTCCCTGTTCTACAGCTTGATTGCTTTTGGGGAATTGGATGGAATTGATTTGAATGTTTAATTTTCGTTGATCGCCTTCTTTAAATGCGTCCGCATATTCTTTTTCGATGGCATCTTTTCCTACGAGGGTTTCACCAGATTCCGGTTCGGTATATTGAGCTTTATCGGACCATAAAGCGGACAATGCTTTCACATCTTTTCGATTAAAAGCATCTTCAAACGACTTTGCCTTCTGGCGAATTTCCTTCTCCTCATTACTGTCATTCTTTTCACAAGCTGAACATATCAAAAGAAGAAGGACTAACACACGAAATAATTGACTACGTACCATAGTAGACCTTTGAGTTGCTTAGGCTTAATATTATATATATTTTTTTAATGTTAAAAATGTCAAGGCGAATTTCTTCTTCCCATTTTTATAGTTACATTTTTAATTTAAAAATATTATTGTCGATGACATCTGAACAGCTGGATGATAAGCCTTGCCATGATGAAATATCTGCTTATAATAAACCTGTTTGCACTCTATGCTACAGCCTATGGGGCGCTTGCTGGAGGGCGTCCCAATGCGTTTTCAGAGGGGCAAAATGCCTTTGCTGGTGTTGTCAACCCTGCAAATGCTGTGTGGCTAGCAGACCGTTTTGATCTCGGAGCTTTTTGGGTTTATCAAAAATCAAGCCTTACTAACCATGATAACAATCCCATGTTTCCTCCAGGCAAAATAGATCTTACATATAGGTCTAGGAACTTATTTACTGTAGATGCGGCTATGCATAAACAAGTTAAGTTGAAGATTTGCTCAAGGGCATTTGACAGTTCTTTTAGTCTGGCAGCCTACACACTGCCGTCTTATGTAAAATTGCGTACGAAACAAACGATCCCCATTACCGGAACTACGCCCCTCCGTATTCTCTATAGGACCGATGTAATTTCTGGGGTTTTTTCACTCAAACTCAATTCTTTTCATTCTATCGGGTTATCATTGGACTATTTTTATTTTTCGCACCGCAGAGACGGTTATCAAAATTCTGATAATCCTCTGAGATCGGTCTCACCCGGACATGTGACAAACAACGGGACAGATCATTCAAATGGAATCGGATTCAGTGTTGGTTGGAGATGGAAAATCACGGAAAACTTAAATTTTGGAGCAGCTTGGGCAAAAAAAAGCTATTGCGGGCAATATCGAAAATATCGAGGATTTGAACCCTATCATGCAAAAAATTATGCTCCACAAACTGTTGGAGCCGGGTTCAGCTATCGATTTACCTCAAGGCTCTCGGGGCGCTTGGAAATGCTTTGGACGAATCTAGGAAACCTGCCCTATGCAAATAACAACGTTCTGCCTGATGGGAGCCTCAATTTACATAAACGAGGGTCAAAAAAATCGCCTGGGCCAGGTCTGAACGATGCTACATACATTAGTGTAGGGATCGGCTATAAATTAAATTCGATGCTTTCTGTTGGTGCGGGTTTCTCACACCAAATCAAAGTACCTCGAAAAAGTTCCAATATCTTATCTCATATCTATATGATACAAACAATCTACGACATTCTTTCCCTCGGTGCCGATTTCGATTATCAGAAGCATCACCTGTTTCTGGGCATATCCTATGGCTTTAGAAATAAGGTCTCGGGATTTATGCCCAAAGAAGCAGGCGGAGGAAGATTTACAGGTGAGAAGCAAAATGCATCTCTTTCAATTTCATGGGGGTATTTGTACTAAAATATGAACAACATACATGACACGAAAGAACCGCCGGATTTTTCCCTCTTACTTGGAGGGCCGCTGTTCCAACTTCTGCTACGTTTGAGGCTTACCACCCCAACTCTCGACCTCCTAAGAAAAAGGATTGTCTTCATCACTCTGTTCGCCTGGTTGCCGCTCCTAATTCTCTCAATTGTCGATGGCAAAGCTTGGGGAGGTGTCGGGGAGCCGTTTTTGATTGATATGGAAGTACAGACTCGGATCCTGGCGGCACTGCCGCTGCTCATCGCCGCAGAGCTTTTAGTACACAAGCGTCTGCGCCTGATTGTAGGGCAGTTCATCGATCGGGAAATTATCACCGAAAAAGGGCTCCCGAAATTCAGGGAATTGATAGCATCAGCAATGAAACTGCGGAACTCGGTGACCTTTGAACTGATTCTGCTCATCTTGGTCTTCGTTGGAGGGCATTACTTTTGGAACATAGTAAGCGTTATGGAAAAAGTTGCTTCCGAAGCCGGGTCCTGGTATGCCTCTACTGACAGCACTGGCACACACCTCTCCCTGGCGGGCTACTGGTACTTTTTCGTCAGTAGGCCCTTGTTTCAATTTATCCTTTGCCGCTGGTATTTCAGGATATTCATCTGGGCCCGTTTCCTATGGCAGAGTTCACGACTTGAACTTAAGCTTATCCCGACACACCCCGACTATGCCGGGGGACTTGGGTTTCTTGCCTTGAGCAGTGCTGCGTTTATTCCACTGATTATGGCTCATGGAGTGCTGCTAGCTGGACTGATAGCTAACTCGATCTTTTTTGCAGGGGCGAAACTTACCGATTTCATAATCCTAACCCTCGGTGTTGTGTTATTTGTCCAGTTGATAGTGCTGGGACCGCTGTTTGTTTTTTCACCCTCCCTGATGCGCGCCAAAAGAACAGGTCTGCGTGACTACGGCGTACTTGCCAGCAGATATGTCGGTGAATTCGACCTCAAATGGGTGCGCGGGGGAGTTACAGGTGATGAACGGCTCATTGGCAGCAGCGACATCCAGTCGCTCGCCGACATTGCGAACAGTTTCCAGGTTGTTCGCGGCATCCAACCGTTCCCTTTCAGCAAAGATACGGTCATTCAACTCTTCGTTTTTACTCTGATACCAGTCTTGCCGCTATTGTTGACCATGATCCCGCTGGAAGAGCTGATCAAGAAATTCTTTGAGGCTATTTTTTGATATTCGCAAAAGGACGCATATACTGGCAGCGTCGAATCTTGAAGCTAAGATTTCGGATACAAAATCACCCGAAAGATATAGGGCGAGGCAGCCGAATCAGAGGCGACGTTCGTATTGTTCAAGGTACTCTGGATTCCACCTACGATATAGCCTAAAAGGATAGGAGATTTCCCGAGTTTTTCCAATCGAAACACTTCATTCGTATACATCGGCAATTCTTTAATAGGAAAGAAACGAGCTCCTGCGCCGAATAAAAGAGGATTTCCTGGATTAGAACTCGTCGATAGGATAACAGGATATTGATTCGCCATGAGAAATTGTTGAAAATTTCCATCCTCATCAATTTTGATCGTGGTCACTTGATTGATAAAAGGCAGCTCTGAATCGGTTACAAACACATTATTTTGAAAATACCCAAAGCTGATGCCTCCCAATGCAAGGATATACATGTCATTGGTTTTTTGAGAAAACAGTCCTATTGTCGGACAAAAGTAATTATTCATCCCTTGTTTAAAAGTTTTCGGATTGGACGGATCGGCCATGCTCGTCGTGCCAGTTGAGCTGATCAGCACAGGGACCGTCCACGCACCGGTAGTGAGTGTAAAAACGCCGGACAAGGCGACGAGAGCCTGCTGATAGGAATTTCTCTTTTTTTGGATGATCGGCACTACATTTAAATCCCTGCGACGGTAGTTAGGATTAGGATTTTCCATGTTTTGAGGTTGAATGTAGAGATCTTTGCCATTGTCAATGATCTGGAAAGTGCGCACCTGCTGGGTATAATTGCCGTTAGAGGAATCCGTATAGAATCCTGCAAAGTTCTGTCCAAAGACGAGCAGCGTAGGGAGGTGTGGGTTGATTTGCGTCATGAAACCCCCTGTCACCTGCAACAGAGGGTGGAAAATCTGACGGATGTGCTGAGCAGCCGTTTCATTCGAGCTTGGGTGAGTGACCCAATGGATCAACCCAGGAATATCGATGGCGGTTAAGCAGGGTTTTGTGCTGAACTGCCCTGAAGCGGTATCGACACCATATCCTCCCGTGATGTACATGGTGTTGCTGCTTTTATTCGTGTAGGATTGCGGACTCGTAACAGACAGCAGGTCGATTTGAGCTTGTGAAAGCCCCGATGACGGATCGTACAATGACTTTGTGTAAACGACTCCTTCATGGAAGTCCACGACAAACACAGTGGTATTTTGCTTACGCGGAGGAAAATTATTATTATTGTTATCGAATGTATGCATCCCATTCGTTCGGCCTCCTAGCAGAAGGGCTTTTCCTTTGTAGGTGCCAAAAGAATAGGAATGGAGTCCGGCCGGCAATGAAAAATTAGCCTGTTCAATGGAAATAGTGAATGGCAATGTCGTAGGAGGGAGGATGGGGGTAATATCAGGAGTTTGGTTATCGCAAAAAATGTCCGAACCGCTCAAAAAAAATAAGGCTGCCAATAGGACTGAGTGACTTTTGAATGCCATTATACTACTCCTTTAAATAACTTCTGCGGGCATGATAAAATCGGCGATGAAGACCTGTGAGGTGTTATCCGGTCCTCGTTTGGATGTCCACAAGATCTGTTTCCCATCCAGACTGAAGGAAGGAAGCCCATCGAATGTGGGATTATAGGTCAGCCGGTATTGGACGTTTGTTTCGATATTGAGCAAATATAGTTCATATTGGCGATGCCCATGCAATGAGGTGGTGAACGCGATGACCTTGCCATTTGGGTGCCAGAAGGGCGCCCAGTTCACAGCGTCGTTGGTGGTCAGCTGCCTCTCGTTGGATCCATCACTATCGATCATGTAGATTTGCAGATAATTGGGTCGATCCCGATCGGCTCTGAATACTATGTGGTTGCCATCGGGTGAAAAAAAGGGCCCTCCATTATAGCAATGATCCGTATGCGTGATTTGACGGACATCTGATCCGTCTGCATTCATCGTATAAATATTCATGCTGCCATCTTCATTACTGGCATAGACGATTTTAGAGCTGTCGGGGGAATAAGCGCATTCAGCATGATACGCAGGTCCTTTTGTCAGAGGAGTCAGATCGCTGCCATCCAAATTGGCCTCATAAATATTCATATAAGGGGTTAAATCCCACTTATAGTTTTGATCTTTGACCTGTTTGTTATCTTGAGGGGGGATCAAGGACTCATGGCTTGAAGCAAAGATAATGCGCTGGCCATCGGGTCTGAAATAGGCGCAGGTGCACGCCCCTTTCCCTGTGCTAAGCATGAAAGGAATCCCTTCTAACAAATCGAGTTTGAAAATTTGATAATATTCCCGCCCTGTCGGTACGGCTTGAAAGGCAATCGTTTTGCCATCCGGAGAAAAATACGCCTCTCCCGCCTTCTCAAAACCCATTGAAGGAAAAGTAATCTGCCTGATATTCTGTAAGCATTTTCCTTCCAGCTCTTGATTAGAAACCTCAACAGCCTGACAGGAAAGCATCATGCCAAAACAAATAAGAGAAAAAAATCCTAAGAATCTAGTATGAAAATCGACGTTCACATGACCTGATCCAAATTGGGATTTAAAGCAAAAACGCCCAAGTTTTTATCAGTCATCCAATCGTAAACCAAGCCAAAGTTGATACCTGAACAATCGGGTGTGATTCTAAAGATCCCCACAGTTAGGAAGGTTTGCTGTTGGACTTCATTTCGATGTTTGATTGTTGATACTCTTCCAGACCAGTCATAAACACCATAACTTCCGCCCAGCTGTGTTCCAAAGCCTTGATCAGAAAGGTAGGGAAGAGGTGTAGCTAAATTCAGGCTGAAATAAGCTCCAGTATGTCCATTCCAGCTTCCGTCGGGTAATCCATAAAAATGATCATAGGCGATTGTTGCCTCACCCGATAGTGGAAAAGGGATCCAGTCACATTCTTCAGCACAAACTCCTGTCACGACGAAATGGAAGGCAAAACATGAAATTAGTGCTTGTAGATAATA
>Ga0207122_1027_pt1 | contig 23120 bp, 19 predicted proteins | sample Alteio_BWMinHeat_38_FD_153504 | JGI IMG/M metagenome (GOLD analysis project Ga0207122, IMG submission 153504) | Enriched cells from forest soil in Barre Woods Harvard Forest LTER site, Petersham, Massachusetts, United States -... | ecosystem: Environmental > Terrestrial > Soil > Temperate forest >... | reverse complement strand
AAATTACGCATGTTATTCTCAGCGTTGCTGAGATGTTGTGTAATCCGAAATAAAGCTGTTTGCACAATTTCACGTGTTGCCGAATTGCTGTTTAAAACTTGCCATTTTTCCTCTGAAGTTTCTTTGAGAAGTCCTAGCAAAAGGTTTATCGTCGATTTACCTAGGATGGCATGCTGAGGATATTCCAGAATGTGAGTCTCATCGGAACATTTTTCCAAAAAACGGTTAAACAGTTTTGATTTGGAAATATCACTTTTGTCTTTAAAGTAAAGTACGTTCTCTCCTCGAACTGAATAATCCACAAGTTGGATATATTCCCCTGTGTGCCTCTCGATAGAGGATATTAACTCCTTTAAATTCATGAAATTGAAAATTTTCTCTCTCGCACTGACTCCTCCAATGCGTATCCCTGTACGGTTGATAAAATCCAGCATGAGCCCGCCAAGTTCGTTATCTTTAACGATTACTAAGGTCTCGCTAAAGCTAGAATCTTTAGCGGTTAGACCTAATAAAGAAGTCTCCATGGGACATTCAAAGAACTTTTCCTGATTCAAAACGGGAATATTGGCTAAGATCCCCACACCTTGATTTTTTATCTCAACTCTTGCGATTGTCAGGATATTCGATCTGATAAAAACTTTTAACTTTTCTTCCTCTATGCAAAGTTTGGGTTTCGATTTCTTTAATAATTCAACAGAGCTATCGATAGCCTGATTCAGTTTAATCGCACATTTTTCCAGTGTTGAGTCGAACTCTTGATTTTTTTCTTTATCCCCTTCAGTCCACATTTTGGAGCTTAATTCTTGCGACAGATCGATCAGGATCGGGCGTTCCAGAACATGCGCAAACCCTTGTTCAATATTCTTGGCATGGTCAAAATGTTTGACTATTGCTTGTTCAAAAGAAACGGCACAGGCATCATGATCCTGGACAACAGAAAAAGAGATCGGAAAAAGGTCCTCAATGTTTACTGTATCCAACAGAGTCGGTTGGTATAAAAGAGGTGGAGCTAACCGATTTTTTAATCTTAAAAAGATTTCCCTTTCAAAGGGTGTTATGCTTTCTCTATGATAAGTCATAAGTATAGGCAGAAGACCTAACGAAAACATCTCTTCTAATTGTTCCCCTTTTTCACTCCCTAATCCAATATCTCTAATGTTGATAGAAGCCGCTTTTGACAGATAATTGACCGCTAGAAAACTAAGTTGCTTTTTAATATGAGGATCTGTCGTTTTGTTGTAGATGTTCATTAAAAGGCCGAGGTTGAGATTCCATTCAAATCTGGATTTTTTAATTTTATCCCCGCCGACTTCCCCTTTCAATAAACCTGTTGGATCGATTCTTTGGTGTTTAGGCAGTACAAGTTTGAGATATTCCGAGTAATCGATCTTATCAGCCAAACCTTTCACGACTTCTTTGCAATCTTTCAAGATTTTTAATTGATTCTCTGAGATTTCCCCTCCTCGATCTTGGGATTCTAATTCGTGTATTTTATTTTCTAGTTGCATCGTGATTTCGATTTGACGAGCAGCCCAATCCGGAATTTGACCGGATAGATCATCAGACAGCCACAGCCAACCGCCCTGTTGGCTTTGATAGGATTTCAATTGCGTTTCTGCTACGATTTTGGCTTGAGCAGCTTGTTGGGTTAATTCTTGTAAACTAAAATCTGCATCTTTTGGTAAATGAGAGAAATCTTGAACACTCATTATTTACCTCAAATTATAAAAATCTACATTTATATTATACAGTTAATTTAATTTATTTGTCTAAATTGTTAACAATATTCTTGATTTATATTGAATTATGGGTTACAATGTTTTTAAAATGGGAGCACAGTATGATAATCCAAGAAATGCGCAAACCCGATGAAGAATTCAATTATCATTTAGGTTTATTAGGGGAGATCCATAAGAAAAATTCCGATTCAAAACAGCAAAAGCTCATCAGTTTTCTAGCGGTCAATTATCTGGCAAAAGCAGCCCCGATATATTTAGCAGGATTTCCTTTAGGTGGGCAAGAGCTGAAACAAATGCAAAGTCGATTTCAGATTGGCCTAATTTGTCCCGGCCTATGTTATAACCGAGAGTCTAGAATTTACGATGGGTTTATTCAAAAAGAGATCGCAACAGAACTTGCCGAATCTTCAAATATCTTTCTTCTAGACACCAAGAAAGTTGACGACCTATTTTCCCTATCTTTTTCTGTCATGCCCATGCCTCTTTCGGACAATCTAGAAGATCTTATTGCATGTTGGGAGAAAGAATTAGTTACCCTACTGACAACCCATATCGAATCCTCAACATCTTCAGATAGCTTTTTTGTGAAGCCTCTATCCCCCTCTATATTATGCAATTTTTCCTGCTTTTTAGATCAACTCATCGTCGCAGGAGGAGATACTCAGAAAGTTCAAAAATATAAAGATAGGTTCTGTCAGCTTGAATTGGCTTTAGACAAAGCCATTGAAATGGCTGCGACCAAGGTGCTTCAAGACCGACCTGAATTCTTTAAAAATTCCGATTTGCAACAACTAAAAGTCCATCTTAGATGCCATATCAGTGCCATTTGTTGCTCGGAAATCAAAGGGATAGGGATCTTAAGTTTATTGCCTCTCTTTTGCGATCCCAAATTCTTCATTAACTCCAAGGATGAACAAAAAGATAGCCTCCTTCTTCATGCCTGTAGAGAGCTCTCCTGGGGCAATCTGGATGCCTTTCTCAATGAAACAGGAATACGTCTTGGAGCTGTGAATGGAAGGCGTAAAATGTTTGAATTTATTTCTCTCGAGAGCTTTATTGGTCGTTCCAACGGAATCCTACCAGATTATGTCAGTAAAGGTGAAAATATCATCTATTTCAAAGACAAAATGAAGATAACCGAAACACAAGTGTTCCAGAGATTATTGAAAACTTGGAACCATCCTAACTATATTGTAGTGTTAGGTCGATCGACCTTGGATCTCATTCAAGGATTAGTAAAAGAGATTTCTGAAGACGGCTGGGTCGCAATCAATCACAACTCGGTCACTAGACAACTCGTGCAAACAAGTCTGTATAGAATCTTACAGCAACTCAGTTCGGCCGATGCTGTGTTGGAGGACTATAGTCGATTTACTCAATCTATTGAACTGATCCATTATGAAATTGCGGCTTTGCTCACATTATTTTCCCCATTTAAGGAAAAGGATTTTTCAATCATTCAGATCGATTGTTTAAAAGAGATTATTCCCGACAAATTTAAAAAGCACATGAAAGGCGGAATAACGAGGTCCGCTATGAATACATATGCAGGGATTCGGTGTGCTGCGAATAAGGGAAAAAAACACTTAGAACAAGTTTTTGATAAAGATTCCCACTTTGAGTTGGCTCAATTCATCGGGTTAAATAGATCAATCAACCAAATTATAAAAGATCCAAAAATGTTAGGTATAGACTTATATCTTGGGGAGTTTAATCCCAATATAGGATTTGATCCTTATCAAAAAGAATATAAATCCGGGGATCCCATTGCTGAAATTGAATTGCTGCTGGAGAAGAAAACAGAGACAAAAGAGTTAACCGTCGCGATCGATTGCACCATAGATCTGATTGCATCAAAGAGAGTGTCTAAGATTCTCGAGCATTTCGAAAAAGCTATTGACGCAGGAAAGCTTAATTTTATCTTTTTCAGGAGCGGTCAAAAATTTGATATGTTTGGAATGGATCATTATTATGGATCCCCTTTTTATATGATCAATAATGGAGATAAAAAGTGGAACATATACGATTCCTTGTTGAACTCGGAGACATACAAGACAGATCCTCTTACCATCCAATGGTTCTGTCTAGCCTATAAATATGCATCTAACGCTTTAGATAAATATCGAAGTCTCATTTTTAATAATACCAAATCTATTTTAAAGCAAATCCCAAAATCGTTGCGGTTTGAAGAATCAACGATGAAAATTATTCCCTTTGCCGATGATGTCGATCCTTGCTTTATCGATGTCAAGTGTTTCGGAAAGGATTCCTACACACAGATCCTTAATATGGAAAGGCTTCTCTACAAAAAGTTTCTAGGCAAGGGCCTTAGGATACATACAAGAGGGGGATATGGGTATTTCGATACAAATATCAATCTTTATTTTAAGGGCCCGTATCAGTCTTTGGAGTATGCGACAATGCGTATTAATCCAGGATTAGCCGATCAAGACGTCGCAACATTAAGCGAATTCTTTCAGGACTTTTAAAAAAACGGTACTATTTGAAAAGTTTCAAAAATTCTTGTGTCAGTTCTTCGTTATGTTTTTTTTGGTCTTTAAGATTATCAAGATCGGTCTTGGATATGTTGATTTCAAAGGGTGTTTTACCAGTCAGAAGATAGGCGATTCCAAGGGCAGCGATCACAAAACCCTCCTTAGATACAGTTTCAGAGAGCTTAGAATTAATTATCAAAACACGATTGACCAGTTCAGCAAGCCTTGTTTTCAGAGCTTTTCCCTCATCATTATCGAGATCAATTTTAGCAATTACGATGTATAAAGAAAGTGTTTTAATGATTGCCGGAACGAGTTTGTGGATTTTGGCATCACCCTTAGGTAGATCATCAATGGAATTGCTATCGAGGACAGTGGCAAGGATTGTATTTATCAGGATCTTTGCATCCACTGATTCTCTAAAAGCTCCTTTGAACTCTTTTTGATCTTTTTGTTTACTTAACTTATCGAGATGTGCACAATACTCGTTGATGATAGAAGACAAGCTATTGACTGCAAGCTCTGGCTTAAAGCTAAATATAGAGACAACATTTTTCTCAAGCTCGTCTAAAGAACCTGATTGTCTTGCTATCTCAAAGAGTTTGTTTAATTTCATAGCTTTTTCTTCTTTGTGAATACTAAAACTACGCAATCTTTGTGTGGAACTGTTACTACTTGATTCAACTGTTGCTGTGGCTCTATCAAGCGATTTACGCAATAATTGCTTAAGCGAAGGTTTTTTTTTCTGGTGGCTTCTCTGTTTCATTGGATTGATTAAGATTGCTGCTACTACTGCTGCTAGATTCTGCGTTATTAGAACTTATTGGTTTAGAAAATGTCATAATATTTCCTTTGTTTTAAGTTTTTACACACAAATGTTAATTAATCCAATGATTTAAAGCAACAGGAAAATTTTCCATAATAAACTGAATATCAGATGTTTAATTGTATAAAACGACAAACGACGATGATGACGTCGTTAAGGTCGTTGGTGTCATCATCGTCGTTTGTTGTCAGAAAAATTTTGAAATAATTTGCGTAAACGTATACGGTGATGTTTATACCGAACGTGATTCAAAAGAGGTTTTTATGAATACAACTGAAATTCCGCTCACTAAGATAGACGTTCCTACTATATCTAAAGACAAAGTTATGAAAAGCCCAAAAAAAAGACAGTCCATAGGAAATATGCCCGGAACTTATATTCAATATCAACAGGCATCAGAGGCTATCTCTCACTTAGAGAAAATGATCGCACAAATAAATGATTGCAATCGAGTTCAAAACTCAATGCAATTAACGAAAGTCATTTTGCCGATTAATGTCCTGCTAGTAGAACCCTCAATCAATGATTTGCTTCTCATCAAGAAATTTCAAGAATGTGTGCTTAAAATTCAAAATTGTGATTGGGGAAAATCTCTTTGTGAAAAAGATCCGAATCTTGATCATGCTCTCAAATTCGCAAAAATGATCACAGCAAAACAACTAGTTGCAAAGGATGACCCCAAATCTATGCATGGGGACGAATCATCGAGAAGTTCTGAGTCAAATGTTTCGGGTGACAAAAAAAGCAAAACAACTCCACATAAAAGCAAAAGCGTACTTGATTCCTTGAGCTCTTGCAGCTCACTCCTCTCATCAGGCATCCGAAAACTCACATTAACAACGAATAAAGATGCCAATCCCGATCCAAAACTTGTCAAGTTGTTTGATGGCATTTTATCCACAATGAACAAAGTAAAGCTATATCCGGATATAGGCGCGCTCAAGGATCTCATAGAGGCTTATGCTAAATGCAATCCAACAACGGAGGCAATCAACCTGGTTTTAGATCACAGAAGTAAGGAAGAGCATGCGAAAATTTATTTTCTTTTAAAAAGGACATTTTGGATCGGATCCCAAACGCTGGAACATGAAAAGGGAGAGTTGGTAAAGTTAGTGGAGCAATTAAAGACAAATCCAAAAAACAAAGACGACTTAGAAAAAGAAAAGAAAAGATTAGAATCCGAACTCACGAAAAAATATGACACCAACAATTTAGTAGATAAAATTGTAAAATCTATTTGTATTAAAAACACTCCTGATAAAACAATAACCGCCGTAGAAGAATATAAAGAAAAGGTTCGGAAAGCTAAGTTATTGGGTGAGGACATCGATGAAATTTGTCGCGATCCTGTCGTTTTTCCATACTTTTTGGACTTTCTACTTTTGGACGAATATCAACCGGACATAGCTAAACTGCTAGAGCAGTTGTGTCAACATGAAAAAGAGTCTATTGAACTGCAGAATCTAACCGGCAAAATCGTCAACTTAATCATGGATCCTAAATCCAAGATAAGTTTCACAGGCGAAGAAAAAAAAGTTGCCTGCACGGACGCATTGATACAATTGTGTAAACTTTTTAATCAGCAAAGAAATGTCGTTAAGACAATGGCTACAGATACTCACATCAAAATCCCAGATTATGGAAATAACGTCTGGAACAAGAGTTGGTATTATTATCTAGCCTTGCTTCAAAAGAAACTTCCCTTGCCTTATACACCCGGTTTCAAAGGATAGGGATCGACTAAACGAGGATAGCCTATGTTGATTTTACTAGTGTTTGCCTTTTTTGCCGGAATTTTCACTGTGCTGTCGCCTTGCATCCTGCCGGTCCTTCCCGCTATTCTGTCCGCGGGCACCATCCAGGGACGCCTACGCCCTTTAGGCATCATCACAGGGCTCGTCATCAGCTTCACCTTCTTCACACTCACGCTTACAGCAATCGTCCACGCCACAGGTCTGTCGCCAGATTTTCTTCGCTATGTTGCCATTGCGATTCTGTTCCTGCTAGGCATTGTCATGCTCATTCCTCGGCTGTCGGACCTCTTTGCCAAAGCAACATCATCCATCGCCGACATCGGATCCAACATCCAAGGAGCAACCCCTCGCAGCGGCTTTGGAGGCGGGTTCATCTTCGGACTGGCTCTCGGACTTCTTTGGACTCCGTGCGCAGGGCCTATCCTCGCGGCTATCACAACGCTCGTAGCAACACAATCCATCAACTTTTTCACTGTCTTGATGACATTATCTTACAGCATCGGTGCCGGGATACCGATGTTCCTCATCGCCTACGGAGGCGGCAAAGCGATCCAGTCATCGCGCTTGCTGTCGGCCCATTCCGAAGGGATACGCCAGTTCTTCGGCGGGCTGATGATATTGACAGCCGTGTCCATAGCGCTGCACTGGGATATGGTCCTTCAGCAGCAGATCACACGCGTAATCCCTCCTGTCCTGATCGAAGATAACCCCCTGGTCAAAGAGCAGCTGGAAAAACTGCGCGGCGAAGGGGGTAAAGGGCGCTTCGAACTATCCGCGGCTTCAGCAGTACCCGGCGAGCTGCCCAACTATGGAAAGACTCCCGAGCTTATGGGCATCGTGAACTGGATCAACTCCCCTCCCCTGTCCATGATGCAGCTACAGGGAAAAGTGGTTTTGATAGACTTCTGGACGTATAGCTGTATCAACTGCCTACGGACATTGCCCTACATCAAACAATGGTACGCCGACTATAAAGACAAAGGCTTAGTGATCATCGGTGTGCATACTCCCGAATTCGAATTTGAAAAAAAGCCTGAAAATGTGGCTGAAGCGGCATCGCGATTAGGCGTGATCTATCCGATTGCTCAAGATAACGACTATAAGACATGGGTAGCCTTTCAGAACAACTATTGGCCTGCACACTATCTCATCGACCAAAAGGGAAACATCCGCATGATCCATTTTGGCGAAGGCAAATACGTCGAAACGGAAAATGCCATCAGAGAGCTGCTTGGGATGGCGCCGATGAAGAAGAAAGAAGTCGTCGCCGCACAAAGGTTGACAACTCCGGAAACCTATTTGGGCTCGAAACGGGGTCATAGCTATACTGCTGAAATCGTCATCAAGCCGGGTCAAACAGCCCTGTATGGCTATCAAAAACCGTTGGAACAGAATGAGGCCGGGTTGAAGGGTCAGTGGCTGGTGGAAGAGGAAAGGATCACTTCAAAAAGCTCTGAAAGCTATCTAGACCTGAAATTCCTATCCAGAAAGGTCTATCTTGTGCTGTCCGGCTCAAGCAAAGTGCCACTGGAAGTATTCCTGGACGGCCAGTTGAATCAAAAAATCACCGTCGATGGCGCCCGCAAGTATGATATTGTCGATGCGCCCTATGGATGGCATCTTCTGTCTCTCAAGGTCCCCGAAGGCATTAGCGCCTATGCCTTCACCTTCGGCGATGAATAGCAAAAGATCTTCGGCCGCGCAGGATTCAAAAGCAATTTCACGCAAAGGCGCAAAGGAGCGAGCGCAAAGAACGCAAAGAAGGACATTAAGGGCCTTAATGTCCTTCTTTGCGTTCTTTGCGCTCGCTCCTTTGCGCCTTTGCGTGAAATTGCTTTTGAATCCTGCGCGGCCGAAGATCTTTTGCTGGTTTTTAGCTTGACAACTGGTTAGCCGATCGAGTACTTTCGGACATCAAATCCACAAGAGAGGTTATTGTCTATGAAGTTTGTCATCTCGACGCAAGAGCTCAACTTTTTGATCAACAAAATTCAAAATATGGTTCCGCTGAAGCAGACCATCCCGATCCTATCCAACTTTTTGATCGAAGCACGCAACGGCAAGCTGACGCTGATCGCGACAGACCTCACTGTCGGGATCGAATGCACCACAGAGGTCAAAGTCCTCGAAGATGGCGCTACGACGCTGCCAACGAAGAAGTTTGCCCAGCTCATCCACGAGCTGACAGGCGTCAATGTCCAGTTCAACACATCCCAAAACGACATCACTGAGATCGTCTGCGGCACGTCGCGCTTCAAAGTCAACGGCATGAGCAAAACCGAATATCCCGCCCTGCCCGACCTGACACAAGCGATCCAACTTCAAGTGAAACAGAGCGACCTCAAGGATGCCCTGATGCGCACTGCCTTTGCCGTCTCAAAAGATGACAACCGATACACCCTCACCGGAGTCTACATGCAGATCAACAACGGCGCCGCCACCTTCACAGGCACCGACGGCAAGCGGCTGGCCCGCTGCCGCCTCGCTATTGATATCGACCCGACCATCTCAACTCAGGCGATCATCCCGTTGAAAGCTGTCGAAGAGATCGCCAAGAACCTGACTAATGAAGGTGAAGCCACTCTGCACGTGATGCACGATAAAATTGCTTGCCAAGCCAACGATACCCGGATTATTTCTAAGCTGTTGGTTGGCGAATACCCCGATGTCACCAAAGTCATCCCTGAAAAATCGAACGTCCTCATCCCTCTTCACAGAGAGGAGCTGATCTCACTGCTGCGCCAGATGTGCCTCTTTACAACCACTGAGAACCACTCGGCCCGTTTCAGCTTTAGATCAGGGGAACTCAACCTCGATGCTAATGCCAACGAATTAGGCGAGGGCAAAGTGAATATGGCGGTTAATTATCAAGGTGACAGCCTCGATATCGCCTTCAACCCCCACTATTTCCTCGACATCCTGCGCCACTGCAAAGGGGATACCGTCTCTCTGGGATTGGTCGACTCATTTAATCCGGGCCTCATCACCGACCAGGAGGCCGCTGCCGATCTCCAGATCAATGCCAACCCGCTGTTTATGCTGATGCCTCTGCGTCTGTCGGAATAAACTGACATGCACCTGCGCTCCGTCTATTTGCACCACTTTCGCAATTATGACGAAGCGCTGTTTGAGTTCTCGCCTCGCCTAAACCTCGTCTGCGGACCTAATGCTCAGGGAAAGACGAGCCTTCTGGAAGCTATCTATTCCCTAATGACGGGGCGGTCGTTCCGCAGCTCCTCAGCAAGCGACATGATCAAGCAGGGAGCCCCTGGTCTGTACGTGGAGTCGCTGTTCTTTAAACATGAGATCGAGCAGAAGCTCAAGTTTTATTGCGACAGCAAAGAGAAGCGGATCCTCTATAACAATACCCTCTCGACGACATCGTCGAGCCTGCTAGGCATCTTGCAAGGGGCTGTGATGACTCCAGACGACATCGCCCTGGTCAAAGGCGGTCCTCAGGTCAGGAGGTCGTTCCTTGATATGCTGTTGGCCCAGGTCGACCCGCTCTATGTGCACCACCTGACCCGCTACTATCGAGCTATGCGGCAGAGGAACCATCTTCTGCGCGCGAAGCAGGTGATGACGATAGAGAGCTGGGAGCACGAGATGGCCTCGTCGGCAGCGTACCTGACGCACCACCGCGCCATAGCGGTAGCGAGCCTAAGGGAGGCGGCGGCGACAATCCATGGCAAGCTGACAGGAAACCAGGAGCAGTTGGTTGTGGACTATAAGGCAGGTGTCAGCGCTGCCAACGAACAAGATTACTTAGATTGTTGGACGAAGCACCGGCAGCGGGAGATATTTCTAGGATACACTCTGAGCGGGCCCCATAAAGACGATCTCATCCTGTCGATCAACAGCAAAGAGGTGCGTTCTTTTGCAAGCGAAGGGCAGCAGCGGTGCTGTGCCATGGCGTTGAAGCTAGCAGAGTGGGAAAGGCTGCGTCAGCTGACTGACGAGCCTCCTCTGCTGCTCGTCGATGATATCGGCCTCAGCCTCGACGCAGCCCGCCGAAGCCGCCTCATGGAACATATCGTCGCGCATCCTGGGCAGATCTTCCTGTCTACCACCGACGACACCCTCTTAGATAGCATCACCGACGAAAAACGCACAATCTCACTTGGAAAATAAGGCATCAAACTACAAACGCGCTACGAAGACACAAAGAAGCTGCAATTAAACACGAAGGCACAAAGGTGCACAAAGATCACGAAGAGGCTTAATAAGTGCCTTTGTGATCTTTGTGCACCTTTGTGCCTTCGTGTTTAATTGCAGCTTCTTTTTGTCTCATTAGCGCGTTTGTGTTTAATTGCTTGTACTGTCATAATAATAGGATATGAACAAGCCGCAATCAGATCTCGTTTCCAACCGTCGTGCTACCCACGATTATGAAATCCTTGAAACCTTCGAGGCCGGCATCGTCCTGCAAGGAACCGAGATCAAGTCGATCCGGAACAACGGCGCCAGCCTGCAGGAATCGTACGTCAAAGTGCTCAAGAACGAGATCTGGCTCGTCGGCTGCCGCATCGCCCCCTACAGCTTCGGCAACATCCACAACCATGAAGAGATGCGCGACAAAAAACTCCTGATGCACAAAAGGGAGATCGACCGACTCAAGACTGCCGCACAGGAGAAGGGGCTTACCATCATCCCGTTGGCGATGTACCTGAAAGATGGCAGAGTGAAAGTTAAGATCGCGACAGCGAAAGGGAAAAAGAGTGTCGACAAGCGGGACGACATCAAAGAGCGGGATGTCAAACGCCAGATGGACAAGGCGATGAAAAGCAATAAGCTATGATCAAGATCAAGTTGTTGTCAGTTGGCAAAACCAAGGAAGCTTGGCTCGACGAAGCCATCGCAGAATATATCAAACGCCTCCAGGGAGATATTTCCTTTGAGTTCGTCTGGGCTAAAGACGATGCACAGCTTGTCGCGTTAGCCCAAAAAGAACCCCATCTCATCTGCCTCGATGCCGCCGGCAAGGCATTTACCAGCGAACAGTTCGCCCATTTCCTTGAAGACCAGTGGCAGCGCGGCGGCTCTCGGTTGACCATCGTCATCGGCGGCGCTGAAGGGCTTCCGCTACAGCTTAAAGCCAAGTCCGTACTTGTGAGCCTGTCACCGCTGACATTTACCCATCAGATTGCAAGACTCATCCTCATCGAACAGATCTACCGCACCCATGAGATCTTGCGCGGCTCGCCCTATCATAAGTAAGGACATAGGACATACAGGACATACAAGACACATAGGACGAAAGCAATGTCCTATAAGTCTTGTATGTCCTGTATGTCCTATGTCGTATTACTGACTAGAAAGGTGTGTGATGAACTGGCGGAAGGCGGGGGTTTGACGCAGAGCTGACAGCCACTCCTCGCGCATCATCTCGTCAATGGATGGGAGGGTGCCCTGATGCTGTGCGCGTTCGATATAGTGCATGGCGGCATCGAAGTTGCCGGCCAGTGAGAACAGGCAGGCTATGGCATAGTGGGCGTGAGGATTTCCTAAGGCGGCAGATTGCAGGAGACGATGCTCTGCTAGGTGCAGCAATGCCTGATTTTTCCCAAGATGGTGCTTATCTTGCACCAGATTAGCTAAATGAATGTATGTCATCCCTAAATCGTAACAGGCTAGCTCATCTTCATTATCGCGTCCGAGGATGATCAGGTACTGTTCGATAGCTTTTTCATAGAGAGTGACGTCTGACATGGCTTCAGCCAGATGGGAAAGGGCCAAAGCCAGGTTGTATCCCGCATGGGCATGCTTGGGGTCGGCTTGAATGACCTGCGACAACAGGAAGACGGCTCGCTCATAGCAGCTCTCATCGCCGGTAAACTCTCCCAGGAAATCAAAGGCGCAGCCGTAGTTGTATACCCATTCCAAGTCGACATTGCCTTTATCTTTTTCGATAGTCGGATGCTTAAGGGCGCGTTCAAACTTCTCTATGGCCATCTGCACATATTCTTTCGTATCGGTGACTTCGCCAAGTTTCATATAGGCGACTCCCCAGTCGTTCCAAAACTGTGCGAAAGAACCGCCGCCGCATTCGATCACATGGGCGAAATCACGGACAGCTTTTTCCAATAGAGGGATGTCCTCCCAACGGTCTCCAAGGGAGTAATGGGCCATCCCTAAGCCGTACCACAACAAGGGGTGATGGCGATCCAACGAGAGACCATACTGGAATTTCTCTATGGCTTGATTGTAATATTCATCCTCGTGGAAATAGTGTCCAAGAGCATTGAGGCAGGCACCATAAAAGAACCAGATGTCAGGGCTTTCAGGGAATATCTCGAGACTCTTGACAATCTTGGATTCGGCGGAACGGATGTGGTCGAGGCGGTCGAGGTTTGTCCCGATGATCATCTCTGCTTCACCCCAACGGCTGAGGATGAGAGGGTTATTGGATTCGCATGCATTGGCCTTTTCGAATTTCGCCAAACTGGCTTTGATTTTCTCGAGGTTGCGCGTTGCCTTGCCTCCGCCGATCAGAAGCTGCCCCCACTTTAGCCAGAGGCGCGATTCATTAGATTCGACTTTGGATGCCTTGTCGAAGGCGGCATGAGAGCGTTCGAAATAGGATTCATCGAGGTTGATTTCATAGAGGTACTGATAACAGCAGGCGAGGCTGAACCAATATTCGAAGGAATCAGGGGAACGCTCTAGAGCCTTATGATAAAGGTCCGAGGCATCCACGAGCAGTTCTGGACGTTGGATCAACATCCCCAGCTCAAGCAACGTGCTGCCGTAGTCGTGCCAGAAGTCTGGATCCTGAAATCCGAGAGATTCGGCTTGTTTGTATTTGTCGATGGCGATACGCAGATCTTGCGGCTCGCCGGCTTGACGCGCCATCAACGACCAGCAAAGACCCCACCGCCAATAGACAATGGCGTCATCAGAGGTCAGGGGCCCCCGTTGCCGGAGTATCGCTTCGGCCATTTGGAATTTGTGATCGGCTTCGGCCAAGTAGCTCACTTCTTGATAGAATAGGCCGATAAAGATCAAGACATCGCCCCAATTGAACCAGCTTTCGAAGCCATCGGGTTTGCATGCGACGGCTTTGGAATAGGCTTGGCTGGCCAGAGTCAGGCAATGGACGTTATCGAGGTGCTCGGCACAGGCTTTGCCCTGCAGATAATGGATGTCATACAATTCGGGAGCGAGCTGGCTGGCAATATCGAAGCTGTCAATAAAGTGTGGGTCTCTCGCCTCAAGCTGATTCTTTCCTCTCCCGATGAAGAGGATAGCCAACAGGGTTTTTTCGTCGTGATCCATCAATGACCAAGCGGAAGAATCTTTGAAAAGGTCAAGCTGATCATAAGCGTGCTCTTTCCCGATCTTCTGCAATAACTTCATGGAATCTGATGGTTTTTTCATATCTTTGCTCAAAATGAAATGCCATTATAAGTTTTTTTGAACAATGAAGTCAACATCTATTCGAAGATAGCAGAACCGATGCGCAGCAGGGTGGCGCCTTCCTCGATAGCAATGGGATAATCGTACGACATCCCCATCGACAGGTGGCGAAACGAGGAAGAAATACCCGGGTATGAGGCCAGCTCATCGCGCAGATACCTCAGTTCAGAGAAGCAGCGACGGATCACAGATTCGTCTTCGGTCAATGGGGCCATGACCATCAGACCTTGAATATCGATTCCCGGCAAGGCAAGCAAAGATTCAAACGCCTGTTTCCATTGATCTGGAGGCAGTCCGTGCTTGGAAGCTTCGCCTGAGGTGTTCGCCTGAAGTAGAATGGGTGTCGTCATCCCCATTTCCACGCTGATTTGGGAAATCTTTGCGGCTAACTCGACTGAATCAACAGAGTGGATTAATGCAAACCGGGAGATCGCCTTTCTGACTTTGTTGCTTTGGAGGGTGCCGATGAAATGCCAACGGATATCTTGTGGGGCTTGAGGGATCTTTTCGAGAGCTTCTTGCAAGCGGCTTTCCCCAAAGTCGCGGCATCCGGCGTCATAGACTGGTAGGATATCCTCAAGAGGATGTGTTTTAGTGACTGTAACGAGAGTGATCGAAGCCGGATCCCTGTCGCACCGCCGAGCAATAGCCTCGACATCAGCTCTAATCTGTGTATAGAAAGTCCTCATCTGTGAACCTTCAGGACAAAGGACACACAAGACATACAGGACACATAGGACATTTCTTTTGTCCTATGTGTCCTGTATGTCTTGTGTGTCCTTTGTCCTTTTTCATCGTTCGGATTTGGGTCGGGAGAAGATCTCATGGCAGATGATCATGTCGCGGCGGGAATGGAGTCTGCCGATCACCTTGCTGCCATACGAATGCTTTTCTCTATCGACGATCTTATAGGCATGGTCGATGTATCTGCTGTCAAGGCTGGTAGTGAAATCTAACGATTCGATCTTAGTTGACTCTTTGTAGTCGGCCATCTTCGGCGCCAGATGGTGTTTATCCAGGTCGGGTTGAAATTTAAAGTCGGATTCCAATCCGATCCGCAGCTTTCGTTTTGGGGGCGCTTCTTCTTCTTCTTCGTCGCTGCCCTCCACGGTCCTGATATACTCTCGCAACGGATCTGTCGGAAGAAGACCCTCCCCCTCCTCGGACTCGTCAGGATTCTGTCTGCGGCGCTGCTCCTCCTTGACACGCCGCCCAAACAGCAGCATCATGGCCCCCATCGTGATCAGAAAACCGAGAAATTCAATGAATGACATAGATCAGGTTCCTTTTTCTTCGCCGAGAGACTTCCTCATCCTGGTATCAGACTGGATGTTCTCCATCCGTAGATAGTCCATGACCCCGAGGTGGCCTTTTCTAAACGCTTCCGCCATCGCAGCCGGAACTTGTGCCTGCGCTTCGACTAGTTTGGCATCCATCTCCTTCACTTTGGCGACATTTTCCTGCTCTAACGCAACAGCCATGGCGCGCCTCTTCTCGGCATCGGCCTGAGCGATCCGTTTGTCCGATTCCGCTTTGTCCGCGCGCAGCTTGGCTCCCACGTTTTCACCGACGTTAATCTCAACGATGTCAATCGACAGGATTAAGAATGCGGTCGAGGAGTCTAGCCCCTTTTCCAAAACGAGCTTAGAGATACGCTGAGGCGACTCAAGCACCTGCAGGTAGGTGTCCGATCCGCCGATGGCGCTGACGATCCCTTCACCAACGCGCGCGATGATGGTCTCTTCGGTGGCGCCGCCGACAAGCTGGGCGATGTTTGTTCGCACTGTCACCCTGGCATGAGCGTTAAGCTGGATCCCGTCTTTGGCAACGCCGGTGATGTAGCCGCCGTGGCTTGGAACATCAATAACGCGTGGATTGACGGATGTCTGTACAGCAGCTTTGATGTCTCGCCCGGCCAGGTCGATGGCAGTGGCGCGGCGCCAGTCGAGCGCGATATTGGCTTTATCTGCCGCTATCATGGCCTCGACAACATTGGGAACGTGGCCGCCTGCAAGGAAATGGGTCTCCAGTTCGGCGACGGTGATATCTTTCAGGCCGGCCTTATAGAGGTTAATCCGCGCGCTGACGATAATGCGTGGAGGAATCTTTCGGAGGCTCATACCGATGATATTGAAGAGGGGGATGGGCGTTCCCGAGACGAATGCTTGAAACCACAAACTGATGAACTTGCCGAGGATGCTCAAAATGATGAGGAGGATGATAGCGAGAATGATGATCAAGAAATAAAATTCGACGCTAAGATCATTCACTAAACCTAGAATTTGCATACACTTCCTTACTTTACTTGTTTAACAATGAGGCTTTCACCATCGCCTGAGACGACGGTGACCTCGATACCTTTGGCAAGATAGCCGCTCAGGGAGATCGCCTGATGCTGCTTCCCTTCAATGAGAATATATCCGCCTGGTTTTAAATCGGACAACACGACCCCCTGTTTTCCAATGGCGCTTTTGTCATATGTCGATGCCACGTAGTTTTTCTGATCTTTGTTCGAGTAGATGCTGAATTCAGGCTTGGCATGGACAATGCGCCACAGTGTAAACTTGATCAATAAGACGACGCAGACTCCTGTTCCGATGATGTATACCAACGTCAGCAAAGGGGAATCTGTCGCCGAAGCAAACAAAAAGATGCTCGCCAACACCAAAATGCTGCCGATGATGCCCAAGATGGCCCCTGGAATATAAAATTCCAGGAAGATGAGCAGCAGCCCGACGGCGAGGAGAAGAAATGCGCTCATGCTGTCACATCCTTTGAGGCGTTCACGACAAGCTGCCCTCCGTCGACTCCAGTGACGATAACGGCAGCGCCGGCCTCGATGAAGCCTCCTGAGCTGACAGCATCGTAGACAGTGCCTCCGATGATGACCTTGCCTGCAGGGCGGAGGGTCGCAAAAACTTCCCCTTTGGTGCCGGGCTGAGGCAGCAAGGCAGGGTTTTCGACGGCGATGTAGCCATTCTGCTCATGCCCTTTCAACACAAAGGGATTGAACCCGGCAAATCCGGGCAGCACATACCTGGCCAGCACGACGATGATGCCCACACTCAGCAGCAAAGCACCGCACAGCCAAGCCAGGCGGTTCACAAAGTACTCCCCTGCCGCATTGAGCGTCTTGGTGTCGTAATCGTAGCTGACAGAAGTGATCGGAAGCATCATGCCAAACAGCCCGACAAGCAGCATGATAGCCCCGACGATACCTAGGAAACCGGCGGTTGGCAAGACGAACAGCTCAACGAGGACGATGACAAGGCCGGTTAAAAAGAGGATCAATTCAAGCCAGTTGGCGAGCTCGAGGGAAAAACTCGACAGGATGATCAGAAAAAGGCAAGTGCCTGCAAGAGTAGCCGGCAAGCCTAAACCGGGCGAGTTGAGTTCCATGTAAGCTCCGACGATAAGTCCCATAAACAACAACGAAGAGACCATCGGGGAAGCCAAAAACGCAAAAAAGACCGTCTTCCAATCGGGTTTATAGGCTTCGATGACAGCATGAGGGATCTCTTTGAAATATGGGGCTTGAAACAGCAGCATCCTGTCGGCAGGCCACTCCCCTTTCTGCAGCTCCTCAGGCTGTATTGGAGCCAGCTTCTCCGGCGGCAGGACAAGATCGGCCACGCCGAATTCTAACATCTGCTTAGCCGTCAATGTCAGCAGCTTCCCTTTTGGTGAGATGATGACATCGGGGTTGGGTTCAGCGGTTCGTATTTGACTTTCCGATTCCAGCTTGACGATCTTGTTATCGCGCATCACTAAGATGACATCTTTGTCGACCATAGCCTCAGCCAAAAGTGGGTTGCGGTCGAAGAAGGCAGCGCGGTTGGCGAAGTCGGCCCGGACAGCGGAGTTGATCTTTTCCGACGCTGCCATCATCTGCCCTTCAGGTCCTGCGTAGACAGGCTCGGCAGCGCCCATGCTGCCATCTTTGACGACGGTGATGAAGCGGCACGAGTAGGCCAGCATCGCCCCGGCAGACATCGCCCAGTTGTTGATGAAACACACCACAGGGATGCCGTATTGTGTGTCCATCTCTTTCAAGGCGTCAGAGATCCTCTCGGCAGCGAAGATCTCGCCCCCGGGTGTATTCAATTCTAAGATGATGAAGCTCGGCTTGCTTTTCTTGTAGAGGTCTAGCGCTTGCTTGATATAGAGATAGGTGGATTGATTGATCTCGGCAGAACGGTCTGCGATGGTGATATAGCCGATGTGGTTGATCTCCTTGTCGCTGTAATGGATATACTGTTTGAGGCGGTCTTCCAGCTCAGCAGCACCCAATGCACCGCAGCACAGCAATAGGATGTATAATGCAGCAATGATTCTCATGGCTGCGAGTCATACCACATCCCGGAAAAAAAAGCGAGACTGTCTCAAAATAGCATCAGCCGCGCAGCATTCAAAAGCAATTTCACGCAAAGGCGCAAAGGAGCAAGCGCAAAGAACGCAAAGAAGGACATTAAGGACCTTAATGTCCTTCTTTGCGTTCTTTGCGCTTGCTCCTTTGCGCCTTTGCGTGAAATTGCTTTTGAATGCTGCGCGGCTGATGCTATTTGGTTAGCTGTCGTTACTGATTGTTGATAAGAAGGCGAGGATGGCGTCGCGGGTCTTCTCTAAGTGGGGTGTGGTATGCGCCGAAGAGACAAACCACGCCTCATACTGGGATGGCGGAATATAGATGCCGTGATCGAACATGTGTTTGAAGAATCGGGTGAAGAGTTCCTGATCCGTCCCCTTGGCATCGGCCATGTTAGCCACGTGCCTTTTGCCAAGAAACAGGGTAAACATCGACCCCACTTGCTGGAAACAGGCATCGATATTTTTTTGCTTAATCATCTCATTGACAGGCTGAACGATCATATCGGCTTTTTGCTGCAAAGCTTTGTAAAATCCAGGTTTAGATGCCATCCTGACAGACTGCAGCCCCGCTTCCATCGCGACGGGGTTGCCGGACAGCGTCCCGGCTTGGTACACAGGCCCAAGCGGCGCCAGCTGGTCCATGATGTCGCGCCGCCCGCCAAAAGCTGCCGCAGGGAACCCACCGCCGATGATCTTGCCTAAGCAGGTCAGGTCCGGCTTCACTCCGTAATATTCCTGCGCGCCGCCAAGCCCGACGCGAAACCCTGTGATCACCTCATCGAAGATAAGCAGAGCGCCGATTTTCTTTGTCTCGTCGCGCAGCATCTGGATGAAATCTTTGGAAGCCGGCACGACGCCCATATTGCCCGCGATGGGCTCAAGGATCACTGCAGCGATATTTTTAGAATATTGGGAATTGGACAACAGAGCACGCACCCCCTCGACATCGTTGTAGGGAAGGTTCAATGTGAATTTGACAGATTCGGGCGGGATACCCTGGGAAGAGGCTGTGGCGATGAATTGCGCCACGCCGGACCCTGCCTGGACGAGGAATCCGTCGGCATGTCCATGGTAATTACCAACGAATTTGACGATGTAGTCGCGTTGTGTGGCGCCGCGGGCCAATCGGACAGCGCTCATAGTCGCTTCAGTGCCGGAAGAGACGAAGCGGATTTTCTCGATGGAAGGCACATGGCGGATTATTTCGCGGGCCAACTCATCTTCGATCGGCGTGGTGACGCCGTAGGAAGTGCCTTTAAGCATCCTTTTGTGGACAGCCTGAAGAATGTGTGGGTTGGCATGGCCATGGATCAGAGCTCCCCATGAGCCACAGAAATCGATATAGGCGCACCCATCGCAGTCGACAATGACGTCCTGCATGGCGTAGTCGGCTACTAAAGGCAGCTGATGGACATCTCTGCAAGCACGGACGGGCGAGTTGACCCCGCCTGGAATGACCTCGCATAGGCTATCGTAAATACGCTGACTCTTCGGCCGCGCTCTTTCGCTCATATTTCCCTTCCCTTTGTCAGACAGGGAGAGTCTATCAATTCCAAAAATTCTGTCAAACCAAAACTTCCAAATATCGTAGACAACAATCATGAATTATAGCATGATTGTTTTAATCAAAAGGACAAAGATAATGAATAAAGTTAACATCAAGGATAAGTTTCAGTTGTTTAGTGCCTATTGGACTCCAAAGATCTTTGGAGAAGTGATCAATACAGGCAAAACCGTCTCAGACAAAACCGTCGAAAATCCTGAAAAAATCTAAAGATAATAGCGGCAATGGACGAAATGGACAATATCATGTCCATTTCGTCCATTGCCGCTAATCTTTTATCTTTTAGCTCTTATCTTTTATCTCTTCCCTATCTCTTCCATTGTTGACCTGAATGGGGTGTTCTCATAGAATCCGGCTTGATTAGCAACACCTAAATAAATCGTCTAATGAGCAGCAACAATAATTACAATCACACAAACAACAATTATACAATTGGCGGGATGCTGTCGGCTGTTGGCGATTATGTGCTGATGATCTTCCAGGTGGCTTGGGTATCCCTGAAGCGTCCTCCTCATTGGGCTCTCATCCGCAATCAGTTATTCGACATTGGGGTCATGTCCCTCCCTGTCGTTGCCATCACGGGATTTTCCACAGGGATGGTGCTGGCGGCGCAATCGTTCTTTCAGCTATCCGACAAAGGGTTGGCCAGCGCGACAGGGCTGATGGTTGCCAAGGCGATGCTTGTCGAGCTGGGGCCTGTCCTGACCGCCTTCATGGTCACGGGACGCGTCGGAGCGGCGATGTGCGCCGAGCTCGGCACCATGCGCGTCACGGAACAGGTCGACGCCATACGGTCGATGGCTGTCGACCCCCTCAGATACCTCGTCGCCCCACGCTTGATCGCAGGGACGCTGATGATGCCTCTACTCACTGTTTTCAGCTCGATCATGGGAGTGTTCGGAGGATATATCATCGCGGTCTATTTCTATCACATGCCTCCCAGCTCATTTATGGATCCTCTTCCGACTCACGTGACCTATTTTGACTTCTTCAGCGGCATGGTGAAGGCGTTTGTCTTCGGGGTCATCATCGTCACCATCTCATGCTACCGCGGCATGACAACACGCGGCGGCGCTGCCGGCGTGGGCCGCGCTACAACCAATAGCGTCGTCATGTGCTACTCTGTCATCCTCATCACCAACTTCTTCCTGACATTGGGTATGAACACCTCCTACACATATATCAACGATTGGCTCGACAAAATCAACAGGGTGATCTGACACATGATTATCGTCAAAGTCAAAGATCTTTGGAAACGGTACGGCTCTCTCGAAGTCCTCAAAGGACTCAACCTTGATATCAACGAGGGGGAAACTCTCGTGATCCTGGGACGGTCCGGCGTCGGAAAGAGCGTGCTGCTCAAGCAGATCATCGGCCTGGAGCAGCCAGACAAAGGCTACGTCGAGGTCAATGGACAGCGTGTCGACGATGTCTTGCAATATCAGCTCAATCCTAATGCCAAACGGATGGGAATGCTGTTCCAGGGTTCGGCCTTGTTCGACTCCATGGACGTCAGCGAAAACACCGCATACTATCTGCACGAGCACGAACACCACCTCTCAGAAAAAGAGATCCAAGATAGGGTCGACCATGCGTTGGAGCTAGTCGGACTCCAAGACACCCAACATAAGATGCCCTCAGACCTATCGGGAGGGATGCGCAAACGCGCCGCGCTGGCCCGCCTGATCGTGTACAGACCAGAAATCGTCCTCTACGATGAACCCACAACAGGACTAGACCCGATCACTGCGATGCAAATCAATGACCTCATCAACAAGACCAAGAGCGAACTCAAAGCCACCAGCGTCGTCGTCACCCATGATATCCAATCCGCGCTACACGTCGGCGACCGGTTGGCATTCCATGATGAAGGGATCATCCAGCTTGTCGCCCCCAAGGACGAGTTCCTCAGAACCGATAACAAAGGGGTTAAGGCCTTTTTTGCCAACGCGTTCTTGAGTGAAAAGACCCTAGAAGGATATAAAAAAAAACGGAGCTCATTAGAACCATGCCTAGCCAACTCAAAAGTCTGATGATCGGCATCTTTGTCATTGCCGCCTCATGCTTGATCATCTTCATCCTGATGTTTCTGCATCCTACTGTGGGTGACAGTGGAAAAACCCTGCACGTGCGTTTCGGCGACATCGACAAGGTCAACCTAGGCACGCGCGTCACCTACGCAGGACGCCCTGTCGGCGAGGTCATCGAAATCAAAGAAGTGGAAAATGCCCGCCATCAGCATATCAGCCGCAAAGGCGAGGTCTATGTCTATGAACTGACTTTAAAGGTCGACTCCAGCGTCCAAGTGTTCAACATCGACGAAATCGCCCTACGCACCTCAGGCCTCCTCGGCGAAAAAAATATCGCCATCATCCCCATGCCTGCAAAACCCGGCGAAAAGATCTATAGCGTCGAAGACCAGGTCATCTATGCCACACCCACGGGATCTGTTGAGGACGCCTTCAAGGAGTTCGGTCGTGTCTCAAACAAGTTCGACGCTGCCCTTGAGAGGATCATTGGAACTTTTAATGACATCAAGAATGAAAGAGTGGTGGAGAATATCGGCGCTACAGCCAAAAACCTGCGCGATATCACCGGATCCTTGAATAAGCCGGACGACTGGGATGCCACAATGGCAAACATCACCAGCTTTTCGGAAAGAATCAACTCCTCCATGGATACTGTGGACAAATCGCTCGATAAGATCCATACAGCCTCTGCGAATGTGAGAGACATGACCGATGAAGGAAAAGACCTCGTCGCCAAAGTCGGCCGAGGCGAAGGGACGCTCGGACGTGTGATCGTCGGGGATGACCTCTACCTAAGGATGAAATCGATCCTGAGCAAAGGGGAAACCATCATGGACGATATCAACCAATACGGGATCTTGTTCCACAACAATAAGCGGTGGCAGCGGAAACAGGCGCAAAGAATGAACCTGATGGGACAGCTATCGAC
>Ga0207122_1025_pt1 | contig 23227 bp, 11 predicted proteins | sample Alteio_BWMinHeat_38_FD_153504 | JGI IMG/M metagenome (GOLD analysis project Ga0207122, IMG submission 153504) | Enriched cells from forest soil in Barre Woods Harvard Forest LTER site, Petersham, Massachusetts, United States -... | ecosystem: Environmental > Terrestrial > Soil > Temperate forest >... | reverse complement strand
GGAAGGATTTTATGAGCATATCTTTTTTAGACAGTAATAACAAATTAAATACCACCGTGACAATTGGCTACGACCTTTACACGACAGCGCTTATCAAAGAATCCTGCGGCTCTTTTGATCAATTTAAGTATGAGAATTTTGATCCAAATTGGCTGACCATGAGCGATACCGAGATGGTTCAACACGGCGGTAATCTTAAGGTGGATCCTCGAATGATGAAGTTGCTTAAAGATACGGACAAACTCGCTGAGATTAGCGCGAAGCTCAAAACCCAAGTCAATAAGGTCTCCGTTATCCTACAAAAAGGGCTTGCCGGTAAAGTGAAAACAATCCACAAGCCCTTGTCGTTCAACCAATTTTTTTATCATCAATTCGAAGATATCATCAATTCTATCTATCTCGTTTTTCCGGATGATCAAGAACTGGATCAGCTCAAACAAAAAATGAAGTATTTCGTGTCTGCCGTATGTTATGCCAATCATTCCTATATCAATCAAGACGAGATACGCAAACAGGTTAAAGAGTTTTTTCAGTTTACTGAAAAAACACTAAAACTTCATGGAGAACTTGATGAAAAGAAGATCTCTTATTATCAAAATTTAACACAATTATTCGAGGAGTGTTTAGTTAATATCGATTTACTCAAAATGCCACTCTTTTTCTACACCGATAAAGATTTTTATAAAATAAGCAACAACAACACGTTACGATTTAATATTTCAATTCAACTATTAAAAGATTATTTAAAAGACACAATCAGTTCTATTTATTCAAGGTTTATCAACTTTTCTTATGATTATCAACAAGATAATGCTCAGAATTTAAAATCGAAAAATCCCTTCATTGTACATCGTGCAACATTCCTCGTGAATAAGGTCATGGCTGTGCGAGAAAAAATACTTCCGATTCTTCGTCAATATATCTCTGAAGACATTTCGACTGTACTCAACAATTTGGACAATATCAAAGAAGTGTTGTATGTCCTGAGGAATTTATTTGAAGGTTTCAAAAACCAGAAAGACAAAAGCGTGTATACAATGAGCCCTGAACCCCAAATTAAAACCTTTTCATCCATGGATAAACAACTCATAGGTTCCAATCGTTCATGTAATTTACATACCGGTGATGAGGTAGTCGTTGGGTCTTGTAAAGACATAGATGATGCACTTAAGTATTATCGGGATCAATTCAAATGGCAGCATATTTGTAGTTGCTTCATTACTAACCCAATCGATCAAATATTCAAGGTCATCCTTCCGGGATTGACTGACTGGAAAAAGGAAAGAAGTGGTGATAAGCATTTTTCAACATTACTTAAACTCATTTCTCCCCCCAAGGTTGAAGAGAAGATTCTCCCAAAACCTAAGGAAATCCATTTATATAAACCTAAGAAAAAGAAGACACATCAGCCTGTACAACAATCTTCAAGCCAACAGAACGCAGAAGAACCTGAAATCGAAGAAAGCGTTCCAGAGATACGTTTCCGCCCTATAGAGACGAAGGAGCAGAATTTAAATACGGAAACTTTACCGACTTACGATGCCTTCTCCAAAGAGGAACGCAAAATCATTTCTTTGATTACAAATCTAATAGCGAGTTTGAATCAAAATACCCCTCGAGAAGCCCGCGATGCCCTTCAAGAAGTTCTCATGAATGTCATTGATCTTAGTGGTATCAAGCAGTTAATAGATAAAGGTGAAGTGGATTCGAGTTCGTATAACCTGGTCATGATCCAACACATCATGACAGTTCATCAGGTCATGGAACAAGCGCTCCGTTATAGAAACATCCTAAAAGAAAATGATACGAACATCCTACAGTTCAATCACCACAACCTTAAAGGGCTGTACCGTCAGTTGTCAGATACGCAGGTGCCTGCGATGATACATCAATTCTATTTAGCCAACTTTTGGGTTAACTATGCCTATGAACAACAGACCCTTTGTCGGGTGACCGGGGAACCGGTACCCTTACTTTTAAAAAAGACCATCACCATCCTTTCGGAAAATAAAGATCATGAGATTGAAAAGATCCCTGCGACAATCGAAAAAGTCTTTTCGTTCATAACCGAATTACTTGTAACGGACAGTGGAAATACAACAAAAAAAGAATGGAGATCAACCAAGTTAACGCCGACTGATAAGATCCGGACAGAATCCCTAAAAGCAATCCAAACTTCCATAAACGACCTGGAAAAGAAGATCCCTTTAATGGCTTCTAGTTGTCTTGTGGACAGATTTAAAACAGTAAAATCCGATCTTGACCTACTTGAAGAAGAGATTGCTGCGTTGAATGGGACGATCGATTCGATGAGGCTTAGCCACAAAATACGCTTTATCCAATGGAAGCAAGGCCGTATAGTGGAGCAGCTATGCCAGATTATCTTGGAAATGAAAAAAGGGATCATTACCCAAGAACATAATGTCAGGGCGCTTTTGGAAAAAATGGAAGATAAAATCGAACTCAAAAAAGAGTCTTTGGAGTTCCTCAAGCATGAGTATTCCCGTAATCATAAATCAAGCCGTAACCCTTACCAGGAAATCGATGATAATAGTATTTGGCATCTACTCGTTCTCGATGCAGAGCAAATCCGGGAAAATCCAATACTGGCTTTGGGATGGACCTCGAATGCAGTAAAGAAGCGGGATTTAAGTTATGATAAGATCTTACTCGAGATCGCCTCCCATTTTGAAAAAACGAATCAAATTATCCTGAATGAGTTGCTCGAAGCATTGAAGAAGGTTCTGCCTTAATAATAATTAGAGTTAATTTTCTTGTACCAGCAATTCCCGCTAGAAATATCAGGCTAAAGCCTGAGCTACATATTTAACATGTAGCTCAGGCTTTAGCCTGAGATTTCTAGCGGGAATTGCTGTTCTTGTACAGACCCGTCGACAACTATACCGAACGTGATTCAAAAATTGGCATTTGGGCAGCGGCAATTCCAATTTTTGAGTCACGTTCGGTATAAAAACAAAGACACAAAAACTACAATAAAGGATATTTTTAAATAAAATTACAATATTTGATATAATAATATTAGATATTGGTGGTTTTATGAAAGAAGATTATACATTTAACGAATTTGACAATTATATGGATAAATTCGTACAAATTCAAGAAAAAAATCCAAAAATATCAAGTGATGTTTTAGTTAAAACAATCACGAAAATTATTCATAAAATTTTATCAACGACTGATCCCTTAGATCGGACTACACTCGAACAATTGGATTCGATGAAAAGCTCCATCCACAAATTGAAAGATACAGATATCGTAAACCCAATAAATAAAAAAATCGACGGCATCAAAAAAATGTTGGTTTTCGCTAAAACTCATGATATCCCTAAAGAAGACATTATCATTGTCCCTAAACCAAAGCAGAGGGGAGAGAGACTTAAAATTAACAAAGGGACCTCATTAGCCAGTGCTGTCATTGATCAGTCATTGAATGATCCAGTCAGTAAAAAAATGTGCTTAGAAATTCTCGAAGACGAAACGCCTCTGATCTGTTCATCAAGGACATTTAAGTCCTTTTTTGGAGATTGGGATAAATCAACCCCTATTGCCAAAAACTTTTGGGTGTTTCAAAACAAAGAAGCCGACTGCGTGGTCTGTATTCCAAGGATGTGTGTGCCTGAAGGGACGGAAGCGGCAGAAGCCCTAAATCTACTTGGTTACGATGCAGACAATCTTCAAGAAGTTGCCTATCAAGATCTAAATAGTGCAATCAACATCTTCGATAAACTGACACCCAAGAAATATCAAGAAAACTTGGCATCCCATCTTCCCAAATTATTTGTTCCCAACAAAGTTAAAATCGGGATTAATTTTGTTGGGCACGGAACCTCGATAAAAAACCTTGAGAGTGTCTTTGGTTTAACAATCAAACAATCCCAATCCATGATTACAGAACTTGAAGACAGAGGGATGGTATACTTCAATGCACAATCTTGCCATTTACAAGGAAATGAGTTGAGTCTTCTTAAAAATCTCAAACTGAAATCTGCTGTTACGATATGTTCAGCAACCGATCTGCCTTCAAGAGCACTTTATGAGGTAGACTCTAATATAAAATTGAAGTTGCGAGAACATACAAAATATTGGCAAGAGATTCAAACGCTATTTTCTTCCGGGGGACTTGGCGGGAGTAAAGTCACCGCTAAGCCCGAAGACTTAAAAAATGCTCTTCAACACATTTATGGACATGATATCTGGAATTTACCTGTCTATCTAAATCCGGATAAACGACATCATTATTTTGCACAAGTCAATGTGAAAGAAAGAGGCGATATCATTGACTATCAAACGTTGATGGAACACGCAATCCATCCTAGTGAAAATAGAACAATCCCTTTCTCATCGATCGAATCCAATTGGGCAAAAAGCGATCGTGAAGAAGACCGGATCAACCATTGTCAACATCAAATTCATTGCTGTCGAACTGCCCTGGCAACTCTGAAACAAAAAGATCCCTACTATCAAACTGTAGAGTCCCTTCTGAAAGATTATAATGATCTGAACAATGAATATCTAAAACATGAAAAATCGACAGAAAAAATACAAAAAATTAAAGATGATATAGTAAAAGAGGAAAAGCTTCTAGTGAATACACCATTTTCTGTGACAGAGTTAAAACCCAATAAATTAAAGCCGTTCAAAGTAGATAAAGATTATGTCGCTATTTATCCTCAAGTGATTATGGAGGGTATCGAACTTAAGAAAGGGAAAAACTCCAATGCATTTCCTGTCTTTATCTCGAAAGTCCCTGACCATCATCAGACACTAATCATGGATATACAAACTGATCAAGGATCTCCAAAAGATGTGATCGTAAATTCTTTATCTATGAATTTATCAGAAACAAAATCAGCAACGTTTACAGAACACACCTTTGTTGTCAAAAAGCTTCGAGGGGTTGCGGAAGGTAAGAGTGTCGTTTTGGAAAATGTCATTGTTTCTACCTTTATCAATAAGACGTATGCTATCTATCAAAGACAAGGCCAGTGGTTTCAACTTGACAACAGAGTAGAAAAACAGCTCGATAATGAAATAGCCACCAAATACCTCTTACAGCTCATGATGCAAAATAAAACGTCAAAAGAAGCTATCGATTACTCGGCCGGAGATCTGTTGGCTGCCAAACAAAGCCGTGAATATATAGATGCGTTTTACAAAGAACAATTCATGGATATGATTCCAAAAATTGTTCTTTCCACCTTAGATGCCATGGATCGTGGAGACAAAGGTGCTTTTTCAGAATATCTGCAAAAACTCACTCCGAGCCAACGTCAAGATGTTCTTTTGTGTGCTATGGCTCAGAAAAAACTGGACTATATGATGGCTCTAAAAGATTTTGATTGCCATATTGACGAGCTAGATTTATTTGGGCACTCTCCCTTGATTAGAGCCTTGTTTCCCCCACAATGGGATATCATTAAAGTTTTGTTGGAATTACATGCAAATCCCAATGAGATGTTCAGTATTGAAGGCAAATCTTATTCCCCATTGGATTATGCTGTTGCTACCGATGATACTCAGGGTATGGAGCTTTTAGCTTCCTATAATGGCAAAGTCTCTCCTGATGCATTAACAAACAGAGTTGAAAAAGCAACAGATGCTGAGGGATTTACAAAGTTAGAGAGAGTATTAAAGTTAGGAATGGATCCCAATCTACCCGACAGCAAGGGTCTGTATCCACTTTATTATGTACTCACATCAAACAAAGAGAATCCTCAAGAAGTGATCGATCTTCTTGGCCGCTATGGAGCAAAATTTGATCTCATCAAAAAAGATGCCAAGCAGACACCCGTAAGCTATTGTCTACATCACAATTTAAGTTCGTTGATACCAACCATTTTGAAATACAAACCAGACCTTTCATTGTTGGTGCCCTATAAACCTGATTCCTTGCTCCCCTCTGAAGGGGAAACTACCGCTCTTGCACTAGCCATTAAAAAAGGAGAGCTTGAATTAGCTTGGAAAATGGTCACTGAAAATAATGCCCCTTTCTTTGTTTTCGGTACACATACACAAGAGGCTGTGCCACCCTTATTGGAAGCGTTATTAAGTGGAAATGAATCGTTTATCGACAAGATATTAGATTATGAAATGTTAAAATATGGCAACGATAAAAGCCAATTTGATCGCGATCTTTTAAAAGTCATCAGTTCATTTAAGAAACATGAAAGTTTGATAGAAGACAATTCCTTTGCCAAAGATAAAATCAGTAAAATTCTTTCAGAAGTTTTAAAATCAATAAACTTAAAAAACTCTCTCAACTATGAAGAAGTCTGTCAATTTCTAAAAATTGCGATTGATAGTGGTGATGAAGAATTTTGTCGCCTGATAATAACAACATGTCCTCAGGGCACCTTTACCAAACAATTCATTGACGAATGCCTAAGAATCGATACGAACGATCCTTTATCAAATTTATTAGGTGATGTGAGACGGGACACCGTCGCAAAATATATGGATTATCTCTCATAGGATTTGCAGAGGCATAGAGACCTCAGGCTTTAGCCTGAGGTCTCTATGCCTTTGTGTTTCATTTCCTAGTTACTTATTAATGAGATGCGACGAGTTCCTCATTAGGAGAAAGCGGACATTTCTATTTGGCGCCTACACTATTACTTTTTCCCTTGAAAAGATACTTGATTTTATGTATAAATTTGTTATTAAGTTAAGAATTGTGAATACTATACCGAAACACATTCAAAAGTTGGTTTTTGAGCGCGCCAAAGCCCCGCGGTTGAAGTCATCGCAAATAGGTCTATATTACTAATATTGACCTATTTGCGATGACTTCAACCGCGGGAGCTTTCGCGCTGCTCAGAAACCAACTTTTGAATGTGTTTCGGTATACTATGTAATAATAAAAAAAATCAGAGGCGCAACACATGACTATAAACCCATGTAGCTCAAGTCATCATAATGTTACATCTAATCAACTATTATTTTCCGAATTATTAGAAAATCCTCTCTTCGAGAAGGGCTCATTTCTTAAAGTTAAAGATATCATGGCCAAACTTAAGGAGATGCCGCATTGGAAACAAGCCGTCGTCTATGTTAAGGGACATATTGATCTTTTTTCAAATTCAAATCCTGTTGAAATCTATTTCGAAATGAATCACGTATCCATGAATAACATTGAAAAGTTAATACCCGTCTTGACTCTTGACCACGACTACGAATGTACGATGACAAAGGACGCTTATCAAATTAAAATCGGTTGTCTTACCCTGACTTTTGGCAACACTCCTTTCCAAGAGTTCTCTCGAGATTCCAGTGTCAATATTGTCAATCAATTCAGTGTTGAAATCCGAACTGTTAACAAATTAGTGTCAATAAAACCCTTTTCTTTCACAGAACTAAAAGGGGGAAATGAGAAAGAAAAATTCGCCGATGCGATCAACATCTTGTCGTCTTTAAATCTAGGCGTAGATCTTATCCCACAAAAATTTCTTGTTCCAGTAGCTTTTCAACCGACTCAATTGACTTCTAACGATCTTATTGAACACTGGAAAACAACATTTTCTAAATGGGAATCAGAGATCCGAACAAAAGAAGAAATGTCTTCTTTTCTCCACATCCTCCGAGAAATTGTTCAATATGCCCACGCTCTTTCCCCTCAAGATTGGAATGTGGAAAAATTAGTTAATCTCTATTTTGGGACTCTTTTTAATGAGCTGAAAGAAAATGAGATATGTTCTCTTAAACAATACGATCTCCCTTTTCTTCCGCCTCATGAGAATGCGGTAAAACTCCTTTCCCTATCGGTTGATCCAAAAGAGATAGAGAAAGGGGTCTCCTTGGCATTCCACTACATCGATTTTAAAACGATGTCCGGTAGGGATGACCTTCGTCAGCAAATCCATTTCACCCTCCCTGCATTTATATCACAAGCTAGGTTTGATCAGGAAAAAGATTGGAATATGTTGTTCCAAATGTTAAAATTTGGACCATTTATCAAATCAACGAATCATAAGACGACGCATCTATATGCATGCGAATTTATTTTGAACGAAGAAAAAAATGCCTTGAAGAAAAAAGTCGGCGATTTGATCGAAACTTGGAGTAAACAAATAGATGAAAAGGATCCTCGTCATCTTGAAAACTCCTTTGCTTTATTCACGCATTATCTCACGGCATACTCCCCTACTCAAAATGAAAAAACGGCGGCGCTTTCTTTCATCCTGGAAAAGGTGAAATCTCATCCTTATCGAGAACAACTTATAAACAGGCTGATCCAGTTTTTACTGCATGAAGACCCCTTAGATCTCCCTTTGATTTTGGCATTGATGTCAAAAACCATCGAATTCTGTAAAAATGGTCAACAAAGCCAAGCAACAACCTTTGAGTTATTTAATGAGGTCTTGGCTAGCGTGAGCGAACTTCCGCGTGATGCCGAACTCAAATATAATGATGTGATTTCTTGGTTATTTTTCCATAAGAATTTACTCGAATATCCATTAAAAAATCATAAAGAAAAAGGAAGAAAAATTGTCAAACAAACGCATCAACTTCTTCAAAATCTGTTGAACCATATTTCCCTATTAGAATTTGACCCGCTCCTCAAATACTCTCATTATCTCCACACCCTCTTTCAAACCATTTCCAATGCCTCGCTCAAAAATTCTGTTGCTGTATATAATGCTCAGGTGATGAGTTCGTGGATTTCCTCGAAACAAAATTGGAAACTCGACAGCTTAAAGAAAACTAAGACATCCATTGCTTTCCTGAAATTCACCAAAGAAACAGATGCCCAAATTTACCTTTCTTATGCTAAGACATTAGCTTCTTTGGAACCTAAAGACACCTTTGAAGATAATTTTGGCATCGTTGAAGAAATGTCCTCCATCGTTTCGTATTGCGATCAAGAAGGCTTCCCATTCGATCCCCAATGGATTGTTCCCATCATGAGAGCTTGCGAGATCGGACTGAAAAATCATTTCCTCACTCATGTCTCTAATCTCTATGCTATCGGAAAAAAACACAAAGTATGGGTAGATCACAACTCAGAATATATGCAAAAATTTGAAATGCAAATCTCCGATTTACTCCTCAACATAAACACAAATAATATCCTCTCTTTAGACGGGCTCAAAGCGATGCTTGCTATTGCTTCCGATTTCAAAGGCATTACAGTCCAAACAAAGAAAAAGATAGCAGAAAAATTAATCCTCAACGAAAAGACATTTTCTCTTGGCATAGATTACATGATCCATCATACAATTGTCGATGCCGAGATCTTAAAAAAGATTTTTAAGAACGCAAATAGGCAGAAATATCCTAGCACTCTGTTTACCTTTATCCTCGGTAATAGGAAACAATTTTTAGCAAATGAGTTTCTCTTTCTCCCTTTCGCATCATTAGCAAAAAACCATCAGAATGATCCTGTGATCATCGAATTCCTGTTTGAAACAATTCTTCAAGGCGACCAATTTGATACAAGTGCGATATCGCAAATAGGAGCATTTTTAGCTCTGATTGCAAAAGATAGGGCAGAAAAAAAAATCGACCATTACATCGCTGAGATCGTTTCTAAACAGATTGATATATCTCTGACACGCCAAGCTTTTGAACTGCTCCACAAAGAGGATAAGCCTAAGTTTGTACCTCAGTATGCCTCCTATTTGGTATCTAAAGATGCGATGACTAAATCGGATCTCCCTTTTCTAATCAGTACCCTCAATACGGATGAAAAAGCTGTTTGTAAACTTCTCGATTTTTGCATCAAAAACTACATGCAGGATAAAGCATGGGAGTTATTTCAGATTGTTTGCAATAACAACTGGGAGGCAATTCGTGACTATTTGAAGAAGTTAAGAAAAGCCAATTTCAAAACATGTGATTCTTCCCATCTCTATCCAATAATAATGAATAAAAAAATTGATGTTAAAGATCCTGAAATTCGCGAAATTTTCATTGAAGGGGTGACCACTTTTATTGAAAACGATTCTAAAAAATCGTCATATAATAGAATCTTCGAATATCTATCACTACAAGAAGAAAGTGAACAAATCGAATTGCTTGAAACGATGATGAAAGCATCTCAAGCGAACAATTCCAAATTGAAGGCCGTTGAATTATTTGACATCTACTCACCAGCACTTGAAATTACTAAAAAAAGCAAGTTAAAATCCCATTTCCTGCAGCTCGCCCTCAAATCGAAGGATAACATAAAAGCCATCGAATTCGTAGTGAACGAAAACGTTTTACCAAACAACCTCACGACCAATAGAAAAGAGTATTTAGATTTTCTCCTTTCTTGCTATCTCAATTCTCATGCTCAAAAGCACCATCCTGAGCAGATGAAATTACGTCTTAAGGAAGTGGTCGCCTTCACCAAAGAAAGCAATGTGATCAAAGATCCCCATTTTTCCTCGTATGCTGTTCCATTAACTATTCTTTTGGGATTAGACGATCCTTCTGACTTAACTTTACCCGAGTCTATGGGAAACGCCTGCATGAGCATGGATAAAAAATTCTTATCTAACTATCTCATTTTCATCGATGAACGCTACCAACTCTTTCAGAGAGACTCTGAGATAACTGGTTTGTTGAACCTCCCATTGAAATGGCTAAAGGGTACCGATACGACTCAATCACCGGAACGGGAACAGATGTTCTTTATCATGATCTCTCATATTTCGCTTTCCTATAAATATTCAGAAGAATTAACAGATTTTTGTTTTAAACATATCGGGTATTCTCTAGAACCGGTTGTGAGTTTCAAGATGCTTTGTGCTTTGTCATATCGCTTTAATGATCTTTCTCACCTAAAAAAATGCCAAAATCTTCTTGAGACAACATTTACTGATCACTCTAATTATCCTGAAATGTATATCTATTTCGCAGCAGCAATGTTTAAAAATATAGAAAAGTTGAATCTTGACGAAATACAACAATTTGTCAATAAGTTTGAAGAGCTGTTCAAACATGTTGAAAAAAAATCTATGATGATTACATCGGATCAAATCATGGGTTTGTATAACTTAGCTTCGTTATCATTGCTCGAGCATTTTCTATTTTCACCAACTAAGTTTCAAGATTTCAATAAGTTTCAAGAAATAATGAAAAAATTATCGGACATATTTTTGTGTAATGAGAATGTCAAACGCTTTTCAAATATTCTTGTCGATGAAGTTATGCATGCAGTTTTGTTAAAAACTAATCCAAAAAATGTAGAGGATATATTATCCAATTTATTTCTATTCGTTTGTAATATTCAAGATTTGGTTGAAATGTTCACAATAAATGAAATCCCGATAGAAGAAAGAAAAATTAAAGAAGAAAAGATCAGAACAGGGATGTCTTCAATAGATAAAGATAATATCAATGAAACTACAAAATATTTTACTTGTTTTTATAAATCTATATATCAATTGATAATAAGGAATGATCTAGAGGAGGCAAAAATACTCCTGGAATCGATAAAATTTTCTAGAATACCGAAGAAATATCATCAAGCCACTCTTTTGAATTCATTACAATATTTGCTTGGATTTTATCTCCGGTCGAATGATACCAAAAAGCAAAACTTTGCATACAATTTCTTGCTTCATTTCAATGAAAAATTTAGTAAGGAACTTAGTGCTATTGAATCAGGCTATCTAGTCGTTAATTGTGTCAATTATTTGTTAAAAAAGCCGGATACTCAAAACCTAAAGATGGCCGCTGAACTCATCGTAAGTGTGTTTAATTCAAACATCCCGGAGCAAAGTGTCGCGTCTGTAATCAGAAGTTTCTATTTACATATACAACAGTATCTTGAATCCAATCAAACATCAGAACGCTCCAACGTCGCTCTCCTTCTCGCCATGCTCCACAAGATAGCAACAAAGAAAGGAATCACGAGGCATCTGGAAATCTTAGCAGAACTTGAGATGTTGATGCAAAAGTATGATGTCAAGGAAATGCCTGACTAGTATGTTATTGGCTTTGATGCTACTTTGAGGCAATGGAAAACGATGAAGAGAAGCGACTGTTTTTTGCGATGGAAGTGGCTGCACCATGGCCTGAGAAGCTGCCTATGGGGCGCGTCCTCGCCGAAGAGCATCGCCACTGCACCCTCGCCTTCCTCGGCCAAACGCATTACCCAAAACTCGTCGAAGCCCTAAACGCCTCGTTCCCCTCCCCTACCTTCCCTGTCGGCCTTGTGGGACAGTTCGACCGCTGCCTGTTCCTCCCAGAGAGGCATCCCCATGTCGTCGCGTGGCATATCCGCTGGCTCGAAGAGGCTCAACAGCTCCTCAACTACCAGAAAGCGTTCGTCCATTGGCTGCAAAATCAAGGATTCCATCCCCAACATGCCGAGAGGGAGTTCCTCCCCCATGTGACGCTATGCCGCTCCCCGTTCGATCCGCACCACTGGAAGAAGGCTTTTTCCCCTCTACCCATGATGACGAAAGGGATCCACCTCTACGAAAGCTTGGGGCATTCCCAATACAAGCCGCTGTGGCAGCATCCCATTCCCGCACCCTTCGAAGAGATCGAACATACTGCCGACATTGCCTTTAGGGTGCGGGGTACGACGTTTCAGGCGCTGCACCAACATGCCCGGGTCGCCCTCGCTTTTCGGCATACTCCCATCCTGGACTATGTGCCGGAGGCATCCTTAGCAGACAACTTGGATGACATCATCATCGACTTGAATCATCTGATCGCACAAGCCGATCGGGATGAGGGATGCCCTTTCAAAGCGGTCAGCTTTCACAGCGCGATAGAAAAAGAGGCCAACAACGTCTTAGTTTGGGAGATGATCATCGATGTCTAGCTTACAGAAAAAGGGTCCTGCGACATACCTTCTTCCACAAGAAGGGGGGATGAGAGTCCCGGGTTTGGTCATTGCGACAGAGCAGCTTCTCCGCGAAATCGATATCGAGCGGCCTCTGGAACAAGTGCGCAACGTGGCGTATCTGCCCGGCATCGTCGGCTACAGCATCGCCATGCCTGACATCCACTGGGGCTACGGTTTCCCCATCGGAGGCGTCGCTGCCATGGATGAAGAGACTGGTATCATCAGCCCGGGCGGGGTCGGATACGATATCAACTGCGGTGTACGTCTTGCCATCGTACCTATCCGCTACAAAGAGCTGACTGAAAAACAAAAAAAAGATGTCTTGAAATCGATTTTTCAGATGGTCCCCTCAGGTGTCGGCAAGGGATCCAAAGCCAAAAAAGAGCTTTCAGACCGCGATTTCCGATCCCTCATTGAAAAAGGGGCACGCTGGTCCATTGAACAGGGATATGGCTTCGAAACCGACCTAGAACACATGGAAAGCCGGGGCGTCATCGAAGGGGGCGATATCGATGCCGTCTCAGAGCATGCCAGGGAACGAGGGCGCCAACAGCTGGGTTCTATTGGCTCAGGAAACCATTTCGTCGAGGTCGGCGAGGTGCAGCAGGTGTATCTGCCTGATATCGCCTCAGCCTGGGGTGTCGAAGCCGGCATGACCTACGTGTTGATCCACTCCGGCTCGCGTGGATTCGGTCATCAGATCTGCCAAGATACCCTGAACGTGTTCATCAAGGAAGGCTTCGCCAAAGGGCTGCCGGACCCCCAGCTCGTCGCGGCGCCGATCCGCAGCAGCCATGGCCGCGCCTATTTCAGCGCGATGGCGGCGGCGGCCAACTTCGCTTTCAACAACCGCCAACAGATTTTACACGGTGTCAGGCAGGCATTCAGCCGCGAGCTCAAGATCGATCCTGAAAGCATCAGGCTCATCTACGATGTCTGCCATAACATCGCCAAATTTGAAACACATGAGGTCGACGGCGTCAAGAAAAGGCTCTGTGTCCATCGTAAAGGGGCCACACGGGCCTTTGGACCCGGTGCTGCGGAGCTGTCTCCACTCTTTAAAAAGACGGGCCAGCCGGTCCTTGTGCCAGGCGATATGGCCCGCGCCAGCCACCTGATGGTCGGATTAGGAAACCCCGACACCTGGTGCAGCTCATGCCACGGCGCCGGCAGAGCACGCAGCCGCGTCCAATCCACCAAAGTGTGGCAAGGGCGCGATCCCATCGCCTACATGCATGACCAAGGAGTCATCGTCATGGCCGATTCTGTGAGGACCATCGTGGAAGAGATGCCCGATGCCTACAAGAATGTCGACGAGGTCGTCGAAGCAGTCCAAGAGGCCGGCTTGGCCAACATGGTAGCCCGCCTCCGCCCCCACCTCGTCGTCAAAGGGTAGCCTCAAAAGCGCTCAGAAGACACGAAGAAAGGGCAATTAAACACAAAGACACAAAGGCACACAAAGGTCACAAAGGCACTCATAAGGCCTCAATCGAGCTAAATAAACTCGAAGAAATTAAATAATTTCTTTCTTTGTGTCTTCCTAGCTCGATTGAGACCTTATGAGTGCCTTTGTGATCTTTGTGTGCCTTTGTGCCTTCGTGTTTAATTGCCGTTTCTTCGTTTTTTATCACGATTTTTATTTACTTTAATTCAGTTTTGTTTTATAATTTCAACTTATGAATAATAATATTAAACGTGTAAACGATTCTATATATCGTTTTATTAATAATAATAAAGAGGAAGGATCACAAGAGGTCTTTCTTTCTGTAGCCGGCTTCGTCCCTCCGGAAGCACACGCGACAGCAAATAAAATTGCTGACTATATCAAAACAAACGAGCGTTTTTTAAAAACCGGGGAGACACTTTATTTTGATTATAAAGGGAAACTGTATTCCTGCCATGTCGCCCACCACGGCCGCAGACAACGGATTGTCCGTTCCGTTATCCCTTTCTTCAAATTTTACAAAAATCACACCAAAGTCGATCTGGAGTTCGCAGAAGCCTCATATTGGGACAGGTTGTTCCACGCCTCTTCGCCGATCCATTTGAAAGAATACTGGTCGAATCTTAAGTTCCCCAAAACGCACGTACCCGTTAACGACCCTGCTGCCGATGCCTTTGCCGATGGCTATACCAAGATAGCAGCCAAGGCATTTCAAAAGTACGAGCCGGATTTCTCTTCCCAAGACTTTCCAGACTATCTGAGCAAGGCTGATCATAACGCATTCCGAGTCGTACAAAAAGGAGATAAGCTTAAGTTGATTCCCAAGAAACTCTATCGATCCAATGATCTTGACAAGACGATGGAGAATTACCGAAAATTTCTGATAAGGGAGTTTGGCGAGGCCAAAGTCAACTTCATTGCGCACCTTTACCGAGTCGATCTCGCAGACAGCCAGGCGCTCACCCCTGAGATTATCTACAGGATGAATATCGGGATGGCGAGCTTAGAGAAGCAAGATCTCGATGCCGTTGTGAAGAAGCTGAAAGGGAATGATATGACACTGCTATCTACGCGTGAACTGCGCGGGATCAGGAGGCTATGCTGCAAAAAAGATGAAGTCTTAACAGAAAAGACATTTGACGCCTGGCTGACGGGATCGTATAACAAACTCAGCGATATCGATAAGCTGAAAACAGCCATCAAAATCCTTTCATTGACGAAAGAAGAGATCACTCTGCACTATACCGGCCGGGAGATCGCCGATACGATCACTAGCACCTACGCCATCGCCGGAATGGATTATTTCAAACCTTATATCGACCAGCAGGAGCTGCAACAAATCTTTACGACGCTAGAGAAACTCTTCGCTGTAGGAGACGAACGTCAAATCCAGGAGGGGTATGATGAGATACTTTCCCATATCATCACGAGAAAAAACATCGACAAAAAGGATCCGGAGAAGGGATATCGCGTCGGAGCTCTCATCCCTGCGCCGCCGCATCCCATCACCAAAGAACCTCGCTGGTATGTCAACACGGCCTGTGTCTCAAACGGCAAAGGGATCTATTACTATATCCTGGAGCCTCTCGATACAACCGACTTAACCCTTCCGATCAGAAAAGTCTATCGTAATACCACTCCACAACGGTGTTCACGAGAGCATAAGGGGTCTATCGGAAATGACTTCAACTACATCAATCCACCGGGGTATGAAGGGTTCAACCGTTCCGCAAAATACGACAAGGAACTCGTTGATAAAACCTCCATACCGCTCTGGGTTGGGTATCAACATTATGCATCCATGCAACTTGCAAACAACAACATCAAACAAGTGCGCGCCTCATTAAGGCTTGCTGTCCACTATTACATTCAAGATAAGAAATCGGAACAAGCAATAAAACCTTTGCATGAGATCATCCATGAACACGATGCCGACCTCATCGAACTTGCCCGCTCGTTGATCCTTGAGAGCTGGTTTAACATCTACTCAGTTTGCAAATTGACTCTGATGATGCTCCGTTATAAAAAACCCGGTGTCGACTATGCCACACAAAAGAAAGATGCCCAATATCTGTATGATATTGTCCAAAAGCGCAACGGCAAATTTCAAGATTTGAAAAATGATCTCTTTAATACCCTTCATCCGAATAAGAAACTACTCAAACAACAAGAAAACGATAATGCGACGTTTATCGCACTAGATAAATTAATGAAACAAAAAAAATATGGCGACATCATCAACGTCCTCGACGACTTGGCTATGAAGGCCAACGAGCATCCATCTCAAAAAATCAAGCAAGAGGTCATCTTTACTGGCCATAGCCTCGGAGCGGCGGTTGCCGAAGTGGCCTATGTCAACGCCACAGCCAAATGCAGACGGATACCAATGAAACAATATTCCCTAAAAACACACAACCCTCCAGCAATACGCACAGATGATAATAACCTTTATAAGGCTTATGGAAAACATGTCAAACTATTCAAAGCCTTAAATGCCAAATTCTCGATCACTCATCGCATTGCCGCAGGCGACCCCGTCAGCCAATCCGGTGGGAAACATCCCGGCTCAGCCTCGGACGACAAAGAGGAGAAAGATCTCCTTGACTGGACCCAGTGCGAGACATCGGTAACACGAGGGCTCGAGTCGTCATCGCATCCTGACATCCGCGACACCCCGATCACTCACTCAACGCTCTTTGGAAAGGCCAAACCCCATTCCACCTATTCGGCCCATCTCATCAATTCAGCTACGGCGATCCTGAACTCTAAGGACGCGACTAGCGAACAAAAAAAGAAGGCGATGAAAATCGTCCAGGAGCGCATGGGAGATTATCAGAGGATATGGGTCAGCCCGAAAGTGCTATCGCGGTTCAATGAAGGAGACAAACGTGTTTGGAAAGAGTTTCAGGAAGCGTGGGATGCTCTAGGAATACGCTCCAACTACGTGGAGAGTATCCGTTCTATTATCGGCATTATCTTCCGGATCGCCTTAGCCAGGTTCGCGATCATGGACGAACGTGAAGATGAGCAATACGATGCCGGCCATGGCGACTGGAAGAAGTACCGTGATCACAACGGAGTCTTCGCCGTCACACAAGATGGAATCATCTCCGACAAAGCCTAAAATAACAGGATCGCAGGCATACACATCAAGCTAAGGAGATTTTTGACCTTTCTCGCTTCTCCCAAAAGCAATTTCACGCAAAGACGCAAAGGAGCAAGCGCAAAGCACGCAAAGAAAGATGTCTGTCATTTTACTCTAAAGCGGAACTGGACTGAATTAATCGCCTACATCGCTATATCTCAAACTCGCTTATGGCGATTGATTCAGTCCAGTTCCACTTTAGAGTTAAATGACAAACACTTTACAGCATTGCTTCGCAAGGTTAATTTGCGAAGCAATGCTGTAAAGTGTTTGTCATTTTCAATTTTTTCTGCGTCGGCCAAAATCAATCGCCGTAAGCAAGATTTGAGGAATGGCGAAACAGGCGATTGATTTTGGCCGGCGCAAAAAAGCGAAAAATTTGACAGACATCTTTCTTTGCGAACTTTGCGGTTGCTCCTTTGCGTCTTTGCGTGAAATTGCTTTTGGGAGAAGCGAGAAAGGTCAAAAATCTCCGTAGCTTGATGCGCTATACTCTGCGTTGTTTCCATATCTTGTACACGTTAATGATGGTCTCCAGCTGTTTTTTGACCTGTACGTAATGGGGACCTCTATGCTTTCTCCCATTTCGAATGAGCTGTTCGATAAGATCATAAACAGCATCGTCAGACATCGGCTCTTTTGCACGCTCCAACCTCTTGAGGAGTTCGAGCACGGTGATGAAGGTTCCGGAGCGGCCCTTGCCGGCAAAGCAGTGAACGAGGAGGGTGGCGTTTTCGTCACTAATAAGAGGCAGAAGCTGCAAGCAAAACTGCAAGAGCTTTTCAGGGTCTGTCCCAGAGCAGTCTTCCCACTCATAATGCAGATGAAGCAGCGCATGGGGCTGTGAATCTGAACCTTCGTTCTGGATGATGAGAGGATGCTCTTCAACCCAATCAAGCACAGAGCTAATCCTCTTTTTGACTTTGGAGTCGTATGAAATGGTCGTTTTAACTAGCGTTATTACCTCATAATGGGTGGAGGGGTAATACTCTAAGCTGCTATCTTCTAGATCAGAACGGTAACCATCATCCGTAGATGTGAGGTTTATGATAAAGGCGACTTTAAATGTCCTACACATGCTGAAGAATTCTTCTCGCTCCTCATCCGTAATTGGAAATGAGGCGGCGATATAGGACGACAAAGTAGTATTAAATGTGATTTTGTGAGCACAGTAGGAGGTCTTATCCTGTGTTATGGGGTCGACCCATTGGAGGCTTGGCAACTGAGGTAGGCACAGATTGAATATCTTCAGAGCGTTCCATAGAACGTCTACAACGTTTTTGTTTGTAACAACTTTTGAAATTTTTTCTCCATGGTTCGTTTTCCACAATTCGTACACCTTAATAATGGTCCCTAGCTGCTCCTTGACCTGAACATAGTCAGTGCTATCTCTCTGTTTCCTACCTTGTTGAATCAGAAATTCGATGATGCTATAAACTGTGCTGTCAGGCAATACATCCCTTGCTTGCTGCAGCAGCTTGATGAGCTCAAGAGTGGTGATAAAGGTGCCCGTGCGGCCTTTGCCGGCAACGCAGTGTGCGAGGAGGGTGATACTGTCGTCTTCGAGGAGTGGGAGAAGCTGCAAGCAGAACCTAAGAAGCTTTTCAGGGTCCGTTCCCGAGGCATCTTTCCATTCAAAATGGAGGTGTAGGAGCGAAGATGGCGTAGAACCTTCATTTTGGACCAGGAGAGGCCGTTCTTCTATATAATCAAGAACATGGGCAATCCGCTTTTTCACCTTGGAGTCGTACGAAATGGTCGTTTTGCCTATGATGACGACATCCTTCTCACTTAAGGGATAGTAATGTGGATCGCAGTCTACCATATCAGGGTGGTTCCGGTCTTGTCCGGAGGTGAGCTCAACGATGAGATCTACTTTCTTCATCGTACATAGCGCGTAAAAGCTTTTCCTATCTTTCCGTGGAAATTCGGCGGCAATGTAGCGGGAAGAAAGTGTTTTAAATGTGATTTCGCGCGCTATGTAGGAGTTTTTCTCCTGCGTGACCGGATCGACCCATTCGATGCCTTCAAAAGTGGGTTTTTCGCCTTCAAAAGTGGGTTTTTTGCTTAAATTGTTGGTTAGTAGAGAAAAGTTAGATAGGCACAGAGTACCCCAGAGCCTGTTTATTGGGTTCTCTTCTTTTTGGATTTGATCAATTAGCAACTGAAGTTTAGTCTGGATTTCCACTACCAGCGTGGCTTTCAATTCGGCTCCTGACATCATGCTAGAAATTTGATTAAATGTCATTTTTATCCTGTTTTTCCCAGGAGCGGAATTGCTTCTCAGTGAGGGCAAGGGTTTTCCGCAGGGCCTGCTCGGCATCCAACCCTGTAGATTGTGCCTGGGAGACAAGGGTCAGCAAAGCAGCCCCTAATGACTCTTCATCGGCAATATCGGCTTTCACTGTTGTGTGGGGGATATCTTTGAACGCGGTCTTGCCTATCTTCTTCAGCATCTTGTGAGCACGGGCCAACGGAGGCAGGTCCCGCGGGATCCCATCCAGAACACTTTTTCGTTCGGCATGGGAAACTTCCGTTTTTTTTATCGATTCCCACTGTTCCATCAGCTTGTCGACGGTATCGATCCCTTGGACTTCGCCGAAAACGTGGGGATGGCGCCGGATGAGCTTGTCGACAAGGCCTTGTAAGACATCTTTCATCGTAAAACGCCCTTCTTTCTCTGCCATCTTGCATAAAAAGACGACGTTGAAAAAAAGGTCGCCTAACTCGTCGCGGATATGGGGGTTGTCTCCCACGTCGATGGCTTCGATGAGCTCACACACCTCTTCAAGCACCGTTGAACGGATCGTCATCATCGTCTGTTTTTGATCCCACGGGCATCCATTCGGCCCAAGAAGACGCTCCGTCACTTCGATTAATGCTGCAAAATCTCCCATTGTCATTTCCTTGTTGATCAACTAGAATAGCAATTCAACGAGTGGAGATCAAGCATTATGAAAAGAGAATTCACCGCTACGACATATATCTTGCATAACGAGAAGGTATTGCTGATCTATCACAAAAAGCTGCAGAAGTGGCTGCCGCCGGGAGGCCATCTGGAAGAGAACGAAACGCCTCCAGAAGCAGCCATGAGGGAAACCCTCGAAGAGTCAGGGCTGGAGATCGAATTCCTTTTCCAAGAAAACATCGTGATCAATAGTTGGAATGCCAAGAGCTTTGTCCGGCCTTATCTCTGCCTTCTGGAGGAGATCCCCACCTACAAAGATATACCCCCGCATCAGCATATCGACATGGTCTATGTCGCACGCCCTTGCGGAGGCAAGCTGATCGACGACCCCCTCTTGAGGTGGTTTACCCTTCAAGAAGTGGCAGCGATGAAGTCGGATGTCGACATCTTTCATGAGACACAGCAAGTCATCGAACACCTAATGGCTCAAAATTTGATTTTACAGACGGCTTCGAATCCAGTATAACGTGAAACTATGGATGACACGACGATTTTCAGGACTATCGACAGCCTAAGCGACACGGCTTTGCTCGAGGCTGCAGGCAAGATGCTGACAGCACAGCAGCTATTGATCATTCTCGATGCCGTGGCGCATCACGCCTTGCCTGAAAGCAAGCTGCTTCCCCTGCTAGTCGGGATGCCTAACAGCGTGTTTGTTCAGGTGCTGCATCAAGCCAATCCCGAAGTATTGAATTTTCTCAAGTTAGAAGGTGTCATAGAGCCGATCCAGCACCATCTTACGTTGTTGGCGGATACAGTTGAGAAGCAGGACAATGAAATCGGCACTTCGTTGATGATCATGGGACAGGAGATCTCTCAACTTGACGTTTCGACAATACGGAGGAGCGACCTGCAGAAAATGAGAAAACAGCTAGAAACTAAGCGAGAATACTACCTGAACACAATCGCATTGGCCAGCAAAGCCCTCGCTATCGCCTGGAACACAAATAGACTCGATCTCATTGAGCAGTTCACGAAGATCAAAGAGCGATGCCTCAGCGCCCTGCACGACTTCATCGGGACGCCGGGCAAAGACGATAACCCCGGAACAGGGATGTATGGGCTGCTGGAACAAACCCTTTCTGCTGTGTATAGCGAATCGCCAGAATTGAAGGATTCCGACCCAGCCACAGAGGCTTTGGCGCAGTTTTCGATCTGGTATTTGCGCGATTATTGGTCCCTGGGGTTGCTTCCTTCAATTAAACATGAAGAGGACTTGGAATTGAACACCGAGGACGAGTTGGCCAAGCGGGACCATCGACAGAAGTTGTTTGCAGCCGTACAGGAAAGCCTAAACCGCCTGGGCATCGGCACCGTGGGAGACCTCAAGAAAGTCGAGATATTTTCAAAAAACCTCCTAGAAGACCACATCGATGCCTTCCGGGACAAATTATAAAAAAGACGAGGATTTTTATGTTACAAGTTGACTCGAATTCCCCATCCACACGCAATGATGAAGAATTTGATTGGATTCTGAAAGTTCATGGCAGCGAAAAAAACTGGAAATCGATATTGGAGACGATCAACAAAGTCTATGACTGTGTCGCAACGGCTTTTACCTTGTTAGCTGTTGTCTTGGTGCCAGCTGGAATCGTCGCTTGGGCTGCTGGACGTATCGTTCTTTCGCTGCCAAAGAGTTTAATGATCATTTCAGCATTGGTGTTTTGTGTCGTGGTTTCCAAGAAGCTAGTTCAGACGTATGTGAAAGAACAGCTGTTAAAAGGAACTCTACAATTTGAATCGTTTCAAGCCTTAGATAACAATCTCTTGCAGCTCAGCAAATTTGGAGTATCTATAGATATCCTAAAAGCGATCCATGAAAAAAAAGGAGAGTTTTACGCAGCCAAAAAAAGTTATAATACCGACATCTTTATTTTGGAAGATCATATTAACAAAGAAAAAATGAAATGTGATAAACGATTAGTAGAAATTGAAGAAAAAAAGAATGCTGCTTTAAACTCATTATATAAACAGTTTCTAGATGAAAAAATGAAAGCCCTCACAGCGTCAAAAATAATTCAAGACTCCAATCGTAGTAAGGAAGAAATTCAGCTTGCCAATCAACACTGGATAAGCCAACTAGAAATACCTCGTGAACGACTGAAAGAAGTAGAAAAAAGCTGTTTGAAATACATTGAAGATATTGCTAAACAGCATCCATCAGAGTAGTACCTAATCACCGGCTGTGAAAAATAAGAAATAAAACGACAAACGACGATGTCGTTTTTCTGCATTAAATCCACTTCTTGAGGTCTTGGAAAACTTGGTCTGGGGGCATCTCGCCGTTGACGTTGTGGAGGAGGCCTGCCTTAGCAAAGAAAGAGACTAGGGGCTTGGTCTGCTCGTGGTAAACACGCAGCCGCTCTTTGACAACATCAGCACTATCGTCAGCGCGTTGGTACAGTTCTCCACCACATTTGTCACACACGCCTTCTTTCTTCGGAGGGTTGAAGTAGCGGTTGTGGATATTCGTGCAGGAACGGCACATCAGACGCCCAGCGATCCGTTGAATGATGGCTTCGTCGGCGATTTGTAGATTTAACACGCTTACCTTCGCTTGTGGAGGAAGATACTTCATCAAACTGTCTGCCTGGGGCAGTGTGCGAGGGACCCCATCGAGGAGATATCCTTTGGCGCAATCGGGCTTGGATAGGCGGGCGAACAGCATATCCAGGACCAGGTCGTCTGGAACGAGCTTGCCGGCGTTGATGAACCCTTTGGCTTTGCGGCCTAAGGGGGTATCCTGAGACATGTTTTCGCGGAAGAGGTCGCCGGTGGAAATGTGCGGGATGCCGAGTTCTTTCGTTAAGCGAAGGGCCTGTGTGCCTTTACCAGAGCCTGGCGGCCCAAGCAAGATGATGATGG
>Ga0207122_1007_pt2 | contig 24823 bp, 7 predicted proteins | sample Alteio_BWMinHeat_38_FD_153504 | JGI IMG/M metagenome (GOLD analysis project Ga0207122, IMG submission 153504) | Enriched cells from forest soil in Barre Woods Harvard Forest LTER site, Petersham, Massachusetts, United States -... | ecosystem: Environmental > Terrestrial > Soil > Temperate forest >... | reverse complement strand
TCTTCTGTTCTTTGGAGCGCAAGTTGGAGGGGAACCGAGCGGTCTCGTTTTGGCCCGTTGGGACCCTGTTGACTGTTGTGCCGAAATTCTCTCTATCTTCGTATTGCCGTTGCATAGAAGAATGGGACTTGGATCGAAGCTGCTTGGCGCTGTAGAAAGATGTTGGGAAAACTGCTTTGAGCTCCGAATAATTTGCAGAAAGGAGAATGCCGATTATTGGGCGCTTTCCGCATTATTGGAAAAAGCGGGCTGGCATTCTGAAACTACAAATTCTTTTATATTTTGTATTCGAAATATCCACCCGGGTTTGGGATCGGAAGTACGAGATGGTGCGCGAGAATATACCGTCCAATCCGCTGAAAGTCTTGACAAACGGGACCTCGAACAATTAGAAAAATGGGCCACAGGCGACGGTTTGTCGGCGGACCGTTTGGCAAAGCCGGCCGGATTTTGATGCGCGACTCAGTTCGATTGCATTTCACGGATCCAAAATCGTGGGATGGCTTTTAGCGGTACGCTTGGACCGCTGTCGGGTCGCATATGGCTCGCTTTATGTGAGCCGACAACATCGAGGAAGAAATTTGCATAGACGTCTGATGATGACGGACCGATCTCAGCAATTTTTTGCCGAAGCGCCGGCGTCTGTTGCAACTTTTCGGCTGAAACCGTTTCAATTGTCATTGCTGCGAATGTATCGAAATATATTGGGTCCGTCTGCTGTTTTCGGAGAAACGGTTTTTCGGACAAAAACTTTCTTTTAATGCCAATCCATCGGACAACAGTCCCGGCGATAAGGCGATTTCAGTTGTATATTTATGGCTTCTTGCTGATTCCGTATTTCCACCGGGAAACTATTTTATCGGTATTTCTGGCCATGCTGGTGGTTGGGCGGGCTCCCGGCGTTGCCGCAGCTCCCTGCGAGATTTTATGGGATACGTATGGCGTTCCACATATATTTGCAAAAGAGCCCATGGCGGCATATTATGGGCTCGGATGGGCCGAGCTGGAGAGCAATGGCGATGTATTACTGAGGCATTGCGAGCAGGCCCGTGGTGAATCGGCAAAATTTTGGGGACATTCGGATTTAAATTCTGACATCGAAGCTCGGATTTTGGATCTGCCACATTTAGCAAAAAAATGGTATCAACATCAAGATCCCGAATCAAGACGGCTGCTCGATAGTTTTGCGGCCGGTATCAATGGCTGCGCGGCCTTTCTCGGCACCCGACTAGATCCACGTTGTCGTGCGGCACTACCTGTTCGTGGCGAAGACGTACTGGGCAATATGATACAAACGATTTATCTAGGATTTTCTGATGATCCTTTGCTGCCATCGGATTCGAATCATCCATGGAGCCCGAATGCCGGTTCAAATGCTTTCGCACTGGCCCCCTCTCTGACCCGAGATCACGCAGCAATTTTGGCGGGTGCGCCACATTTGCCATGGACCGACCGATTCCGGTGGTTTGAGGCGCAAATAAACCTGCCGTCAAAGCAATTTTATGGATTCACAATCATCGGATTTCCGGTTTTCTCGGTTGGCTTCAATGACTACCTTGGATGGAGTCACACCGTTTGCGGCGCTGTAACACTCAAACGATTCCAGGTAAAAATGAATAGCCAAAAGTATGTCTATGCCGGTGGGAGCGGAGATATCCATAGCGAGAAAATAGGAATTGAGGTCGCGGAGAATGGAGCCGCCAGTCAAACATATTGGCTCGAGACCAGATCCACCAACCTGGGCCCGATCATAAATGTCAAGGGCGACAAAGGCGACCTAGTCCGTTTTGTGGGCATAGACCAGACCGATGTCATTCGCCAGTATCGGCTGATGGCCAATTCGGATAGTCTCGCTGAATTTGAAAGCGCATTGAGCCTATTGCAACTGCCATTATTTAACACTATCTATGCAGACACCAAAGGAAACATTTTATATATGTACAGTGCCCGCGTCTGGAAAGGTGCTGCGAAGGCCATGGCCGATGGAGATAGCCTGCCTTTGACCGCGGCGGATATTGAAACGCAGACATATGCCTATTCTGAGCTGCCAAGAGTGGCCAATCCGGAGAGCGGGTGGTTGCAGAATACCAATGATCCTCCGTGGACGACCACAAATCCAATTTTGGACAAGCATGAGTATCCAACATGCTTCTCTACTGGAATAATTTCTTTCCGTACGAGGGCATTGCGCAAGCTGTTGCAAAAAGTGGCCGCTGCATCATTCGAAGATGCGTTGATGGTGAAGGAATCCACACGTTCTGAGTTGGCTGATGAAACAATTGCTTCACTCGTTAAACTCGCCAAGGAGGGCGACAACCCCACATTAACCGAGGCCGCGGCTATTCTCGAGCATTGGGATCGTCAGTTTGAACCCGGAAGCCGCGGCGCTGTTTTGTACACGAAATATCTAGGCAGACGAAAAGAGGAAGGGAACCGCACGGGTCGACTCCAGACATTGCGCGAGACCGTAGATGAAATGAAAAACGAGCATTTAGCCTTGGACGTCGCTTGGGGAGATGTGTACCGTTTTAGGGATAAAACCGGTGAATTTCCTGGACGAGGCTCGCCAGACAGTCTTGAGGGAGGTGTCGAGACCGTCTATTATGAACCGGACGGGTTGGATAAGTATGTAGCCGATGGCGGGGATGGGGCATCATTTTTGGTCGAATTTTCGAAGCCATTGCGCGCTGCTGTTCGTCTCAATTATGGAAATTGGACGATGCCGGGTTCACCGTTATTTCAATCTCAAGTCAATCTCTTGAGTAAGCGATGCCACAGGCCTGCGCTATTAACGCGCGCAGAAGTAATAAAAAGCCTTTCATTTCAAGAGACGGTCCAAGCTGTCGAACAACCTTGATAGTTTGATGTCAGCCTGCTGCGTAATAGGGTTAGTTGCGGTAGCCGCTTTTCGATGTATCTAAACATCCAGATCCACCGCGTATTTCGTCGACAGCAGCGCTCGCAACGCAGCGCTTGTACGCGATGAAGGTATTAAATAAATGTTTTCTGCGCTGCAATGATTTGATTTCACCGTTGGAGGGAGTAAAACAGAATGGCCGAAATACCAAAGATGCCGGATATAAGTGTGGTTGAGTTAAGGCGGGAAGATGGTGCTCAATGCTTGTTTTTCACGCCGAGTCGCTTTCACGCAGACTTGGAATTGATTGGACGTCCGGGCTCGCTTCGAGGACTTAAAGCGAGGATTGATAATTTCGTCGCCGGTATCATTTTGTTTTCAGAGGATGAAAAAAAGCGATTCATTCAACTTATCTATCTGGTAGTTGATCCATCTTGGCGAAATAGGGGAGTGGGTACTGCTCTTGTGGGAGCGCTCATTTCGAGCGACAACGGTTGTCGGGAATATCTTGTAGCCTATGGTAGGTTCGAAAAGGGCTACCATTTGATTTCTAAGATCCTAGATAGATACCAATGGACAAAGGAAATTGAATGTTCTTTGTTATTTTGGAGTAGGCTGGCTATGATTCATGCCTCGTGTGGCGATCATGCGCTTCCAGTTGGATATACCATCACGGAGGTGTCCCTTGACAAAGCCTGTCTTTTGGGCCGACTCGCCAATTATCAGCGGGATACAGGGATGCTACCCGACCTAAGGCCGGCGGCATGGATCCACAGGCCGGACTTTGAACCAAATTTTAGTGCAGTTGTGATGCACAGGTCGGAAATTGTCGGTTGGATCCTGACCATTAAAGTTCACGCCGGAGCATCGGCCTTTGTATCCCTCTATATTGCCCCGGATCACAGGCGACAATCCCTTCATCGCCGATTAATTTCAGATGTCTTGAGCAAACAAGAGAAGGTCCTGGGTGCCAATTCATTAGTATCGTTTCGTTTGAAGGCATTTCAGACTTCCCTTAGGCGAATGCTGTGGCCACGCCAGTTAAGTGCCCAATGTCCGCCTGCGGAAACAGTCCTGCGGTTGAAATATCTCGCAATCGTTACACATCCCGAATTAAGCGCACCGGCTGGAACCGGCGCGCGCAGCTGCTAGCTTCAAGCCGATCCTAAGGCATTCACCACATCATTATATCACGACGCGATGTACCATTTCGCGGTGTTAGTGCCGAAAAGAAAAGTCTGGTTCAATGATTTTCTCTTGACCGCAATAAAAGGACGGATGACGTGGGGCACCGTCGAAAAAAACCAACGAATGCTTCACGTTGGTAGAAGTGACGGGGCGAAGCTATCGTCAGTGGCAGCGTACGCAATGCGTCCAAACAATCGCAGTTTTGTTGCAAGATGCCCCAGCTAAAACAAATGACGCATCAGTGCGATGAGACTGGGCACCGACTTTCGTATGCTCGGCGGAAGGCTCTAGAATTTAACCTGGCAGCGGTGCCCGGTAGGCGACTTGGCAAATTCTCGCTCATCGTCGAAACCAATCTTGGTCTAAATGGCCGTACGCCGCTTTTCTTTGTCGGGATGCCCGTGGGGCTATTACACAGCATAGAACGCGAGCATCCCATTTATCTCATTCCGACTGGTAATTTTGTCGAGGTAGGACCAGCCGAAAGAGTGTCCTACATCTCGAGTATATTAGCAAAAGAGATAATGTCCGCACGAATACCCGGACCAATCGCAATCGGGGGGTATTGCCTTAACGGATATATAGCATACCATCTTGCTCACTTGCTGGCGAAGGCCGGAGTCGAGGTCGTTTGCCTGGTCATTATTGATATTTGTGGCAGATCGAGGCCGCTCGACTTGTATTGCAGACTATCGTCAACCGTTCGTCGGTTTATATCGTGGTCGGAAAATAGGCTAATGCGGACGAGTAAAAACGGCGGGGTAATACAGGACCAACGGCCTGAAGAACGGCATCTGTTTCTACCATTTCAGGATATGACACACGAGGCCGGTCATCAATATAAGCCGCCAGTCTATCGAGGCGATGCCTTGCTGATTTTATCAGAGCGCGGGCCGTGGGGATCATTGCCACGATACTTTCAATTCGCGGGCTGGTCGACAACACTCAAGGGACGCATATCCGTCCGGCTGGCTCCGGGTGATCAGTACACACTATTTAGTCACGGTAACGAGGCCCATATTGGAAAAATCATTAATAACCATCTTCGAGCAGTTTCAGCATGAGGAACGAAATTTTATGAAACATTCGATGCGAAATATTGTTTGCTGGAATCCTGCGGAGTGAAAAACGCTACCGATACCGACAACTACGAGACGATCGAGGGATATTCCCTGTCGCCGCAACAGACGACTGCGTGGCAATTTTTCAAAAACGTGGATTCGTGCGTGTCGATCGAGATGCGCATTGATGCCCCCGTCGAGCACCGGCGGCTAATTGAGGCGTGTCAACGCGTACTCTCCAGAACGGAAGCCTTACGGACTAGGTATCGGGTGCCTGCTGCCTTGAAAACGCCGATTCAGGTAATTGGCGAAACAGCACAAATCCACTGCGAATTGGTTTTGGCGAATGGGAAGCCAGTGGAAGGGCCTGGCAAAGATTCATCGAAGGAAGGCTCTGGGGCGCTTGCTGAAGATCTTTGCGCGGACATCGATGTGCGCGTGGTGGTTGCCGTGTATCCGCCGGTCAGCAGTGTAGTAACGCTATCAGCGCGCCGGCTTGCAACTGACGACGTAGGCCTGCTGGTCTTAGCACGCCAAATCATGGATGAGTATGAGGCGCCGGGAGAGAAGCTAACATCAAATTCCGACAGTATTAAATACATTCAATATGCCGATTGGATCAACCGACATACCAGCAGTGCGGAGGCGAAAGAGGAGCGAGCATGGTTAAAGAATAAAGTTGCTTTTGGAAGAGAAATGATCCGGTTGCCGGCGGCTGTTGATCCTAACGCTAGCGGCTCTCGGCGCAGGTGCGATCGCATCCTTTCAAGCGAATCAATGTTTGCCCTGGTCAAGTACCGTGCTTCCGGGGAAGTTTCAAATGAGGTTGTGTTGCTCACGGTTTGGTATTTGCTAATTTCAGGGTTCTCAGGGGTCGTAGGCGGAGTTATTGAATATCACGCGGACGGTAGATTTTTGCCTGAGCTGAGAAACACGGTTGGGCGATTTCGAACACCTGTTCCATTCGCGATGACAATCGCATCTTTGACGCCGTTTTGCCAGGCGGTCAAGGTGGCGGCCGGGCTTTTGGGCGATATAGAACGGAGGCAGGAGTGTTGTGCAGATTTTGGCGAAATGTTTCATGAATGGGCGCGCGATAAAACTTCCGCGACGGTAGGATTCCTGTATAGAAATGCGGTAGTCTACCACGACCGGAGGAGAGAGATCGCTTGCAAGAAGCTGGTGGGATTTGATGAATCGGAGCGGTGCTTGTTGAGTTGCACTGACCTTGGGAGCGAGATGGAATTGTCGCTCACTTATGATTCGTCGACTGTCGCTGATACAACTGTCCATGATGTCCTAGAAGCGTTTGACTCATTGATTCGATTTTTCTGCACAAATGGCGATCGTTTATGCGAAGGGTCGCCGTTGGAACGGGCTGACCCGGTCTCTGAAGACGATCATGGTGAGGCAAAGCCACCATTAGTGGAGGAAATATTAGTCGGCGCTAAACGGCACCCCGACCGTATTGCTTTGGTCCAAGGATCTCGTCACTTCAGTTACGCATATCTAGAGGCTGCTGCGAACAAGCTGGCGGCGTTCCTTGCCGCCAAAGGGATTGGCATCGAAAATCGCGTCGGATTGATGGTAAAAAATAGTTGCGAGGCCGTTATCGGACTCATTGGCATCCAACAGAGTGGTGCTTCTTATGTCCCATTGGATTTGCGCTATCCCAAGGCACGAATACAGGCAATGGTGGAATCGACCCGGGTCGACTGCGTCATAACCGATACAGATAGGGCAACGTCGAACGCGCTTGCCCCTGACGCGATCTGTTTAACCGATTTGCTAAACGGCGCAAATCCGTGGCGGGTCTTAAATCGGCCTTTGGTGAGCCAGTCGTGTGCGGCGTACATTATTTGCACCTCCGGCTCATCGGGAATCCCTAAACCCGTGATTATAACTCATGGGAACCTTGCCGCGTCGATCCACGCGCGAGATGGCGCTTATCCGGAGTCAGTCGATGCGTTCCTTTTGCTTTCGCCATTGTCATTTGACAGTTCTATCGTGGGAATCTTCTGGACGCTTCTAAAAGGAGGTCTCTTGGTAATTCCTGAAGAAAGAGACGGCGAACTTCCGGTAGCTCGCCTCGTGGATAATCACCAGGTTACGCATTTGCTTTGTATTCCGAGTTTATACAGCGCTGTTCTGGACGAAATGCCAGCATCGGCAATGAATAGCCTGAGAGTGGCAATTGTCGCTGGGGAGCACTGTTTTCCCGACTTGGCCAGGCGGCATAGATCCCTGCTCCCAAAGACAAGGATGGTGAACGAGTATGGCGTAACGGAGGCAACGGTATGGTCTACAACCTTTGACACCAGCGGCTTGATGTTATCCGGTCGCACCTCGATCGGGAAACCGCCAGCCGGCGTCGAGATTTACATTTGCGACGCGAAATTACGGTGCGTGCCGCGCGGTTTAGTCGGCGAAATTTGTATTGGCGGACATGGGGTTGGTCGGGGATATTTTGATCGACCAGCGTGGACTGCCGATAAATTCGTTCCTAATCCCTTTGGTTCTAAGGGAAAAAGACTTTACCGAACCGGTGATTTTGGGTGGATCAGAGGGGATGGTGAAATTGAGTTTATTGGACGTCGCGATAGCCAGGTTAAGGTTCGAGGGCATCGCATTGAGCTATCGGCCATCCAAAGGATCGTTAGCGCGCACCCAGCTGTGCGGGAATGCGTGTTGCAAACGAGATGTTCGGGTTCGGCGCAACAGATTCTTCTATTTTATGTCTCGGCCGTCGATCGACCCAATCTTGATCAAGAGCTTGGAGCGTGGTGCAGCCAGCAATTGCCAGCGTTTATGGTTCCAGACCTGTTCGTAAAAGTCGCGCAAATGCCGCGGCTGCCGAACGGAAAAATTGACATGCTTGCTTTGCGACAGACAATGGAGAACAGTGGAATTCTTGCTTCTCGCGCCCCGAACAGTTCTGCCGAACGCAATCTCTTGAGAGTTTGGGAAGAGGTGTTGGACCGGAAGGGAATCGGCTTAGAAGAAAAATTTGTTGCAATCGGTGGCGATTCGATTGCGGCAATTCAGATTGCCGCCCGGTGTCGCCGGCATGACATCCAAGTTACGCCTCACGATCTGTTTCGCTATCAAACTGTTGCGGAGCTAGCCAGGCATATTACGAAGATCAACTCGAATGAGACTAGCTCACAGGCGCGAGAAATCCCACTGACGCCATCTCAAGACGAATTCTTCCGCCGCGACCTTCCGGAGCCAGACCACTTTAGCCAAGCAGTGCTCCTGCAATGGAGAAACCGCCTTGACCTTGAAAGGCTTCGCCACGCCGTGCAGACGGTGGTTGACGAGCAACCACTTTTAGGAGGTCGGTTTCGACGCACGCGCGCTGGATGGCGACCGGAAGTTGACAGCAAGAACTCAGCAGTCGCCATCCGAACCATCACCGTAAGCAAGGACCGACTCTCTCACAAAGTCCTTGCGGAAGTCATTTCCTCGCTGAACAATTCGATTAGCATTGAGCATGGGCCTTTATTTCAAATCGCGAACATCGTAGACAGGGCCGGCAGGAATTATCTTTTGTGGTTAATACATCATCTTGCTGTTGACGCTGTTTCTTGGCGAATCCTGCTCGATAGCCTAAATAGCCACCTGGACGTGGGTGAAAGAGGGCTACGGAGACCCGCAGACGCAGCTACAGTGGCATTGGCACGATGGACAAACGCGATAAACTGCGACCAAACGTGGGAACGGTTACGCCCGTCAATGGACTACTGGCTGCAACTTCCTGTCTCGAGCTTAAGTCCACCGGTCATTCGGCCGTTTCTTGCTTCACCAGACAAGAGGCGAGACGGCGCAATGTATTCGAAAAGAGTAATTATAGATGTCGGCAGAGCAACAATGCAGAGACTGTCCAGAACAGAAACGCCGTCATCATATGTAATATTGCTTGGGGCATTCTTGCACGCGCTTACAAACATCACTGGCCAAACGAGTTTATTGGTCGGCTTGGAGACGCACGGCCGACACACCCTGGGTGAAGAGTGTGAACTGCATAATGTGGTTGGCTGGTTCTCAAGCACATTCCCCGTATTGTTCCGCTTAGAACACCGCGGCGGGCCAATCGGGCACACTCTGCGTCTTGTAGGTGCCGAGCTGAGTGCGGTTCGGGATATCGGGCCACTATTTTCCTTGTTTGCCCATTTCTCCCGAGAAAGTCCGCTAGCTGACCAGTTGAGGCGCATTCCAAAACCCGCGATTTGCTTCAATTATCTTGGGCGAGTTGACTATCTCGCGACTGGACTTCCCTTCAAATTGTGTCGTCGGCCGTTACCTGGTCTTCGAGGGCAGGCCAATCAAATCGAATACGATATTCAGGTCACGGTGTCTGCGCGATTACGTGACTTCTGCTTCGACTTTGCCGCGGGCCCATCGGTCGATAGTGCGGACCAAATTGACCGACTATGCTCGGAAACTATCCGAACGCTGGAGACGATAATCTCGTCGGTATAGCGCACGCAATGTCGGTGCTTTGGTGGCGGCACATTTAATGTATAACCATTTAGCGATGACAATGGACGTCGACGCGCCAACTACTATAGAAAAAGTGTTGCCGCTAACACCGCTACAGAGCGGTATATTGTTTATCAATGCCACCTCAGCGCCATCCGAATATTATATGGAACAACTGAGATGTCAGGTCGAGGGGCGGTTGATTAAGGCGGCGGCGGAGAGAGCGTATGAATTGCTGGGTCGGCGATACGAGGCCCTCCGGACTACGTTTATGTGGCAAGGGGTATCCGAGCCCGTCCAAATCGTACACAGATACCCTGTGGTGGACATAAAGTGGTTTGATGCGTCACAAATGGGGGCCACGGAGCAAGCAAACTACCTGGTTCAGCTAAGTTGTGAAGAGCATCAACGTGCATTTGACCTAAGGCATCTTCCTTTATCGAGGCTGGCGATTGTGACGATGTCTGCTGATGATCACCGCGTTATATGGACGCATCACCACATTATCATCGACGGGTGGTCCGTTGGACTAGTAGTCGCAGAATGGTTGAAATTCTACGAGGCGCTAGTTGGTGGATTAAGTGCTTTAGTGGGCTCGGCCCGTTCGATAGATCCGTTTTTCAAATGGCTGGCTGTTCGAGATCGACAAAGGGCGCTCGAGTTCTGGCGAAATGCCCTAGTTGGTGCGGTCAAGTGTGAGAGAATACCGCCAGAGAGGGCTCTTCCTACGGAGCTGAATTGCAGCCGAAAATTTGGCCGTCAAACCGTAGAATTCACCGGGACCGATTTTAGTCTGTTGACGGATTTCGCGGCAAATAACAATTGGACGGTGTTTACCCTCATTTGCGCGGCGTGGGGGATCACGGTCGGTATTGCGACAGGAAGCAAAGATATTATTTTCGGTACAACAATGTCCGGGAGGCATGCGGAAATTGATGGTGTGGAGGAGATGGTCGGTCTGCTCATCAATACGGTTCCTTTCCGCGTTCGAATTCACCCCCGCCAGAAAACAACCGAGTGGTTGGACGGGCTGGAACAACTTAAGAATTCAGTTCAGGAATATTCGTTTTTGCCGTTAAGTGAGATTCTCCGGACCAACGAGAGTTTTAAGGCAGAACGGACCGCACTGAGCTCACTGCTAGTTTTGGAGAATTATCCCGTCCCGCGAGAGGTGGAAATCCGGAACGGCGGTGTTCGTCTGCGAAATATTGAATGCCATGCGCGCACAGAATTCGATGTTGCAGTCACGGTGGTGCCGAGGAAAGGCGGATTGACCCTTACAGTGGATTACGACTGGCGGCGGTATGGCGACGAGGAGATGAATAACTTACTTAAGGCATTGGTTCAGACCGCGAAGGCCATATCGCAATCCACGCATGTCGGCGATGCCCTTTGCGCGGGACAGCCCGATATCTCGCGTGTGCTGAATTTCGGTCGTGGTGGTCGCGGCCATGCCAAAATGAAGCCGTGGAGACTTGAAGACTGTTTTCAGGACATGGCTAAGCGCGGAATGGATAGCATTGCGCTTACATTTGGCCAGCGACATTGGACTTACGGCTTCCTGTCACGTATGGCGTCGAACCTGTGTGTGCAACTCCGGCACGCCGGTGTCGCTGAGGAGGATAGGGTAGGAGTGTGCATTAGGAGAGGACCGTGGTTTGTTGCTGCAACCCTGGGTGTGATGGAGGCTGGAGCTTGTTACGTCCCAATGGACCCTGATTGGCCGGCGGAACGAATGCAATTTATTCTCAAAGACGCGGGCTGTAAAGCGGTCCTCGTGGATATTGACGGGAGGGGAGTATTTCAGAGGTCCAGTGCCGTTGAGCTTACGGTCCAAGATGCCTTATCGGCTAGTAACTTTCCTTTGCCAAATGCGCAGCGGTCTTGTGTCAAAACCGGTCGAGGGACAGCATACATAATGTATACGAGCGGATCTACGGGGCGTCCCAAGGGCGTAATGATAGAACATTGTGGCGTCGTGAACCGAATTCGGTGGATGCAAAACGCGTATTCATTGGGAAAGCGGGATCGAGTCTTGCACAAAACGCCGACAATATTTGATGTATCTGTGTGGGAGATATTTTGGCCGCTGATGGTTGGCGCTCGACTTGTTATTGCACGCCCAGGCGGCCATCGTGATGTCAAATATCTTAGCAGAGAGATACGACGACATAGGATTGGCACGATTCATTTTGTGCCCTCAATGCTGAGGGTATGGTTAGGAGCGGATGGGCTCGCGGTTAGTTGCTTGCAAGGACGCTGCTGGCTAGACCGGGTAATCTGTAGTGGAGAAGAGCTGGCGACCGACCTTGTCGTGCAATTCCAACGGGCCGTCAAATCGTTGTATAGTGGGAACAGCGACCAAGTATTAAGACCTTCTCTTCATAATCTATATGGCCCCACCGAGGCGTCCATAGACGTTACCGCTTGGAGCGTTCCCGCAGAAAAGCGCGAGACTGGCTTGGCGGAAATCGTTGGCGACGATCTGGACGCAAGAGAAACTTCAAAATCGGTACCTATCGGTTTTCCGATCGATGGCATCGCGATCTATATACTCGACCATAATCTCCGTCCTGTTCGGGCGGGTGCAGTCGGCGAGCTATGCATATCTGGAGTAGGGCTAGCGAGAGGCTACGTTGGCCGAGGCGATCTTACGGCGGAGCGATACGTGCCGAATCCGTTTGTGCAGGAGCCGTTCGATGAGCGAGCGCCGGTCGGTGGTCGAATGTACCGAACTGGCGATCTCGCACGATGGAAGCCAGACAAAACCATTGAGTTTCTAGGCAGGATAGACCGGCAGCTGAAGGTTAATGGTGTCCGTATTGAGCCTGGCGAAATCGAATCTACGATGCGATTGCATCCCAGTATCGAGAACACAGCGATCACCGTTTGCCGGAGTGGTCTCGGTGATAGTAAATATATTGTAATGTATGTGGCTGTCCGTCCCACTGAAGCCGTGGACTGGCCAACGCTTCAAACTGAGCTGTTCAGATGGGCTCGCGAGAAGTTACCGCGGTCGCATGTTCCAACCGCATTGGTGCGCCTCCCCGGGGGAATCCCATTGACCGATAGTGGCAAGTTGGATCTGACAGCTTTGCCGCAACCGTCCTTGGCCGACTGCGCGGGTTGCGAGCCGTCGGACGCCTGGGTCTCGTGGAACCGGCAGCTAGGATCAGTGGAATTTTCGATAACCGAAAAGAACGTGGCGGAATTGTGGGTGAACGTGCTCGGATCAGAGCGGGCTCCAGAAATGTTGCCAACCACGAAATTCTTTTCATTGGGCGGAGATTCGTTGAACAGCCTACACATAGCCTCGCGGTTGGCGATGCGATATCAAATCGATTTGCCGATTACGCGTCTGATGGAAAATCCATCCATCACCGAGCTCGCATCGCACATCGACAGACTCGTGGCCGAAAGAGGCACTCCGGTTAGAATGGAGGTGGAATCCATTGGTCAATGCGGGCAACTCGTTCCACTTTCGAGCGCACAGAAACGATTATGGTACATAAATCAGGCGACACCAAATGGCGTCCAGCACAATTCGATCTGTGCGGTGCGCCTGCTAGGCCAGCTTGATCGCGGAGCACTGTTGAAGGCGCTGAACGCATTGATAGATCGGCATGATTCGTTACGTACCAAATACTGTGAGCTGGACGGCGCGCCGATGCAGTCCGTGATTGCGGTCGATCCAATAATTCTATCCACTCGCAATGTTTCAGGCTCCAACAGCGATGTGGAAGAGCAATACCTACGCTGTTGCGCTGAAGAAAGGCTAGTCCCGTTCGATCTGCGAACTCCGCCTCTTTTCAGGGCTGTTCTATTGAAGCACTCGGAACATGAACACGGATTGATTATCGTTATTCATCATATAGCATGCGACGGATGGTCCGCCGGCATTCTTATACGTGATATCCGCATACTGTATGAAAGTTATTCCACCGGGCGGGAGCCTGTTCTGCCAAGGCCGGCTATGCACTACGTCGAGTTCGCTCAATGGGAAGCGAGCCGAGCGAATGCAGGCGGGCAGAAATCATCCATAGCATATTGGCTCAATCAGTTGCACGGATTGCCGAGTGCAATTCGGATGACATCTGGTGAACCCACAGCATCGTCTCCTGATCGAGCTGAGCTGTTACGTTGGTCCTCGACCAAGATGGACCCACACGTACTGGCGTTGCAACAAACAGGAGATGCTAGCCGTTTCATGGTTATGGTGGCAGGGTGGGCTCTTGCGCTACATGACTTGACAGGCCGAACCGACATTGTGCTCGGGGCAGACGTTGCTGACCGGCCAATGCCACAAACGTGGGACGTCGTGGGACTATTTGTCAACCAGATCGTCCTTCGTATCGATTTGTGCGATGATCCTCAATTCTCAGTTTATTTAAAGCGGGTGCGTGAAGTATGTCTTGGGGCCTACCTCAACCAAGGCGTCCCATTTAACGAAGTACTGCGAGTCCTTCGCCAATCGACCAAAGTAGAAGGAGGCATATTTAACATAAAGCTGGTGGAAGCACGCCATGAACCAGATGCGTACAGATCAGGATCACTCTTAATCCGGCGGCTACCTTTGCCCTTTGCTTCGGATGAATTCGACTTAATCGTGAACTATTTTCAATTTGAAGGCCAAATTTGTGTTGAGACAGAGTTCAAGCCCGCAGCATTTCCTTCCGCTTCGGTTTCCATGATTCTTCAGCGAATGGAACAGTTGCTAGTCCAAGCAGCGAGCAACCAGGCGCTTCGCATCAGTGAAATTCGCCGCGCATGTCGTTCATGGAGCCGCAGTGACGAGAGGCTGAGCACCTTTGCCCGAATGCGTCGCCAGGGTTCGTCGAAGGCCTAAGGTGATCAGGTCGGGGAACCCCGGACTATGATTCAAGAGCATAAAGAGAAATCCGACATGGGCGAGAGTTTTAGAGTCTCTCCTGAGCAGCTGGCCGCTTGGCGCGGAGAAAGAGATTCGTCTGGGAGGCTCGCGGTTTGGGCCATTGTCGAAGTTGGCGGCGTTGCTGACATCCAGGCCATAAAGAATATGCTACAGGAGCTGATTCGCGAGCATGAAATCCTTCGAACGGTGATCGGTCGATTATTTGAATCCGCCGAGCCTGTACAAAAAGTTTTAGCTCCCAACTTCTCCGAGGCGATTTCGATTCCAGATAGGTTGCTCGATGTATCGGCCGACGATTGGCCAAGTCATGTGAACGACTGGTTGATCGGTGCCGACAGCGATCTTGAACGAAGGCCTTTCCTATACGGCTTTTTGGCGAATGATGGATCGGCGCCACCACGCATTTTATTTTTAGTCAATGGGACGAATGGCGACGTGACGACAATGCTTAGACTCGTTGCTACGCTGGATGACATGGTCGACAACCATGCAAGTCATGGAGAGCGCCAAATCGCGCCCGGCGCTGGATTAAAGTATAGTCAGCTGGTTGACTGGCGTTGGGATTGTCTCCGTTCGGATGCGTTCTCCGTGGACCGGGAATATTGGCGTGCGCTGCACATGCCGGTAAAACCATTGAGGCGGCTTGCGCTCGAACGACAGTATACGCGCGGCGTTGTCCGACATAGGACGGTGGAAGGCAGTTTTGAGCCGACGACCCCCGGTAGGTTGGCGGATGTCGGTTGCAAATTGGGGTGCTCGACGAGAGCGCTTTTCATGAGCAGTTGGCTCGGACTCTTGTGGCGTTTCGGAGCCGAACCTCAATGCGATGTGCTGCTCGACGGCAGACGGGAAGAACTCTTAGCGGACGTTATTGGGCCATTATCGAAGTACATTCCATTCCATGCCCAGATACACGCAAATACGAAATTCGACGAACTGGCCAAACAGGTTCATGCAATGGACCGGGAATACCGATTGCGGGAGGAATTTTTCGATCCTGAATCAAATAATAACCACGAAATCCATCCTGTCGCATTCGAGTACATCGACTGCACTGCGATGAGCGGATCCTATCGTAGACTTCGCATATGCGACATCAATGCAGTTCTCCACTGGTTTAGGCTGAAACTCTGCATAGTTGCGGGCACGAATTCACTGGCTTGGAGAATTTGGTACGATGGACGTTATTTCGACGAAATGGCGGTCCAACAATTGGCGAGATCATACAGAGCTTTGTTCGAAGCGATACTGACGGATCCGATGGCGCGCGTGCAAGATCTGAAGATACTCGCGGGAAAAGAGCGTGAAGAATTAATTGGATTGTCGCAAGGCTCACAGCCAGGTTCGTCACAAGATGCGAAAGCCGGATCGGTTAGTGAGATGTTTGATTTCCAGGCTTCGCGAAATCCGAATGCCGACGCAATGGTTTGGAACGGTGGCCGACTCAGTTACCGTGAAGTTCAGTGTCGGGTCGACGCACTTGCGGGATTGATTGCTTCTCGTGGAGTTTCGACAGAACAGGTAGTGGCGATCGGCACCGATCTCATCACCAATACGATTATTGCGTTTCTTGCTGTGCTTAAGGCCGGCGCGGCTTACGTGCCAATAGATATTTATGGACCTCCGGCACGAACAGCGCAGATTCTCGCCCATGTGAAACCCATTCTCGCCGTTAGCGACGTCGAAAATATGGATTTGTTTGCTGGCATACCAACAGTTCAAGTGCCGCCCAGTGTATCCTCGGACCAACGAGCAGTAAAAATCAAAAAAAATCCGATCGGATCAGAAGTGGCATACGTGATGTACACATCAGGATCTACAGGAACTCCCAAAGGGGTAGCGGTTACACACGGCAGTTTGCTGCATTCCACTTGGGCTCGCGTTGATTTCTACGGCCCGCATCAGCGATTTGTGTTGGTGACACGATGGATCTACGACAGTTCGGTTGCTGGAATATATGGAACGTTGTGTAGCGGCGGCACCATTTTTGCACCGACAGAGCATGTGGTTCGCGATCCTAGCGAGTTGGCTAAATTTATCCACGAGTTCCGAGCAACATTCGTTTTGTTGGTGCCTACACTATATCACCTGTTGCTGAATGTGCCAGGGGCACGCGGCCTACTCGCGTCGCTAAAAGCGGTGATTGTGGCGGGCGAGCCCTGTGGAATGAACGTTATCAATACACATCGCGCAAGCCTGCCGGAGACGCTTCTTTACAATGAATATGGCCCGACAGAGGCCACTGTTTGGACTTCAGTCGCCCGATTAGATGGTACCGTGGTGGATGAGGAAGGTGGCGTATCTATAGGCCGCGCGATAAACGGGACAGAGCTGTATTTGCTAGACGGCAACCTCGAGCCAGTGCCAATGGGCGTGATCGGGGAGATTTTCATTGGTGGGCTAAATGTTGCTCGCGGCTATTGGCGAAGCCCGGCGCAGACCGCCCTTTCATTTTTACCGTCGCCGTTTAAAGCAGGATTAAGACTATACCGGACGGGCGATCAAGGTCGCCGATTGGCAACTGGCGAAGTAACGTTCATCGGACGTCGAGATACTCAGATTAAGATTCGAGGGTATCGGATCGAAATCGGCGAGATCGAGGTGGCGCTCTGCCGTTGCTTAGTTGGTCACGTTGCGGTTGTGTTGGCGGTTCCAATCCTTGAGCGAGGGGAAGTTTCATTGGTGGGAGCGGTCGAGGCTTCCCAGCCGGTTGACACCAATAGCATTCGGGAAGAGTTGGGCCAGATTTTGCCTGCCCACATGGTGCCGGAAGAGATCCTTGTTTTAGAGACGCTGCCAAGAGGGCCTTCCGGAAAAATCGACCGAGCGGCGTGTACTTTGCTCGTGCAGGAGCAGCGGAAAATCGTAATGGCAGCCGACTCGCCAAATTCCGCGATAGAGTGCGCCCTGTGTGTAACATGGGCCCAGGTTCTTGGCGCAAAAACGGTGGGCATTAACGACAATTTCTTCCAAATCGGCGGGCATTCGCTCTTGGCTATTCGCCTCCTTGCGCAGGTCAGAAGTCGCTTCGGCAAAGAGGTCCGTTTACAGGAATTTTTGAAAGCCCCGACAGTAGCAGGACTAGCAAAATATATTTCTAATCCGGAAAACGACGATTGTACCAGGCCGCAACAGCGCTTGGCCACACCCGACCCTGAAAATCGGCATCGCCCGTTTCCGCTAAATAGCATTCAGCAGGCCTATTGGTTTGGGCGGCACGGTAATTTTCAGCTCGGGAACGTTGGAACAACAAATTATTTCGAATTTGAATCCTCCGAGCTCCGAGTGGATCGACTGAAGTTTGCGGTGCTTCAGCTGGTGGAGCGGCACGACATGCTGCGTGCCGTTTTTCATTCCGACGGGACACAACAGGTGCTTGAGTGCCCGCCGGCACTTAACATCGACGTTGTTGACTGCCGGAGGCTGACCCCGGGTGAGATTGAGCATTGCCTGGCTGCGGTTCGAGAGCGAATGGCACGCAAATCTATGCAAGCTGACAAATGGCCACTTTTCGAATTACTGGTGCACGAGTTGCCGCGAACGATAAGAATCCATATTTGTATTGATCTGTTAATTTGCGACGCGACTAGTGCAAGGGTTCTAATTTCCGACCTTTATCGGTTGTATATGGGAATGGAACTACCAAAATTGAGTTTCAGTTTTCGGGATTACGTTATTGCCGAAACCAAAGCCACCGAAGAGACTGATTTTGATCGGGCCAAGCGATATTGGGAGAATAAGATTCCCAAGTTACCGCCCGCCCCAGAATTGCCCTTGGGCAAGGATCCGAGTCATATAAGTCATCCGCGTTTCGCAACCCTGATCGGCAGGTTAGATGCCGCTACGTGGAAAAAAATTAAGACGAGAGCACAAAATTTCGGCGTTACGTCGACTGCGGTGTTGTGCGCAGCCTACGCTGACGTTTTGGCAATCTGGGCGAAGGCGCCCGAATTCACTCTTAATCTTACAACGTATGCGAGACTTCCGGTGCATCCTGACGTTGATAGATTGGTTGGTGACTTCACGTCCTTGACATTACTTCGTATCCAATCAGGCGAGGGGCCCTTCATCGCACAAGTTCGAACGTTGCAAAATGAGATCTGGGGCGGGCTGGATCACGGCAGGTTTGGAGGAGTTGCCGTAATGCGTGAGTTGCGGCGGCTATACCGCGACTCTAGGCGAGCTATGATGCCGGTTGTCTTTACGAGCCAGATAGGTTTGGACGCCCCAGACGCAGCCGCAGATAGTGATTGGTTAGGGAAGCTGGTGTTTAGTAGCGGCCAGGCACCGCAAGTTTGGCTCGATCATCAGGTCGCCGAGCGTGAAGGCGGCTTAGATTATTGGTGGGATTATCTGGACGATCTTTTCCCGCCGAATTTGGTCAAATTAATGTTCGACATATTTTCTCGGCTCTTGGAGCGACTGTCGGATGATGAGGAGACGTGGTCCGCGGGGGCTCGATCGATTTGGATCAAAGATCCTGCAACCGCCCTGTTGCAGCGTGGTATGGGCGAGGATTTGACGAAGGAAATGGCGGGGAGCGAAGGTTGGTTTCGTTGCGGTTTGTTGCACGAAGGGTTTTTGAGACAAGCTGGAGTTAACCCGCATGCCATAGCATTGATTTGGGAGGATGGGGAAGGTGTGAGGCGGGAAATGGATTACGCTAGAGTGCGTCAGTTGGCATGGCGGGTTGGGTGTTGGTTGAGCTCGGATCGTGAAGGGGAAAATGGCGATTCAAATAAGGGCTGTCATTTGATAGGGGTGTTGCTGCCGAAGGGTTGGGCGCAAGTTGTGGCGGTACTCGGGATCTGCTGGTCAGGAGCAGCTTATGTTCCTCTCGATATCAGTTGGCCAGGGTCACGGGTGCGCAACGTGCTAGAACAGACTGGTTGCCGAAAGGTGATTTGCAGCCGTAAGGAAGCTGGGCGCTTGGGATTGGAAGGGTATAAATGCCTGTGGATCGATGATCTGACGGAAGGGAAAGATGACCCTGATGGGCGCGCGATAGTTGAGAGTTCAAAGTTTGAGGTGCTAAACCTGGGGCCAGCCAGATCAAGCGATTTGGCCTATATTATCTTTACGAGCGGTTCAACCGGCGTGCCTAAAGGAGTGATGATCGATCACGGGTCGGCGTGTGTCACCCTTGCTGAAGTGAACCGACGGTGGAACCTGACGGCGAGCGATCGTGTGTTAGCTTTATCGGCATTGAGCTTTGACTTGTCAGTATTCGATATATTTGGGGTACTGGGCGCTGGGGGAGCGGTGGTAATGAGCGTTGAAGGTCAACGCCGCGATCCGGCCGCTTGGGTGCGTTTGGCGCGGCTCGGGGTTACGATTTGGAATTCGGTTCCCACCTTATTGCAAATGGCAATAGAATATCTCGATGGAAAAAAAGGAGCGATGGGGTCGAATTGGCCAAGTCCGTTGCGCTTGGTGCTGTTAAGCGGAGATTGGATTCCGCTGTCGTTGCCGGACAGGCTAAAGAAATGGTCGCCGCATGCATCGGTAATAAGTTTAGGGGGGGCAACGGAGGCCTCAATCTGGTCGATAGCCTTCGAAGTAGACGCGGCGAACGAAGCGGAGAGGAAAAGCTGGCGAAGTATCCCGTACGGCAAGGCCTTAGCCGGACAAACCGTGCAGGTCCTCCGGGCGGACGCTCAAGCGGACGCAGATTTGAGCCCATGCCCGCCCTGGGTCACCGGTCAAATCTACATCGGCGGCGCAGGATTGGCGCGCGGCTATTGGAATGATCCCCAACGCACGGCGCAAAGCTTCATCTTCGATAAACGCTCCGGTGAACGACTTTATCGGACTGGGGATCTCGGTCGCTATCTACCCGATGGCACGATCGAGCTACTCGGCCGAGAAGATCATCAGGTCAAAATCCAGGGGTATCGGATCGAACTTGGCGAGATAGAAAGCGCCCTCGCGGAACATCCGGATATCCGAGCCAACGCAGTACGAGCCCTAGATACTCCCACCGGCAAGCGCATCGTCGCCTACATCGTGCCTCGGACAACTTTTGCCGAAAGGATGGTTGAGGGCGCCCACCACTACAAATTTAAACACGCCAACCATGGCCTTCGACAGTTTGGCGCCGAAATACTGTCCATCCAGCTTGGAGACAGCGTGGCAAACCAACAACGCCGGGCGTCACCTTTCGACCGTCGCCGGACGACCCGGCGCTTTGCTCAAAGCAAATTGAGACGAGATGATTTTGGCCAATGGCTTCATTCCTTGGCGATACAGAGGAGCAATGGCGCCCTTCTTCGTCAATACCCATCTGCGGGCGGGCTCTATCCCGTCCAGGTTTACATCGCCGTTCGTGAAAATCGTATCGACGGGCTAGCGGCCGCGCTTTACTACTATGACCCGCTGCAGCAAGTTCTCTTCGAAGTTAAACCGGGTTGGATTTTGGCGCGTGAAGACTATCATTCAATAAATCATGATGTATATGAAAGTGCAGCATTCGCAGCATTCATCGTGGGAAAACTCTCGGCGATAGAGCCAATATATGGAGAGCAAGCCCGCGATTTTTGCATGCTTGAGGCGGGATGCATTGTCCAGTTGTTAATGACATGCGCCGGCGATGCTGGGATCGGCCTCTGTCCAATTGGTGGAATTCAATTCGAAAGGTTCCGGAATAAATTTGAATGCGACTCAAGCCACGTCTTGCTACATTCGCTCTTGGGGGGGGCGGCCGACGAATGCCATGAGCGCGATGAAGCTAAAACTCGTCCACTTGGCATCAAGCGGCCGCAAGATGAATTTATAGATTCTGTGCGTTCTCATCTGCAGGGACGTATCCCAGCCTATATGGTGCCATCACAGTATATTACGATTTCAGAGTTGCCTCTGACGGCGAACGGCAAGATCGATCGAGAGGCGCTGAACAAATTATCTAGTAGGCCATGGACATTCACTGCTGCACAGTTGCAAACTAATTTTGAAAAATCGGTTGCTCGAATATGGGAGGACCTTATCGGGGCTAACGGCGTCGGCCCAAATGACGATTTCTTCGCGCTCGGTGGTGACTCACTTTTGGCCATTCGGTTTACCGCTCTGGTGCGAGCTGAATTCAAGATAGAGATGCAAATAACGGATTTATTAGTGGATACCACAGTGAAAAAAGTCGCGGCCTTTATCGAGAAACGGATGCAGGAGAAAAGTGACGGCGTATCGGATGGGGCAGCAACGGACACTGATGGAAGAGCCTGAACACTGAGATTGGCCGGTTTTAGCGCCAGAGGGGGTTGTCTTTACCGCAAATGAATCCCAAGCCAGATGAGGCTTTCGAGCGAATGTCAGACCGCAGTATAGCGGGCTTTGATCGCCGTGGTGACACCGCATTCATATCGTGCAGTCCACTACCGATGTGCGAACATGATGCCGCTGGACGTTTCGATCCATTTCCGCTAACGGACATGCAGCAAGCGTACTGGATTGGACGAAAGGCGGGTTTTGAGCTCGGGAATATGGGTATACACAGTTATCTGGAGTTTGAAACAGAACTCATCGATGAACTACGGTTCGAGAGGGCTTGGAATTGCATTTGCAATCGCCACGATATGTTAAGGGCCATCGTGCATGAAAACGGTACGCAACAAGTGCTGGCCCAGACAGTGCATTACAAGATTAACGTCGTGGACATTACGTCTTTGGACTATCGTGACCGACTGGAGTACTTGCATAGAGTCAGATATCGGCTATCGCATCAGCTCTTCTCCCCTAACCAATGGCCGGCGTTTGAGCTTTGCATCACGCACATGGATGCCACCAGCGTTATCCATGTCAGTTTGGACGGGCTATTTGTCGATGCATGGAGCTTAAATATTTTGTTCGACGAGTGCTGGCTTGCTTATAGCAGGTCGCAGACCTGCCTGCCAGAGCTACCGATTACGTTTCGCGACTATGTAATGGCGTCAAGATCAATGCGAGACACTGATGAGTTTCGCCGATCTTTGGATTGGTGGCGAAGTCGCATTGACGAAATTCCCGGCCCGCCGGCCCTGCCGATCGTCAGGCGCCCCGGCAGCATGCAACGACGTCGCTTTTCAAGAAAATCGGGCCGCATTTCTGATGACCAATGGCAGCAGATACGATCTATCATTTCATCACTCCGTTTGACCGCCCCTTGTGTACTCATCACCGCATTTGCAGAAGTCTTGGCCGGTTGGTCGTCTGAAAGCCGTTTTACGTTAAATATACCCCGATTCGATCGAATGCCATTGCATTCCCAGGTGGACAATTTAGTCGGTGAGTTCGCGTCCTTTACTCTCGTTGTGTATGATCATAGTTGCGCTAATGATCTTCTAGGCCGTGCTCAAGCGGTACAAGCGCAAATGTGGGCTGTGTTAGCGCGCGGATTGATTTCGGGCGGAGATGTTTTGCGACTTATTAGCTGTGCTCGCGGCCGGGGAGCGGCGGCGTTTCCGGTAGTATTTACGGCGAATCCAACGCTCGGGCGGCTCAGGCGAAGGGCGACGATTGGCGGATGGGTAGGAAAAGTATCTAACTCAATTACGCAAACACCGCAGGTGTGGCTTGATTTCCAGGCAGGGGAGGATAGCGGGGCATTGACTTTTAATGTCGACAGTGTGGATGGGATGTTTCCGGGCGATTTTATCGATTCGCTGATTGACGAGCTTCAGAAACGTTTGATCGGATTGATCGGAAGTCAACCGGTTGGGAATTCCGCTTGCTCTTAACCGCGGCGGTTCCAATCGTGGGCTTAGATCGTATAAAGAGTGAATTATAGAACGAGCAAAAGATGAAAACGGGCAATGGCCGATCAGATAGTTTGGGGGCGGTTCCAATAGCTTCACTATTGCCTTCGTCGGGCGAGGATTTGACGAAGGAAATGGCGGGGAGCGAAGGTTGGTTTCGTTGCGGTTTGTTGCACGAAGGGTTTTTGAGACAAGCTGGAGTTAACCCGCATGCCATAGCATTGATTTGGGAGGATGGGGAAGGTGTGAGGCGGGAAATGGATTACGCTAGAGTGCGTCAGTTGGCATGGCGGGTTGGGTGTTGGTTGAGCTCGGATCGTGAAGGGGAAAATGGCGATTCAAATAAGGGCTGTCATTTGATAGGGGTGTTGCTGCCGAAGGGTTGGGCGCAAGTTGTGGCGGTACTCGGGATCTGCTGGTCAGGAGCAGCTTATGTTCCTCTCGATATCAGTTGGCCAGGGTCACGGGTGCGCAACGTGCTAGAACAGACTGGTTGCCGAAAGGTGATTTGCAGCCGTAAGGAAGCTGGGCGCTTGGGATTGGAAGGGTATAAATGCCTGTGGATCGATGATCTGACGGAAGGGAAAGATGACCCTGATGGGCGCGCGATAGTTGAGAGTTCAAAGTTTGAGGTGCTAAACCTGGGGCCAGCCAGATCAAGCGATTTGGCCTATATTATCTTTACGAGCGGTTCAACCGGCGTGCCTAAAGGAGTGATGATCGATCACGGGTCGGCGTGTGTCACCCTTGCTGAAGTGAACCGACGGTGGAACCTGACGGCGAGCGATCGTGTGTTAGCTTTATCGGCATTGAGCTTTGACTTGTCAGTATTCGATATATTTGGGGTACTGGGCGCTGGGGGAGCGGTGGTAATGAGCGTTGAAGGTCAACGCCGCGATCCGGCCGCTTGGGTGCGTTTGGCGCGGCTCGGGGTTACGATTTGGAATTCGGTTCCCACCTTATTGCAAATGGCAATAGAATATCTCGATGGAAAAAAAGGAGCGATGGGGTCGAATTGGCCAAGTCCGTTGCGCTTGGTGCTGTTAAGCGGAGATTGGATTCCGCTGTCGTTGCCGGACAGGCTAAAGAAATGGTCGCCGCATGCATCGGTAATAAGTTTAGGGGGGGCAACGGAGGCCTCAATCTGGTCGATAGCCTTCGAAGTAGACGCGGCGAACGAAGCGGAGAGGAAAAGCTGGCGAAGTATCCCGTACGGCAAGGCCTTAGCCGGACAAACCGTGCAGGTCCTCCGGGCGGACGCTCAAGCGGACGCAGATTTGAGCCCATGCCCGCCCTGGGTCACCGGTCAAATCTACATCGGCGGCGCAGGATTGGCGCGCGGCTATTGGAATGATCCCCAACGCACGGCGCAAAGCTTCATCTTCGATAAACGCTCCGGTGAACGACTTTATCGGACTGGGGATCTCGGTCGCTATCTACCCGATGGCACGATCGAGCTACTCGGCCGAGAAGATCATCAGGTCAAAATCCAGGGGTATCGGATCGAACTTGGCGAGATAGAAAGCGCCCTCGCGGAACATCCGGATATCCGAGCCAACGCAGTACGAGCCCTAGATACTCCCACCGGCAAGCGCATCGTCGCCTACATCGTGCCTCG
>Ga0207122_1024_pt1 | contig 24886 bp, 13 predicted proteins | sample Alteio_BWMinHeat_38_FD_153504 | JGI IMG/M metagenome (GOLD analysis project Ga0207122, IMG submission 153504) | Enriched cells from forest soil in Barre Woods Harvard Forest LTER site, Petersham, Massachusetts, United States -... | ecosystem: Environmental > Terrestrial > Soil > Temperate forest >... | reverse complement strand
AAAGATCTTGTGTATCCGATCTTTATCAAAGGGAAAGAAGGCCAAAAGAAACAGATCGAATCGATGCCTGGCTGCTATCAAATCCCTCTGAGCTGCCTCCAGGAAGAGATCGAAGAAATCAGTCGTTTAGGGATTTCATCTGTTCTTCTCTTCGGCATCCCCCCTCACAAAGACGCGTGCGGTTCCGATGCCTTCAGCGATCATGGCATCGTCCAGATGGGGATCAAGAAAATCCGTGAAGCGGCTCCCCATTTGCTGATTATGTCAGACATCTGCTGCTGCGAATATACAGACCATGGCCATTGCGGTATCTTAAGCCATCAAGGGGGCAAACTCGATGTCGACAACGATAAGACTCTTGAGGTTCTCATGAAACAGGCTGTCAGCCATGCACAAGCCGGTGCCGATGTCGTCGCACCAAGCGGGATGATCGACGGGATGGTCAAGGCGATGCGAAGCGGATTAGACAAAGCCGGCTTTCACCATATCCCGATCCTCAGCTATTCTGTGAAATACCAATCAGCCTTGTATGGCCCTTTTAGAGCTGCTGCCGAAGGAGCGCCCTCGTTCGGCGATAGAAGCACCCATCAGATGGACTCTGCCAATGCCCAAGAAGCTTTGCGTGAGGTTCTTCTCGATGTCGAAGAAGGAGCCGACATCCTCATGGTTAAGCCTGCTCACGCCTATCTAGATATCATCTATCGCGTCAAACAAGCCTATCCCTATATCCCTCTTGCAGCCTATCACACCAGCGGAGAATACAGCATGATCAAAGCTGCAGCGGAAAGAGGATGGATCGATGAAAAAAAAGTCGCTCTTGAGGTTTTAAGAGGCATCCGAAGGGCTGGAGCCGATTTTATCATCACCTATTTTGTGAAAGATCTGGTCAAGTGGGGACTGATCAAGTAGACCCATCCTGCCGGTTGAAGAAGAAAAGCTTTAATAATTTTTTCTCACCCAAAGCCCTGCCTGTCTCCAGGAAGGCGAAAAGGAGAAAAAACACGAAAAACAAGACCAGCCCGCTAGCAAGAATTTCATCCAAGCCCTTGCTCAGAAATGTTTGATACACTTGAGACATCTTTTTTCCATTGAAATATCCCAAGACAAAATGCTCTGCTGCATTAAAGAGGATGGCAAATAGGCTGAAAACGACTGTTTTGTAAAATGTGGGGATGATCAAGGGCAAATTTAAAAACCGATGCCCGAGTCCGATGATATTCCCTATCATGATGACTTTGGCTATGACCATCGATTCCACAAAAATATACCCATATTCGATGTAACTGAAGGTATATTCCTCGACGATGAGATGACGATAGGTGGCGAAAGCCCAAAAAAACAGGGTCAAGAACAAGGTGTAGAGCAGAAATGCATAAAATTCTTCGACCACTTTCTCTGTGAATTTTCGTTTCTGCTTACGATTTGTTTCCATGGCGTCCTTATAAATCATTAGACTTTTTTTTTAAATCCTGTACAGTGAGCCTTATCATAAACCCACCCAAGGAGGGGCCATGGAGCTATCCATCTTTCTTGCTAAGCTGATTGGACTTTATTATTTGATTATCGGAATCGTCTGGGTTGTACACAAAGACCATTTTGATAAATTAGTCAAAGAAATGCTGGGTTCAAGATCAATCATCGGTTTATCTGGAGTGATGAGCCTCCTTGTTGGTCTTGCTATTGCTATCGGACACCCCATCTGGCATTGGAACTGGCAAGGCTTGATCTCTTTGCTAGGTTATATCGCTATCATCCAAGGTGTCGTGAGGATAGCCTTCACTTCGCATGTTCAAGGGTGGTCAACAAAAATTTTAGGCTCAAGAACAGGCCATAATAGTGTGCTTGCAGTGTTATTCATTCTAGGGATATTCCTAACCTATAACGGCTTTGCACATTAAAAAACGACGATAACGACGCCAACGACCTTAACGACATAATGTCGTTAAGGTCGTTGACGTCGTTATCGTCGTTTGTCGTTTTGTTTATCAAAAATTAAGCTTCTTGAAGTCCAGAGCCTTATCTAAGGCATCTTGTGAGCTTTCTTTATGCTTCGTAAAGCGTTTGATGGCCTCATCAATATCACTTTTTGCAGCCTCTTTATCGCCTCGAAGTAATCTTAATTTGGCGCGGATAGAAAAATATCCTCCAAAATACGAATGATCATTCCCCTTGTCATTTTCCTCTTTAGCATACTGACAAGACTCTAAGACAAGCTTTTCGGCTTCTTCATACTCATCTTCTTTCTTGAGATCGATAACAATTGAAGCATACACGTTTTTCGCATTTGCATATAAAAAGGGATTCACACCTGGATCCTTTATCCTTTCCATCTCTTTTCGAATCGCCAGCGTCGTCTTAGCATAGACAAGCCTATTTTGCATGTTCTTATCAAGGCAGTTCTTCAAGTTGATGACACGCGCTTGCATAGATAAGGAATTATCTCTTTCAAGGACCTTGTTAATGGCCCTACAAGCCCCTTCAATATCACCTGGATTCTTGATACGATGAAGAAAATGTCCTGTATTGTAATGGAGCTCTGTTAGTTCTTTGTAATACTTTTCATCTCGATCCTCTATCGATTTAAAAATTGCTTCAGCAGTACCGTCAACAGCAAAAAACAGATTTTTATGTGTTTGCCGATTTTCTTCAGTATTATAAGCTCCGATGTTCTGTAAGCAATATCCAAGCCATTGGAAGGTTGTTCCCATGACATATTTTTGCTCATCTTTCAAATTTTCGATCGCCTTCAAAATGGATTCTGGAGCTATTTTTGTTAAATCGCCTTCAAAAGCGGGAACATCTACGCCGACAGATGTTTCCCATGAAGATAAGCTGTCGAAGATTTTCAGATCGATTTTCCGAGAAGTTAAATTAGCATTGTAAAATTGAAATTCCAGCACATTCAACAACAGTTGTTTGGTTTTAGTAAAATCATCGCCATAATAGGTTTTGGCATAGAGAGAACACACTTCAGCTGCATATTGATTCAATTTAGCAGATGATGATACGTGTTTGATTTGCTGATAAATTTTCTCGAGAGTTTCTTTCTTTTTCTCTAAAGGTAACTTTACAGCTTCCTTAAGACCTGTCGAAATTTCCGTCAGGGCAATATCTTCGGTATGTGTTTGGTTGACTGGTATTGACTGTTCGGGTTTAATTTTCATAATATCTCCTTTTATGTAATAAATTCATAACAATCATTATTATATCAGGAAATGTTTTTACACAAAATGGATATTCGTATTTCTATTTAAATCTTATAGATAGAAAAGATAATGCTCGGGATGGCGGGTTCGGCTGCTGTCGCTTCTGTCGCCACAAGTCCTAGGGAAGGCTTGCTGGCAGAGTATCCAACACTGATTGTATCTCCTGCATTCAGAGAAATAATGGCCTGGGAAACCAAAACGGCTGTAAATTGATTCTGAGAAATATATTGTCTTGTGTTTGAGTTCGCAACATTTTTGTCATTCTGGATCAACCACAGATCCACATATCCATCAGCAGATGAGGCATTCTTCTGTGCTCCCACCTGTCCTGAAGCCATGATGAAATAGGAACCGCTGTCTTTTATCGTTACCTTTGTACTCTCTGCAACATCGATGCCTGACTTGCCATCTGTGGTTTCTAATTTCACTGCTGAAGCTTCTTTAGTCGGAATCTGCGTTTTTAAGCTCGATAGCTGCGCAAAAGGGGTTTCAGAACCGCTAATCGCACTAAAGCCAAGAAAAGCGATACCAGCAACTAATAGTGTGATGACAGCATTTTTCATAAGACCTCCTCGTTTATACCGAACGTGACTCAAAAATTGGATTTGGGCTAGCGCGAAAGCTCCTGCGGTTGAATCATTGTAAACAGGTCAATATTAGTAATATGAACCTGTTTACAATGACTTCAACCCCGGGGCTTTGGCGCTGCCCAAATGCCAATTTTTGAATCACGTTCGGTATAACTTGCTTATAGGGTTTTTCGATATTCCAGCAAAGAGACTTTTCCAGGTTGAATTCAAAAACTCTTGACTTAAAATCAAAAAAAGTTTATAATCTGTATTATAAATTAACAAAAGGTTAAACAATGATCGTTACAGATAAACAAATTAATCCGTTTAATAATTATGAAAGCAAACAAAACTTTTTTGAACATCCGGCTTTCGACCTAACGATCAAGATTACAGCCGTTGCAGCTACTATCTTCTTTGGGGCAGCCTTTGGAGTCCTCACAGCCGCAACAGGCGGAGCAGATTTGCTGTTGTTGGCAGGAGCAGGTGCGGCCGGCGGTGCGGTGGTAGGTTTGGCTGGGTTGTTGTTCTACACCCTATTTTTTGACTACGAAAAACAAGACAAGATTGCCGTCTCTAAGCCCAAGCCCGCCATACTGCATAAACCTCAGCCTCCGATCGAAAAGAAAATTGATCAGGTTGCAGATCTATTGAAAACACACGATCTCGCTAAAACATCCTTTACAGATCAAGAACTCGATCAAATTTTAGATAAAGTAGATGCCTTATTGAACGAAATTAAAGCGTCAGCAGCAAAAGACCTTCCATTACAGGATAATTTTGTCGAAAATCAGTTTCATGTCGATACTATAATGAAATCCTTACCTGAAAACCTGAAACAAGAACGGCGTTTGAAGCTTCAGAAAATTCTGGCTCAAGCTTATATCAACAGAGAACTCAAACAAAAAGGGAAAGTTAGAGGCTCTAAAGAAGAAAGTCAATTCTTAACAAAGTTAGGCTATACCCTAGATGCAAATTCGCCTTACCACAATATCGACCTGATCTATGATGCCTTACATCAATTTGTCAGCCAGGAGTTGCAAACAGACAATTTCTCGGGATCTCTTAAATCGGTACAGAACTCATTTAAACAATGTGCTCTAAAAGCTCGCTTAAGCACCCTTAAAATAACATCTGAGGACCAACTCCAGAAATTTCAATCGGGGTTGAAGTTTTATGAATCTCTTAAAAAGAACCTTAGAACAGAGCTTATAGATGTGAAATTGAAGTTTCCAGAAGATTTTCCGCTCAAATCACCTTCACAGGGGATCAGGTTGATTGAAAGTCTATATAGACAAGACAAAACTCAAGCGTTGAATACAGCCGTTAAAAAGATCTTAGACGCCATGAATATACAAAAGATATTCTCCGACCCAAATGTTGATCATACAGCATTTGAAGCGATGTTAATATTACCGATTCCTGATGGTGAGCTGAAGAAAGAATTCTCTGAGAAAGAGCTGTCCAAGGAAATTAAAAAAGAGTTGGCATTCTACTCGAAATGGGGCAAGAATATCAAAGCTGAGCTCATCCAAGGGCTGGAAGATAAAAACGAAGCCCTCGGAAAAGGTGTTTGCGAAGGTATCTGCCAGCGCATCCTAACACTTGGACAGAAAAACCCTGATATTACTCCAGAAGAGCTTGCGAAACACATCCACATTGAATCCAAAGATCGGTTCAATCAAGGCGTATATATCATGTCACATATCCTGGAAAAAGATAAAATTCCAGATCTGATCTTGAAAAAGAATGGATTTAAACAAGATGAAAACATATTTGCGTTCTATTACAAAGCTGAAGATGGCATAAAATATGATAATTTGAAAACGGATGAACTCAAAAAGTCGGCCGGTTGGGTTGACGTTGGGTTAGATATGGAAGAAAGCGGACACGCCATATTGATGCGACTTGATCCTACACGCGGGAGAGCTTGGCTATTTGATCCGAATGTGGGCTTCCTCTGCTTTGAAGAGAAGGGCAAAACATATCAAGATGCAAAAAATGCCTGCTTTGCCTTTGTTAAAGATCTGATTGAGCTCAATTATCCCACAACAAGGATCGTTTACGGGAAACATCTCGTCCCCGACACAAAATAAAGAAAAAGCTAAAATATAAGAGCTATAAGCTAATAGATGAAGTGTCATCATGTAGATGTTCACGCAATGGTGTCAACTTAAGGACAAGGGACTATAGGAGACACCATTGCTTGAACAATTACTGTCTTTTCTCTTGATTTTTTATTAATAAATATGATAAATTTGAATATTAATAATAAATAGGAGATTTATGAGTATTGATTTTTCTAAAATAAAGCAGGCAACAGAAGCTCTTAATCTGGGATATGCAATCACAACCGATTACTCTGTCACATTGGGATGGTTGGCTTGGATTACGAGCTTTTTTAGTAGAAGATTCAGCTCCCACGAAGTTAAAAAACAAATTGAATCCGATATTCAACAAGTAAAATACTCTTTTGACAATATCGAAAATCTCAGTACTTTGGTCGATTTTGTTAAAGCTTATGAAAATTCATACAAACTCAATGGCGAACTGTCTCAACTTCTCACGGGCAAAATCATCTCTTTCGGCAGTAAGCTCCATGTGAAATCGTTCTCACAAGACGAGCTGATCAGTTGGGGCTCTCTACTTAACAAATTGAACACAGAAGAGAGTGAAAAACTAGCCTACACAGCAACAGCAACCTATATCAATGCTCATCCGCCCAAACGCAACAAAATTGAAGACTCCCCTGAAATCGAAAAAGGGATGATGCTCTTTCACAATGTGCGCTCAGACCTTATTCCAGGCCAGCCGCGCTTTTCCACTTTGCTTAACGCCTGGGCGAAATTCTCAAAGAATACTGCTTTTGACTTATGCTTCAAGATCCAATCCCTTCTAGAATCTGTTGTTGAGACCCCTTTTGAAAATTTTGCAACACAATGGCAAAAAACAGATTTAATGATTGACTTTGACAATTTCCAAAAGTCCACCGATCCTAAAGCAAAATTCTATCTTCCCTTGTTCGTTGTCGATCAATCGGATCTTTTCCAAACGGTTGTTGAGATCACAAAAAATAAGAGCGGCGACCTCATCCTGAAAGATCTCAGCGGCAGAATAAAGAATGACACCATCGTGCCGCCGCTTTCTGAAATCGAGTTATGTCGATGGATGAATTGGAACTATGATTGTCTCCATGGAAGATATTCCACAATAGGCTCTCTACCCGATTTTATCAAAAAAGGTTTTGGGTTGGAAAAAGCAAAACCCGAAACATCACTGAATCTCGAAGTGTCCATGTCAAAGGTGATGAAGATTTTCACCAACCATCTCAATGCACCTGCCAAAGTGTTGCTTAAACTACAGCACAAGATGCAATGCCTCCAGGATATCTTTGAAACAACACCACAATGGACGGACGAACGCTCTCTACGCCAGTGGGTCAAGGGGACCCTCTCCAACATAGAAAAAAATATTGCCCTCTACCGACAATTGAATGGTAATGATAGTGAAACAGTCAATCGATTCCATCACCGATGCCAACAGCTCATCACCCTGATCGAAAGTAAAGAGTCCCACGCATCCTTGAGAAACATCCCCGCCTACTCAGGAACAGCCTCCGATGTGAAGATCGAGCTGGCCATGGAAAAGGCGAACCCTCCACCAAAACTCCTTGCCTCGAAAGATCTCGATGTCGTCGCTACCACACCGTTGACCACATCCACATTCACGTTGCCGAAAGAGATGCCTACATTCAATGTAGATCATATCCCGGAGGGAGAGAGTCTAAAGAAAATCAAAAAACCTGTTAAAGAAGATGATATTGACGAGAAAAGCGACGAAGAGATCGATCAAACACAACTTAAGCCTGACAATGACCTGCAAGCAGAATATCTCAAACAAGGAGCACAGCTGCAGGCTTGGGTAAAAGTCGCCGAAGATGCCTTTAAAGCTAAAGACTTCGATGCGTTGAAGAAGATCTGCAGTACCTTCATGAATCAGCTGCCTACACCGGATAAGGCCTCCTCCTTCTTTGAGAGGTTAGATCAAAGAGTGAATAGAAACTCTATGAAATTCGGAAATTCATTCTTTAAGATGTTCGAATGTAGTCGTTTTCGTTATGATAGGGATACTCATACTGGATACTATTTTAGCGACAACCTTGTTAATACCTGGTCATTGCCTCTCTTTCGGATGGCACAATTTGCTGCGCAATGTCAGTTTTTGAGCCTAGGGGTCAATCCAAAAGATCTTAAATGTCTGTTACAATCGTTGTCGCTCCAATTCCGCCTATCCGAAATCGCCACAACCCATGACCATCACGCCTCGTTCCCAGTCCATACCTATTCATTGCCAACCATCTTACAAGGGATCCAGAACTATGCGGCAAATCTCGGAGAAGACGGCGGTGAGATCCTGGAAGTGCTTAAAACCTTCCGTCAACCTCATACAATAGAGGATCTAAATGGAAAAATTAATGAACCCTGGAAAGAAGGCCACGATCAGCCCATTTATAACTGCACAGACCAAGTCGCATCATGTACAGCTTATGAAACGCTTTGCTTCATTGATCTACTCTGCAACACGATCTCTTTAACAAAGGATCGCTTAGACGGGAACAATGGTCCTCAGTATCGCATGAAGAATAAAGAAGCCCTTGAAGTGTATCGTCAAGGAATCGAACGTCTACGCAATGGGGAACTGATCAGATGCTTGTTTGATTACAATCAACGGTATTCTCATACATCCTACGATATTCTTCCTTTCCGAGGGCTGCATCGGCATCGTTTTTATTCAAACGGCACACTGTTCAAAGATAACGTCGGAACTGCTGTCACCAGCTTCAGCCATCTTTGTAAGCCGATACAAAATAAAAAAATCCGCGACTTCATCCAACAGGGGTTGGTCGCGACAAAGAATCAACTGAATCAAACAGGGTTGGGATGTGATAGCGATGACTTCAATATCTATCAACTTCCAACAGCATATGAAACTGTTCAAGATATCGACAGCTATTGGCCCAACATGCACCTTGGAGAAAACAAAACACAAAAAGCGATCTATCAGGAAAAGGAATGGCTCCCGGGGATCTCTTCCCAATGCTTCCAGGATTTGCAGATGATGCAGACGTCATCCCTTTCTCGGGCTGAAAATACTCTGCTGACATTCAAAAAATATCCCGATCTTCTATCCCATCTGGAACATGGTGCAGACTTCCGCACTGTCTTTGCTCTCAACCTATTCCGCGATGCAGCCCTATACCGGGAATTCTGCCGCCAGCCAAAAAATATTCAGGACCACTTCGATGTGATCGACGAGTTGATTCAACATCATGAGAAAGCTAATCATTACTGCGAGGTCTTGTTCTTATTGGATGTGCGCCGCCAGATGCTTGCATTGCTCACAACGACTCAACAGCAGCAAAAGTGGGATCAAACCCTCCTTCAAGGCTTACAGAAAACGTATTCTGATAAGATTGGCCTGCTGCCAACCTGGTGGAAACAGATCCAAGACAAGACAGCACCTACAGAGCTCCAAGCAAATAAGGGGGTTGTTTGCCTGCACATGCTCTCAGAATATGCTAGAAGGGAGGAACCGCTCAAGAATTCGGATCTGACATTAGCCGGGGAATTAGCTGTCACAGCCTTTATGTCAGACTTTTTCCAAGAGACTTCTTCAGAGACTGAAAAAATGATCCTGGATTATCTGAAAAACTATTCAGCTGATTTCATCAAACTCATTAACGATCAGAAAGGCCCTGGTGAGTTTCTGTCGAAATTCCTTCCTGACGAAATCTCCAATAAAGAGAAGTGGATAAAATCGAACGAGTCAACATGGAAATTCGGCGCGCTGACTTTCTATGCGGACCGTTTCCAGCTTATCGCCAACAACAAAATCAAAGGGATCGTCCCACAATCGATCCGTAATAATAAACATCTACGTCTCCTGGACCGTCAACATCAGCTTTCAAAGACTCAGACATTATCTGCGGTCACGATCGAAGGGAAAAAAGGGTGGAGCTTCCAATTTAAATCGGATGGGGTCGACTATCAGGTTTATTTTAGTCCTCTTGATACGGCTAATCTGATGATCTACCGTAAAAAAGGCGATAATGCCCTAGAACAACTCGTCGAAGTCACATCGGCAAACGGTGTTGAGTTATGCCAAGAGCTTAAAAAGGCATTATGCTGGAAAAACACGGAAACACAACAGAACAGCATCGAAGACAGTGTCGGCAAGGTGATCTACGAAGAGAAAAATGGGGAATTCTTGCGTCTCAACAACGACGGCGGGTCTTCATATCGGGTCATCTCACCGCAAGTTCTGGGGGATAAACGTCAGATATTCTCCCATTTTGCCGGAGATAATGCTTATGAATTACTCAAGTCTGATAAAGGTCAAGTCACACTTTCCTATCCACAGTATAAGCTGAAGTATCAATGGAATGGCAAAGAGAAACAGTGGGAAACGGAATCGTTTGAAGGATTCCACCTCTCAGACAAACCGATCGAGAGCCTAGTCAAAAGAACAAGCCTCGAAGGGGGTATGGAACCATTGTTTTCACGGTCCTTTGAAGGGTATCATCTGCTTGAGAATTCACTTAAACCTCTCGAACCAAAAAAGTTGTTGATTGCCCCCATGCAATACCAACGACTGCCTGGAACGATGCATAAATACGATTGGAACCAATCTCTTGTTCCAGATTGCGATGCATTCCAGCAGCCTGAAACGATCTGTTCGTTTGATGTTGATGCAGAAGGACAGCTCACCTCAAAAAGGTCAAGCGACTATATCTATCTGGCCTACCTGCTATTGACTCAAAGAAAATACTCAGATGCCATCCACTATCTAAAATTGGGTCAATCTGTCATCGACTACAACCCCAGGCTGTGGCGTATCTTGTCGGATTGGGTGGCTTCCAATCAAGATACCTCGCCTGATGCCGCAGCAGTCAGAGTCAGAATCCTCTTCATGGAACAACAGATGCGTCTGTACCGGAAAGAAACCCTTCTAGAAACCCTTGACAACGACAGCAACCTACCAAACCTGATGGTTGCCTTTGGGGACTACCAATCAAAAGAAAAGAGTGTTTCTCCCCATCTCCAACTCTCCTCTGCAGACAAAGAGCTCCTCTCGCTGTTAGAGCCTCGAGCCCTTACCAGAGATGACAAAAATACGATCACAAAACCCTCATGGGCCCCTATTTCAGATATAACCAAGAAACTCATCGGACAAAAATTCACTCAAAAAGATGTGATCCATCAAGTACTCGACAACCTATTAAAAACCTACTCGAGTCAGAATAACTCGAAAACAACGCAGATCAAAATTGATATGCCTGAACAAGGCAATATCGATACTGTCGATCTCAGCAACTACATCACGCATGATTTATCCACAAATCCCAATGTAGGAAGTGTCGTGAGAGAGCTTAAAGAGCTGTTCAAAGGCAAATCCTATGCTGATGAGATCGGCAAAAACCTCTATCAAGATATCGAATTCTACTCCAGCGGCAAGGAACAGCGCCTGAACCCCGATGCCAACTTTGCCTCACTGCAAAGAAAATACCAGTCTCTCGAAAACAAATGGCTCAAACAAGAAAAAGAGAGCAAAGACAAGCTGTTTAACCTATTCCGCCTTCCACGTCTCAAGTCGGGTGAAATGACCCAGGCTAAGCTCAAGGAACAGCTCACCACCCTAGAAGGTCTCTTGGATGAGGCCAGGCTCTGCTACTTCAATCAAAATTGGGATTCACTGGTTAGCAAAGGAACAATCGACAAAAGCGAAGTAGAAGCAGCCGACAGCCTCATGGATAAGTTCCTGGAGCAACGTATTGCCAGAAAATCTTGGCAACGGAAAAAAGAGGCTGTCGAGAAATACTTAAAAAAGAACATCCATGAAGACAAGCTGATCAACATCATCACAGCAGAACAAGCCTACTTCAGCGATACTGCGGAACAGCGGCGGCTGTTCAAGGTCATCGAAGATGAGTTGAATATCACGATCCGTGATACACAGCTTTCCGCTTTGATAGGCCAAATCACTACAAGCAACGTTTTCAAGCATGCCGGAACAGGATTTGGTAAGACTAAGCTTCAACGCCATCTGATCCTCCGCCTTAAAGCGATGCAAAAGCGGCTTGGCGGGGCTCTGACGCACTCCGACCTTTTCCAAACTCATCACCAAAACCTCGTTGAAACACAAAACCAGGCTTTTGGCAAGACTGTCTATCCTTTCAACTTCTCACGTGAAGATGTTGTTGACCCATACCTGATGAAGCAGCTGAAACTGCAATGCTCCAAAGCCGTTGTGGATGGAGCCATCCTGGACCACCGTAAGAGTGATATCCTCAGTTTCAAACATCGTTTCACCACATGCCTCCTCGACGACCGTGAATTTGCCACCGTGAAAGAATACCAGGACGTTCGTGAGTTCTATCAGCAAAACCTGTCGGTGAATAGCGATGAGCTTATCTCCGTCCTCGATCCATCCAAAGACCACACATTCTCTTACAAAGACGCCCATCACCTGCCAGAGGTGCTATACACATCCTGTTTGGATTTGTTCAAATTGATTAAAGGCGATCCCTCCTTTAAAGATTTGTTTGAAAGCATGAAGAATAACAAGTTAAAGCACATCTCCGATCAGGCATTTTCTGAATGGATCGATAAAATTGCGAATAAACTCCTTTCCACGATGAAAGGCGTCGACCAAGGTCTGGCTGCAGGGTATATCAAGCAAGAATACCTATTCACCAAAGATCAGAAGAAAGCGAAGGAGATTCTCGATTACTACACAAACACTATCGTCAATATGCCAAAAGAGCAAAAAGGGCCTCTCGAAAGCTTCCACCGCCATTTAGAGATCTTCCGACAGTTCCGCCGTAAAATGCTCGGTGTCCACTTCGGCCGATCGAAAGATCAGATCACCACCAAGCCATTTTTCAAGAGCGCCAAATGTATGGAAAAATCCCAACGTAGCGATCTCGCCACGACAATCTTTGAAACATGCTATGACTACTCTGTCTTTGGTGTTTCGAACGATAAAGTCCTAGCTTACATCTCGGTCAAACAAACAGAGGCCAAAAATGAAAATCCCTCTCGACCAGGCGAATCAAAAGTCGCTAAAGATCTCTTGCAAAAGTACTCGATATCCCTGTTTGAGAAGTCTTTTGATAAAGACCTTCTGAAAAAAACGATCGACTCTCATCCAGACCTCTTAAGCGACTACCTCAACATTGTCTACTTCAAAGAATACACCTACTATCCGGAAAAAATCGAAGGGAACAGCTGCCATATCCCCAATCAATACAAAGAGATGGGAGGCTCCTCGGGCTCTGCTGAACGGGCTGATACACTGCCATACTCCATTAAGAAAGATCCTGTGCTGTCTCGTCAAAAAGGCGATGTCGGCGGCGTATTCTACCATCTCATCAGCCAATTCGACCCGAAAAAGCACTATCTCCCGATCGATCCATTCAAAGATATTGCCTCACAGATAGGCCCACACTTGAAAAAAGGGGATGTCTTTGTCGATACCGTTCCTTTCTTCCCGGGCGACACTGCCAAAACGATCGCAGAAAAACTACGCCAACACTGCTCCGATTCCACTCAAAACATTCGTCTTATCAACGAAGAAGGAAAGCTAACGTCGTTGGAAAACGAGGAGATCCGTCATGATACCACCGGCGTCCTCTCTCATAGCAATACGGAAGGGACAGACTGGAAATTCAATGATGAAATAGTTGCATACTCAAAAGATACTTCATTCACAGAGTTTTATCAGGCCCTCTCACGCGCACGCGACCTCGGCAAAGGGCAAAGTGCCTTCGTCGCTTCCGATGTCAACTGGGAAGAAATAATCTCTCAGCATCCTCAGCTCAAGGGTAAATCTCAGGTTGCACAAATGATCTACCTCCTCGCCATCAATGAGGCAGACTCTCTCAAAAAGTTAAACTACACCCGCGTCATCAAAGATATCCGCGCTGTCGGCGAAAATGCCATCGACAACCTGCTCATCGCAACCAAAGATGAAAATGCCCTCAAAGCCATCAAAAATTTGGCAGAGGTTCAAGGCTTCCTGATCCACAATAATAAAGTCGATATCACATCTATAGGTCTTCCAAGAGTACCTGTCGACCCCATGACTCGCTTGAAAGACTTAGCTAAACTGCAAAAAGATAAACTCGAAACTTTGCTGAAAAACCTGGAATCGATCGCCTGCGATAAAACCATCATCAAAAATGCCATTGCCTTGCTTGACACTCTGGACACGGTCACCCTTCCCGCACAAAAATTGCCTGTCTCTGTCATGGGCAACATCAACTTCGATGAAGAAGGGATCGAAGACCTCGAGATCGAACAAGAACAACAAACCGATCTGGAAATCCTCCAAGAAACCGGCTTAGGCTTAGATCTCGACATTGCCCAGCAACAAGAGGTCGAAGAGACTCTGTACAAGAGAAAAATCTCCGACGAAGGCAGAGAAAATATCGTCAGCCCTCTGGAAGATCCCATCAACCATCTCCTTGGAAATGCAGCCAACAAGAAGCCAAATTGCTTCCCCTTGTCTATCTCCAACGGACCAACTGTGTACGTCTCTGCCCATGCTTTGGGACGGCCTGATGGCTCCACAGTCAATGCAGAAAGCGTAGGATCCTTCTTCTGGTTCGGCGGCAGCAAAGATCGCGCCGTCCTGTCCACCAAGATCGCTTTCCCCACCAAAGGAAACAAGAAGGTCCCGACGATGATAAGCGTGAAAGACAGCGACTTATTCATGCAGCCCCAAACACTCAAACGCAACCCTCTGAAAGAGGGTGAAATTTTAGAATACGGCGATTCTATTGTGACGAAAACAAAAGAAGGCGACTGCATTGTTCACAGAACTGTTGGAAAATTCGATCCTAAGCGATGGGAAGATGTCGATCAGTTCGATATCCTGGAATGGGATCTCCGCCGCAGCGGCTTCCCGAAATGGGCCGATGACAACGACAAAGCAGCCATTGTGTTGGCTAAGATGATGTATCTCGATTGCGAGTTTTCGCCAGAAGACCTCAAAATCGCTAAAGAGATCATCAAGGCCCTTGGCGATGTCAAAATCCTAAAACAAAGCCTACAAACATACCTCGATAGAAATCTGCCAGATAGCGCCAAGAAACACCCGCTCATGGCTTTGCTGTAAAGTCGATGGATAAGGGACAATAGGGACATTAGGGACCATAGGGACATTAAGGACTCATCTTTTGTTCCTTTAAAACACAGGTTATTTATGACTTTTATTAATCCAAACTTAATTTCTTGCAATTCTATTGCTACGGATTCTTTAACAAATGACACACCACCGGTTGTTGTTAACAACTTGCCTTCCGACCAAATCACAACATCTCCACCTCTCGTCATTCTCCCACCCACAACGCCCTTCTTGGACAGCGAGGATAATATCAAAGCTGCCATACAAACGGCCGCCTACCTTAAGTTCAGTAAGTGGGATCTGACTTCCTACCAACAGATGACTTTGTCATTTCTCATCTACAGTAAATTCATTGAAATTCTTCCAAACGAAAAAGAACTGTCACCTAAGCAGAAAGAGGTTTTATTCCATTTCTGGGATAGCTTAACCCAAGATAAGGCATCGTTTAATCCGGACGATCTGGCTAAACATGCTGCGGCCATGGTGAAGGAGATGAGACAATCTAAACACTACTTGTTTTTTTGCTGCATCGAAAAACTGTGCCAAACCAAAAAAGAGATGTTTGAGTTGACCGTTGAAGAAATCCTATCGCAGAAACATGGCTCCACTACAGAAAAAAAGCTGGATTCCTCTATCCCTTCCTTAAACATACACCAAAAGGCTTTTTTTCTCATTGAAACGGCATTTTGCGATCTGATGAAAACTATTGGGGAAGAAAACCGTTCAGCGATTGAAGTGAAATGTGGTGTGTTACAGACAATGGGGTCTAATGGGCAAAGCATCATGCAACAATTGATTTTTCTGTATAACCACTATTCCGAAAACATGGAAATTATCTGGAAACAGGTCATATCCACCAAGAGTGACAAGCCCCTCATCCAATCGTTAAAAAAACAGTTGACACACTTTCAAACCTTTATGATTGAGAAAATCGATCTACTTAAAAACAATCTGGAAACCACTAAAATGTCTGTCGATCAAGTAAAGAATACTGACGACAAGCCCATCCTCAAAGAGATTTTAACTAGTCTTTCAAACCAAACATTCGATCAACTACTGGAATCGAAAAGAAAACAGCTCGAAGTCGATATGGAGAAACCGAATTTAAGTGAGGAAGAGCGAAAGCAATTTAAACAAGCCCGGAAAGGTTTGATCTTCTTGGAGCGAAAATTAGGAAAAAACCAACAAATGGAATTTGTAACTAATGCCGTGCAAGCACTCGAAACGCAGGGTCAAACGATTTTACAAAGTGTTGGAGGAACGTCTAATCAACTTTCCTTGTTCCAACGTATTCTCAAGGGATATACTCGCCTCTCTATACTTCACTTGAACTTTGTTATCGATTCCCTTCCTGAAAGGGGTGTGAACGATCTCTCTTTTTCCGCTTGGGAATTTGTAGATTTGATCAAGCCGACACGCAAACAGAAACCTCAAACTAAAATCCTTGTTGAGGAGGTGCTGGAAGAGGAAGAACCGATCCAAACAGAACCCACCCAGACCTCTCTCAATCCCTTCAAAAACCTCTGTTTGTCCTTAGAGAAAAAAAAACTACAGAGCATCACCCCTTCTTCGTTAAAGGTCATTCATGAATTCAATCTTCAACTTAAACACTCCTTTGAAAATGTATTTCAAGACTGGGACAAAGTAGATCAGCAGGAATGTGAATCGCATTTGTTCCTAATAGGGTATAACCTCGATTTATTCATCCAGGCGATGTCCAAAGATGATTTGGAATCTTTGCTGCAGACATCGTCTATGCTCTTTTTTGATATGCACATCCTATTTGAAAAATTGTTGCAGCAAGAACATATCGGAAAGTACGGTGAAATGTACCTGGAAAGTCATCACCTTATCGAACTATTAAACACATTAGACATGGGAAAAGGCCTCAATGACTCCTTGTCGGACCTATTTAAAGAAATCGATGCCGCCACACTATGGATGCGTTACCTAAGAGAGTATGAGCACTATCATCCAAAGGAATCAACGAGGCCAAAGATGCTGAATTCTATTCTCTTTTGCCTGGATATGACTCAATCGTTGCAGCAAAAGCCTTTAAAGATAGACCAAAAGCATATCGACATGTTGAAGGACTTAACAGAATATCTTTTTACAACGACCCAGAAAGCCTATGATTGTCTTTTTACTTATAGCAAGCGATTCAACAACAAGCCGCTTCCTAAAGATATGGTCAAGGGTTGGAAATCCTTCCTGAGCAATGCCAAGCAAACGATCCAAAGTCATGTGGAAGGGAAATTTGGAAAATCGATTCAAGAAAAATCACCTAAATCCATAAAGAAAGAGTGTGGAAACCTTTTAAAAATCCTGGAATCAATCCAGAATGCGAAGAGTGAGTGTCAGCTAGTCCAGGCGATGGACTTCGGCAACCCGTTCCTCCCCCTGACAGAAGCTGAGGCGTGGATCTCGAGGCTATTGTCCAGCGTCAAGATGATCGAAAAATATCCCGAACCTCTTCACACGAGCGTCATTTTAAGGAATATATTGGGAACACAGTTTGTCATAGAAAAACTGTTGCAAGTCAGATGCCTCTGCAATTATGTTTCAACTCCAAGAACCCATAATTTCACGATCTGTCAAGATCTCTTGCTTGCCAATGCACAAATCATCAATCCATCTTTGCAAGAAAAGATCTGGGATAAGATCAAAACATCCAACAAAGAAGCCTTAGCATTTAATATCGGTATCGGATTTAACTATCCCTTTGCCTATAACAAAAAAGTCGAATGGCTTGAGAAATTAAAAAGCTTGCTAATCTCTCCAAAATGCATTGAGACTGATATTCTGAACAGGGATGAGGAGCATATCGACTACTTAAACAGTGCCATGAAACAAGCCGTCGATATCATTAAAACCCAGGTTGAATTGGCTCTCATCGACCTGAGAAAGGCACAAGAGTCCATGAAAAGCTTGTGAAACTTTGTCATGATTGTGGAATAAGATCAAAAAACCTATCATTGGATTGATTACAAAGGAGCGAATAATGAAAAAAATCGCAACGGAAAAGCCTGAAATCAAGCTGGTAGGGATATGTGTGCGCACCAATAACCAAAAAGAACTCGGAAAATTGGATGGCCTTATTTTTCCCTGTGTGCAGCGTTATTTTCATGGGGCGCTGTTTAACAAAATTCCGCATCGCTCTAAACCCGGTACAACATATTGTGCCTATACCGACTACGAAACCGATCATCGGGGAGATTACACCTATTTCATTGGTGAAGAGGTGAGCTCTTTTAAAAATCCTTTACCGGAAGGATTTCGTGCATTGACAATCCCAAAACAAAAGTATACCAAGTTCACAACACAGCCAGAGCCTATGCCGAATGTCCTTGTGAATGCCTGGACTAAAATTTTGGCTATGTCTCAAAAAGAGTTGGGCGGTAAGCGAAACTATCAAACCGACTTTGAACTCTATGACGAGAGAGCCTCGGATCATAGCAACATCGTCTTAGATCTCTATATTGGCATTACGCCATTGTAAAGCCGATTTACATCATGATAAACAAAGGAGTGTCAGCGGATGCTCAAATTCATTATCGCGTTCACCCTGTGTGCAGCCCTTCAAACTATTTGTGGAGGCGAACCGGTGCCTATGGAAAAAGAAATGACCCCGCAGTACCTCTATAAAATCCTATCCACAGAAGATTGGACACAAAGTCAAGGCGGACAATATGTCAAACTATCAAAGGATGACAGCGAATTTATTCATCTCTCCAGAGAAGATCAGCTGGATAGGATCATCGAAAAATATTGGGCAAACTCCCAAGGATATGTCGTGCTAAAAATTGACGTCGCAAAGCTCAAGGGAACTTTGGCCTTCGAAGCCAATCCAGGCGGCACAAACAAGTACTATCATCTCTATCACGGCGCGATCCCTATGGATTCCGTCATTGAGGCGAAACCCCATGATTTATATTGAAAAAATTCAGTGTTCCGCGTAGAAACATAGCGTCACATCGAAAGGATCTTAGCTCATGAAACAACTATCCCCGGACTACTATTTTGATCTATCTTCCTTTGAACACCGAAGCCTTTTCACTGATAGCGAATATGTCTGGCTTGCCCTTGGAAATATCGAATCCTATTTGCAAAATGCTGCCTTAGGAAGCATCAAAGGCACCATCTCTCCGCAAGCCTATCTTATCGATCCTGAACTCATATCCATCGGCGAAGGCTCCATCGTCGAACCCGGAGCCTATATCAAAGGTCCCTGCGTGATCGGCAAAAGGTGTGTTATCCGACACGGCGCCTACGTGCGCGGGCAGGTGATCACGGGGGATGACTGTGTGATCGGACACGACACAGAAATTAAAAATACCATCCTTCTCAACGGAGTTCATGCGGCGCATTTTGCCTACCTTGGAGACTCGATTCTTGGAAATAAGGTCAACCTCGGAGCAGGAACGAAATGCGCCAACCTGAAACTCGACCACGGCTACATCAGCGTTCACTGGAACGGACAGCGCATCAAAACTCCATTCCGTAAGTTTGGGGCTATCATCGGCGATGGCACACAGATTGGATGCAACACTGTAACAAATCCGGGATGCTTGCTTGGGCAAGGAGTTTTGTGCTATCCTTGCACAAACGTGAGTGGTTTCGTTCCTTCCAGATCGACTATAAAACCAAACACGACTAATATCATTCGCGAAAAAACGGACGGTTCCTAATGTCGATGCAGACGGTTCTCCAGGAGATCCTATCTCCGTACAAGAAGAAGATTGATGTAAAGATCAACGGAGCCATCCAACAGTTTGGTCAAAAAACTCCCTTGAGAGATGCTTGTGAATACGCTTTGAAGATGGGCGGCAAACGCTATCGTCCTGCCCTCGTCTTCATGGTGGCAAAAGGAGTAGGTTTTGATTCCGATGTCTCCTCAGCAGCCCTTGGTATCGAGTTCTTTCACACTGCCTCTTTGATCGCTGACGACCTGCCCTGCATGGATAATGACGATGAACGCAGGGATATGCCCGCCGTGCACAAAGTCTATGGGGAATCGGTCGCTTTGTTGGCTTCATATGCTCTGATTTCATCCGGTTACGGATACCTCGTCGACAACGGCGAAGTCATTAAAAATAGCCGTCTTCCTTTTGCAGCTGAACCGGATCGCCTTTCCACTGTATTGGATTTTGCTACTCAAGTAACAGGCATCCACGGAGCCTCTGGAGGACAGTTTTTAGATTTGTATCCCCCTAATCTGTCCTTAGAAACGGTGCGTGAGGTTATCTTTAAAAAGACGGTCTCTTTATTCGAGCTTTCTTTTGCTCTCGGCTGGGTTTTCGGCGGAGGCACTATCAACAAACTAGGCTTGGCGAAAAAAGCCGCCTCTCATTTCGGCTACGCCTTTCAGATTGCCGATGACTTAGGCGATGTGGAGCAGGATGCTGCCAACAAACGGTCCGTCAACCTGGCTGCTATCTGCGGCTTGGAAAAGGCTAAGAAGATGTTCAGCGAAGAAATTCGCCTTTACAGACAGTCCCTCAAAGAGCTTGCTTTTCAAACTGACGAGCTCAATATCCTGGCCGACCTTCTCGTCGCCAAAGCAAACTCTTAGAAAGCTCAAAGAGAAAAAGATAAGAGCTAAAAGATTAGTGTTATGTCCTATCTTTTAGCTCTTAGATCTTATCTTTTAGCTCTTTTTTTTAATCTTCTGCTGCTTCCATAGCTTCCTGCCTTGCCTTTGATGCAGGGGCTGCTGGCTTCTCTTTGCAGTTTTTCATAATCAGCGACTCGATCTCATCTAAGAGCTTAATGTTGTTCTTCAACTCTTCGCGAACGGCCTCTCGTCCCTGTCCCAGGCGCTGCCCTTTGTAGCTGAACCAGGCGCCTTTTTTCTCGATGATGTTAAACTCTGTTGCCATGTCGATAGCCGAGCCTGTGCGTGAGATCCCCTCATTGAACAGGATGTCAAACTCAGCGACGTGGAATGGAGGCGCCATCTTGTTTTTAACTACTTTGACTTTGACTCTGTTGCCGATATCGCTGCTCTCGCCGCCGCTTTTGATGCCAGCGGTGCGGCGGATATCCAAACGGATTGAAGAGAAAAATTTCAGCGCACGTCCTCCCGTCGTCGTTTCCGGGTTGCCATACATGACGCCGATCTTCTCACGGATTTGGTTGATGAAAATAGCGCAGGTATTGCTTTTGGATAGCGTGGCGGTGAGTTTACGGAGCGCTTGAGACATCAACCTGGCATGGAGACCCACAAACGAGTCGCCGATCTCGCCTTCGAGCTCTGACTTAGGCACAAGGGCAGCAACGGAGTCAATGACGATGACGTCGACAGCATTGGAACGCGCCAGCACCTCTGCGATATTGAGAGCCTCTTCACCGCTGTCGGGCTGCGAGATCAACAGGTCGTCGATGTTGACGCCGATCTTTGCTGCATAGCTGGGATCCAGAGCATGCTCAGCATCGATATAGGCTGCCAGGCCGCCATTGCGCTGGGCGCTGGCTACGATGTGAAGGGCTAAGGTCGACTTACCCGATGACTCAGGCCCATAGATTTCGACAATACGCCCTCTGGGGACACCTCCGATGCCGAGAGCTATATCAAGAGCTAATGCTCCGGTTTTGATAACGCTGATTTCATGATCTGCCGAATGTTTGCCAAGCGACATGATAGCGCCGTCGCCGAATTGTTTTTTGATGTGGCTGACGGCAAGCTCTAGAGCTTTTTTTCGTTCAGCTTCCGGTTGTTGTGCCATAGGATACTCCTTTAACATTGAGGGGGAACGTTAGCATATCGTTTTCAGGGAAAAGTTGAAAGGGGAAAGTGGGGATGAGTTGAAAGTGATGAGTGATGAGTGATGAGTGATGAGTGATGAGTGATGAGTGATGAGTGATGAGTGATGAGTGATGAGTGATGAGTGATGAGTGATGAGTGATGAGTTGAAAGTTGAAAGTTGAAAGTTGAAAGTTTGTTCTTCAGGCCAAAAGCCTGAGTTTTAGAAGCCAATGGCAACGCCCTAAAATGTGCAGGCTGAAAGCCTGCGTTATAGCGACCAGCCTTGACGCCTAGGCCTTCGGCCTGAAAAAAACTTTCAACTTTCAACTTTCAACTCATCTCTCATCTCTCATCTCTCATCTCTCATCTCTCATCACTCCTCTCTTTACACTTAATTTTGTTTCCATATAATGGATTGGCGTTAAGACTCATAAAGGAAGATAGCCATGAAAAACATTCTCGTCGTTTTTTGTTTTCTTTTTGTTGGTGGTTTATTTGCTGAAGGGCCGGGCCCTAAGAAGCCCACAGTATGCCTTAACATGATCGTTAAGAATGAAACTAAAGTCATCACCCGCTGCTTGGCTTCAGTAAAACCGATCATCGATTATTGGGTTATCGTTGACACCGGCTCCACTGACGGCACGCAGCAGTTGATCAAAGATTTCATGAAAGATGTCCCTGGAGAACTATTCGAGAGGCCATGGAAGAATTTCGGACATAATCGCAATGAAGCTCTTCAACTTGCCAAAAACAAGGCGGATTATCTTCTTTTTATCGATGCCGATGAGGTGTTGGCTTTTGAACCGGGTTTTAAGATGCCAAACCTTGACAAAGACTTTTACCACGTCATGACCCTCTATTCCGGCACCACATATGCACGCGTACAGCTCATCAAAAATTCTTTGGACTGGAGGTGGGTGGGCGTTTTGCATGAGGCTTTAGATAGCCCAAACGCCCATACAAACGATATCTTAAAGGGTGTTAACGATGTTGTTTTCACTGACGGAGCCCGTTCTCAAGATCCTCAGAAATATCAAAAAGACGCCAAAGTCCTGGAAGAGGGCCTGTTGGAAGAACCCAACAATTCGCGCTATGTGTTTTATCTTGCTCAAAGCTATAGGGACGCCGGCGAACATGAGAAGGCCTTAAAAAACTATGAAAGACGTGTCACAATGGGTGGATGGGATGAAGAAGTATTCTGGTCCATCATGCAGACAGGCCTTTTAAAAGAAGCCCTCAAGAAGCCTCATGAAGAGATCATTACGAGTTTCTATCAATCTTATCATCATCGTCCTGTCAGGGCTGAACCTCTCTTCTATCTGGCAAACTACTATCGGCGCAAGGGCGATTATGCTGCAGGCTATTTGATTGCCAGCATAGCGGATAAAATTCCCTTCCCAAAAGACATCCTTTTTGTTGAGAAGTGGATGTATGAGCATGGGATTGCCTTAGAGCTTTCTATTTGTGCCTATTGGATTGGCAAATATGATGAGTGCATGGCAGTCTCCTCAAGAATGCTTTCTAACCCAAACCTGCCCCAGAGCGTGCGTGAATGTGTCGAGAGGAACGTCGGCTTTACCAGGGCTAAGTTGGTTGAGATTTTAACAAACAACCCCCAAATGATGGATGTGAAGAAAAGCTGAAAGCTAAGATCTAAGAGCTAAAAGTATTCCTTCGGCCTAAATAATGCCCTTGAGTTAAGCCGAAGGTGTTGCTTTTATCTCTTAGCTTTTATCTCTTAGCTTTTAGCTTTTTATGATGAAATCACTCTGTTGGATCTTCATTTTCTTTGTCGCAGCTACTGCGTCGGGGCTTCAAAGCAACCCTGAAAGGTTAATCAATGATCTTCTGATTGTCGACTACTGGAATCAACGCCATCAGGAACGGTTTCCCGTGATGTACAACCATCTCCTGCTCGGAGGCTATTTCAACATGCCTTCTGCAAGGATGGGCCTTGAAGGAGAGCTCAGCGGCGGCTTTTCCTACGTCCCCCCATATCGCAACTACAATCTGCGCTGCCAATTGACAGATCGTTTGGAGTTGTCCGGAAATTATCGCATCTTCATCGGTATCGACGACCCCATCTTAAGTCCTTTTGGCTTTGGAGACCTTTCAGACAAGGGAGCCAACGTCAAGTTAGCTTTGTTTTTTCCGGAAGATAGCTATTACAAGCTTCCGGGACTCGCTGTCGGGTTGGAAGACTTCATTGGGACGAGGAGCTTTAAAGCCAGATACATCGTTGCGACGCAAGTATTGCTTGATTACGACATGGAAGTCAGCATTGGTTGGGGCGGCGACCGGATCCATGGGTTATTTGGAGGGATCACCTTGATGCCTTTTCGCCGGTGCGGATGGAGTTATCTCAGCGACCTGGCCCTTGTTGCTGAATACGATGCCACAGACTACAAAAACCCGGAATTTGAAAAACATCCCAAAGGGCGGGTTAAAAACTCTCCTATCAACTGGGGCCTTAAGTACCGTTTGTGGGACTCCATCGACTTCTCCGTGGCGTACGTCAGAGGCGATGCTGTGGCTTGCTCGGCATCGATGTTTTACAACTTCGGTGCAACAAAGGGTTTTGTGCCAAAGATCGACGATGCCCTTCCCTATACTGCCCCGGTGAACACACAAGAGCTCGGTTACATCCGCCCGGAAGATGTTATGGTGCAGGATTTCCTTCACGCCATGGACGAGCAAGGGTTTGATGTGCTTAAGGTGGAGCTGTCTGTAGATGAAGATGGCAACAGGATCCTACGGTTCGAGATCGAAAACATCGTTTATCTAGATGAAGCTGTTGTTAGGGATCGTTTGGACCATCTTTTGTCTAATTTGACACCAGGAAATGTATCTGAAGTCGTTGTCGTCATGTTTATAGAAGGATTTCCTATCCAAGAATATCGCTATCAGACCGAATTTTTGAGGATGTACGCCAGCAAGGAGATCGGCAGCTATGAACTCAAAGTCCTCACACCCCTTCAAGAAGCCTCTTCGTCTTGCCCTTATGAAGGCATCGTCATTTTTGAAAAGAGGGAGGAATGGTTTAACTTTGAGCTGCTTCCCAACACCCACACGCTATTCGGCGGCGCTAAAGGGAAGTTTAAATACGCCCTCGGGATAACGGCGGGGTTTAACGGCTTCTTGCCTTACGATGTCTATTATTCGATCAAGCTTGGATATCT